>ENA-ORFA01000061-ORFA01000061.1-marine-metagenome-genome-assembly--contig:-NODE-61-length-51725-cov-5.255828_pt1 | contig 51725 bp, 46 predicted proteins | sample MGYA00248621_ERZ508587 | MGnify/ENA primary metagenome ERZ508587 (study PRJEB26250, sample SAMN06266239) | marine metagenome | isolation source: Columbia River Estuary | place: USA:Columbia River Estuary... | reverse complement strand
CCCCACAAGGCGGGAATTTTCGTTTATAGATATTTGTTAAATTTGACAACTCAACTTTTACTATGCGCGCCTTATTCCTAAAAGAAATATCGAGCTTCCTGAGTTCCATTATCGGTTACGTGTTCATCCTGATCTACCTCATCGCTTGCGGACTCTTCCACTGGATACTCTCCTATAACACCAATTTACTCGAAGGGTCTACAGCAGACCTCATTCCGTTCTTCAATATGTCGCCGGTGATCTTCCTGATCCTGATTCCAGCCATCACCATGCGCTCAATTGCAGAAGAACGCCGCACAGGCACCATCGAACTGCTCCTCACACGCCCCATCTCGGACTTTCAACTCATTTTTGCCAAATATTTAGCTGGGGTCGCTTTGGTTTTTGTGGCCATCTTGCCCACGGTTGTTTACCTGATCAGTATGTATTTTCTCGGCAAGCCGATCGGCAACATCGATTTGGGTGCCACTTTTACTTCTTATATCGGCCTGCTTCTGCTCGGTGCCGCATTTGTTTCTATCGGTATGTTTGCCTCGGCACTCACGCACAGTCAAATTGTTGCGTTTATACTAGCCATGTTCTTGTGTTGGGTATTTTACGACGGCTTTGAGTTACTCGGAAACTTCAGTCAAATTGGCGGCCTCGACTACCTCATCAAATATATCGGCATTGCCTTTCATTATGAAGCCATCAAAAAAGGCGTCATCGACACCAGTGACCTCCTCTATTTTTTCAGCCTCAACGCCCTGTTTTTGGTCGCATCGCTCACCGTTCTCAAATCGCTCAAAAAGTAACGCATGAAATTCAACTTCACCAAAGGTCTTTACAACTGGACCGTCCTCGGTTTGCTCGCTGCAGTGTTGGTTTTGCTGAACTTCATTGGCTCCATGCTCTACCTCAAACTAGACATGACCAAAGACCAACGCTATTCTTTGGCACAAAGCACCGTCAACTACCTGTCTGACAAAAAGAACTTTGAAAACCGCATCAGCATTCAGATATACTTAGATGGCAACATGCCTTCCGAACTCAAGAATTTCCAGAACGCACTCAAAGACAAACTCAAAGACTTCAAACGCATTGCCGGCACCCGCATCGAGTTTTTATTCACGGACCCCAATGTAGGTACCGAAGACGAAATCAATGCCTTGCGCGCACAACTCTATGACCGCGGAAAGGGAATTTTACCTCTGGAAATTCTCTACCTCAAAGACGGCACCCAAAGCCAAATGTTGTTGTTTCCGGGCGCTTTGCTTTCGTATAGCGTCAATGGCATCACCAAAGAAGGCGTCGTGCAGTTCTTGCCTGGCACCCAACCTGGGCGTCCTTATGCGCTAGAACAAATGAGCGAAATCATTGAAAACGCGCTCAATAACCTCGAATATAACCTGCTTTCAGCCATGCGCCGCCTGACCCAAACAAGTAAACCAACTATTGCATTCTTGCAGGGCCACGGAGAACTCAATCCAGCTGAGACTATGCGCGCTCGCGCGCTCATTTCTCCTTATTACCAAATCAAGGATGTAGCGCTCAACGACAGCATCGCCGCACTCAAAGATGTCGATGGCCTGATCATCGCAGATCCGCAAACGCCCTTTTCTCAAAAAGATTTATACCTGATTGACCAGTTTGTGATGCGCGGAGGCAAACTGCTTTGCTTCATGAATACCCTTTCCCTCAACGAAGACACCCTCAATACGACGGGCATGACCCACACCACGCGCAAAAACCTCTTGCTCGACCGCTTGCTTTTCGATTACGGCATCAAAATCAAAGAAAATTATGTGCTAGATGCCAACTGTGCTCCAAAAATTGTCCCGTTTGCTGAAACGGCATTTTTACCTTGGTTTTACCATATGCTCGCCACACCGAGTTTGCATCCCATGACGCGCAACGTCGACCCTATTTCGCTCAAATACGCCAATGAAATCGAGTTTGTACAAGTGCCAAAAGCCCAACTTACCCCGATTCTTACAAGTTCGAGCAACGCGATCCCGAGCGGCTTACAGCCCTTAATCAATTTGGCACTACCACTCAATTACGGAAAAAATCCAAAGCTCGTAGAAAACCCCGAAGACGACATCAACAAACTTTGTGTGGCTGGATTATCCGAAGGTTTTTATCAATCGCACTTCAAGAACCGCATAGTGGCCGAATTTGCAGAAAGCAAAGATGCCAATTACCTCGAGGAAAGCGAGCAAGAAACTAAAATTTTAGTAGTTGGAAATGGGACTTTCATCCGCAATAGCTATGATTCTATTCTCGACCCTAAAAAAATCAATAGCTACCTCTACCGACCCATCGGCATCAATGAACTTAAGGTCGATGCAGAACTTGCCCAAAGACGCATCCCTATCATTTTTGGCAATCAAGAACTTTTCCAAAACATGGTCGACTACATGATGGGCGACAACTCCGTACTAGATATCCGCAGCCGCCAAATCGATATCAAAGAAATCGATAAAGAGAAAATCAAAAGCTCCTCGTTGTTTTACAAAAGCATGAACATGCTCGTTCCATTATTGCTCATCTTGGCACTGGCATTGATCATGAACTGGATCCGTCAAAAAAGATACACCCGCTAATACCCTCTCACATGAAGAAAAAAGGACTTGTCCTCGTTATTTTTATTGTCCTCTTAGGCGGACTTACTTGGTGGGCGCTAGACCTTCAAGATGGCCAAAATGCTTCTGACGCACGCGCCTTTAATTTCAAAATTGAAGACACCACGAGCATTTCAAAGATTGTGATTACAGATGCCTTTGGACAACAATTTACCTTGGTCAAAAAAGACGATTCCTGGACTGACCTCAAAGGAGCCTGCGTCTCGAAAACCAATGTGTCGCTTATTTTAGAAGCGCTCAACAAAATTGAATTCAAAGGTTATTTGCCTAAAAAATCTGAAAAACGCTTTACGGAGCTCATGTCTACGTCCCACATCAAAGTAGAAATTTTTCAAGACGACGAATGGACCAAAACCTGGTATTTAGGCCCTGCAACTCCAGATCACTACGGTCAAATTATGTTGCTCGAAACTGCTGAAGATGGCAAAAGCGCCAGCCCTGTCATGATGAAACTCGCCGGTATGAACGGCTTGATTGACCCGCGCTTTTTTGCCGATCCGCGCCAGTGGGCCTGCACCGAGATCATGGCTTTACAAATGGAAGATATCTTAAGTGTCAAAACAAAATTCCACGGCGAGGCTTACCGCAATTTTGAATTGATCAATAAAGGCAACCGATTTCGCCTGACACAAAACGGACAGCCGCTCGCGAGTCTGGATACCACCAATGTTTTCAGGTACTTACAAGGTTTTCAAAAAATTCACTTCGAACAAAAAAACTTTACCCTATCAGACAAACAAGTAGATAGCGTCAAAAAAAGTACAGCTTTCTGTATTTTGGAGGTCAAGACCAGACACGAAAAAATTGCCTTGAAAATGTTCCGCATCAAAAGCAAAGAGGAACAGCGCAATGAGTTCGGAGATTTAGTCAATATGGACATGAACAGCTTTTGGTGTCAACTCCCCGACGGAGAACTGGTGCGCTGCCAATATTTTGTATTCAACCCGCTCATTCTTGGCCATGTATTCTTCCCGGCCATGGAAGCCAAATTCCCCGAAAATTTGCGCAGTGGCAACCTATAAAAGCAACTTTTAACGTTTGTATAACGTTAAAGATTCACGATGACCTACCTACGTATCTTGCTGGTCAGCATCAGCTGCTTAGCTTCGTATCTATATGCCCAAAGCCCGATTGCCAACTTCACGGCAAATCCGCTCACGGTTTGCGTAGGACAAAACGTCAATTTCACCAATACTTCTAGTGCCAACGGTGGCCCAGCCCTGAGTTCTTATCAATGGGATTTTGGCGATGGTAACGCTGCCACAACCACCAACGCTACCCACGCATTTAGCACGGCCGGAACATTTACCATCACACTTGTAGCCACCAATGCGAATGGTGTTGCCGATGCAGAAATCAAACCGGCTTACATCACCGTTAATCCACTGCCAAATGTCAATTTTAGCGCCAATGGCTTGGGCTGTACCATTCCGCTTACCTTGAGTTTCAGCAATTCGTCGTCACAAGGTGCTAATTTTTCGCAGGCTTGGAACTTCGGAAATTCACAAACGTCCAGCCAATATACCCCGCCGAGTATTACCTATAACAGCCAAGGAACTTTTCAGGTTGTCCTGACCGTAACCAACAACAACACAGGTTGTGTCAATTCCCTCACCCAACCAATTGTTGTATCCAACTTTCAGGCAGGTATTACCGCCCCGGCCGTGGGCTGCGTTGGCCAACCTATTGCTTTTCAAGACAACTCCACTGCCGGCGCAAACGCCTGGAGTTGGAATTTTGGCAGTGCAGGACAGAGCAATGCCGAAAATCCGAATGTTACTTATAATTCTCCCGGAACATATACGGTTTCCTTAACTTCCCAAAACACCAACTCTGGGTGTTCGGGAAGCACCACCCAACAAATTGTGGTGCAAGCCAATACCATCCCCTCTTTTTATGCAAACCCCACCGCCAACTGCGCCCCAGGTAGCATCCAATTTTTCAATACCACCAACCTCGCCGGCACCTACGTCTGGAATTTTGGAGATGGGCAAACCTATACAGGCCCTAACCCACCAGCTCACTTATATCAGACAAGTGGTCTATTTGATGTCAGCCTCACTTTCACCTCGAGCGCGGGTTGTTCAGGTACCAAAACACTCCAAGATTACATCGAAATTACACCTGTAGAAGCTGGTTTCTATGCGCTCGACACAGGCGGCTGTGCACCTTTTACTGTACAGTTCATCGATACTTCCTACACACCAAGTAACCCAATTGTCTCTTGGCAATGGAACTTTGGCAACGGACAAACTTACAGTGGGCAGGTCCCTCCACCACAAACCTATGGCGTGGGGCTTTACAATGTTTCGCTCATCATCACCACCGCTTCGGGTTGTACAGACACCATAATCAAAACGCCATATGTTACTGTTGGGTCTATCGATTCCGTAGATTTCAGTTGGGATCCCAACATCACTTGTGCCAATACAGATGTCGAATTCGAATCTGAATTTTATATCTCGGTTCCTTACGATAGCTCTGAGATTTCCTATCTCTGGGATTTCTCTCAAGGCATCAGTACACAAGACGACCCTACCTTCCAGTTTTCACAAGATACCGGCTGGGTTGACGTCACGCTTTACGTTAACTTCAGGGGCTGTATCGATTCCTTAGAACTAGATTCGGTGCTGTACGTTCTTGCCCCAATTGCGCAGTTCAATCCCAATAACTATTTAGTCTGCAACCCAACGAGTTTGCCTGTTACCTTTCAGTTTCAGAATACAGCCATTGAAGGTGAAGATTCAGATAGCGTTGCCCTACATTACGAATGGAATGACAACTCGCCCAATACATACTTCAATAATTCCCAACTCGATTTACCCAATGGTGGAAATACGTCGCACGCTTTTGCCAACTACGGGACTTATCAAATTGAGCAGGTGGTACATAATTATACGACGGGGTGTTCGGATAGCATCACGCTAGCCATTACCATTTCTCAGTTGCAATCAGCGTTTCTTTTACCTGATGATACCATCTGTAAAGGCGATGCCATTGGTTTGTTCAATCAGAGCACTACTTGGTCTGCGCATCCTGTCAACACCTGGATTTATACATTTGGCAACGGGCAGCAAATCAATAACGGACCCAATGTCAATTATGTCTACCCGGCAAGCGGCACCTACAACATCAATCTATTGGTTTTCAATTCAGTGGGCTGCTCCTCAACCTCTAGCCAAACTATTCTCGTAGCCAACAAACCTGTTGCGGGCCTTTTAGCGCCATCCTATGCTGGTTGTTCGCCCTTTCCAGTGAGCTTTACGAATACGAGCTACAGCATTGTCAATGGCTTACCTCTGGCAACCTTCAATACCACTTTCTCTGACAACAATACCAGTGTCACCACCACTAATGTCAATCAAGCCATAAACCATACATTTGTTGGCAATGGCGTTTATACCGCAACCTTGACCGCAGCAGATATAAATGGTTGTGTTTCTAATCCTGTTTCGGTTCAAATTACCTTAACCAAACCAACAGCACTCATAAGCGCCGATACGGTTATTTGCGTCTTGGACAGCAGTGTAATTGCGAGTTTAAGTACCGGTGAAGCTGCTTTGCAATACGCTTGGTCAGTCAATGGGAATAATATTGGTAGCGATAGTTTGTGTATTCTTGATCTTCCCTCCAACAACAACGGTTTATTTTCAACGCATCTTTTAAGTTTGATTGTTACGGACGGCAATGGCTGCAACGATACCACCTTACAAACTATTTATGTATCTCAACCACACGCTGCACCCACTTATTCCTTCTCTGGTGCCGCCATTGACGTAAATGGCAACTACAGCTGCCCACCGCTATTCTGCGACTTCACGGACGCCTCCAGCAGTATGGGAACAATCACCAATTGGAACTGGTCTTTTGGAAACGGCAATAACTCTATTTTACAAAACCCCGATAACACATTAGTGACCAGCGGCACCTTTACGCTGTCCATGAGCGTAACCGATGAATTTGGCTGCACCGACGATACCACCGTCGCTAATTATGTCTCCATAGGCGGGCCACTCGGCACCCCAATTTGGATTCAAGACAATACTATTTGTGCGCAAGGAGCGCTTTTCACCATTCAAAACCCGTCAAACATTGACTCCGTGAGCTGGAACTTAGGCAATGGTGTTTGGGTAGCCGACAGTTTGTCTTTCCCGTATTTTTACCCCAACACCGGCACTTACAACCCGAGTGTAACGGTATACGATACCGCTGGTTGCCAAATCTTGTATTTACTCGACCCGTTAACAGCGAGTGTCAGTGGCATGAACGCTCAAATTAATGCGTCGCCGGTTTATGCGAATATCAATCAGGTTGTCAATTTGACAGACGCCAGCACAAGCCTTAATCCGATCGCCACCTGGACCTGGATATTCCCTGACAGCAGCAATCTTTATTTTCAAAACACAGCCCAAAGCATTGCTTTCTCGCAAGGCGGGCCCCAACAAATTGGGTTGGTGATCACTGATAATTTGGGTTGCATAGACACCGCACTCATTACCATCTTTGTTTCAGATCCGGATATTTGGGTACCGAATGTCTTTACGCCCAACGGAGATGGTTACAATGATATCGTCACCCTTCCTTATCCATCTTTCAAAAGCTACGACATTCAAATCCTGAACCGCTGGGGCAACCTCGTTTTCGAACTCAAAGACCAAACCGGCATCGCCGTCTGGGACGGCTACGACTTCAACGGACAACTCCACACCGACGGCGTCTTCTTCTATCGCCTGCGCGGCGAAATGCTCGGCGGCACCCTCATAGACAAACATGGGTTCATCCATTTGGTGGATGTGGAGTGATTGAATATTAGCTCAAAGCTAGCGTCCTGTAACGAACAACTTCATATTGCAGTTCGGAAAGTCTAATAAGCGCTTGAACGAGTGTGGCGTGGTCAAAAGTTCTGGAGACCCAATGGATGTTGCGTAGTTCGTGGTAATCGGCATATTCTTTGGCGTCCCATCGGCGAATGATCGATTGCAAGGCAAGTGCAGTGTTTCGTTGCGCTACGGAATCTGCAGTGTTTTGGCGCTGCACCATGGCCAATACATTTCTTTGATACTTCTGCCAACTGCTCCAGATTTTAACCCCCGCGCCGCGTTGGTCTAGTACTTTGAAATCACTACCAATCATTTGGTGCATTGTGGCATCAATTGCCATTTTTTGCTCAAGTGCCGCTAAGTTGAGTGTCGCAATCCCTACTTGACCTTTTGTTTTTTTGGACCAAAGCACTGCCATTTTATCCAACGGACGAGCGCTTCCCAAACAGGTTCTTCCGTTAACTTGGGAGATGAGCTCAAACTTGACGTCGTCAATTTGTCTGAGTAAGTCTGCAGTTTGCTCTTCAAGTTGAACTGTTAATTTTTGATTGCGCGTAGAGATGAGTGAAGAACCCAATGCAATTTCATTGTCAATTTGCTCTTGTAGCGTCAAATGACGTGTCATTTCAGTTTCCAGCACACGAATTGGCATTCTATTGGCATTCATCAGGAGTAAAAACGTAATGATGCCGCTTGCATTGACCAAATGTCTGTGTTTCACCAATTGAAAAATAGGCTGACCTTCCTTTTTAACAAGTTCATAAAGGATGACAAGCATGGTCAAAAAGAGCGTAATTGCAAAAAAGCCCTCATTACCAGGAAAATGCAACAGCAGAAATAAACTCGTCCAGCACAACGAAATAAAGAGTAAAACGCTGAAATTTGCAAGCTTATTGGACTTTGGTTCAAGGATCGCCTTTAATACCAAATAACCTGGTATAATAAGCCCCAATGAAATCAAGAGCAGTTGATCACCCCCTGGCCAATGCATGAGCTTAAAAAACAAACCTTGGGAGAGTGTCAAAACACCGAAAAAATATAGCAAAGCCCTCAATTTCGAGACCCCAGACTTCCATTCACCGATGAAATCAAGCACATAAAAAAGTGGAAGGAACAGTGCTAAAGTCAAAATGAACAATTGGTCTGCACCCGGCCAATGAAGTGCCTTAAAAATATGGGCTAAAAACAAAAGGGAAACTGAGGCGAGGGCAAATAACTTTTTCATAGGAGAGGGATTAAAGTGTACTCCTTTCAAAAGAAATTTTGTGGGTTTGGTTACATGGTGCGTTATTTATGTGGTACCTCCAGGACTTTATACATTACTTTAAAGGGTTAAAAACTCTGCAATTTAAGGCCTTCCTGCGATTCTTTTTGCTGTCGCAAAGGAATGTATCTTTCGAACTCCCACTCAAAGGTAAGAATGAATTTATTTTGACTAACTTCGTTTCAAGGTGTTAGCTTATGAAACTGATGAAATGTTTACTCTTTGCTTGGACTTTTTGTATGGTTTATACGATTTCATTGGCTCAATGTGCTTCAGGGCAATGGCCGGTAGTCATCAACATTATTCCTGATACGTATCCGGGAGAAACAAGCTGGAGCTTGATTGCAAATAATATACAAGTCGCGATTGGAACGACTAATTCTGATACTGTTTGTTTGGATTCATCATCATGTGTTCGATTTGAAATTTACGATAGTTATGGTGATGGTATTTGCTGTGGATACGGAAATGGATCGTACAGTATTTTTTGGAATGGGGTCCAAATGACTACAGGTGGCGCATTTCAAACTATCGCTACGCATTCCTTTAATTGTCCGCAGGGAAGTATTTGTGAGAATCCCTTGCCCACCACATTGGGTTCAATGCTCGCCTCTCAGGCCAATACTTTTTATTCATTTATCCCTGATTCTACTGGAATCTATTCCATTAGTACCTGTAACCTAAGTACCTGTGACACGAAAATATGGGTGTATGGTGATTGTGCCAGCGTAGACTTTGCGGGAAGTGGAGCAGGTTCTTTGTACTTCAACGATGATAATAATAATTGCGGTTTACAAGCGGATTTAGACGCTACCTTAACTGCTGGTGAGACCTACATAATTAGAGTTGGCTTAAATGGAAATAATCCCTGTTCTAGTGGTATTCCATTTGTGATTTCATACGATGGCCCGCTGTCTAGTGTGCTACCAATTATCAAACTCACTTCATTGGGTAATCCCATCAATAATGACGTAAAAGTCCCGGTTCACATGGAAATTATTGACAATGGTCTAGGTCAGTTGAATTATGTTAACCAAACCAATTTTGCTTACGAAGGGGATATAATGACTGAGCTTCAGGGATTTACAGGTCCGATGTATCCAAAGAAAAACTATGATTTCGATTTGATTGATGCAAATGGAACTAAAATAGACACGACACTATTGGGACTTCCTTCAGAAAACGATTGGATATTTAAAGCGGAGTACTTGGATAACTCCTTGCTGATTAATACAGTTACCTACGAATTTGCTCGGCGCATGGGGCGTTATGCACCTAGAACTAAATTGTGTGAAATCTTTTTAGATGGAACGTACATTGGAGTTTACACCTTAACCGAGAAAGTAAAGCGAGATAAAAATCGCTTAGATATCGCCAAATTATCTTCCATTGATTTAACGGGAAGTGATCTAACAGGTGGTTACATCATAGAAATGAACATCAACGGCGATCCTGGAAGTTGGAATTCTATTTATGCTCCCATAAATAGTGCTACTACTTCGAACCCCGTTGAGTTTAAATACGTTTACCCCAAAGCTGATTCCATAACAACCGTGCAAGCTAATTATATCAAAACGTATGTGGATTCCTTCGAGAATGCCTTAAATGCCACCAGTTTTATGAATGGGACGCTCGGTTATCGGAATTGGATTGATGTCAGTACGTTTATTGATTTTCTCATCGTGAACGAATTCAGCATGAATTACGACAGTTATGGGCGCAGCACCTACATGTACAAGGAGAAAGATACTGACGGCGGTAAGTTGTGTATTGGTCCGCCATGGGATTATGATCGCGCCATGGACAGTGATCCTACTTCTGGCTGGGTATGGGAAAATACGCACCCATATTGGCCCTTTCCGTTTTGGTGGTCGAAGTTATATACGGATAGCATTTATCGCCACGAATTGGCTTGTAGATGGCTAACCTTGCGTCAGGATGAATTCAAAACGGCTAATTTTTTTGGTTTCGTGGATAGCTTATCTGGGTTGCTTTTGCAAGGGCCTGCGACTCGCAATTTTGCGGTGTGGCAAACCTTAGGTAACTCCACCTATTCCAATCAAATCACCAATATGAAAAACTTTTTGGAGGATCGCTTGGCATGGATGGATTCGACCTTAGCACCTTTTGGCGCTGCTCTTCCAACCATTTTAATTCCGGAAGACACCTTAGTTTGCCTGAAGACAATATATGAAGCGCCGTACGATCCTGCTTATTCGTACAATTGGAAACCAGGGCCTGAAACCCCAGCGATTGTGCTCGACTCGGCTGGTTTATATACCTTAGAACTCAATGATATGTATGGCTGCTTTGCATCATTTCCAATGCAAGTGGCTTTGTCCATACCCGATTCTACCTTCTTGCAAACACACCTTTCTGGCGATGTTAACTACACATTTTCTAGTTTAAATGGTCCTACTAGTCAATATGCATGGAGTTTTGGCGATCAAACCCTTACGGGTGAGGGAGAACAAGTCAACCACGTATATGCTTCGCCGGGTAATTATACAGTGAACTTGATTGTGACTGATTCATTGGGATGTATAGCTAAGTCATCTGCTTTAATTTATGTTACAGAGGGAGAAATTCAGGTCAATATCATACCCAATCCATCGGTGAATAACCCAGTAATAACACACAACATTCCTCAGGATGAAGCATTTACTTTTATGCTTTTTGATGCAACCGGCAGAAAACTTATGGAACTGAGCCAACCTGCATCGCCATTTAGTTTAGAAACGATTGGGCTTGCGCATGGCACCTATTGGTTACAATGTGTTTTCAAAGGAAAGAAAATCGCAAAAGGAATTATTAAACTTTAATCCTTGTAAAACTTAAACATGTAACCAAATCAATTTAGCGCATTAATTGCTATGAACTATAAAAACTATAGCTAGTGATTAAAAATAAACTTGATCTCAAGACACTTTTATTTGTCTCCTACTTTCTTCACTTTGCTTTGGACAAAATTCTGTACCAAAAGCGGCGATGAACGACGCTGACTCGACATTAGCTCAAATTGAACAATTTACCGCGGAATATGCCAAAATAATGGCAACCTGGAGCCCAGAAAAGAAAAAGCGCTTCGCTGAAGTCTTTGTGATGACTAGAGGCCAAATTACGATTCCAAAAGAACCTATTGTTTGGGATGGCGAAATGGAATAGGTAAATTATTTGGGAGCGCAGCGAGGACTGATCAAAAACTACTTTTTGCAAAACAAAAAACCCCAAAGCGAACTTCGGGGTTTTTGTAGTGGTACCTCCAGGAATCGAACCAGGGACACAAGGATTTTCAGTCCTTTGCTCTACCAACTGAGCTAAGGTACCAGCCGTTGGTGGATGCAAATTTAACACTTTTTTGCTGTTTTACACAAGCTAAAAACCAAAAAAGTTCAAAAAAGCTCCTTAATTTTGAACATGAGTGCGCAAAAGGAAGTTTATTTATTAGATGCTGGCAATACCCTGCTCAAACTAGCACTCGTTCAAGATGGTGTATTTCAGAAGGTTGAACGCTTTTCACGACAAGACTTTCCATTTTCCAACTTACAGCGTAACATCCCCATTGCCTTTTCGTCTGTCATTGATGAGTCTTTGCGCAACTTACTTTGCGCTCATTTTGACCGCACTTTTGAAATTACATCCATGATCTCGCTTCCTTTTCAAATGGCCTATCAGAGTCCCCATACTTTAGGGATAGACCGCTTGTGTAATGCGGCGGCGCTTGCTCGGCAAAATAGCGGTTTACCTCGCCTCGCCATTGACCTTGGCACTTGTATCAAATTCGATTTTTTAGATGCTCAGAACCACTACATCGGAGGTTCAATTAGCCCGGGACTTCAAATGCGCGCTAAAGCAATGGCTCATTTTACGGCCAAATTACCAGAAGTAGAGGGCAAACAAACACAGGAGCTCATCGGGAAAAACAGCACAGAATGTCTTGAAATTGGCACCTATTTAGGTTGGCAAAAGGAGATTGAAGGTCTCATGAGTGCTTATAGAGAAAGGTATCCAGAACTCGTGGTTGTACTCACGGGTGGAGATACAAAACATTTTGATTTGGGCCAAAAAAATGGCATCTTTGTACACGAAAATTTAACCCTAGAAGGCATTCTTGCCCTTTATCAAGCCAATGAATAAACTATTCGCTCTCCTCCTTTTTGCAAGTTTTTGCTTTCTTTCTAAGGCGCAGTCTATCACTGCTGAACCTGCAAGCTTTTACGGGCTTGGCGAGATGAGCGCAAAAGGCCATGGTATTTTTGATGCACTCGGCAAAAATGCCATCAATGTGTTTGATTCCAGCATGCTCAATCACTATAATCCAGCTAGCTATAACCGACTCAGCAAAGGCGCTACACTCTACACCGTCAGCATCCATTCCCGACAATCTTGGTACAGCAATGCAACTGCTCAACAATTTGCCGCTACGCCAATGGTTGAGCAATTCACCCTCGGCTTCAAAATTCGCAAACAGATGGGGCTTTCATTTGGACTCAGACCCTTTAGTGCAAGGGGATACCAAATCAACGAAACACAATTCACCGGACTCGATTCAATCCGCTACAACTATTCGGGTACAGGCGCCATCCAAGACCTTTATGCCGGATATTCTTTTGGCCTCATCGAAAAACCCAAGACCAAACTTGCCATTGGCGCCAACGCTTCCTACCTTTTCGGAACACTTGTCAATGAACGCAGTTCGGTTTTGTTAACGGGATCGTCGTCAGCAGGAGGGCTCGAACGCAATTCATTAGTGATTCGCTCGTTTCATACAGAAATCGGCACTTATTTCTGGCAACAACTTGGCAAGAAACACGCAGTTGGCCTTAGTGCAGTGTTTCAGCCCAACCTCACCATTGGCGGCACTTACCAACGCGAACTCTACAGCTCTGCAACGATTGGCGCACCGAATAGCTACGACACCATTCTCAACAGCAGTCAATCCTTTTCTGCACAATTGGCGCAAAGCATGCAACTCGGTTTCAACTACGCCTGGAAGCTCCCAACCTACAAACGTCAGACGCGCGAATTGCACCCGCAATTGCAGTTGTTTGCAAGCTATAGCGTTTTTGGCGCCCTATCCCAAAATCAAAACCTCTTGACGGGCTTTGACCAAAAAAATTACGAGCGCCTGAGCTTTGGAATGCAATACCAACCAGAATTTAAGGTAGTAGAGAACATTGCTACGCTCAAAGCATTTGAAAAATTAACCTACAGAGTGGGCTATTACCAACAAAGCTTGCCTTATACCAACAGCGGTCTGCAGTACCAAGAACAAGGTGTTACCTTTGGTTTCGGATTGCCACTTTTGGCACAGGTTTCTTTGTCTTCACTCAACGTGGGCCTGACCCTCGGACAGCGCACCATCGCCACAGGTGTTTGGAAAGAACAATTTATCGGTGCGCGAGTGAGCCTCATCATGGCACCGTCTAATTTCGAAAAGTGGTTCCGCAAACGCCAACTCGACTAATGCTTAGCTGGCTTCATCGCAGCTGCTTTTTTCTCCTGTGCTTGCTGGTTGGCTTTGCTTGCGAGAACGACGTCGCAGTTGTGCAGCGCATCAGCTTTGAGGCCGACTCCCCTACAGAAAGTACCAAAAACCTGATCCTGACCTATGCCGATGACGGCTATGCAAGAGTAGAAATCCATGCCGCACTTGCCGAAACCTACCGAGGTCAAAAACAAATTACCAAAATCAAAGACAGCTTGAAAGTTTATTTTTTCAATGAAACTGGAGCTATTGTTTCTACTTTAAGTGCCCTATACGGTGAAATCAACTACAGCACGGGGGCGCTTATGGTCAAAGATTCAGTGCGCTTGTACAACCACAAAAAACAACAAACACTCGAGACCGAAGCCTTATTTTGGAACCAAAAAGACAGCAGTATTTATACCCGCTCTGCTGTGATTGTTCGCTCTCCAAAAGGCAAACTTTTTGGAAAGGGCATCCGCACCAAACAAGATTTCAGCTCGTACGTTTTACTAGAGCCCGTCGGCTCTTGGCAAATAGATAAAAACCAAACTATTCAATAAATGGCACAAAAAGATTTCATTAGCCGTTACAACCAATTCTCAGGTTATTTTTGGCTCCTCATTGCAGGCCTCAGCTTTATAGTGATTACCTTTAAAATCATTACAGAAGGTCCTGAAACTTGGCTCGCATATTATGTTGTACCCGTCATGGCCTTACTGATGTACTTTACAAAGAAATGGATGATGAAGCGCATGCAACGCCATCTGGAAGAAATGGCCCGAGATAAAAAGGAAGATAATGTGTAACCTTTTGCCAATTTATTGGTCTTTTTGACGTGAGAACTGCTCTTATTTTCCTCTTTATTTTTTGCTCGGGGTTTGGGTTTGGACAAAAACGCTTGAGTGGCCTGATTACCAATGAAGCCAACTTACCACTCGCCGGCGCAGAAATTTTCGTCAAAAATGCAGCAGAAATGCGCACAGTAGCCGATGCCAATGGCTATTACGAAATGTATCTCAATCCCGGCGAATACTATTTGGTTTTTACAGCTGATGGCTACCAAGATCGAGAAGCCTATCTCGGGATGCGCGATTCCGAGTCCAAAAAAGACATCCAATTGTTCCCAATGAAGCTGTCAGAAGTCCAAGATGTGAGGGTGACTGCCAAAAAATCAAACGTTGGGCGCGACAAAATCATGAAAGTTGTGGAGCACCGCGAACAACTCAATCAATGGGCATATCCACACGAGGTAGATGTGTATATCAAGGCAACCGAGCAACGCGAAAACACAGCCAAAGAAAAAAACCAAAATACCCGAACAGACCAAGACCCTACCGAACAGCAAAAAAAAGAACCAGAATGGCTTTCTAAATTACAACTCGTCGAGGTAGAGTTGCACCGATCTTTTGCTCCGCCCAATCAAGTCAAAGAAATTCGCAATGCTTACAAAGCGTTTGGCGATGTCTCTCAATTGTATTACACCACTACGGTAAAGTCCAATTTCAATTTTTTTGAAAATCTATTACACCTAGATGATTTGCACCAGACACCTGTTAGCTCGCCCATCTCAGCACCAGGTATTGTGGCTTACAAGTACAAACTTGAAGAAAAATACGAGGAAAATGGCTACATGATTTCTAAAATCAAGATCAGTCCGCGCAATACCGCCACTTCTACTATGGAGGGCTACATCTGGGTCATTGATTCGCTATGGTTGGTTCAGAAGCTCGACCTCACCATGAATAAAGGCAATTTGCTCATTTACGATTATTTCAGAATCCAGCAAGACTACAAAATTCAGGGCGATAGCCTTTGTGTACTTGACAAACAACTCCTTACCTACGGGGTTAAATACAAAAATGAGGTTAGCCAGTGCAAAACAGAGGCACTCTACAGCAACTACAATTTTGAACCAGCTTTTGCTAAAAAATACTTCAATTCAGAAGTAGCAGTAACCAGCCAAGAGGCTTACGAACGCGACAGCGCTTATTGGGTGCAGAAGCGCGCCATTGCGCTCACCGAGGAAGAGGTCAAGTACATCCGCGCCAAGGACTCCATTACAGAATACCTCAACCGCAAAGAATATCTCGACAGCATCGACGCCGTTTTCAATAAAGTTACAGCCCTTAAGGTACTTTGGTTTGGTGTTGACCATCGCAATAGAGAGCTCAAGCAACAATGGACCATCGGTTCTGTAGCCTCCACAGTGCAACCAATCGGTATTGGAGGCCCACGCGTTGCGCCAAGCTTTGACTATTTCAAAAAATGGAAAGATGAACGCACCCTCGATTGTTACACCCGAATTTCATATGGCTTTTTGAACCGCGACTGGAAAGGCGACACCTGGTGGAAATACCGTTTTGACCCCTTCCATTTTGGCTTTTTGCGCGTGGCACTCACCCACGACTTTGATGTGATTCGAGGCTTTGATGCCATTACTCAAATATACAAACGCGACAACTTCTTTGAATCAACCAAGCTGAATATCAATTTAGAATACGAGCTTTTCAATGGCTTTTATGCTTACGCCAATTCACAATTTACCAAAAGAAGAAGTATTGAAGGCTATGAATTTCTAGACGGAATCGATGCGTCACTTCCGAACAATGACCCCTTGGCTTTTGATCCTTACGATGCATTCATTCTCAACTTTGGCGCGTACTATACACCAAAACAACGCTACATGCGCGAGCCCTACCGCAAAGTAGTACTCGGATCTGCATATCCCACTTTTTCAGTCCACTACGAGCGCGGTTTACCAAAAGTGTTCAATAGCGCGGTTGATCATTCCTACTTGCAATTTGAAATCACGCAAAATTTTAAAATTGGCACTATAGGAACATCCTCTTATCGCGCCTCGGTCGGTAAGTTTTTAAGTGCACGTGCCGTCTTTGAACCCGATTACAAATTTCAGCGCAGAAGCGACCCTCTGTGGTTTTCAAATCCGCTCTATTCCTTCCAAGGATTTGACACCACGTTGCGCACAATTGATTACGTACTACAAGCACATTATGTACATCATGACAACGGTGCTATTTTGAACAAAATTCCTTATTTCAAGAAAACAAGAGTTGGGCTCGTTGTGGGCGGCGGTGCAATGTACATCAAAGAGCACAACTGGCAACATTACGAACTCTTAGCGGGCTTAGAGCGCAATTTCAAACTCAGTAGAAGACGCTTGCGCATTGGTGTTTATGGTGTCATTTCGGATGGCAATCAGATTACACCAACAACGGCTTGGAAAATTTCATTTGCCATGCTCGACGACCGCAGCATGAAGTGGAACTTCTAGTTGCTTATTCTGCCTCGCTTACCTTATTTTCTTTTGGGAAGAATTTTTTCTGGCGGATGATCGCCCAAATTAAACCTACAGAAATACAGAAGTCCGCTAAGTTCCAAATAGCAGGAAAGACATCTGAGCCTCCTACCAATGGCATGCCTTGAGGCCAACGGATATTGAATTGGAACATATCGACGACATTTCCAAATAAGAAACCTTGGTGTCGGAGTTCAACCGCATAATTGAAGTGTCCGGCGTGGCAGATGGCTTTGTTGCCACTACCAGCCAATTGATTGAAAGGCACACACGGGTCGATACTAAAGAACAAGTCATAGAACATGGAGTCGAGCAGATTGCCGGTTGCACCCGCTAAAACCAAAGAAACGACGATTATGAATTCTCGGGATGTGCCGAGCTTGATTTGCTTGATTAAATATCGGATAATGAGCCCAATGGCGACAATTCGAAACAAACTCAAGGATAATTTGGCCCACATGCTGGCTCCAAAGGTTTGGCCAAAGGCCATACCGGGGTTTTCGGTGTAGTGTAAAAGAAGCCAATTGCCGACCAAGGGTTTGAATTCTCCTGGTGTAAATTGGGTTTTGATGGTGAGTTTAATCCATTGATCGAGCAGCAATAAGCTAGCTACCAAAATGGCGCTCAGAAGCAAGGGTTTCTTCACGCGTTATTTTTGGGCGTTTTTGGCATCAATACTCATGGTGGCATGTGGTACCAAACGCAAACGCTCTTTGGGGATCAGGAGACCCGTTACACGGCAAACACCATAGGTTTTATTTTGGATGCGCACGAGGGCCGCATTTAAACTCTGAATGAATTTCTCCTGACGAGCGGCCAACTGAGCAACTTCTTCTCTCGAAAGGGTTTCTGAACCGTCTTCCATCATATTAAAGGTGCGGCCGGTGTCGTCGGTGCCGTGGTCATCGGTATGCGATAACGAGCCCTTCAATAAGTCGAAATCTTCATGCGCTTCTTTGAGTTTCTGCTGGATCAGTTCTTTGAACTCTTCCAGATCTGCATCTGAGTAACGATTTTTTGGCTTTTCCATGGTATACGATTTTCAAAAATAGGAGAGCAAATATATTATTTTTTAAGTTTTACACAAGGCCAAGCACCATGATTTAACAAGAACTTCGTTTCTTTTTAAACAATCGCCCTGACTTATTCACAAGGTACGGTCGGACAAAGACTTTAGTGGTATTTTTGAAAGTGCTCAGATTGTTTCTTGATAACCGCGTTGGGGTTTTGCTCTTGCTGCCTGCCATTCTCGCCCTTTATCTCATTGGTTATTTCCTAGGTTACAACTCTACTTTTGGGCCAGATTCTACAGTAGCACAACTCATCCCCTACTTAGCGAAAATGCCCACTGCCAATGTCTTGGCACATTTTGTCATGCTCTTGCTCAACGCAATTGCCCTCAACTGGGTTTTCAATAGCCGCGAATTCTTAGAAAAGAACACTTTTATCGTCAGCCTGAACTACCTGATTTTTGCGAGTTTTTTTCATACATGGGGAGAGCCTAGTTGGCTTTTTGTGGCGCAACTTTTTTGCATACTCGGGTTGGGACTTTTTTTTGGAGTCAAGCCGCAACAAAATTCAAAGAAGGCTGCATTCAATGCCAGTTTTGCCTTTGGCCTGAGCGTTTTTTTCGAACCGAGCTTTATTTACATCCTCCCCATTCTATTGCTCATGTTTGGGGTTTTGAGAGGTTTCTTCTTGCGCGAAATGCTCCTGATGGTCATTGGTTTTCTTATGCCGATAGGCGGCCTACTCAGTTTCGAGGTGCTCAACAACCAACAAAGCAAATTTAAGTTTGTCCCCGACTTACATTATTACGCTCCAAATTGGCAAGATTTCACTTTGCTTGGGCTGCTGATTGTCGTTTTGGTTTTTAGTTTACTCGGATTGAGAGCCAGATTGCTCAAGGCTTCCTTGAAATTAAAAAAACAAACACAAATTCTAACTGTCTTTACATTTCTCATTTTAGCCCTCGGTCTAAGCGCTTTTTTTCTACTCGGTCAAATAGGCTTGCTGAGCTTGGTTATTTTGCCTTTTTCCTTTTATTTTTCATACGCCTTATTGAGCAGTAGTCTTGGCATCAGCTCGCATCTGTTTTTCTATATTCTATTTGGGTTCTCCTTGCTAAAATTTCTGCTATTTACAATTTGAGCCTAGACTTTTACTAACTTTGAACCATCTTAAAAAACAAAAATGAAATTTGGCGTTGTTACCTTTCCAGGATCAAATTGTGACCAAGACATGGTCTACGTACTCAAAGACTTAATGGGGCAAGAGGTTGTTGAGCTCTGGCACAAAGACACCGATCTTCAAGGCGCAGATTTCATCGTGATTCCAGGTGGTTTTTCCTACGGAGATTACCTGCGCTCCGGAGCAATCGCCAAGTTTTCGCCTATTATGGAATCCGTGATTGCACATGCCAACAAAGGTGGTTACGTCATGGGCGTTTGCAACGGTTTTCAAATTTTAACTGAATCTGGGCTCTTAGAAGGTGCTTTGCTACACAACGATACCCAGAAATTCATTTGTAAAAATGTGTACCTGAAACCGGTTAGCCAAACAGCTGCGCCCACCAAAGACCTCCATACCGACCAAGCCTATCAAATTCCGATTGCTCATGGCGAGGGGCGCTTTTATGCCGACGACGCCACAATGGCTTCATTGCAGGCCAACGATCAAATTCTATTTACCTATTGTGCGGCAGACGGAAGTCAAGATGCAAGCACCAATCCCAACGGTTCTCTTCAGCATATTGCCGGCATTACCAACCGAAACAAAAACGTTTTTGGCATGATGCCGCATCCTGAGCGCGCTGCCGATAAACACCTCAACAACACCGACGGTCTTCGTATTTTTGAATCTATTTTAGCGCATTGTTCATGAGAGTTCTCTTACTCGGATCCGGTGGTCGCGAACACGCCATCGCTTGGAAAATCTCCCAAAGTTCAATCCTCGACGAACTCTTTATTGCACCCGGCAACGCCGGAACCAAAAAACACGGCAAAAATCTTGACCTCAAGCTCACGGATTTCGAAGCCATCAAACAGGCTGTTTTGCAACACGCCATTGACATGGTAGTTGTCGGTCCTGAAGAACCTCTCGTTTTAGGTATTTACGATTACTTCCAACAAGACCCCGAACTCAAAAACGTAGCGCTTATTGGCCCAAGCAAAGAAGGTGCACAATTAGAAGGCAGCAAAGACTTTGCAAAAGCGTTTATGTCGCGTCACCGCATCCCCACTGCCAAATACGGCACTTTTGATGCCCAAACACTCACCGAAGGCTTGCGTTTTCTCGACGCCATGAAAGGCCCTTATGTCCTGAAAGCAGACGGTTTAGCTGCTGGAAAAGGCGTCCTGATCATCGATGACCTCAATGAAGCCAAGCGCGAACTCGAAGAAATGCTCGTTGGTGCCAAATTCGGACAAGCCAGCGCAAAAGTGGTCATCGAACAATTTTTAGCAGGTATTGAGCTTTCTGTCTTTGCCATTACCGACGGCGAATCTTTCAAGCTCTTGCCAGAAGCCAAAGACTACAAAAGAATTGGCGAAGGCGATACCGGCCTGAATACTGGTGGAATGGGTGCTATTTCTCCCGTCCCTTTTGCCGACGCTGCCTTCATGGATAAAGTCCTCAATCGGGTCGTTATTCCTACCATCAAAGGATTAAAAGCTGAAAACATCACCTACAACGGATTTGTATTTTTTGGCCTGATCAACGTCAAAGGAGACCCATACGTCATCGAATACAACTGCCGCATGGGCGATCCCGAAACCGAGGTCGTGATGCCGCGCATCAAAAGCGATATCCTCGATCTATTCGAGGGTGTTGCAACCCATACCCTTTCCGAGCGCGACATCCAATTCCACGACAAAAGCGCTGCTACCGTCATGATGGTTGCGGGTGGCTACCCAGGAGATTACCAAAAAGGCAAAACCATCTACGGACTCAATAGCATTACCGACAGCTTGGTTTTCCATGCCGGAACCCTTCCCGATGGTCCGTCTGTGGTGTCCAACGGCGGGCGCGTTTTAGCCGTCACCTCCTACGGTAAAAATCTCGAAAGCGCGCTCGAACGCAGCTACGAATCAATCGCTAAAATCACCTTTGAAGACGCTTACTTCCGAACTGACATCGGAAAAGACGTCATCGAAAAATAAGCCACATGGATTCCAATTTAGTGCTGATCATCGCTTCGTTAATTTGCTCAGCCTACTTTTCAGCAATGGAGTTGGCCTACATCTCGGCCAATCGCCTACGCATAGAAGTCGTCAAGAAAAACAACACTTTACAAGCTAAAATCTTAGGACTTTTCTATCGCAAAGAAAGCAACATGATCGCTCTTTTGTTGCTCGGCAACAATGTAGCTTTGGTTGTTTACGGTATTGCAGCAGGCGCCAAACTTAGCCCCATGCTAGAGCAATTCGGTATTCATGACCAAGGTATTTTACTCATCTTGCAAACTTTACTCTCCACGTTGCTGGTCCTGATCACCGCCGAGTTTTTACCCAAAGCACTTGTGCAACTCAATCCGAACCGCGCTTTAGACCTCGGCCTCTATCCGTTGCTCATTTTGTATATTTTGCTGTATCTACCCACCCAACTCATCGTCTTGATCAGCACTGGCTTTCTGAAGCTAATCGGCGCAGAAAAGGAGCAACAGCAACGCGTTTTCTCAAAAATTGACCTCGAAAATTACGTCGACGAACTCAGTGCAAACTTAGGCGACGAAGAAGAGCTCGGCAACGATATGCTGCTCTTGCGCAATGCCCTTGATTTTTCTAATGTCAAGGCGCGCGATTGCATGATCCCGAGACCCGAAATTATAGCCGTTGACATCCAAGATCCCATCGAAGAAGCAAGAGCGCTCATGATAGCAAAAGGGCTCTCCAAACTCATTATTTACCGCAATGACATCGACAACATCATTGGGTATATTCACTCTTTTGATCTTTTCAAGAAACCGGACTCGATCAAACAAATTCTCAAGCCCATCTCGTTTGTCCCGACGGTCATGAGCGGCAAAGAACTCCTCGAAAAATTCACCAATCAAGTGGGCAACTTTGCGGTGGTCACCGACGAATACGGCGGTACGGCAGGTATCATAACCCTAGAAGACGTCATTGAAGAAATCTTTGGCGAAATCCAAGACGAACACGACAAAGAAGCCCTTACCGAACAACAGGTCTCAGCATCAGAGTTCCTATTCTCGGCGCGCATCGACATCGATTACCTCAATGAAAATTACGGGTTCAATTTGCCAGAATCAGAGTCGTACGATACCCTTGCTGGCCTGATCCTCAGTCAATTAGAAAGACTTCCCTCAGAAGGTGACGAAGTACAAATCGAGCATTTTAAGCTGGTCGTTGAAAAAATGAGTGAGCGAAAAATCGAAACCATCCGCTTTTATCATGTCGACAACTAAACCTGCTCCTCTACTCCAAGATTTCGAAGCCATTATCTTTGACATGGACGGCGTGCTCATCGATTCAGAGCCACTTTGGAAAATCGCCATGGAAACCGTTTTTGGACAATACGGCTCTACACTCACCCATCAAGACTTCCAAAAAACCGTAGGATTGCGCATCGATGAAGTCATCGCTTTTTGGAACGCACACGAAAGTTGGGGGCTCCAAAACCTACAAATGGTAGAAGATCAAATCATCAACCAACTCATTTCGCTGATTGAACAACATCCTCAACCGCTGCTTGGCGTGCTCGACACGCTCGATTTTCTGCAAGCACAACACAAAAAAATTGGTTTAGCCACTTCCTCTTCCCAAAAACTCATCGATACGGTTTTAAAAAACCTCGGGATTCGCTCTTACTTTGATTTTACTTATTCGGCGGAATTTGAACCCTACGGCAAGCCACACCCAGGCGTTTACCTCAAAGTAGCAGAAGAATTAAAGGTACCTGTTCAAAAATGTCTGGTCATCGAAGACTCCTTTAATGGTGTAGTGGCTGGCTTGGCTGCCAAAATGAAAGTCTGCTGCATACCTGAAAAAACACATTTTCCCAATCCAAGACTAGCTGTTGCCGATTTCGAATATCCCGACCTTGAGCAATTACTTGCAACTTGGCGCTAAGACCCAACCACAATTTGTTATTTTTGTAAGCAATGGAGGATTCATTCGACTACAGAGCTGAAACATCAGGCCAAAACGAGCAAGAACTCGACAAAGTTTTGCGCCCCAAATCACTGCAAGATTTTGCAGGACAGCCAGCTGTGGTAGAAAACCTCGAAGTCTTTGTTCGGGCTGCGCAACTCCGCAAAGAACCCCTAGATCACGTACTGCTTCACGGCCCTCCCGGCCTGGGTAAAACTACATTAGCCAATATTATTGCAAATGAACTTGGCGTGGGTTTCAAGGTGACTTCAGGCCCAGTACTCGACAAAGCCGGAGACCTCGCAGGTTTGCTCACCAACCTCGGCGAAGGAGATGTTTTGTTCATCGACGAAATTCACCGCCTCAGCCCGGTCATTGAAGAGTACTTGTATTCGGCCATGGAAGACTACGTTATCGATATCATGCTCGATTCTGGGGCCAATGCGCGCAGCATTCAAATCAACCTCAATCCGTTTACGCTCATTGGGGCCACTACCCGCTCTGGCTTGCTCACTTCCCCGCTGCGCGCCCGTTTTGGCATCAATGCGCGCCTTGAATACTACGATTCCAAAACCCTGACCGCTATTGTAGAACGTTCTGCTTCGCTCTTGCACATCGGCATCGAAGAAACAGCCGCCTTCAAGATTGCGAGTCGCAGCCGCGGCACTCCCCGAATTGCCAATGCATTGCTGCGTCGGGTCCGCGATTTTGCGCAAATTAAAGGTTCGGGCCGAATAGATGACGACATCACAGAAGTGGCGCTCAAAGCGCTCAATGTAGACGCCAACGGGCTCGACGAAATGGATATCCGGATCCTTAAGGTACTGATTGATAAATTCAATGGCGGCCCGGTTGGGCTCAGTACAATTGCTACAGCTATCGGAGAAAACGCCGGAACGCTAGAAGAAGTATACGAACCATTCCTGATCCAAGAGGGCTTTTTAATGCGCACTCCGCGCGGCAGAAAAGCCACCGAAAAAAGCTACAAACACCTCGGCAAGGACCTTGGTTGGGGACAGGGCGGTTTATTCTGAAATGAAACACGACTCTTATAAAGCGTTCATCATCCAAAAAGCCCAAGAGCTCGGATTCTTCCATGTTGGTTTTTCGAGCGCTGTTTTCCTCGAAGAAGAGGCGCCAAGACTAGATGCTTGGCTCAAGCAAAACTACCATGGCAAAATGGCCTACATGTCCAACCACTTCGACAAGCGGCTAGACCCCAGACTTCTCGAACCTGGCACCAAAACAATCATCTCGTTTTTGCTGAATTATTATCCCGAACAGACACAAAAAGATCCAGAAGCCCCGAAAATTGCCAAATATGCTTATGGTCAAGATTACCACTACGTGATCAAAGACAAATTAAAAGATTTGCTTTTTGCGCTTCGCGAACAAATCGGCGATATCCAAGGACGTGCTTTTGTGGATTCGGCACCCGTTATGGATAAAGTTTGGGCCAAAAAAGCAGGACTCGGCTGGATGGGCAAAAACACCAATCTAATCCATCCCAAAAACGGCAGTTTCTTCTTTATTGCCGAACTTTTTGTCGATCTTGAAATCAGCCCAGATGGTCCTATCAAAGATTATTGTGGCACCTGCACACGCTGCATAGACGCTTGCCCTACAGATGCACTTGCGACGCCATATGTCATTGATGCGACCAAATGCATCTCTTACCTTACTATCGAGCTAAAAGATGCCGATTTACCAAGTGAATTCAAAGGAAAAATGGAAAACTGGGCCTTCGGTTGCGATATTTGTCAGGATGTCTGTCCATGGAATCGATTCTCAAAGTTGCAGCAAGAAGCCGCATTCGAAGCACATCCAGAATTCTTAAATTTAGGCGCTGACGAATGGGAAGCACTGAGCAAAGAGAGCTTTCAAAAACTTTTCGGCAAAAGTGCGATCAAACGAACCAAATTTGAAGGAATACAAAGAAACATTCAGTTCTTAAAAAAGCACAACTAGGCGTTTTTTGAAAACCCTTAGTGCTTACCTTTGTTATATAGCAAAACTGCATTTAAGCGCAATACAACATGACACAAAATAGAGAGGCCATCATTATCGGAGCAGGATTAGTTGGGTCGCTTTGGGCCGTTTATTTGGCAAAAGCAGGCTACAAAGTTACCATCTTTGAACGTCGACCAGATATCCGAAAAGCTGAAATCAGCGCAGGAAAATCCATCAACCTTGCCCTTTCGGTTCGCGGCTGGACCGCCCTCGATGCCGTCGGCGTCGGCGACGAAGTACGCAAGATTGCCATCCCGATGCACGGCCGCATGATGCACGACCTCAGTGGTAAACTTACCTATCAGCAATACGGCAAAGAAGGCCAGGCCATATACTCGGTCTCAAGAGGAAAGGTTAATGCCACCATGATGGACATCGCAGAGACACACGGAAAAGCAACTATTCATTACAATACCGAATGCCTGCGCGTCGATCTGCAAAACGCCATTGCTTATTTGAGAAATACAGAAACGGGGCAAACTTTTGAGGCCAAAGCAGATGTCATTTTTGCGGCCGACGGTGCTTTTTCTGCAGTGCGTTATAACTCCATGCAGAAACTCAACCGCTTTCAATACAGTCAGAACTACATTGCCGATGGCTACCGCGAGATCCTTTTGCCTGCATTGCCCGATGGGAGCTACCCCATGGATAAAAATGCTTTGCATATCTGGCCGCGCGGTCGCTTCATGATGATTGCACTCGCCAACGAAGACGGCTCATTTACCTGTACGCTCTTCATGCCTCACGAAAATCACGAATTCGCCTTCGACAAACTCAATTCCAAAGCAGATGTCGATCGCTTTTTTCGAACCATCTTCCCAGATTTTCACGACATGATGCCAGACATCGCCGATAAATGGGAAGATCACCCACTCTCTAATTTAGCCATTATACGTTGCTACCCATGGGCCGCAGGAAAGGTAGGTCTTATGGGCGATGCAGCGCACGCCACTGTTCCTTTCTACGGACAAGGTATGAACGCTGGCTTTGAAGACTGTCGGGTGCTCAACGAACTCATGCTCAAGCACAACCACGACTGGGATGCCATTTGGGCCGAATACAGCCCCTTGCGCAAACCCAACGGCGACGCACTTCAAGACCTTTCTTTAGATAATTACATCGAAATGCGCGACCTCGTTGCCGATCCTTCTTTCTTATTGCGCAAGAAAATAGAAGCTAAATTCAACCAACTGTATCCAAACAAATGGTTGCCGTTGTACAGCCAAGTCACCTTTAGCAATATCCCCTATTCTGTGGCTTATGAACAAGGTAAAAAACAACGCAACATCATGGATGTCATCATGGCTCAACCCGATATCGAAACCAATTGGGATAGCCCTGAAATCATGCAAGCCATTCTAAACGAATGCAGTACATTTAACTTTCAAACATGAGAATACTGATTTTCTTCCTTTGTTTTTCTACTTGGGCGTGGTCTCAGGGTGGCTTTGAAAAATCAAAGAAAAAAGGCAACGACTACCTTCAAGTCAGAAATCATGGCTACCAATTCTCTTTGGGCCCTACCTACTCTTTTGTCAATCAACCACTGAGAGGCGATATTTTCGAAAACCAAGTAGACCGCGGAGACTTCACGATTACTCCCGAAGCCAAACTCGGGTTTTATGCCGAATTTGGTTTGGCTCATTTTCCAAAATGGAAGGGCACGCCCATCAAAGCACTCGGCAAAAGCCGCATCATGGACTATTTCGACTGGGGGATCGGTTACCGTCAGATCAACGGCCTCGAGACAACACTTTTAGAAAACCAAAATGCGCTTGGTGAAATTTACAGCAGCAGTACAGGAGAAGGTCAATTGCGTACCGGTTATCTGTATGGTAGTATCCGCGCGCACTCCCTTATTTATTTTGGAAAAAAAGTGGTGGTTAAAGTGCGCAAGCACTTTTTAGACCAAAGTTTAGGCCTCAATTACGACTTTCAGATTCGACAAGATACACTTGGTTACCAAAATCAATTTACGGCTTATCAAGCACCTCAATTATTTCAACCTAATTTAGCTGCCGGAATGTTTCAATTCAATTACCAAATTGGCATTGGTATTCGCTTGAATAAAGCCTGGATTTTGATTCCCGGAGTTTCGGTTCCAATTGTAACCCTCGCACCTTGGCAAGGTTTCAACGCAAATATCCATTGGTTCAGCTCTACCTATTGGCCCATCCAGGCGCAATTTAAGGTCATCAAGTTATTCGAAGCGCCACCCAAATGCGGGGTATACAGCACGCCAGAAGACCGAGAAATGGAGAAACAATACCGAATGGAGAACTAGTTCAGCGCTAGGCTAACCAAATTGGGATGACCTTTTTTGGCAACCTTTTGCGCAGTCTTTTCAAGACTGAATCTCTGTCCGAAACATTTCCGCAACGCAACACCTCCCTAGAAATAAGTTTTCCATCTCTGTAAATGGAAAATTCAAAAGAAACGGAGGTCGCTTCGTCGCGATAAATTTGATAAATACTTGTGGTTTCCAGTAATTCTGCAAGGGTTTGGGAATCATCACTTGGTTTGAATGTGCGGTCATAACCGCGAACATTTACGACCAAATAGGTATCAAAACCTTTCTGAACCAACATTTTTTGGATAGAATCTTGGAGCAAGTGCTGGAGGTCTTCTCCCTGCTTCAAGACATTCATAACGGGAAGTGCCTTGATCTGGTAACTTTTGAGTAAGTCGGCCATGAGAGCTTGCATGGCGTAGCGATCTTCCTCCTTATCAAATTGTGAAATAACAACTGCATTGGTCAGTTTAACTTGCTGTGCTTGCAGTTGTTGTAAGAGTAGGAAAAATCCAAAAAACAAGAGATACTTCATGCGCTAAGTTAAAAAACTTCTGTTGCAATTTGCTTCACAGAAGTAGAATTGGACATGGTGTAGTAATGAATACAAGGCACACCTGCTGCCTTGAGTTCTTTAGATTGGGCGATACCCCACTCTATTCCCAAGGCTTCTACTTGGGCATTGCTTTTACATTTCAGCAATTCTTTAGACAGCTCAGTGGGGTAATCAATGTGAAAAAACTTGGGTAGAAAACTGATGTGTGCCAATGATTTAATAGGCTTCAGACCAGGAATAATTGGAATGGTAATACCAGCTGCTCGACAAGCTGCAACGAAGTCAAAGTACTTTTGATTATCAAAAAACATTTGTGTCACGAGGTAACTGGCCCCGGCATCAACCTTTGCTTTGAGGTATTGCAAATCGGTCTCGAGGTTCATGGCTTCGAAATGCTTTTCGGGGTATGCAGCTGCACCAATACAAAAATTGGTCGGATCCTGACCTTGTCCTTCAGTAAAGTAAGCACCGTTGTTCATGCCTTGGACTTGCTCAATGAGTTCAACTGCAAAAGCGTGTCCTTCTGGATGGGGTCTGAAATTTGCTTCGGACTTCACGGCATCGCCGCGCAAGGCCAAAACGTTATCAATCCCTAAGAAATGAAGATCTATAAGCGCATTTTCGGTTTCCTCTTTGCTGAACCCACCACAAATGAGGTGAGGTATGGCATCGACATCGTATTTGTGCATAATAGCCGCACAGATACCGACTGTACCTGGGCGCTTGCGCACCGCTTTTTTCTCGAGTAAGCCGTGTTCGCGCTCGATATAAACGTATTCTTCTCGGTGGTAGGTGACGTTGATGAACTTGGGTTTGAACTCCATGAGCGGATCAATACCTGCGTAAATAGAGGCGATGCTCTTGCCCTTTAATGGTGGCAAAATTTCAAAAGAAAACAGGGTGTCTTGGGCTGCAGCCAAGTGATCGGTAACCTTCATAATTTCAATTAGCGTACAAAGATAAGTGATTGCTGATGATTATACGTTTTATAGACGATCCAAAGCCGAAATAATAACTTTTGCTGCTAAATCCCAATCTTTTTTGGCTAAATTGAGAGGTGGTGACAATCTAAAACTGTAAGGGTGAGACAAAAACCAGAAGGTAATCAGGCCCTGCTCAAGACAATATTGCACCACTTTTTCAACCGCCTCAGCTGAACTCAAATCAAATGCGAACATGGCTCCAACACGGCGGTGATTTTGCACGGCCGGATGCGCCGTAATTTGCGCTGCAAATGCTGCAGCACGCTGCTCAAGCAGCGACCAATCAATTTCGGTGCGCAGCACCTGAACAGTGGCTGCAGCTGCAGCACAAACCATTGGATGCCCCCCAAAAGTAGTGATGTGCCCGAGCATTGGCGCGTGGGTAAAGGTCTTGAGGTGTTGCTGCGCAGCCACAAGTGCACCAATTGGCATGCCGCCTCCGAGCGCTTTGCCTAGGGTGAGTATGTCGGGCACGACATCGAATTGTTCAAAAGCAAACATGGTGCCTGCGCGGCCCATTCCACACTGGATTTCATCAAAAATGAGCAAAGCGCCCACTGCGGTGCAACGCGCTCGAAGCGCATGCATAAAGGCGGCCGAAGGCCGCCGAACCCCGGCATCGCCCTGAATGGTCTCGATGATCACGCCAGCTGTTCGGGGGGTGATTTGCTCGAGCGCGGCAATTTCGTTGTGCGGCAGAAACCGCACATCAGGTAAAAGCGGGCGAAATGCGATTTTCTTGACTTCATTTGCAGAAACACTCATTGCGCCGTGGGTGCTGCCATGGTAACTACCTTTGAATGCCACGAGTTCTGTTCTACCCGTTACGCGTTTGGCCAACTTGAGTGCTGCTTCAATGGCTTCCGTACCCGAATTCACGACATAAACCCCATTCAAATTTACGGGTAATACCGTGAGTAATTCGCGCACTAACTGCTGTTGTGCGTCTTGGATAAACTCGCCATATACCATTACATGCAAATGCTTATCCAGTTGGGTTTTTAAAGCAGCAATGACTTTCGGGTGGCGATGACCGATATTATTGACTGCAACTCCGGCAATCATATCGAGGTATGCTTTACCTTGCTTGTCGAAAATATAAGCGCCTTCAGCACGGTCTACTTCAATCAAAAAAGGAAACGGGCTGGTTTGCCCCAAATGATCTAAAAAAAATTGGCTTTCGTGGGTCATTTTTTAGGTTGCAACAGCGGAAGTATAGGGGTGCCTGTCATGGAGCCAGGACGTTGAAGATTGAGCATGTGTACCAATGTAGCAGAAATATCGGTAATCTGAATGGGCTCATAAAGCGAGAGCCCCTGGGGTATTCCTTTGCCGTACCACAACAAGGGCACGTGGGTGTCGTAATTAAAAGCCGAACCATGCGAGGTTCCTTGATGTGCTTTGGGCTCGTCGAGGTCTTTGGCTAAGTAACCTGGCTGCAATAGAAAAATGACTTCACCGCTTCTGCTCGGGTCGTAGCCATTTCGCAAAAGCTCTCCCCAATAATCGGTGCTCCCAGAACCCGAATGCAATTGCTCGCGCGTCAGGACGGTTTTTACTTCAGGCCATTTGCGCAACTCCTCTGCTGCAAAGCGCGCAACCTCATCGATATCAAGGCGCAGGGAATCTATTTTTTTGAGGTTCAAGTAAATATTCTGATTCGCTTCGTATTCGAGTAAATCTGCGTTGTATTTCATGATGAAATCATCGCGCAATACCTGCAAGCGATCTTGCATAAAGAAGTAACCACCCGGGAGGTTCATCTTGACCAACATCTCGGGTACGGGCACAACGGCGTGGTCAGCGGTTAAAAAGACGACAAAACCATCTTTGCCGTAACGCGTTTCGAGGCTGGCGAATAAGCGTTGTAGTTCGCGGTCTAGGCGTGCATACATATCTTCGAGTTCTCTTGAATAAGGCCCAAACGCGTGGCCCGCAATATCAGGAGTGGAATAAGAAATACACAAAAAATCGGTGAATTGATCTTGGCCTAGATTTTCTTGCTCTAGGGCCGAGATGGCTAAGTCGGTCAGTAATTCATTGGCTTGAGGCGAAATGGTGAAAAGAGAATTTGCCGAGGAGCCAGCTGCAATCATGGCTGGGAAATCATAGGGGAAGGTAGCCGTTGTTTTGCCTGTAAGTACTACCTCAAAAGGGCTTTCGTCTTTCATTTGATAGGTGCTTTCGGGCAAAAAGAGCTTCCAAGAACGGAGGTCTTTGGCAGGATCAAATTTGGCGTTCATTCGACTTACCCAATCTGGTAATTTTTCTTTGTAAAAAGTACTGGTGACGAAATCTCCGGTAGTGTAATCATACCAATAGGATCCGTTCGACAAATGCCCGCCAGGCAAAATGGCTCCTCGGTCTTTGATAGAAATCGAAATCACTTTCGATTGAGGCGAGGCCAATTTGAGTTGGTCGGTAATGGTGTAAGTGAGTAAGTTCATTGGCGAGGCTTGCCCTCCGGTGGCACTGCCGACTGTTTGGTAACGCTCATCTGAAACGCTTGTGACCATTTTTTTTGTATCGCGTACATACCAATCGTTGCCTACAATGCCATGATTAGATGGGGTGGTGCCTGTATAAATAGACGCATGACCCGGAGCGGTATAGGTAGGGACATAATTGTATTGCGCATTGCGGCAATTGGTGCCTTTGGTCAGTAGGCGATTGAAACCACCTGTGGTATATAAATGTTGAAAGCGATAGAGGTAATCATAGCACATTTGATCGATGACAATTCCGACCATGATTTTGGGTTGCGGCTCCATTTTTTGAGAAAAAAAACTTCCCATAAAACATATAGAAGCAAGCGTGCAAATAATTCTATTTTTCATAGTTCAAAAATACGCATTCCGTTTTGGCAGAGCAAAGCAACTTTTTAAACATTTTTACGTCTTAACGGAAACTTATACCTCTTTATGAAACATTTTTTACCCCTCATTTTGCTAACACTGAGCTTTTTTAGCCTCAACAATGCACATTCCCAATTTGTTTTTACCGTCAATGTAGTCGATTGCAGCGGCCCTGCCATTTGCGATGGTTCTGCCTCAATCGATTCTACCAACACACTTAACTTTTCATCGATTACTTGGTACATGAATGGCACCATTATTCAAAATGGCGGTACTTCCATCAACAATTTGTGTCCAGGTAACTACTCAGTAAATGCGATGGGTGGCGGAATGGTACTTACTTCCCCTTTTACAATCGGAACAAGTACGCCAAACCCTTGCGCGAACTTCGGAGTGACACTTTCTTCTACACCAACAAGCACGCAAACAGCCTGTGACGGCTCTATTTCAGCGAGTGTCTATGGAGGTACTGCACCATACACTTATGCCTGGAATATCGGTGGTAGCATGACTACCCAAAACGCTACCAATCTGTGTGTTGGAACCTATTCTGTAACCGTAACCGATGCCAATGGTTGCAGCTGGAATGGCGCTAGCACCGTATTTTACGACACCACAACAACCAATCCTTGCGCAGGTTTTTCACCTGTAGTAACAGTAACCGATTGTAGCGCACCTGGTGCTTGCGATGGAGCCGCTGTTGTTTCTTGTACTACTTGTGCACCTTTCTTTGTATCATGGAGTCAAGGTTCAACTACTTATGGAATCAATAACCTTTGTGAAGGATATTATACGGTAACCATTCAAGACGCCAATAATTGCTCAGTAACCATTACTGAATTTGTAGGTTACAACAGTAACGGCAACATCGATAGCATTAACGTGATTGGAAACCTGGCAACTGGTGCCAACATCACCGGCACACTGATGTCTAATTGGATCTACAATTGCGACATCGATATGTCAATGCTAGATACCGCATATATGGTTTCAGCAACTTTTGGAAATAACCCGACCAACCAAGACAGCTTATATACCGTTTGGTACTTGGCAGATACAACTGGTGCCTTTACTTACATCAATTGCGCCTTTTATGCACCATTTGCTGTAGGTACTTATAATTTAGTACTTCAAGTTTACTGCCCTATCAAATCTACGCCAATCTACTACAATATCATTGCTCAGTTTGACGTCTTAACGGCAGGCATTTCTTCCAACAAGCCAATGTCCCTTGTGTTGTCTCCAAATCCTGTAAAGGACGTTCTGACTATTCACGGAATGAACAGCGGAGCATACGCAATCTATAATCAGGCAGGGCAAGTTCTTCAGGCCGGAAATTTCAATGCACAAATCAATGTAAGCAATTTAGCAAACGGTAGCTATTTCTTACAACTCAACGGGCAAATGCTTCCGTTTATTAAAATGCATCAATAAGCGTTCAGAAACTAGAAACGCTCTCCAACAAAAAGGGCCCGCTGTGCGGGCCCTTTTTTTATGCTCAAATGTCGTTGTTAAGATAAGTTAACCTTTGCCTGACTTAACAGCTGGAATACTTGGTTTTGGTGCAGGCGCTGAGGGTTTTGGAGTTACCGGATTACTTGGCTTTGGTGATGATGGAACTGTTGGCTTTGAAGATGGAACTGTTGGCTTTGGAGCCACTGGTGCAGATGGTCTTGGCGAAACTGTTTCTCTAGGCTCTACAGGCTTGGTAATTGAATTATCCTTGTCTTGAGAGTTGGGTTTCTCACTATTAGCACCTGGCTTATCTATGGTTTGTGGGCGATTAGACGGGTGTTTTCCTTCTGAAAAGGTATGGGCATTGTTATTGAGCGCTGGGCGCTCTACTTTGTTGAGGACTGTACCTGTTGGATTGGGCACGTTCGGAGTTGGAGGTACGTTAGGCGGGATATTCAAATAACCTTGGTCAAAGATGCAGCCACCGAGCTCATCTGCTGGAACACCCATTTGCAAACAACGCTGGCGCGCCTGCTCTCGGCTCTGTGCGTTCATTTGTGAGATATTCATATGAACACGCGGAAAGCTTCTGTCGGTGTAAGATGCGGTGCTCGAACCTGGACGGTAATCAAAAAGGGTATTGAGGTCTGTTACGCGCCAATCTTCGGCGAAGTTTTTGGCTAAATAGGCTTGAAATTCTTGCTCTGCTAAGTTGTTCATCTGCGAGGCGTCTCGGGAATCAAAAGCGTAGGCAGATGCAATAGATAAGGCAGCGATGTTATTCGGGCGCGGCATGTTGGTCCGAGAGTTGAAGTCGTCATCGGCAAAACCGTTGTTGTTACCAAGAAGCCCTTCGTATAAATTGCGATCGCAATCAAAGACGCCAACAGTGACGTTGACAAATCCTCTTGACCCAGAAGAACGCACATCGATAACGGTAGTTTCACCAGTAGGCCAAGCTATGGTATAATTGCGGCCATCTAAGCGAATGACCCCACCATGTGGAAGGTAAAAAGAGCGGCCTTGAAGTTGAATAGGCTGACCATTAAGGCGCAATGGCGTTTGCTGGATGTCGTCTGGCTTATCTGCAGCATAAAAACACAAGCGATCGCCAGCGATGTTCATGGCAACAGCCGCATTGAGAGAGAAATTGTCATCTTGGGCGCGTTGACGCGTTTGTACTTCAAACAAACCATTGGTATTTTTAGACAATACAAATTCACCAACTGTTTGGAAGGAATAGGTGGCGCGGTCATAAGATTTGAGGTGTGGATCACCATAAGTACGGCCGAAGGTGCGGTTGCAAAAACTGTGTTCAAGCATGGCCGAGAATAAACCGAAATCGGTAAGTGGCGCGCCATTAGATGTAGCCACTCTTTGGTTTTCTATAACCATCTGACGCAGGTCTTGTCGTTCACTAACGGGAATCATGGAAAGCATTTCATACGGAGTGAAATCTTCCGGGAAAGTGCGGTCTGGAACGTTTCGGTTCATAGCAAGTGCTTGAATAGCCGCAGCAAGCCAAGCGCCACGGATGTCATCCCAGCGTTCTAAACGATCTTTAATGGGAGCAAACGCCGCACTAGGAGCCTGGGCAAAATGTTGATTGACAAGTAGACAAAAGCCTACCATTATAAGTAGTAATTTTTTCATAGCTGTTGATTTATGTTTGGCAGTATGCAAGATTCGGGCCAAAATTAAGCGTTGAATTTGTAGCCGATGCCTTTAATAGTGGAAATATAGTTGTCACCGATTTTTTCGCGGATTTTGCGGATATGGACATCGATAGTGCGGTCGCCGACGATGATGTCGGTGCCCCAGACTTTCTCGAGGATTTGTTCGCGCTTAAAGACAAAATTAGGGCGAGAAGCGAGCAGCGCAAGTAGCTCAAATTCTTTGCGGGGTAGCTGGAGCTCTACGCCGTCTTTTTCAATGAGGTATTTTTCGCGATTGATGTGAAAACTATGCTGGGTTGGCGCAACAATTGGTTTATTGAGCTTACTGCGTCGCAACATCGCTTGAATGCGAGACAAGAGTACTTTTGTTTTGATGGGCTTGGCAATGTAGTCGTCGGCGCCAGCATCTAGGCCAGCTATCTGACTGTAGTCTTCGTTGCGAGCAGTCAAAAAACAAATGAGGATATCTTGAAATTGTTCGTCGGCTTTGATGCGCTCACAGACTTCGATGCCGTCGAGCACTGGCATCATGACATCCAGCAAAATGAGTGTCGGTTTTTGTTTTTGGATGAATTCCATACAGGCCATACCATCTGCTACGGTATCGACTTGATAACCTTCTTTTTGCAGATTGTACTGAAGCAACATACGGATGTCTTCTTCGTCGTCTACAACGAGAATGTGAATTGGATTCATTGAGTAAAGTTAGTTATTCTAAATTTGGCAAAAAGTCAGCGCAAAATATTTTTATGAAAAAATTAACAATTGTGCGTAACCGTATATAAAAAAAGCGCTTAACTTTGCAGGACTAGTAGTAGGTTTAGGTTAATAGTCAGGAGCTTTGGTTTACCAAGGCTCTTGGCTTTTATAGACGCTCATGAAAATCAAAATCCTTATGGTAGAGGACGATATCAGCCTTGGTATCGTCGTTTCAGATCAGCTAAGAGCCGACGGCTATGCTGTTACGCTTTGTGAAAACGGGGCCGAAGCCCTGCGGCGCTTTCAAGAGGAGCCCTACCACCTCTGTATTTTCGACGTCATGCTTCCAGTTAAAGACGGCTTCACACTTGCCCGAGACATCCGAAAGCAAAACAGCGAGATTCCCATTTTATTTTTATCGGCGCGTTCTCGCACCGAAGACAAAATAGAAGGCTTCAACGCAGGTGCCGACGACTACCTCACCAAACCATTTAGTGCCGAAGAATTACAATTAAGGGTCAAAGCACTACTCAAGCGCGTCAAATTACAGCCAGACACTCCAGAGCAAAAGGTGGTCAAAATTGGCCTCTACACTTTTGACACCGAAAACTTTACCCTTCAATCGCCAACGCAACTGATCACGCTCACTAAAAAAGAGGCCATGATCTTAAGGACGCTATTCAAATTTAAAAATCAACTGATCCCGCGCGATGTCATCCTCAACTCCGTATGGGGTCAAGACGATTATTTTGTCGGGCGCAGCCTAGATGTCTTTATCACGAAGTTGCGCAAATACTTAAAGGAAGACAGCAGTATTCAAATCAATAATGTTCACGGAGTGGGCTTTAAGTTCGAATGCCAAGAATGAGCGCCTACATCCTTCACCTCGAAACGAGCACCAAAATCTGCAGTGTTGCTATTTCACAAAACGGTGTCTTGCTCGCATACCAAGACCAAACCGGAGAAGCTTACATCCATGGAGAGGAGCTCACTTTGATGATACAAGCTTTACTTCGTCAAACAAATCTCAATCTTCAAAATATTTCGGCAATTAGTTATAGTTCCGGGCCAGGATCTTACACCGGTTTGCGCATTGGGCTCTCTACCGCAAAAGGACTCTGTTTTGCACTTTCAATTCCATTAATTGCACTGCCTACGCATCAGATATTACTTGAGCTAGCCCGCGCTAATGACTTCAAAAACGCAAAAAAAGTGATTGCCTTGCTTGATGCCAGAAGAACAGAAGTCTATATGCAAGTATTTGATTGCCAAGGCGGGAGTGAAAATGAGCTGCATTGTGCGCTTTTAGAACAAATAAACATAGACACCTATTTACCTGCGATCGTCGTTGGCGACGCCAATGAGAAAGCAAAAACTTTTTGGACAGACCCATCCATTCAATGGTTTGACCAACCTATTTGCGCAAAATATCAAGCTACTCGAGCCTTCAAGGCTTTTGAAAAAAAAGCTTTTGAAGACCTCGCCTACTGCAGCCCCATTTATTTGAAAGGTGCCAATGGCGTGCTCCTTTGATACACCCGTTCGTTGCCTACAGCATCCTTGAGTCTCAGCTCAATCTTGGTGTCATTTGAGAAAGGAACTTGAAAATTGACCTTTAATTGCAGATTTTTAGCGTCGTAATAAGCAGGAATCCACTGGCCATTTTGCCAACAGCTATAACTACTTACACCCGAAAAATCATCCTTGAGTAGCCAGGTCCATTTGCCGTTATTGAGGCTGTCTAATTTGTTATTTGCTTGCTCTTGTATTGTAGGTGCCATTTCATCTTTGCGCATTCCCAGCACGCCAAGGGACTTTGATTCAGCAAATAAGCTTGACCCCACACGCTTTGTTGGAAGTGCGACGCCATTCATTGTAAGGATATAATTTGCCGCAGCAATACTGTCCTTGAAATCATAACTGATATGAATTGGTCGAGCGATTTGCATGCGACTCGTCCCGATGCTTTTGGCATTGAGGTCAATGCTCTTGCGCACGGGTTCAAAAAAAGTAAGCGAATCAATCTGAACATGCCAAGATCCGGCCGTGTAACTGTAAGCCAAATTGGGCAGCCAATGCGTTTGATCGGTGTAGGTCACTTTAGCGGGCGTGATTGCATAAGGGTTGTGTACCCAAAGTTGGTGTAAACTTTCGTTGCCATTGATGTCGCGCAGCATCAAGGAAAATTGCAAGCTGTCTTTTGCGCCTATCGCAAACGAACCCGTTCCCTCGTAGGGGTAAATTGTGAGGGGATTTATTTTAGACCTGAAGAGCTTTTGAAATTTCTTTTTAGTGGTTTGAGCGTAGGTAAAATCGTGATGCACATTAATGTAGCGCGCCGCATCAAAAGCAATTTCGTCGAGCTCAAACCCAAAATGGCCTGCGTTGGCCGTCCAAATTTCAGCACTAAAAAGACCTAGGCTCCTGCCCCCATTTGTAAAATAATCATCTACCTGAATCGCCACTCCAATCCGATCGCCCTCTCTTAAGAAACCTTCGGGTAGCGTAGCTTTGTGGTTTTTTTGTTGCAAGGTTACCACCATCGATTTGGATGGCACTTCATAGCCATTTTCATCGAGCGCATAAAGACGAATGCCACTGAGAACGGGCGTTCCGGAATCACTCACAGAAAAACCGTGTAAAAAAGGATTGAGCGCATGTTCGGTTTTGGTATCGCGCAATTCGAAATGCAAATGTGGCCCACTCGAGCCACCCGTATTGCCAGAAAAGGCGATTTGCTCTCCTTTTTGAACGAGCAATTTGTTCTTGGGGAGGAGGATGTCGACTTCATTTTGCCGAAGTGAATAAGAAGTATCTAAATACAGTTTTTGAATGCGCTCGGCAAATTGATTGCAATGTGCGTAAACAGTCGTGTAGCCATCTGGATGATCGATGTAAAGCACCCAACCATAACCCGCTGAAGAAACCTTTAAGCGAGAGACAAAACCATCTGCAACGGCATAAATTGGCAAGTTCTCTTTTCCCGCCGTGCGGATGTCAATTCCCATGTGGAAATGGTTGGGCCGCAAATCGCCGAATCCCGCACTCAATTCTACTGGAGAGTTCATAGGAAGAGCCCAATTTGCACTGCAAGTCAAGAATTGCGCAGTGCAAAAATGGAATGAAAACAAAGCAAGATATAGGATGTACTTGTGCATCTTCAAAACTACGGAAGAAAAAATAGAAAATCCTTCCCGATTTTTGCAGGATGTAAACGAATGCTTGTTAACTTTGTACAAAGTCACCGCTTAATATGACTGAGAACCTCAATACGCTCATAGAAGATATCCGCTCTCGCAGTTTGCAAATTGCTACTGACCTGAAAACCGAACGTGCTCAGCACGAGGTGCTTCAAGGTGAATTGCGCCGTATCCAAGAGCTTTACCAAGCCGAAAACGACAAAGTAAAGCAACTAGAGGCAACCATTGAAGAACTCAATGTTTCATTGGCGGAGGCTCAAAACAAAGTCGTAGAGGTTCCTGTTGCTACCACCAGTCGCAACAACGAGGAAATCGACGCACTTGTGAAAGAAATTGAATTCTGTATAGAAAAGCTCAAGCAAGCCTAAATGAGTAAAGTAGCTCTTAAAATCAATATTGCTGGTCGCACTTATCCGCTAAATGTGCCAGAAGCTGAAGCAGACGCCGTTGCGGCAGCTGCAGCAGAGATCAACAAAGCGATTGAATTGCTTCGCAAAAACTATGCAGTAAACGATACTCAAGATTTAATGGCGATGTCAGCCCTACAATTGCTTACCAAAGCAAAAGCTGAAGCCAAACCAACTGTTATTGAGCCCAACTACGCCGACATCGAAGCGGCACTTGAGGCCCTCAGACAAGACTTGAGCAACGCCCAATAACTTTCACAGTGCCCCTCTCCCGACTACTAAAGTCAGAAGAATGGATATCGTATGGTTACTAATAGGATTACTCGGCGGCGGTGTTGCCGGTTTTATCCTTCAAAAAAGCATCCTCAAAAAAGATGCAGAACGCATTATCAAAGAAGCTGAATCTAAGGCAGAAACGATTCAAAAAGAACGTGCACTTCAAGCAAAAGAACGCTTTTTAAAGCAAAAAGAAGAACACGAAGAAGCCATTAAAGAGCGCGAGCGCCGCATGCAATCCGGAGAAGATCGCTTCAGAACCAAAGAAAAAACGCTCAATCAAAAATTAGAAGAAATCGGCCGTAAAGAGAAAGACCTCGAAAAAACACAAACCGATTACCAAACCAAAGCAGCACACCTAGAGTTGCGCAACCAAGAACTGGATAAAATCCACCAAAAGCAAATTGCCGAGCTTTCCAAAATTGCTCAGCTCGCACCCGAAGAAGCCAAGCAGCACCTCATGCAAGCGCTCACAGACGAAGCCCGCACTGCTGCCATGGCTACCATCAAAGAAATTACCGAAGAAGCGAAACTCAATGCCAACAAAGAAGCTCGCAAGATTGTCATTCAAAGTATCCAACGTGTAGCGACAGAGCAAGCGATCGAAAACGCTGTTTCGGTCTTTAATATCGAGTCCGACGAAGTCAAAGGTCGCATCATCGGCCGCGAAGGGCGCAACATCCGCGCATTAGAGGCGGCAACTGGCGTAGAGATCATCGTCGACGACACCCCAGAAGCCATTATCTTATCTTGCTTTGACCCTGTGCGCCGAGAAATCGCACGCCTCAGCTTACACCAACTTGTTTCTGACGGCCGCATTCACCCTGCTCGCATCGAGGAAGTCGTCGCCAAAACGCGCAAACAACTCGATGAAGAAATTGCAGAAACGGGTCGCCGCACCTGCATTGACCTCGGTATCCACGGTTTACATCCAGAACTCATGCGCATGGTTGGCCGCATGAAATTCCGTTCATCTTACGGTCAAAACCTACTCCAACACTCCCGCGAGGTAGCCAATCTCTGCGCCATTATGGCCGCAGAACTTGGTCTCAATGTCAAGCTTGCCAAACGCGCCGGTTTGCTCCACGATATAGGTAAAGTGCCAGACGAAGAACCAGAATTGCCACACGCTATCCTCGGTATGAAAATCGCGGAAAAATTCGGTGAAAAAGGAGATGTACTCAATGCCATCGGAGCCCACCACGACGAAATCGAAATGACTACGCTTATCTCTCCGATTGTTCAGGTATGTGATGCCATTTCAGGTGCACGCCCAGGAGCCCGTCGCGAAATGGTAGAGGCCTACATCAAACGCATCAAAGAACTCGAAAACCTTGCACTTTCTTATGACGGTGTCGGAAGCGCCTACGCCATTCAAGCAGGCCGCGAGTTGCGCGTCATGGTAGAAGCCGAAAAAGTGAGCGATCAAAGAGCCGAAGAACTCTCTTTCACGATCTCACAGCGCATCCAAACCGAAATGACCTACCCTGGCCAAGTCAAGGTAACGGTCATCCGCGAAAAACGCGCCGTGAACTACGCTAAATAAAACTAAATGCGTCCGGACCTCTTCACCAGCCTTATTCTAGGGCCCTGCTCGGCCGAAACGCATTCTCAAGTATTACAAACAGCGGAAGGTCTTCAAGGCCTTCCGCTTTCTTATTTTAGAGCGGGTATCTGGAAACCTCGGACTCAACCCGGTGCTTTCGAAGGAATCGGAGATATCGGCCTAGAATGGCTTGTCGATGTCCGCAATACCTACGGCTATAAAATTTGTACCGAAGTGGCCACCGCCGAGCACGTCAAAGCGGTTATCACGCATCAAATTGATATGGTTTGGATTGGTGCGCGCTCAACTGTCAATCCATTTACTGTTCAGGAAATTGCCGAAGCGCTGCAAGGAAGCGGTATTCCAGTAATGGTCAAAAACCCTGTGAATCCCGACCTTAAGCTCTGGATTGGAGCCATTGAAAGATTGGAAAGACACGACATCAAAGTGATTGGAGCCATTCACCGCGGTTTTTCAGTTTACCAAAAAACAAAATACCGCAACAATCCGCATTGGCAAATTGCCATCGACTTCAAACAGGAAAGACCCGATATCCCACTCATCATGGATCCGTCGCATATTGGTGGCCGAGCGGCGCTCATTGCCCCTCTTGCCCAACAAGCTTTGGATCTGCACTATGACGGTCTCATGATCGAAACGCATTGCGATCCATCGGCCGCACTCACCGATGCCAAACAGCAAATTTCGCCAGCCGAACTACACGACCTCTTTACGGCTCTTGAGCCACGCTCTCAAAGCGAACGCATCAAACACGATCTCTCGGAATTGCGCGATAAACTCAGTATCGTAGACGACGCCTTAATAGAATTGCTTCAAGAACGTATGGCGCTCTCTAAGCAAATTGGCATTTTCAAACGCACCCACAATACGCCTATTTTACAAGTGCAGCGTTGGGAAGAAACCCTCAAAACCAGCGTCGAAAAAGGACTGCTCTCAGGGCTTTCACAAGAATTTACAGAGCAATTCATCAAAATGCTCCACGAAGAATCTATTCGGATTCAATTAGCACTCCTCAGTGATCAGCCCGATGCAAATTAAAGCGCAGAGATACTCCGGACAGCTACAAGCACCTGCTTCCAAAAGCCATGGACAACGCTTATTGATCTTAGCTGCGCTCTCCAACAACGCATGTCAAATTCAAAACTTAGGAGCTGATCGCGACACCAAAGCGATGCAGGCAGCCTTGAAGCACTTCACTCAACATCCATCAAATCGTCAAGAGGTGGTGATCGATGTTGGCGAAAGCGGCTTTGCATTGCGCACCCTTGCCTTTGTGGCAAGTCATTTCTGCTCACATTACAGACTCACAGGCCACGGCACCCTCTTGAAACGCACGCATTGGTCAACCATTCACTTGTTAGAGCAACTTGGTTTAAAAGTGACCCATCAGAATGGTCAACTACCTTTAGAAATCGAGGGGGAGGTTTCCCATACCCAAATTAACGTAGACGGATCTGAGGGATCTCAGTATGTTTCTGGGCTATTTTTATTCGCGGCCAAACAACCTGGTTCTTGGCAAATCACCGTTAAAAATCTCAATAGCCACGCTTATTTTCAAATGACGTTGGCAGCATTGAATCAATTTGGTTTTGTTTACCAACAAAACGGAGAAATCTATTCTTTCGAAGGAGCTCAAGAGCTTTCTTGCCCAGAGGTGAGCGTCGAAGGTGATTGGAGCAGCGTGGCGGTACATCTTGTTGGGGCTTCAATACGAGGCGAAATACGTGTTTCGGGTTTAAATCCGGAAAGCTTACAGCCTGATCAAAACCTACTTCATGTACTCGAGCAATTTGGGGCAAAGTACGATTGGAACAACGGAGAACTCTTCCTTTCGGAAAGTAAAAACAAAAACCCTTTTGAGTTCGATTGCACGCAACAACCCGATTTATTCCCTGTTTTAGTGGTTTTGGCCTGTGCGGCACACGGCACAAGCAGCATCAAAGGGATCCATCGCTTGAAGAACAAAGAATCGGATCGCCTACATGCCATGTGCGAGGCACTGGACATTTGGGGTATCCCTTACCACATAGTGCAAGATCAAATTGAAATACATGGATCGGGTAAAATCAAAAGTGGCTGTATCAATACTTACAACGATCACCGGATTGTGATGGCTGCATGTATTGCCAATTTGTTATCTGATCAGCTTCAAATGCCCGAGGATACGAGCGCCGTTCTCAAATCTTATCCGGGGTTTATGAACGATTTCGAACGCTTGCTGCAAGGTTAATTACCTTGACCGATTAAACCCGAATTTTGATTGAGAATGTAAGCTTCGAAAGTGAGGTCGAGCCTTGCCAAACGCGCCTTGATGTCTTTCTTCTTTTCTGCCGGAACTTTTGGTTCTTTTAGTAAAAGGTCGTAGTATTTACGGACCATGGCAGTATCTCTTGGCTCGTTGATGTCGTAGGAACTTCCCAAACTTTCGATGACGAGCAGGCGGTTTTTGTAATTGGGAAAGCGCTGTAGTAAGGTGTCGCCATAAGCCCTTGCCTCGCGTGGTGCACGCAAGTGTTCGTAGATCATGTGGGTTTTGAACAAGCAATCAGCAGAGAAAGTGTCTTCGGGAAAAGCCCGGCTGTAAGCAAGCAAACGATTGACCAATTCAATTTGTGCAAGACTCGTGATTTTAGCCGCTTTTTTCGGGTCCTTTTGTAAATTGGCAAGTGAGTCTTCATATGCCGTAATGCCCTCGCGCAAATTTTCTTTTTTGCTTTTGTGTTCGGCCGTTTCACCGCAGGATACGAGGAGAAAGCCAATAAGAAGTGTATAAATAGATCGTGTTTTCATCTTTTAAATCATGCGTGGTTTTCTGCCCCCTGGGAAACTCATTTTATAATCGACTTGAACTGCGCCCTGCGTAATATTACCGAGGCGTTTGAGCAGTAATTTTTTCTTGAGCGGACTGAGGTGGTCTGTGAAAAGAATGCCTTCAATGTGGTCGTATTCGTGTTGAATGATGCGCGCAGCATAGCCATCGTAGGTTTCTTCGTGGAAGTTCCAGTTTTCGTCGTAATAGGTAATGAGCACTTGTTCTTTGCGCTGTACATTCTCTCGGATACCGGGTATCGATAAGCATCCTTCTTGAAACGCCCACTGCGGTCCGTTTTCTTCTTCTATGATGGGGTTAATGAATACTTTTTTGAAGTTTTCAATACCTGCTGCTTTCGGATCTGGTTCGTCGTCTTCTTCATCGGCAAAAGGGCTGCCGTCGACGATAAACAAACGAATGCTCTTGCCAATTTGAGGCGCGGCCAAGCCAACGCCCTTTGCGTGGTACATGGTTTCGAACATATCGGCAATGAGCTTTTGCAAATCGGGGTAATTTTCATCGATTTCCTCGGCTTCTTTTTTGAGGACGGCATCTCCGTAGGCGACAATTGGTAAAATCATGGTACAAATTTAACAAGGATTAGCTTTGGCTCAGGTATTCTTGCAAAATCAGGGCGGCAGCAACTTGATCAATTAAACTTTTATCTTGCCTTTTCTTCTTGTGGCCCATTTGTGCGATTGCTGCACTGGCCATTTTGGACGAAAAACGCTCGTCGAATAAAGCAACGGGTATTCCGGGAAATTTCTTTTCGAGAACCGCTTTCAACAAACGAATATTTTCAGTGACATGGGAGTCGGATCCGTCTAGTCGGGTGGGATATCCCAATACAATTTCAACAATTTTGCGTTGAGGTATTTCTTGTTCAAGCCAATTTTCAAGTTCGGTTGACGCGATGGTCTGAAGAGGGCTGGCAATAATTCGATTGGGATCGCTGATTGCCAAGCCAGAGCGCTTGAGGCCAAAATCAATGCAAAGGACGACAGACATACGCCAAAATTAAGGAGTTTAAGCGAAGTATTCGTAATTTCGTGGGGTGATACAAAAAGTACTCTTATTCTTGCTGCCGCTCTTGATCTTTTCTTGCAAAGAAGATCAAAAAGATACCGAGCAACCAAAAGAAACGCGCTTGATTTTCAAGCCTGAATTTGATGGCTTGGATGCATTCATGAATTACCGTCAAAAAGTAGAGGCGCGCAAAGACCTCAAAAGACTTCCTTCGCTTTCTTTTACACACAAAACCGGTTATTCACTGCAATCTGAAGCCTTTCTTGACCCGAAAGGTGAAATCTTGAAAGCGACCCTCGATCAAATTGATACGAATGGGCACAAACTTACCTATACATTTTATTTCCTCAAAGAAGTGCTGAGCATGGCGCAAGTCATCGACGAACAACTGAGACTTTCTAATTTGCAGTACAAAGAGACCTTCTATTTTTATAATGCGAACCAAAGCCCAATCGCTTGCTACACAAGAAAAGTAGTAAACGGAAAGCAGTCACCTTACCTTTCCAAAGCACCTGATTCAAAAGAGAATCAAACCATTGAAGACTGCTTGCAAATGCTGTCTAATATGCAAAACCAAACAGCGCAGTTCTCGTTGTCCTTTCAAGGTTTCGACGAAGCCTTCAACAAAAAGTTCGTTCAATTTGGCAACGACTACTACTCCACCAACTTGGCCTACGCCCCGACAGACCCTATGATCATTGGGTTTGAAAAAAATCCGGAGGCCTTCAAAAACCAAACTTTCACCATTCAATTCCAAGACGTGCAAGAAGCTTCTGGCTTGCAATATCAAGTCCTGACCGATATTCAAGCGAACTAATGCAACATTTTATTGGTTTCAAACGTCTTATAGAGTTGTACTGACCTCCTTACTTCATGAAAAAATACCTTTTACTCAGTCTTTCTATCCTTTTCTCCTTTCTTTCTTACAGTCAAACTATGAAAGTGAGCGGACGCATCGTAGATACTTCGGGTGTACAACCCATTCACCAAGCTAGCATCATGGCCATTCATTTGCGAGACTCCGTGTTGGTCAAGTTTACGCGCAGTAATGCCAATGGTGAGTTTGTCATCAATGAGCTCCCGATTGACTCCTTTCAGTTGGTGATTGAGCACAGCAACTGGACTCCGCGCAGCATCTATTTAATGGGGTCAAGTAAAAAAACAAATTTCGAATTACCAGATATCCGTCTTTATCCAAAAGTACAAGACGTGCAAGATGTCGTAGTTACGCGCAATCGAAACGCCATGTATTTCAGTGGAGACACCCTCATTTTTGTGGCCGATTCTTTTAAAGTAGCAGAAAACGCCGTTGTGGAAGACCTCCTCAAAAAATTACCAGGCATCAAAGTCGAAGACGACGGAAGCATTACCTCACAAGGTAAAGAAATTAGCCAAGTACTGGTAGACGGCGATGAATTCTTTGGCTCCGACCCTACTATTGCCACCAAAAACTTAGCCGCTAACGGCGTAGAATCCGTACAGGTGTACGAAAAGAAAAACGAAGATGCAGCCGCAGGAGAAGACGATAAAATCCAAGTCCTCGACCTCAAACTCAAAGATGAAGCCAAACGCGGTTATTTCGGGAAAGCAGCCGTGGCTTCAGACTTCAACCAAGGTGCTGCTGATGAAGCCTTTTACGAATCCGAACTGTTGTTCAATAAGTTCAACAAAACGCAAAAGATTTCTGTCTTTATGCTCGCCTCCAACACCCCAAAATCTAGTTTTGGATTTGGAGACATGAACAAATTTGGACTCGATAACGAACGAGATGCGAGCGGCCTCAATTTCTGGGACCGCGACTCCAGAGGCAACAATTCTGGTATCCCGCAAACGCTTAAAACGGGAGTCTATTACAACGATCGCCTTTCTGACAAAGTTAAGCTCGGCGTGAATTATGCCTACTACGATAGCCGTTTGCAAGCCATCTCGAACTCGCAAACGCAGTATTTCTTGGCAGACAGCTCTTATTACACCAAAGACGCAGACACCAATCAAACCACGAGCAGCTCACACCGCTTCAATATGAATTTGCAGATCGATATCGATTCACTCACTAAACTTGAAATCAAGCCGAATGTGCACTTTGACCTCGGGACACAAAACAACACATCGGTCAATGATTTCCTCGACAACGGTTTTGCTTCTTACCTGCTTACGAACGTCAACAATACCTATGATTCAAAAGGCATAAGCAGCAATTCAGAAGCCATCTTAAGAAGAAAATTTGCTAAAAAAGACCGCGAGCTAGAGGCCAAATATATCTTGCGCTACAACGACAATAACTCTGATGGACAATTAACTACCTCCACAAATGCCTTGGCCTTTGATACGGTGGTCAATCAAAGAAAGACCAACAACAACCTTAGCAACACCAACTTTGTGACGCTCTCCTACACGGAGCCACTCTCCAAGAGTTTCTTGTTAACCACTGAATACTTTTTAGAACTCGGCACCTCGAACCAAGCGCGCTACACTTACAACCCGAATTTAGCTGGGCAATTCGATCAGGTAGACAGCCTCTTTACCAATGATTTTGTCAATGAACGCTTCCAGCAGCGCGGTACCGCTATTCTGACTTACCTCTACAAGAGTCACCGCATCTCAGGTGGCCTTGGTTACCGCAACATCCAAATTGACAATATCAATAAATTCAGCGAAGTGGGTATCAATCAAAATATCTCCAACTTCTTGCCCAACTTCTCTTATCAGTTCAAGCCGAGTATGGCCAAGCGCATCAATATCCGCTACAACACTTCTTCGGCTCCGCCAAGCGCCAACGATCTACAACCGGTTCGGGACAACACCAACCCTAACCGCATCCAAGAAGGAAATCCGGATCTAAAACCTAACTACCAGCACCAATTCAACTTCAACGCCAATATTTGGCAAGCCATGACCGGCCGCTATATTTGGTCTGGTGGAAACGCCAACTTCACACAAAATGCTTTTGGTACAAGCACTACTTTTGACCAATTTGGCCGAACCATTTCTAAAACGGTCAACGTAGATGGCAATATGTTTGCAACGATCTATGCAGGTGGCGGCTATCCCATCTTGAACCGCAAACTCACTTTTGAGCCCAGTATGAATGCCTCTTACTTCAGGACCAATAACTACATCAACAACCAACTCAACACGACCAGTACTACTACGCTGAACGGCGCATTCTCCATTGAGGTCAGTTTGGATAGCTTAGAGTTGAATGTCGGTGCAGACTACACCTATGTGAACCCAATCACTACCCTGAGTACTTTTTCTAACCAACCCTACTCTACTCAAAATTATTTCATGACCGGTGACTGGCGTTTCCCTGCACATTTCCGTTTCAAATGGGAACTCAATTATACCATGAACCGTGGGCGCGCCGACGCATTCAACCGAGACCTCTTTATCGTAGATCTCGAGCTTCAGAAAGCTTTCCTGAAGACAGAAAATCTTATTTTAGGTTTGTCTGTCAATGACTTGCTCAATCAGAATATCAACTTACAGCGCACTGTCAGTGGCAACCAAATTACCGACAACTTTACGCGCATCATTACGCGTTATTTCTTAGTGCGCCTGACTTATAAATTTAACAACAACAAAACCCGTGAAGAAGATCTTCGTATGTGGCATTAGCGCCTTGTTGCTCAGTCTACAGACCTGGGCGCAAACCGAGTATATTCATGCTGGCAAAATCACGTTTGAACGCCGAACGAATCTAGAAAAACGCTTTACTGATCAGCGCATGAAGCGTTTTGTTACGGAGGAGAACAAAATCCGCATAGAGCCCTTTGCTCTTTATTTCAACGATACTGCGTCTTACTTTGCGGTGGTTCCGAGCAATGAACCCGAAGAAATGGCATGGCTTACGACCAAAAATGCATATTATCAAAATCTGAATAACCAGAGTCAGCTCATGATGCTTGCCGTGTTCGGGCAAAATGTATATGTTCAGGACAGCCTGCCCGAGCGCACCTGGAAAATGACCGACAGCAAACGCACCATTTGCGGCTACGAGTGTAGAAAGGCCATCTATCAAAAAAATGACAGCACCCGCCTTTACGCTTGGTACACCCCTATGCTCACGCCATCTGTAGGCCCAGAAGGATTCTGCGGACTTCCCGGAACCATTTTAGGTCTGGCAACAGAAGATGGTGGCATTGTCTATTTTGCGAAGAAAATTGAATTGACTCCACCAAAAAAAGAAGAGCTCCTGCTCAATCCAGGAAAAAATAAAGTATTCACCATTCTGGAATTACGTCAAAAAATAGAGAAGGATTATGGTTCTACGCCTTGGGGAAAGAGACTCTTCGATGATATTTTTCGTTGGCTCTAATTTGTCCAAGCCAAAAGCTATCCTTAATTTCGAGCAAAAAAAATAAAATGAAAGGAATCATTTTAGCCGGCGGCACTGGTTCGCGCTTGCACCCCCTCACCTTAGCGGTTTCAAAGCAACTGATGCCCATCTACGACAAGCCGATGATTTATTATCCTTTGTCGATTTTAATGAGTGCCGGCATCAAAGAAATACTCATTATTTCTACCCCTCACGATTTACCTCATTTCGAAAAATTACTCGGAGATGGCGCAGACCTCGGTTGTCGTTTTGAATACGCCGTTCAAGAGGTTCCTAACGGTTTGGCTCAAGCGTTTGTAATAGGCGCTGACTTTATTGGCAAAGACAAAGTTGCACTCATTCTTGGCGACAACATTTTTTATGGTGTCGGGATGGATGCACTGCTGAAAGAGAACAATGATCCAATTGGAGGAGTTGTTTATGCCTACCACGTGAGCGATCCAGAAAGATACGGAGTTGTTGAATTCGACTCAGACAACCAAGTGGTTTCGATTGAAGAAAAACCGAAGCAACCTAAATCCAACTATGCAGTTCCAGGTCTGTACTTCTATGACAATTCCGTAATAGAAATTGCGCGCAACTTAAAACCTTCGGCGAGAGGTGAATACGAAATTACTGATGTAAACGCAGCCTATCTCGAAAGAGGACAACTCAAAGTTGCCATACTAGACCGAGGTACCGCATGGCTAGACACCGGAACATTTAGCTCACTCATGCAAGCCGGACAATTCGTACAGGTCATCGAGGAAAGACAAGGACTCAAAATTGGCTGCATCGAAGAAGTGGCTTACCGAAACGGTTTTATCGATGCAGCACAACTCAAACATTTAGCTGCCGGACTTGTTAAAAGTGGTTATGGAAACTACTTACTCCAACTGCTCAATAAATAAATGAAAGACCTTGCAAGCTACAGCGCTTATCTAGAAACCGCGCTTCAAACTCACCAAATTCCGCAGCAGCCGGCCAATCTCTACGATCCGCTGCGCTATTTTCTTCAACTTGGAGGCAAACGCTTGCGTCCGATGCTGAGCCTAATGGCCTGTAAGCTTGCAGATAGCCCAATGGAAAAGGCGCTCCAAGCCGCATTAGCTGTCGAGTATTTCCATAATTTCTCTTTGATCCACGACGATATCATGGATGCAGCTCCGCTCAGACGTGGACAAGCCACCGTTCATGAAAAGTGGAATCCAAATATTGCGATACTTTCTGGAGATGTGCTGTTAGTCAAGGCATATGAGCAACTTGCTGCATATGATCCAAGCACTTTTCACGCACTTTTTGTCGTCTTTAATCAGACTGCTATTGAGGTTTGCGAAGGGCAACAACTCGACATGGATTTTGAAATGCGAACTGAGGTTTCCGAGGAAGAATACATGGAGATGATCCGACTCAAAACTTCGGTGCTATTGGGCTGTGCCCTACAAATGGGCGGCATTGTTGGCGGACTAAGCCGACCAAATACAGAATTGCTCTACAATTTTGGCGTGCATCTTGGTCTAGCCTTCCAAATCCAAGACGACATTCTCGATTTATTTGGCGAAAGCGCTCAAGTAGGTAAACAAATTGGAGGCGATGTGCTCGCGAACAAGAAAACGCTCTTGTCCATCAGTGCAAAAAAAGCGGCAAATTCCGAACAACGGTTAACGTTACAGGAGTTAGAAGGCATGCAAGACCCCACGCTCAAAGTTGAAAAAACAAAAGCATTATTCAATCAATTGGGAGCACGCACTTATTGCGAACAAAAAATGACGGCTCACCATCAAAAAGCATTAGCAGCATTGGATCTCATCGAAACAAATGGTTCTAAATCTGAATTATTAGCTTTGGCTGAATTTTTATTCACAAGGTCCCATTAGATTAGGGCTTTTTTTTGAATTTGATTATATTTGTCTCAACTATCTAAAATATCAACAATGAAAAAACTTTACGTATCTTTTCTTGCCGTTATGGCAGCTGGTACTTTTCATGCA
>ENA-ORFA01000060-ORFA01000060.1-marine-metagenome-genome-assembly--contig:-NODE-60-length-51748-cov-6.186642_pt1 | contig 51748 bp, 48 predicted proteins | sample MGYA00248621_ERZ508587 | MGnify/ENA primary metagenome ERZ508587 (study PRJEB26250, sample SAMN06266239) | marine metagenome | isolation source: Columbia River Estuary | place: USA:Columbia River Estuary... | reverse complement strand
GGGCTAACAAGAATCGAACTTGTGACCTCATCCTTATCAGGGATGCGCTCTAACCAACTGAGCTATAGCCCCGAATTAAAACGAGGACTTGCAAGGCTACTGCGCAGTTTCGTCAGCCTCAACCGCAATAATTCGCACTTCTTCTTCAAGCACCGTAACTCTCACGCCACCAACGAGATCGGTGATCAGGTTGAAGATCGTTGCCAAAAGCACCCATAGGCCGGTGCCGAGAATTACGCCGAATAATCCCAAAATTGAAAGATTGGCGAATAGTTGCGAACCATCAAATTTAAATGTCTGCCAGCCGAATGACTCAAGAAAGTTTTCGACATTGTCAAGTGTGCCGGTGGATTGCGCCACGTTCCACAACAAAACCAGTGAAATCAACGCGACAAAATAACAAACAAGATGAAAAGCCAAACCAACTTTGAAAACCGACCATGGATCAATATCACGAATGACGCGTGAAACACGACGAACCCGCGGCTTGGGCGTGCTTGAAACCGGTGAAGAACTCACCTTTGCAGTGTAGGCAGGTCAAACCCACTACTTGACACGGCTACTGCACGGCGTGCAACTGAATGCGACTTGACAACTACGGCACACCGCCCACGCACAGAATCTAATTCTAAAATCTCGGCGTGATTTTGTTCTGCGATTTGCTGTGCGGGTTGTTGTACAGAAATTGAATTCGTTAATACGCAATCAATTGCCACAGCATCGGCGGCGAACTGCGCTCGTTGAGCGTCAATGATTCGACGCGTTGTATGCGCAATTGAAACCAAAGAAGCAGTCATCACGGTGGCGACAAGCACGACGAATAAAACAGCAGAGCCGTTTTCGTGTTGAGTGAAACGAGAGCGAGAAGAAATATTTAAACTTCGTCGCTGGCCAAAATTGGCGCAACAGACGCAACAACTTGACCCGCACCAAGACTCATTACGCGCACACCTGTGGCGGCACGGCCTTGACTTGAAATCTCTTTGACTGGAGTTCGAATTGTTGTGCCGGTCGATGAAACCGCAACAATTTCGTCTTCAATACCGACCATGAACGCGGCAACTACCCGACCTTTTTTGCCGGTCAGCTTGATGCCGATCATGCCCATGCCACCTCGACCCTTGCGAGTGAAGTTACTTATTTGAGTGCGCTTGCCGTAGCCCGACTCGGTGACAAGCAAGATTGATGAATCATCTTTTGCGACGTCGACCGAAACGACTTCGTCACCGGCGCGCAGGCGCATACCGCGGACACCGGCAGCAGATCTGCCCATTGGGCGAACTTGTTTTTCAGAGAAGCGAATTGTTTGACCACCACGACTAACGATAAATACATCGTCGGTGCCACCTGTTTCGATTACACGAACGAGTTCGTCTTTTGGACGCAGCTTCAAGGCGATCAAACCATCGCGGCGCGAAGAGTCGTATTCGTTGAACGCCGTCTTTTTAACTTGACCTTGGCGTGATACGAAGAACAAATATCTTGTGCCAGGAAATTCGCGTGTGTCAATAATTGCTTGGATAGTTTCGCCATTTTGAAGTGGCAACAAATTAACTATTGGAATGCCCTTTGCTGTGCGCTCGCGCTCAGGAATCTCGAGTGCTCGAAGGCGGTAAACCCGACCACGATTGGAGAAAAACAACAGATACGCGTGCGAGGTTGTGAAAATGACATTACGCACGATGTCGGCGTCTTTCATTTTCGCCCCAGATACACCTCGCCCACCACGGCCTTGCGACCTGAACGAATCAGCGGAAACGCTCTTGATGTATTGAGCTTGTGTCATCACTATTACGAGTTCGCGGTTATCGACCAGATCTTCAACGCTCATTTCGCCAACGTCGGCTGTGATTTTGCAAACCCGATCGGTGGCAAACGTTTCACGAACTGCTGAAAGTTCTTTTGAAATTACTGCACGAAGTTTTTTGTCGTCGTTCAAAATCGCTTTGAGTTCTTTGATCTGGGTCTGCACGTCTTTTTGTTCGGTTTCAAGATCAATGCGCGAAAGTCGAGTCAACTGACGCAATTGCATATCAAGAATGTCGATGGCTTGACGCTCGGTGAAGCCGAACTGCTTGCCCATCAATGACGCTTTGGCTGCATTGCCGTCTTCGCTGCCACGAATAACTTTGATGACTGCGTCAATGACATTGAGCGCTTTAAGCCGACCTTCAAGAATGTGGCCACGGTCTTGCGCTTTTTTCAAACGATAATTGCTGCGACGCGTGATTACGTCAATTTGGTGACGTACATAGCCTTGGAGAGCATCGCGCAAATTAACCGTGCGTGGCACACCATCAACAAGAGCAACCATGTTGACAGGGAAACTCGTTTGCAGTGTCGTGAGTTTGAACAAGTTGTTCATTACGACGTTTGAGTTCGCATCGCGCTTGAGCGTGATGATCAAATTGGTTTCGCCACCCGATGAGTTGTCGTTGACGTCGGCGATGCCGTCTAGTTCGCCACCATCAACAAGTTCTTGGATTCGTGCCGCGATTGCCGAACAACTGGCTTGATACGGCAATTCGGTGACAACGATGCGCATTTGTCCGCGCACGCCATCTTCAATTGCAACTTTGGCTCGCATCTTGATGCTGCCACGACCTGTTTTATAAGCATCGTTGATGCCGCTGCGGCCAAGAATCAAGCCTCCAGTTGGAAAATCTGGACCTTTGACAAACTTCATCAAATCGGCGATCGATGCCTCAGGGTTGTCGATCAGGTGCAAAGTTGCATCTACGACTTCGCCAAGATTGTGTGGCGGAATACTTGTCGCCATGCCAACTGCGATGCCTTGTGACCCGTTGACCAACAGGTTAGGAAAACGCGACGGAAGAACTGACGGCTCTTCAGATGTGCCGTCGTAATTTGAAATTAAATCAACTGTGTCTTCGTCAATATCTGCCAACAACTGCATCGCCAATGGATGCAAACGTGACTCGGTATAGCGACTCGCAGCCGGACCAAAGTCTGGAGAGCCGTAGTTGCCGTGGAAATCAATTAGTGGATGGCGCAACGAAAACGGTTGGGCCATACGCACGAGCGCGTCGTAAATCGCACCATCACCGTGCGGGTGATATCGAGCCATCGTGTCGCCAGTGACGCGAGCGCACTTGACAAATGGTCGGTCGGGGCGAAAGCCCTGTTGATGCATGTCCCAGATGATGCGACGGTGCACCGGCTTGAGGCCGTCGCGAACGTCTGGCAGTGCTCGCGACATAATGACCGACATTGCGTAATCAAGGAACGACCGTTCCATTTCGTCTTGAAGTTGAACCGGTTGCACACTGACACTTGGAGCAAGAGGAAGTTGCGCGGCGCCAGAATTTTTCGCTGAAGGTTTCGGTAACGACTTTTTACCAAGTTTCTTTGCTGGTTTTTTGGCGGCCATGGCTGTTGTTTCCTAGTTGGTTGATCGTTAAAAGTCGAGGTTACGAACGTCGCGAGCATTTTTTTGGATAAAAGCTTTGCGGCTTTCAACGTCATCGCCCATTAATACGCTCATGACGTTTTCTGCTTCGGCGGCTTCTTCTACATTGACTTGTAACAGGGTTCGCGTCGCTGAATCCATGGTGGTACTGCGAAGTTCTTGCCAATCCATTTCACCCAGTCCTTTGAGGCGTTGAAATTCTTTTTTGTGATTTGGGTTGGCGGCCAAAAACTTCTCTTTTGCCGACTCATCTTTGAGGTAGGTCTTTTCTTTGCCAACTTCGGTTGAGAACAACGGAGGTTGTGCAATGTAGATGAAACCGCTTTCAACCATCGGACGCATTTGACGATAAAAGAATGTCAGTAGCAGTGTGCGAATGTGGCTGCCGTCAACGTCAGCGTCGGCCAAAATAATCACTTTGTGGTAACGAGCTTTGTCGGCGGCAAACTCATCGTTGCCGACTCCGCCGCCGATTGCCGTGATTAGTGCCTGCACTTCGGTGTTCTTCAACATTTTGTCGAGTCGGGCTCGCTCAACGTTAAGAATCTTTCCGCGGATCGGCAAAATTGCTTGCGTTTGCGGATCGCGTGCATCAACCGCGGTGCCGCCTGCAGAGTCGCCTTCAACGATGAACAATTCGCTCTCTGCAGGGTTGCCACTTTGACAGTCTTTGAGTTTGTCGGGCATGCCCGCACCAGACAATGCCGTCTTGCGACGCACTGCATTGCGCGCGTTTTTCGCCGCGATGCGTGCTTGAGCGGCAGCGACTGCTTTCTTGACAATTCGGTTTGCTTCAGTTGGATTTTCAAGCATCCACTCTTCGAGTTTTGTATTTGTTTCTTTTTGTACGAATGAACGAATAGAAACGTTGCCAAGTTTTGCTTTTGTTTGACCTTCGAACTGTGGCTCGCGCAGTTTCACTGTGACAATTGCAGTGAGACCTTCGCGAATGTCTTCGCCGAGAAGGTTCTCTTCTTTTTCTTTTAACCCACCCGAAGAACGGGCATATTTATTGAGCACAGAAGTCAAGGCTGTTTTGAAACCTTCGACGTGCATGCCGCCCTCAATGGTTGAAATACCGTTGGCGTAGCCGTAAATGCCCTCGTAGTAACCGGTATTCCACTGAAGTGCGATCTCAAGAGTTTGATCAGCTTCATTGGCTTCGTAATAGGCAACTTTATTGAACAAAGCTTCGCGTGAGACATTGAGGTGTTTCACGAAGTCGATGATGCCACCCTTGTATTGGTATGTAACTTTGTCTTTCTTATTTGCACGCTTGTCTTCAAAGACGACTTCAAGATCACGATTTAAAAATGCAATTGTTTGCAAACGCTCAAGAACTGTGCGAGCAACAAACTCGACGCCCTCTGAAGCGAAAATTTCTGGATCTGGAAAAAAAGTAATCGAGGTGCCGTTTGTTTTTGCAGGTGATGCGCCAACTTTTTGAATTTTTGATTTCGGCTTACCGCCGTCAATAAATTCTTGTTTGAATCTTGTGCCGTCGCGATCAATCTCAGCGACAAGCTTCTTCGATAACGCATTAACAACACTGACGCCTACGCCGTGCAGACCACCAGAAACTTTGTAGCCTTCGCCGCCGAATTTGCCACCTGCATGCAAAACGGTGAGCACAACTTCAAGTGCGCTCTTGCCTTTGTGTGGACCAGATGGATATGGATCAACAGGAATGCCACGACCGTTGTCTTGCACTTGGCATGACCCGTCTTCGTGCAGTGTGATCGTGATACGAGTGCAAAACCCAGCCATTGCTTCGTCGACAGAGTTGTCGACAACTTCCCAAATCAGGTGATGCAAGCCGTTTAAGCCTGTTGAACCGATGTACATGCCTGGTCGTTTACGAACCGGATCAAGACCCTCGAGAACTTGAATATCTTTGGCTGCGTAAGTCGCTGAACCGCTCTTTCCAGACGCTGGTTTCGCTTTAGTTACAGCCATTTTGCGGGCACCTTTAGATCGTTTTTAGGTCGTTTTTGGGTTGGATTCGGACTTGCTTTTTGAACGCTTTTTCGCGACTTTATTCTACTATCTAACTGTTCGCCCGACCTGATTTAACACGTATATCAACCCCACTAATTGTCGTGCCAGTGTGATGACTTAGTTGCGTACAAATGTCACGCTCCAGAAATTTCATATGTGTTGACCAAGCGGGGTCATCGACTTCAATTAGCAGTCGGCCGCGGTCAAGTTTTATTGGGGTTACATGTTGGGCAACTTGATCGCCCACTAGATCGTTCCATAGACCAAAAACACCTGAAACTGTGTCAAGGTTCGGTGAGCCGAGACTGTGTAAAAGTCTGTTCAGTTCATCGCCGAGTCGAGACTCGGTTTTTGGGTCTAAATCTGAGTCGGGATTTTCAGAATTCTCAGAATTTTTAGGTCTAGTCATAAATATTTGTTTGCTCTTACTCGTTGCCCAACTTGGGTGAGATTATCGTGCCAGCTTTGATCTGAACTCTCTTTGCGATGTGTGCCTCGATTGGCAATTCGGAGGCTGTGGTGATCAAAACTTGACCAACCGGAAAGTGATTTAGCAGAGCTTTGGCCCTGTCTGGGTCAAGTTCTGAAAGGACATCATCCAAAATCAAGATCGGGATTTCGCCGACACTCTGCCCGATGAACCGATGCAACGCCAATCGCAAAGCCAGGGCCATTGTGCGTTGTTCACCTTGCGACGCGTGGGTGCGGGCTGGCAAATTATTGATCAAAATCTCTACATCGTCGCGATGTGGACCAACAGTTGTGACGAATCGACGCAAATCTTCGTCGCGAGAATTAGTCAAGCACTTTGCTAAACCAATCTGTAGCCACTCAGGTGAATAGTCGATTGAGATGTTGCTGTCACGTTGTGCGAGCTCTTCATAGGCGTGAGTTATAAACGGCGTAAGTTTTGTAATTAACTCGTTTCTTGCGTTTCCAAGTTGTGTGCCTAAGTCAGAAAACTTTTCATCCCACAAATCAAGCATGGATGAAACTGCGTTGTTGATTCTGCCGCCCGATTGTTTAAGCACAGCATTGCGTTGACGAACAATGCGATCGACCTCGAGTCTTAACGCGTCGTATTTGTTGGCGTAGGCAACCAATGAATCGTCTAAAAAGTCGCGGCGTAAATGCGGACCCCCTTTAACCAAATCAAGGTCGTCTGGGGAAAACACGGTGGTGCGCACCATTCCCAATAAATCACGGGCTTTTGGCAGTTTTGTGCCGTTCACCAGCACCTGATTTCGGCCTTGATTGGTAAGTCGGGCCTCAATAACTATCTCTCGCCCGTCGTCGTGCAAAACCCGGGCACGAATAAATGCTGTGTGAGTTCCTGTGCGGATCATGGCCTCTGTGGGTACACCCCGGAAACTTTTCATTGTTGACAAAAAAGCCAAAGCTTCGGTGAGATTCGTTTTACCTTGACCGTTTGCGCCGATAATTGCGCTGACACCGCTGTCGAAATCAACTTGCGCGTTCGTATAGTTGCGAAAGTCGCTGAGTTGAATCTGTTGCAGTATCACGTCAGATCAATTGATGCTGCGTGCAAAATTTTGCAGAGCCGTAATTAACTCGTAAGCCGTTGTGGCATTACAAGATACAAATAGTTTTTATCGCCCACGCCGCGTAATACCGCAGGCTTAACCGGGTCTGTTGATTCGATGGTGATCTCGTCGCCTTTAACCGCATCAATGCCGTCCATCAGATATTGCGAATTGAACCCAATTGTGATTTCGGTTCCATCAAGTTTTGCGTCTAGTTCATCTACGACTTGACCAATGTCTTGAGTCACAACCGAAAGCCGAATTGAATTAGCCAACATTTCAAGTCGAACAGGTGTTGTTTCGCGCGCCAAAATTCGTGAGCGGCGAACAGCCTCAAGAAGCGGCTCGCGTGCAGTCGTAACTTTGTTTGGGTAGTGCGCGGAAATCAACTGTTTGTACTTTGGAAACTCAACATTTAAAAGTGTCGTAGTTAAAGTTGAACCACCGACTTCAAAAGTTGCACGGTTTTCGCCAAGAGCCATGGTCATTGACTCGGCCCCACCGATTAAGCGCTCAAGTTCATTAAGTGCTCGACCCGGCACGACAATTTCAGCTCCATGACCAAGCATTGTTGCGCCTGGCAGTTCGCGAACTGCTAATCGATACGAGTCGGTTGCAACCAAACAAACCGAATCTGGTTCAGCGACCATTAACACACCGGTTAAAGCAAGTCGTTGCATATCTGTTGAGGACGCCCGAACGACTTGAGCAAGTGCTTCACCGAATATTTTTGCACTGATTGAAACTGGTTGTGTGCCAGCCACGACAATGTTTGGGAAATCTGTGGCGGTGAAAGTAGGCACGGTGAATTGTGATTTGCCAGCCGAGACGATCACTTCTTCGCCCTGTGAATCAATCGTTACTTTTTCTTCGGGCATCGCGCGGACAATATCGCTGATCAATTTTGCGTTGACAACGGCAACACCGTCTTGCGCTCCGCCGATTGCAAGTGTTGTTCTGACGCTCAAGTCGTTATCGGTGCAGGTTAAAACAAGTGCATCGCCTTTTACTGACATGTGCACACCAGAAAGAGCCGGCATCGCGTTGTTGCGATTTGAAGCGACTCGAGCGGCCGCACCAAGGGCCTCGGTGAGTAGTTCGCGTTCGACTCGAAACTTCATGGTTTTACCTCACTGCCCTAGTTTTGGTGATGTGTGCGTAATCAGTTATTGAATGTGAAAATCTGTATATAAATCTAATAACAGTAATAAGGCCTGTGGATTGTGGATTAACCCTATTTGAGCCAAATAGATCAACGAAACGAGCTGTGAGGCCGCGACGCATGTCTGGCACATCTTGCGTCTGTGTAGTTTGAGCCTCGGTGTACAACTGAGAGTTGTGAACACCTACACCAGAAGTTTTCCACAAGGTTGTGCACAACGTTGTCATGACGTTTTAAACTTTTTGATGAGCGCTGTTACTTGTTCGTAAACCTGTTTGCGTTCTTTAATTACACGCTGAGTCTTTTCAACAGCGTGAATTACAGTCGTGTGATCTCGACCGCCAAACAGTCTGGCGATTGCCGGGTAGCTCAAATCGGTGAGTTCGCGAACAACATACATTGCTGTTTGCCGAGCAGTAACGAGAGGTCGTTGACGGCTCTTGCCTTTGATTTCTTCAACACTGAAACCTACAAACTCGGCAATCTCGGCTAAAAGTTGTTCGTCGGTGCGGGCCTTGACTGTATTTTTTGTCATCAGATCGGTGAGCAACTCTTTTGCGAGATCAACATCAACAGTGATTTTGTTCAAACTGGCGTAAGCCACTGTTCGAATCAATGCACCTTCAAGCTCACGAATGTTTGAAGTCACGCTGCTGGCGATGAATTCAAGTACTTCGCTTGAAATTACAGTGCCGTCACGCTCAGTTTTATTTCTTAAAATCGCCAAACGTGTCTCCATGTCTGGCGGCTGAACGTCTGTGATTAGACCCCAACGGAATCGACCACGAAGACGATCTTCAAGAGTTGGAATTGCGTCCGGCACCCGGTCAGAAGAAATAACAATTTGTTTATTTGCGCCGTGCAAAGAATTAAAAGTGTGGAAGAACTCTTCTTGGAGACCTTCTTTACCTTCCATGAATTGAATGTCGTCGATCAACAAAACGTCAACTTCGCGATAACGACGTTTAAACGCTGCAATTGTGTTGTTACGAATGCCGTCGACGTATTCGTTTAGAAATGTTTCGGTCGATACATATCTAACTTCAAGGTCTGGATAATTTTCGTGAACGTAATAACCAATCGCGTGCAACAAATGTGTTTTGCCGAGCCCCGCTGATCCATAAATAAAGAGAGGGTTGTATGAGCGACCAGGAGTCTCTGCAACTCGAAGTGCGGCAGCCAACGAAAATTGGTTTGATGCACCTTTGACGAAAGTGTCGAATGTGTATCGCGGGTTAAGGCCGATCGCTGCGCCTTTTCCTGCGCGGGTACGGATGTTCGTAGCCTCGAGCGAATCAGCTTTTTGGGATGAAGCGCGTTCAATAACCAGTGGCTCAGAGAGCGAAGTTTGAGTCTCTGGTGTGAGGCGCTCGAGTAGGTCAGATGCCGTGGCTGTTTGAACATCAACTCGCAATTCACGACCTGATGCACCGATTTCGTCAAGGGCGCCACGTACGAGCGACATGTAGCGAGTCAAAATACGATCACGAACAAAAGTGTTTGGCACACGCAACCGCAAACTCATTTTGTCATCGGCGACAGCGACGGCGTCATTGAAAGTTGAGAACCAAACCGCTTCTGAAACTTGGCCGCGCAACACTTGCGACGTCGCTTTCCAGAGCTGTTCGTGCTCTGTTGATGTCTCTACAATTTCATTAGTCACTTCAACTACCTCTTGTTTTCGATTCAGATTTTTAATGTCTACAAATTTGATGCCCCGTCCACAAGCTGTGGACACCCCGCTGAAATCTCAACGGGGAGAGCGAAAGTAGCAGGTTTTCCACAGGGGGAGAAATGCTGAGGAATCCCCTTTTATACGTTGCCCTTGGCCACATTGTGCCCCTAGTCTGACTGGTACCAATTTTTCTTTGACGTCAGGAGCCGTGCGTGAAACGCACCTTTCAACCAAATAATCGCCGTAGGTCCCGCAAACACGGGTTCCGCAACCGTATGAGCACTCGAGCCGGCCGGGCCGTGCTTAAATCCCGTCGGGCTAAGGGCCGTTACCGGCTCTCTGCTTGATCAGTCGCATCCAGACGCGACAGATCTTTCAGCGACTTCAAACAGAGGGAACATATGTTCGCTCCGGAACCCTTTGGTGTAGCATGATTATCGACCAAACCCTTACCCAGCCTGCGATTGCCTATGCTTTGGGTCGTCAAGTTGGCGGTGCGGTTCAACGTAATTTGCTGCGTCGTAGGCTGCGTGAACTGCTAAAAGCCAAGTCCAGCAAGGTTTTGCCGGGTTGGTACCTGATCGGGGCAGCCTCTGGAGCAACCAAATTGTCGTTTACAGATCTGGGTGTGCAGGTCGACTCGCTGATTGAGCGATGTGCAATCAAGGCAAAAAAGTAAGGCCCATTATGCGAATTCAACGACTGATGATTCGGGCAATCGATTGGTATCAAGACGCTTTTTCGTATCGCTTGTCGCCTTGCCGCTTTTACCCAGGTTGCTCGGCTTATGCCAAAGAAGCTATTGAGACATACGGTTCTTGGCAAGGGGGCCTTTTGGCTTTGCGTCGGTTATCGCGCTGTCGTCCATTTGGCCCAAGTGGCTATGACCCAGTGCCAGAGCGAGATTGTTGTCAGCACGAAAATAATGTAAGCGAGACGAGGCACCAACATGTTTGAAATTGCCGCACGTGTAATTGCGTTCTTCTATGAGCTAGTGCCCAACTATTCGTTTGCAATCGCGATGGTGGCTGTCGTGGTGATGTTGTTGATCACTCCCCTAACGCTGAAGAGCACTAAAGGCATGCTCGAGATGCAACGTCTGCAGCCTGAGATGAAAAAACTGCAACAACAATTCAAAGGCGATCGCCAGCAACTTAACGCCGGGATGATGAAGCTTTATCAAGAACACAAAGTGAACCCGCTTGCATCATGTTTGCCATTGTTGGCACAGATGCCGGTGTTCATCATTATGTTTCAGGCATTAAGCGGGTTGATTAAGCGCGATTCAACAGGAAACTTCTTACCGAAGTTCTTGAACAAGAACTCAGACATTTATCTTTCGCTTGTCGGCAAAACCGAAATGCTTTCGTTTGGTATTGACCTTTCGAAAACACCTTTAAATGCAATGAGAGACGACTTTCTCTCAGGCTTGATTTATGCGCTTTTGGTACTGCTTTTGGCAGGCCTTTATTTGGTGCAGCAAAGAATGATTGCCTCGCGTGCGGTGAGCCCAACAATGTCGGCAAACCAAGCCAAATTGATGCAATACATGCCTGTTGCGTTCGCGTTTTTCCAGGTGTGGTTGCCAACCAGTTTGATCGTCTATTACATGACGCAAGCGGTGATTCGAATTGTTCAACAGCAATACATCACCCAACGGTTCTATAAGAAAGATGGAAGTTTAGGTAAGCAAGCCCAAGAGGCGAGTGCTGTTGCGCGTGAAATGAAAGATTCGCCGAAGTTTGAAAAGAAGAATAAAAACGACAAGAAAGACTCAGAAACAAGCGACCAAAAGTTTGTGAGCAAGCGTGTGACCCCACCAAAAAACAATTCTGTACCATCTTCGTCCCGACGCCCAAAGCCACCAGGCAAAAACCGCAGCGGGTTTGTGCAGAAGAAAAATAAACCAAACCAATAATAAATTTTTACGATCTAGTAAACAACCGAAAGGAAATTGAATCATGGAATGGGTAGAAATAACCGCAACAACAATTGAAGACGCCAAAGCTTTAGCGCTTGACCGCTTGGGTATTGATGACGGCGATGCCGAATTCGAAATTGTTGAAGAACCAAAAGCCGGTTTGTTCGGTCGTACTCGTGGCGAAGCCCGAGTTCGAGCACGAATCAAGCCAAACTCAGTGCGAGCCAAAGCTGACCGTCGTGATCGTCGCGGCAAGCCAGCAGGCGAGCGAACAGCCAAGCCGCGTCAAGAGCGAACCGAACGGTCTGACCGCGGAGAACGCCAAGAACGAAGTGATCGAGGCCCGCGCAAAGAGCGTGCGCCACGCCAGGCCAGATCAGAACGGTCAGAACGAGCACCGCGAGCAGAACGCACACCTCGGGAAGATCTTCCACCAGTAGATCCGACCACGGTTAGTGCTGTAGCGACCACATTCCTTGAAGGTTTGGTGTCGGCGGCAGGTCTCAAAGGCTCAGTATCCGCCAAAGTTGAAGGCGAAAATATTGATATCGACGTTTTGGGCGATGACCTGGGTTTCTTGGTTGGCACAAAGGGCGCAACCTTGCTGGCATTGCAAGATTTGACCCGAGTGGTCAGTCAACGTCGCCTTGGTGACCATGAAACACGACTTCGTGTTGATGTTGCTGGGTATCGCGAAAAGCGTCGAGAGGCTTTGAGTCGATTTGCTTTGAAAGTCGCAGAAGACGTCAAAACATCAGGTCAGGCTCGGGCTCTTGAGCCAATGAACTCGTCAGATCGAAAGATTGTGCACGATGCATTGACTGAAGTTGAGGGCATCTCCACACGTTCAGAGGGCAGTGACCCGTTTCGTCGTGTTGTTGTGGCTTTGGCTTCGATCAGCGAAGACTCAGAATCAGTCTCTGACAGCGAGTAAAACACTGGCTAGTTTCTAGCCATGAGTGAAAACGATTCTGGATACGAGCCGACGAAGTTCGCGGCTTTGCATCCAATTTTGCTAGAAGCCCAAAGAGTTGGTGCGCTGTCGGGCGCGCCGATTGATCAGATTATTAGCCATGCTCTGTGGTTTGCTCGGGCGATTTCGGACAACGCCAAATCGGTGGTTGATTTGGGGTCTGGTGCTGGGGTGCCAGGGTTGATAGTGGCGCTTGACCGGCCAGATCTAGAACTCGTCTTGGTTGATCGGCGGTCGGGACGAACTGATTCGTTGACCCGAGCCGTATCGGCTTTAAATCTCTCAGCTCGAGTCAAAGTCGTTTGCGCGGAAATTGATGCAATCGCTCGTGACAGTAAATATGCGCACCACTTTGACGCAGCAATTAGTCGTGGGCTTGGTCCACCAAACGAAACCCTGAAACTTTCGACTCTTTTAGTTAAACCCGGGGGAGTCATCGTGATCAGCGAACCACCGCTATCGACTCAGTCTCGGTGGGACGCCAAGCATGTTTCTGACCTCGGACTTAAAGGCCCTGAGCGGGTGGGTGCGGTCGCGATGTTTCACGTGAAACAGTCGGATTAGCCAGGCGGGGTGTTTCACGTGAAACATCTGGCAGGGTAGATCCAATTAAAAAGCCCTAAAGCTAACTAGTCTTGGGCTATGGCCCCCCAGTCAACCAGCGACTTGACACCTGGCGAGATTGCCCTACCTCGGGTCATTGCTTTCGCCAATCAAAAAGGCGGAGTGGGTAAAACCACTACAGCGATAACAGTTGCGGCCTGCTTGGCCGAATTGGAATACCGCGTTTTAGTTGTTGACCTTGACCCGCAGGGCAATGCCTCAACTGGGTTGGGCATCAATGCTCGCGACCTAGATGCAACGATTTATGACGTCTTGTTGCGTGGCGAGAAGCTTGAGAACTGTATTGAACCCACTGCTGTAAAAAATCTGTTCGTTGCACCAGCCAATCTTGATCTGGCCGGCGCCGACATTGAGTTGGTGCCAGAGATGGGTCGCGAGCAACGCCTGAAAAAGGCCATCGACACAGTCATCGATCAATACGACTACGTGATTTTAGATTGCCCGCCAAGTTTGGGACTTCTGACTGTCAACGGACTCACCGCAGCCACAGAGGTATTTGTGCCGATTCAGTGCGAGTATTTCGCCCTTGAAGGTTTAGGGCAGTTGTTGCGCAGCGTCGATCGGGTCAGCCAAGTTTTGAACCCAACCCTCGAAGTACGCCACATTGCTTGTGTGATGTATACGCACACGACCTTGGCCGACGACGTGGTTCGCGAGGTTCGCGAGCACTTTGGCGACAAAGTGTGTAAAACAGTGGTTCCGCGGTCAGTGCGTGTGGCCGAGGCACCATCGCACGGCAAGCCTGTGACATCGTTTGACCCTTCTTCAGCCGCATCTAAGGCATATCGCGAGATTGCAAAGGAGATAAGTGGTGGCACGTCCAACAGGCCTAGGTAAAGGATTAGATGCGCTGATTCCGGGTCGAGACCCGCGCAAACCAACGCGCGACGGAGGCGACGGCGACGGGTCAGGGCTCGGGTTACGTAACTTAGACGTCAAGTCGATCTCGCCTAACCCAAATCAGCCTCGAATTCACTTTGATGACGAGTCACTTGCAGAACTTGCTGCCTCGATTCGAGCAGTGGGGTTGTTGCAACCAATCTTGGTTCGACCCAAGGCCGGAAGTACAAACAGTTTTGAACTGATTGCAGGCGAGCGTCGTTGGCGAGCATCGCAACGGGCTGGTTTAACAGTGATTCCGGCTTTGGTGCGCGAGACAGATGATGTTGCATCAGTTGAGCAAGCACTTGTTGAAAATTTACATCGTCAAGATTTGACGCCACTCGAAGAAGCGGCCGCATACAAACAATTGTTAGACGATTTTTCAATGACGCACGAACAAGTCGCAGAAAAAGTTGGAAAAACTCGTTCGGCAATTACAAACTCGTTGCGATTGTTGGCTTTACCACCGTCAATTCAGCAACTTTTAGCTGATGGTCGACTTTCGGGCGGGCACGCACGTGCATTGTTGGCGTTGACTGATCGCACAACACAAGAACAACTAGCTCGGCAGTGCGCTAACGATGGTTGGACTGTGCGTGCAGTTGAAGAAGCTGTGCGACAAAATTTGGGTCGCACAAAAGCAACTAGCAAAACAACTAGTACCAACTCTAGTACAACAAAAACTTCTACTAAATCAACAACTATGCCACAACCTGGTTTGGTTGAACTCGAGCGACTACTTGGCGAACATTTGGCAACGAATGTTTCAGTTACATCAACCAATGGGCGCGGCAAAGTTGTAGTTGAGTTCGCAGATCTAAACGATCTTGAGCGCATTTATCGTGCGATGACCGAAGGTCCAGCGGTTTCAGATTAAGTTTTCGCATTGATATTGCGAATCGTGTAACAGAGACTGAGACTCACCTTTAAGTTGACGCTCAAGGCTTACTTTAGGTTTCGCACATGTTGTGGATAACTCTGTGGACTAGTTGAAGGGTTATCCCAAGATTACGATTTAAATTTCAACGATGTTGTTTTAACCCATATTTCAAGGGCATTTACTAGATCATCGGCGAGAACCGCACAGTGTGGAATAACCCGTGTAATTGGCCCAAATCCACAGACAACGGCCGGCATGGTGGTTTCACGTAAAACCTGCAGCCGCATGCCATTGACCACTGGTTTGAACCATGGCGCCGAACGTTCGATTGCCTCAGCGGCAAGTGTTGCATAAATATGTGCGGGAACTGAATGAAAACCTTCAGTGTGATAATAAGCAATCTCACAAACTTGTGATTCGCGGGCCTCAATGCCGAGATAAAGATTTGCGGCAAAGTCATTGGCGAGTTGAGCATGGCGATGTGCGTCGGCATCGGTGATGACGGCCACGTTTGTGTTTAACGCGCGAAGTCGGTCGGCTAAATCATTTGTCAAACGCTCAAGTTGTGTGAACTGACCGATTACAACACGTAAATTCGCCAGGCCTTGACCGTGTTTGGCTGCAGTGTGTCGGTCGCGCACAATGCCGACGCCAGGCCCGACACCAGAGTTGCGACTTGCTCGGTAAAGAGCTTGCAAAGTTTGCGGGCCACAAATGCCGTCGGGGATTAATCCGTAATTTTGTTGAAACTCCGTCAAAACTTTTGCCGTTCGGTTGCCCAAAAATCCGTCTACACGCCCGCAGTCAAAACCTGTGCGCGAAAGCAGCAGTTGTAGTTGTGCGACATCATCTCCGCGTTGCAAAGGCGAAGTCAAATAGAGCAATCGATCGCCCAATGCGAACGAAGATTCAACTAGCGCGAGCCAAGTTGCTTGATCGCAAACCCCAGAAATGTGTAGCGACCTGAGTTCTTGAAATTTTGCGACAGCATCGCGTGTCGCGTCACAATATGTATTGACCGAAATTTGAGACAGATCTAATAGGCCAGCAGTCTCTAACCGCCGTTGCAAATCTCCGACAGCTTCATTGCTGTCGCCGAGAGTTAGCTCTTTGTCGGGATAAATTCTGCGATCTCCGCGAGTAGTTGAGATTTGCCTTTTGCACCGACCATTTTCTTCTTCATTTCGCCATTGTTGAAGACCATCAGGGTCGGGATGCTCATCACACCAAATCGTTGGGCGATATCGCCGTGATCGTCAACATTCAGTTTGGCGATTGTGATTTTTCCGGCTTGTTCTTTGGCGATTTCAGTCAACACTGGCGCAATGGCTTTGCACGGCCCGCACCATTCGGCCCAAAAGTCAACCACGATTGGTGTTGTTGCAGACTTGACTGTTTCGTCGAAGTTTGCACTTGTCAAAGTAATGATTCCATCAGCCATATTTGACCCTCTCGTGAAATTTGCGTTATTCGGGTGTTTTAAATCTCGCCACGAAATAGGCGAGAGAGTTAAGGATAGTTGCTTGGTGTTATCTAGTGCTGTGACTCAAGCCATCGTTCACAGTCAATAGCAGCCATACAACCTGAGCCTGCTGCTGTGATTGCTTGGCGATAAGTGTGGTCTTGAACATCACCACATGCAAAAACGCCCGCAATGTTTGTGTATGAAGAACCTGGCCGTGTTTTTAAATAGCCGGTGTCTTCCATGTCGAGCACGCCCTTGAACAGGTCGGTATTTGGACGATGGCCAATCGCCACGAACAAGCCGGTGACATCAAGTTTTGACTTTGCGCCCGTGACGGTGTCGACGAGCCCCACCCCTGTGAGTTTTTCGGTGCCAAAAAGCTCAGTCACCTGGGCATTCCATTTAATTTCAATCTTTGGATTATTTTTTGCCCGCTCTTGCATAATTTTCGAGGCCCGCAAGACGTCGCGCCTTACAACGAGAGTAACTTTTGTGGCAAATTTCGTGAGAAAAGTTGCCTCTTCAATTGCCGAATCGCCGCCGCCGACAACCACAATTTCTTGGCCCTTAAAAAAGAATCCATCACATGTCGCACAAGTTGACAGTCCGTGGCCATAAAACCGTTTCTCGTTTTCAAGACCCAGCATCAACGATTGTGCACCAGTGCTTACGATGATCGATTTTGCTTGGTGCATCTCATCGCGTACCCAAACTTTGAACGGACGCTGTGAGAAGTCGACCTTTGTAACTTTCTCGGTGATGAACGCGGCGTTGAAGCGAGCCGCCTGATCGCGAAACTTCATCATTAGGTCGGGGCCCATTACACCCTCTGGAAAACCAGGAAAATTTTCAACGTCAGTGGTCAACATCAACTGACCGCCCGGTTGGTCGCTGGTGCTAGACGGCTCACCTTCAATTACAAGTGGGGCGAGATTTGCGCGTGCGGTATATATCGCCGCAGTCAAACCTGCCGGACCCGAGCCGATGATTATTACTTCGTGCATTTTTGCATCCGCCATAAGACTCCTTTAGCGAGGTTGTTTTGCGTGTCGTTTGCGCATCATCAGTGAACCTACGCCGATGAATATAAACGACAAAATGAAATACGAAACCCAAACTGCGTTCTCGCGACTTAGCCAAATGTCGAGCAGTTCGTTCAGCCCACGAGTAAGCCCAACCAATGCGAGAACAAGAATCGTTATTGCCGCGACTACTGCGATGAGACCAAAGACGATGCCTCGCACAAGATTCGCAACAGGGCGAGTTGTCTTGTCGCTGATGAAATCAACCCATCGATCGATCAGTGCAACAGTTTTCTTCGCCCATCTTGGATCAGTAAATGGATTCGAAATCACGCGTTAAGACTAACGCAGATTATTTTTTAATTACTACGCCCCGTTAAACGAAATATCTTGAATTACACCTTGATACGGGTTCTTAGCACTGCACTGCACGCTCGTGCCGACTTCGCGCAAAACCAACAACACAAATTGGGCCTGACTTGGGATTACAAATTGAGCAACACCACGTCTCGTGTTGTAGTCGGCGCCGGCACGTGGGCCCCACTGTTCGAGTCGACTTGGCGCGGCACCATTGGCCGTATAAATTTCAAGCGACCAAGGGCCATTTTTCATGCCAACTTGCAGAGTGCCAGTTGCGGCTCGTGAGAACTCCATCAACACGCCGACGTATTCTTTGGTGCCAAAAAACTGGTTGGCATAGCAGTCGGTTGTCCACGCAGTTTTTGAGTTTCCGTCACGCAAAGCCCAAATTTGGGCCTCATTTTCTTGGGCATCGTCGCCGTTGGGGTCAAAACTGACCATTCGCGAAATGGTCACAGGCGACTGATCGACGATTGCTCCCTGCGCAACTGAAGAATCAGTTTGCTGTGATGAATTTGATCGAGTTGCAGTGAATAAAACCGCGGCTCCGAGCAAAATTGCGATCAGACTCAAAATTTTTGTACTTGGCGGCAACGAAAAGAATCGCCACGATGCTTTTTGCACACGCGGATCGCGCACTGCACGCTGCGGCGTTGCGTTCAGTGCTGTTTCTAAAATTGGTTGACCTGGTATCTGGGCCACCGACGACTCGTCGCTTGTCATTACACGTCGCATCGGTTTTGGTGGCGTCGCCCCCGAAGGCGGAGTCATCGAAGTGGTGTGATCGTTTTGTGCACTCAACGCCTGCACCAAAGCAATTCGCGTTTCTTCACCGGTCGCATAACGATGATCCGGATTACGGGCCAATAATTTGTGAATTACTCGCACAAGTTGTGGCGCAAGCGACGGACGCAAGTGCGCCAAGTCGGTCGGTTCGCGTTGCAGACGAGCCAGTGCCGTATCGGCGTCTGTTTCGCCCAAGAACGGAACTTTGCCGGCGAGACATTCGTATAAAACGAGCCCAAGGCCGTAAAGATCTGCTCGACCATCTAAAGGTTTTCCACGTACTTGTTCAGGCGACAAGTATTTTGCAGTGCCCATCATGATGTTGTCGTGAGTTAAATCTTCTCCTGAAGTAACAAGTGCCTTGGCAATACCAAAGTCTGCAAGCAAAAACTTTCCGTCGGGAGTCAACAAAATATTTCCTGGTTTCACATCGCGGTGCACAAGTCCTGCACGGTGTGCAACATCAAGTGCCGCGGCCATCGCGGCTCCCATGTGAATTGTCAGCAACGGTCCAAGACGTTTGCGACGATCCAAAAGTTCACGCAAACTTTTTCCTTGGATGTATTGCATCACAACTGCTTGACGTCCGTCATCTTCAACTGTGTCGTAGACAGCGACAATGTTCGGATGATTCAATCCCGCACAGACGATTGCTTCGCGACGAAATCTTTCGGCAACAACTGGGTCGCTGACCAGTTGGGGTTTGAGCAACTTAACTGCGATCTGGCGGTTTAAAAACGTGTCAAAACCAAGCCAAACTTCGGCCATTCCTCCACGCGCGATTTGCCGATCGAGGCGATATCGGCCGCCCAAGAGGCGACGCGGATCATCGGGGAATTGGTTGGGTTCTAGCCTCATCTATGAACTTTGACGCTAGTTCTGCGCGCATGTTCAAGTGGGGAATGTCAGTTGCGACAAACCGTCGCAGGATGTTTTGAAACTTTATTTGACGTGAAAAGTTACGCCCATCGTGCCGATACCCGTGTGCGAACCGATTACCGATCCGACATCGCCAACGATTATCTCGCCCGAATAAACACCTTTGAGTTGCTCGACGAATGCATCCAAATCGCTGCATTGAGCGTGTAAAACAGCCAAATTCGTGATCGGGCCAGCCGACTTAACTTTCTCTACCAAGAAGGCCAATGCCTTGCTTCGGGTGCGTTCTTTGCCACCCTCCACGATTTTGCCTTCGCGAATTTCAACTATCGGTTTGATCGCCAAAGCCGACGCAAAAAACGCTTTCGCACCACTCACGCGACCACCTTTTTTCAGGTTTTCAAGTGTGTCAAGAGCGCCATATAGCTTTGTCTTTTCGCACCACTTGGCCGTGGCTGTTGCAAGCTCATCCAAAGAAATAGATGGATTTTGAGCCAACATTTGTGCGGCCACAATCACGTTGATGCCTTCGCCCATGCTTGCTGATCGACTATCAACAAACTTGATCGGCACATTCAAACCCGATTCTTTCGCGCCGGTCTCTGCTGACTGCATGGTTGCCGAGAGTTCGCGCGAGAGTCCAACCATCAAAATTCCTGTTGCGCCTTCGGCGACAAGTTTTTTGTAAGCCTCGGCGAACTTTCCTGGTGCTGGGGCCGCGGTTTGTGGCAAGACTGGTGATTCAGAACAGCGTTGCCAAAACTCTTGCGTTGTCAAACTTGTACGGTCAGTAAATTCTTGATCACCGATGCTGAACGTCAGTGGAACAAGCGTGATGTTGTATTTGCGGGCAATTGCCTCTGGAAGGTCGCTAGCTGAATCTGAAATGATACGTATGGTCATGGTTTTGATCGTAGTACGGGATGGTTCTTGCTGATTTTTTTGCGGAATTTACGGCGAATATGGGCGACCCACCATGTTGCCAACAACAACAGTGCAACGCCTGAGACAATTTGGCCGAGGCCCGCCAACGCATTTACGCGAGCCGATACTTCAATTTTTCTACCCAGCTGACTTAAGCCATCTGCCGTAAAAATTCTTACCTCAACTGGGAACAAACCGTTGGCGAGTGCAACAACATTGACAACCAGCTCTTTTGAACTGTTAGCGGCGATCTCTATTGTCGCTGTGTCTTTGCTGAACCGAAGTTTCGGACTCGCAACTTTCACTTGAACCGTCATCGCAAAATCTGAGGAGTTTTGTAAGTCAAGACGCAATTCGCTTTCACGACTGCCGAGCGTGAATGTCGTCCCTGATTGCAAAGTTACAGACTGCCGAATTTTCTTGAGTTGATCCCTGGTTGCCAAAACAAACTCTTCGCGCTCTGCACTCGTCATTGAGTCACTTGACATCACGAGCAAGAGTTCGTCCCATCGGCGCCACACTTGGGCGTCGGCGGCGATCGTCGTATTTAACTTGTCAATATCTGTGCGCAATGTTTCGACAATTGTCTTGCGCTGCGCAAGGTTTGCAGCATCAACAGGTGGTAACGACGGCATGTACGCGTCGAGCCTTGGCGCAGGCAGATTGCCAAGAGTTCGCATCACAACCTGTTGCGGTACACGGCTCAAAATCAGCACGGTTTCGCGCAACAAGTTTGGGTTCACGATCGAGCCGTCACTTGAAGTCAGCACGACGCGTCGAAGCGCTGAGGTGCCGCCTTCGTTTTCAACCTGATTGCGTTGGGCAAGAATTTGCGCCGACAAAAACGTGGCTGCAGCGAACGTGTCGTTGTTTGGGCTACTTAACTGTGCGACATAACTCTTATCAACAAGATGCAACGCCAGATCTACGGGGGCGGTTTTGTCTTTACTTTGCAGTCGATACGGTCGAGCAGCGTTGTCAAACTCACCGAGCACAGCACTTGAATTTGGCAACATAACTATTGAACGCACCCCAGACTCAGCCAACAAGTCCAATCCCTTTTGGTCGATTGGGTCTCGGGCAATCCAAACACTGTTGATGATTTTTGAACTTGGTGAAACTTGTTGCCATGTCGTTGTGCCGCGCTCAAGCAGAGAATTGAATTCGTCGATTTGATCGTTGGCGCTCGCCGCCGATGGATCAAATCGAATATATGTAGTTGTCACTAGAGGCACCTCACTGAGCGCCGCTACAAGTTGAACCAATAACGACTGGTCAATAGGGTCAACAGATTTACTTAGACCCTCTATTAACTCGGGTGAAATTTGCACCGTTACTTTTGCCGCGTTCAACTTAAGCAAGCTGATGATTTTTTCAATTTTTGTTCGTGTTGCCGAATCAATTCGTCGCGAACCATCTGGTCGCAACGTAATCGGTGCGTCGAGTGCAGCCACGATATTCACGGGCATTGGTTTTGTTTCGCGTGAAGGGTCGAATCTATTCACAAAAGTCGTCAAGGCGGCTCTCGTGGTTGTACCAACAACAATTTCAACTCGCACGGGGTAAATACCTGGACCGTCAAACTCAATTCGCCGTGTTCCGCTCGGGATATCCGTAGATAGCGCGATCACTTCGAACTGTCCGTCGGCGCGGCGCGTCACTTCACGCAACGAAAGATCTACCGAGTCGGTTGCTGAAAACAATTCAGGCTTGGCATAAATTTCTTGAACTTGTTTTTCGCCAGTCGTTATTCGCTGGCCAAGCGTGACGCGAAAGAGAGCGGTCGAGTCAGCCGTCAGTTCTTTAACTAACGCATCAGACTTGATGCCAAAAACGAATCGCAAATTACCCGACGTATATATGTGAAAGTTCTGTGCAGTTAGTGTCAGATCACCTGAGTTGACAGCAGCGCCGACCGGTCGCCCAGTGACGCCAGTTGACAAAAGACAAAAAACCGTTGCCATGACGGCTGTTTTGAGACACGTTCGCCACAAGATGGTTAGGCGTTTTTTGCCGTGTCGCTCACGCGTTGGGTAGCGGTTTTGATAATTCAAGACATAATCACGCTAATGCGAAAAGACTTCGTAATTGAGTAAACGCATCACTTGTCGCACTGCGATGCGTAGCCTGTAGAGCGTGGTGCCCCAGCGCTTCGCGCCAGTTCTGAGCGAATTAGCTCCCCTTGTTCCGAGGTTTCGTGACGCTGGGTTCAAACTATTTTTGGTTGGTGGCACCGTTCGTGACTTGATGTTGGACCGTTCAATTGACGAACTGGATTTCGACCTGACAACAGACGCTCTACCCGAACAAATCAAGTCGCTACTTGCAGGTTGGTGTGATTCGCTTTGGACTCAGGGCGAGAAGTTCGGCACGATCGGTGCAAAAAAGGGTGATCGAGTTTTTGAAATCACAACGCACCGAGCCGAGGCCTACTCGCCCGACTCGCGTAAACCCGATGTGCAATTCTCAAAAGACATAAAAGAAGATCTCTCGCGTCGCGACTTCACGATCAACGCAATGGCACTTGAAATCACGAATGAATCACCAGAACTTGTTGATCCATTCAATGGACTTGCCGATTTGATGGGCAAAGTTTTGCGAACACCCCTTTCGCCAGAAGTCAGTTTCAGCGACGACCCGTTGCGAATGATGCGTGCTGCCCGCTTCATCTCAGGTCTTGGCATGATCGCAGTGCCAGAGCTGATCGCCGCAGTGCAAGCAATGGCAGATCGCATCACAATCGTCAGCGCCGAACGAATTCGCGACGAATTTGATCGTTTGATCGTCACCGATCGCCCGTCATTCGGTTTGTGGTTTTTAGTGGACAACGGTTTGTCGAAACACTTCTTGCCAGAACTTGCTGCGATGCAACTTGAGCAAGATCCGATTCATCGGCACAAAGATGTTTTGACTCACACCTTGGCCGTTGTTGAAAATGTTCAGCGTGACGAACCGTGTGATTTTCGAATCACTCGGCTCGCAGCGCTATTTCATGATGTGGGCAAGCCAAAGACTCGCGCAATTAAGCCCGGCAAAGGCATAACTTTTTATCATCACGAGGCGGTGGGTGCGCGAATGACTCGCGAACGAATGCGCAAACTTCGATACTCGGTTCAAGATATTGAAACTGTCGCCGAACTCGTGGCGTTAAGTGCACGTTTTCATACTTATCAAATGGGTTGGACAGATGCGGCGGTGCGACGATACGTTCGTGATGCCGGCGCGCACTTGGCCGAACTAAATGTTCTAACGAAAAGTGATTGCACGACGCGAAATGAAAAAAAAGTTGCAGCACTCGCGCGGCGCATGGTTGAACTCGAACAACGCATTGCTGATCTCACCGCACGCGAAGAACTTGCGGCCATGCGACCCGAGATGGATGGCGCGCAAGTTATGGAGTTTCTTGAAATCAAGCCGAGTCGACACGTTGGTCAAGCTTTAGATTTTTTAATGGAAATTCGCATTGAAGAAGGGCTGCTTGGCGATCAAGAAATCCGCAAGCGACTGAAGTCATGGTGGGATTTGCAAAAGAAGTAATTTGCTTTGTTAAGGTTTAGCGAATATGCCACGCAAGCAGGCGCAAAAAAAGCAGAGCAACGACTCAGACGACTTTGATTTAAACGTCGGCGAGATTGACCATCGCTTGACGCGTCGCGCCGTCATAAATAATTTTCGTCGTGGCGTAATTTCACAAGACAGTATTTGCGATGCTCACCCCGAACTCATGCGCGTGGCGCGAAACTTTGGTCGCACCACCCGCGTTAAATGTCCAATTTGTGTCAACGATCATCTAGTGACAGTCACCTATTTGTTTGGTCCTCGGTTACCAAGTCACGGTAAGTTCATTGCGACGCGAGCAGAAATTGAACACTTCGGTCAACGCCCTGAGCAATACACGGGATATTTAATCGAAGTTTGCCGCAGTTGCTCATGGCATCATTTGCTTAAAACTCGCTCCGTCTAAGGCTCGGTTTGGGCAAAATGCCCTGCAACACCCCTGTGGCACTGTGTCGTCGTGCCGTTACACTTCCAAGTCCACATACCTGCCCCTTCGGGGGCCCCAACTAATCGTTGGGTCCGAAGGGAGTTATCACGTTCATGCGTGCATATGAATTAATGGTCATTATCAGCGGCAACCTCGAAGAGTCAGCCGCCCACAACTGGTTGAGTGTGATCACCAAGTCGATTACAACTGCCGGTGGCAGCGTTCACGGCACACCTGATTGGTGGGGCAAGCGTCGCTTGGCTTACCCAATCAAAAAACAAGACGATGGTTATTACGCAATCTTCAACGTCACTGCACCTGGTGGTGCTCTTGATGAAGCAGAGCGCGCGATGCGCATCGCTGACGATGTGTTGCGACACAAACTCCTCCGCCTTCCTGATGCCGAAGCCGCACGTCGCGGTCTTGTAGTCACAGCAAATTCATAAGCACTAGTTGCCAAACCAAAAAGGAACAAATAAATGGCTGATAACAGCATCACACTCGTCGGAAACTTAACCCGCGATCCAGAAATTCGATTCACGGCAACTGGTCGTGCAGTCGCATCTTTTGGCATCGCAGTTGGCCGTCGATATCAGGTCAACGGTGAGTGGCAAGAGCAGACTTCATACTTCAACGTCACCGCTTGGGGTCAACTCGGCGAAAACGCCGCAGCGACTTTCACCAAGGGAACACGAGTTGTCGTTACTGGTCGTCTTGAACAACGCGAATACACATCGCGCGAAGGCGAGAAGCGAACAGCAATCGATGTCATCGCCGATGAGCTCGGGCCGAGTTTGCGTTGGGCAACTGCGACAGTTGTGCGCACGCCAAAACAAGATGGTCAAGGTGGCGGCGCAACAAATCGCCCTGCCAACACCGGCACCAACCCAGGCACTGAAGCAACGCCTTTTGATGGCGAAGAACCGTTCTAATCAATTAATTAATCAACCACACAAAACAAGGACTTTCCCATGACAAGTAAATCCAACAAGTTAAGAGCAAAAAAGGCGCTGCTTCGTAAACCAAAGAAGCGCCCGAACATGATCGTCACCGAAAAAGTTGGCTTCGTCGATTACAAAGACGTCAACCTTTTGCAGCGCTATATGTCAGATCGCTCAAAGTTGCGTGCGCGTCGCATGAACGGCAACTCAGTTCAGCTGCAACGTGACGTTGCAACTGCTGTGAAGAACGCCCGCGAAATGGCGCTTTTGCCATACACAAAGCGCGTTTCAGCAACTCGTGCCCCACGTGAGCGTGGCGAATACGGCTCAGATGACAAGGGTCGCGATCGTGGTCCACGTCGTCCTCGTCGTGACGAAGGCGCCGAGTCTGCAGTTGTTGAGATTTCTGAAAACATTTCAGCCGAAGTCACTGAAGGTTCAGCACAAGCAATTGTGGACGGAGCAGCATCATGAAAGTTCTTCTCCGTTCTGACATCAAAGGTGTAGGCCGTCGTGGCGACATCGTAAATGTCTCGTCAGGTCACGCCCGCAACTTTTTGTTGCCAAACGATTTAGCAATCGTTGCTAACGCCGGCACAATTGCCCAGGCCGAGGTCATGCGCAAGTCACGCGAAATGCAAATCGCTTCCGATCGCGAATCGGCTCGACTTGTGGCTGCATCATTGGCAACAACCGTGATCACGATTGCCGCAAAAGCCGGCAATGAGGGTCGTTTGTTCGGTTCAATCAATGCAGTTGAAATTGCTAAAGCAGTTCTCGACCAAACTGGTGTAACTATCGATCGAAAAGGTGTGCAACTTGAGGCACCTTTGCGACAACTTGGCGAACATTCGGTAACTGCCGAGATTTTCACTGACGTCGTAGCAACATTAAAAATTAACCTTGTTGCAAAATAGTCACTGAATTTTGCGAACCAGCAACTGCTGGTTATCCACTAGTTATCCACAGAAGAATCACAGGGTTATACCCGTAGCAATCAACAGGCAAACTAAGGCATTGTGTAGTCATGTCTATTGCTGAATTTCCGCGCGGAGATCGCGCCGCTGCTCAGCAAAAATCTGTAAACAGAATTCCACCGCACAGTGTCGAAGCAGAAGCATCTTTGCTTGGTGCAATGCTTTTGTCGCGCGACGCAGTTGCAATTGCATTCGAGCGCGGCGTTCGCTCAGAAGAGTTTTATAAACCAGCGCACCAACATATTTATGACGCGATCCGTTCGCTGAATACTGCGGGCGAACCGATAGATCCGATCACGGTCGGCGACGAACTTCGGCGCAACAACTTATTAGACGGCATTGGCGGCATTGATGCGTTGTTGACTTTGCAAAATGCAACTCCGGCCATCACAAGTGCTGATCGTTACGCAAAAATCGTGCGTGAAACCGCTTCGTTGCGTCGACTCATTTCGGTGGCATCCGAAATCGCTGAAATTGCCTACAGCGGCCCAGAAGATGTAGCCCGAGCGATAGACGAGTCTGAGTCAAAAATCTTTGATGTTGCAGAAACCAATATTGGTGATGCAGCGCAACGCCTCGGTTTGCTTGTCAATGAAGCAATGGAGAAGCTCGAAGACCGCGCAAACAACAAAGAGTTGGTCACCGGCACAGCAACTGGCTTAGATGACCTCGACAAAATTTTGTTGGGTCTGCAGCCAGGCACTCTCAATATTTTGGGTGCTCGTCCTGCGATGGGTAAGTCGGCATTGGCACTTGGTCTGGCAGTTCACGTTGCGCGAACGTCAGGCAAACAAGTTTTGTTTTTTTCGCTTGAAATGGGTACGGCTGAACTCGTTCAACGTATTCTCGCCAGCGAGGCGGGCGTTGACTCGAAAGTGTTGCGCTCTGGTCGGCCATCTCCCAACGACTGGACAAAAATCGGCCACGCCGTAGGTCGACTTGATATTCCGTTAATTATCGACGACAGCCCCGGCACATCGGTTGGTGTGATTCGCGCCAAGGCACGACGCATTGTTAGCCGCCAAGGCGAAATCGGTTTGATTGTGATCGACTACTTGCAGCTGATGGGTGGCGACGGCAAACCAGAAAATCGCCAACTTGAAGTCAGCGAAATTAGTCGCAAACTCAAACTTTTGGCACGCGAATTCAAAGTGCCGATTCTCGCCCTCAGTCAGTTGAGCCGCGGTCTTGAAGCACGCAACGACAAACGCCCGACTCTGTCAGACTTGCGCGAGTCTGGTGCACTCGAACAAGACGCCGACGTTGTTATGTTCTTGTATCGCGACGAGGTTTATAACCCTGACAACAAATCTGAGATGGGTATTGCCGAACTCAACGTGTCGAAGCATCGCGCAGGCCCACTCGGCAAAGTGCGGTTGGCATGGTTGGCCGCATACACTCGTTTCGAAAACTTTGCTTCCGATCCAAATTCAAATTAGGCGCCATGTTTCTCGGTGAAGATATTCTCGCGTGGATGATTATTGCGCTCGGTGGCGCGATGTTCGCGGGCAATCTTGCGGCGTTGGTTCGTCCGCCTAAAAAGCGTCAAGACGCAGCCGACCTAGAAAAAGCGCCAGTTGTGCGCAGTGTTGTGATGGCCACCATCGGCGCAATCGCCGCACTTTGGGCCCTCGTCAGCCTGCTTTAAACCGTCACCAGTCACTAGTTCGTCGCGATTCTTTTTTCTTGCTGGCGTGACGCTTGCCTTCAAGACGTCGTTTAACCGATGCTCGAGTTGGTTTTGATTTTTTGCGACTTGGTGTGGGAGGTTTTGCAGCATCGTCAATCATTTTTTTAAGTTGTGTCAAACAAAGTTGTCGATTGTGCCATTGACTGCGACTGGTTTGACTAGTCACACGAACCTTTATGGCGAGCGCAGTTGTTATTCGTCGAACTAAAACTTCTGGGCCGGTGACTTCATTAATCGCAACTGTCAAAGTTGCCTTTGATGATGTTTTATTTACATGTTGCCCGCCTGCTCCACCTGAGCGGGCAAAACTCCAGTGCAACGAAGCACTTGGTACGACTAGGCCACTTGAAGTTCGTAGATCTTCGTCGGGTTTCACTTCGGCAAGTCTTGCCCAAGTTTTGAGCGGGTGACGGGAATCGGACCCGCGTATTCAGCTTGGGAAGCTGATGTTCTACCACTGAACTACACCCGCAATTGCAGGTTTGAGCGTAGCAACACAGTTTTAAGACCGAAATTTAACTCCAGCAAAAAATTCACTAAGGTTTCGTAGTCGTGATTTTGTCTGATCGAAGCATTAAAGAGGCCCTAGACGCCAAGCGGATCATTATTGACCCGTTAGATATGTCATGCATTCAGCCGTCATCGATTGACGTCAAAGTTTCAAATCTGTTTCGGGTGTTTCGCAATCACACCGCGGGCACGATTGATGTCAAGCGCGATTTAAGCGAACTGACCGAACTTGTAGAAATTGAACGCGATGGTGTGTTCATGTTGCACCCAGGCGAATTTGTTTTGGGTTCAACTCTTGAGCGAATCGCTATCGCCAACGATTTAGTTGGCCGCGTCGAGGGCAAGAGTTCGCTAGGCCGTCTTGGTTTGTTGATTCACTCAACTGCTGGCTTCATTGATGCCGGCTTCGATGGTCACATCACTCTTGAATTGTCAAACGTTGCAAACTTGCCGATCACGATTTATCCGTCTATGAAAATTGGTCAAGTGAGTTTCATGACGATGACGACACCAGCTGACAAGCCGTATGGCTCGGGCGCTAGTGGCTCAAAATATCAAGGTCAACGCGGACCAACGCCGAGTCAGTACTTTAAAAACTTCGAATAGTTAACTGAAACTAGTTGTACTGCTGGCAACGTTTGCTGCAGCCAGCGGTGCGCTCTGAGTAGCAACAGATCGCTCACCATTTTCGATCGCGTCGAGTAGGTGAATTGCAATGTCGCCAACTTTGATTTCAGATTCGTCTTTTCCAGCACCCTTGACGCCGTCATCAAGCATGATGTAACAAAACGGACATGCGGTTGCGACACGGGTTGCTCCGGTGGCAATCGCCTCACGCGCACGTTCGTCATTGACTTTCGTGCCGATGTCTTCTTCCATCCACATTCTTGCGCCACCAGCACCACAGCACATGCCCTTGGTGCCGTTGCGTGGCATTTCGACAATCTCAATGCCTTTGATTGAGCCCACAACTTTGCGTGGCGCAATATAGACATCGTTGTGTCGACCCAGATAGCACGAGTCGTGATACGTGATGCGCTCTTCAAGCGTTGCATTCGTTACATCTAACTTGCCAGACTCAATTAAGTCTTCAAGCAATTGCGAGTGGTGAATCACTTCGTAGTTGCCACCCAATTGTGGGTATTCGTTTTTTAGTGTGTTAAAGCAATGTGGGCACTGGGTGATTATCTTTTGCACACCCATCGTGTTGAGCATCTCAACGTTGGGCATTGCCAACATTTGGAAAAGATATTCATTGCCGCTGCGACGTGCGCTATCGCCAGTGCACATTTCACTTGGACCAAGAATTGCCACATCGATGCCAGCGCGCTTGAGCAACTTAGCCATCGACTGAGTAACTTTTTTGTTCTTGTCATCGAAACTGCCGGCACAACCAACCCAGTAGAGATACTCGCTCTTAAATGGCGCACCCGGGTCGAGAATTTCTACATCTAGATCTTTGGCCCACTCACCGCGATCTGTTTGGCTCATGCCCCACGGGTTTCCTTGGTTCTCCATTGCGCGATAGGCGTTGCCGAGTTGAGCCGGGAAGTTGCTCTCCATCAGCGACAAGTAGCGACGCATGTCGAGGATCTTGTCAAGAATCTCAATATTTACAGGGCAAATTTCGTCGCAGGCTTTGCAACTGGTGCACGACCAGATTTCTTCGGCGGTAATTCGCTCGAACAACGAGTTGGCATTGATTTTTATTTCGCTGTCTGCACCAAGAGGCGGAGAAACCTTGCCGCCTGGCGCGTGAGCCGCGGTTGCCGCCATGACTTCTCCACTCTTGAGCACGATTTCGCGTGGGTCAAGTGGCTTACCAGTGGCATGTGCGGGGCAAACACTCGTGCAACGACCGCACATCGTGCATGCGTCAAGGTCAAGCAGCTGCTTCCAGGTGAACTCTTCAACGACATTGACACCAAAAGACTCGAGCGAAGTTTCTGTCAGGTTTGGCATCGCTTTCATCGCACCCTTTGGGCGCTCACGATCTTTGAGATACATGTTGAGTGGCGAAGTAAACATGTGGCGCAACATTGTGATCGGCAAAATTGCCAAGAACACGATGAATGTCAAAACGTGGGCGACCCACCAGCCTTGGTGCCATGTTGTCAGTGTTGACGCACTTGAACCGTTAACAAGTTGAGCTAGTGGATAGCCAACGACGCTCCACTTTTCGTGATCTAAGTTGACGCCCGCTGCCTGACCTTGAGCGATGCGAAACATTTCGGCTCCAAAACCCGTAACGCCGATTGCCAATAAGACACCCAGAATCAACGCGTGTTCAGGTTTTGTCTTGATGCGAATTCGATACGGGCGCTGAACATATCGGCGAATAATCGCCCAGATCACACCACCAGTAAAGACAACACCAGCAACGTCACCGACCAATGCGTAACCGCGGTAGACGTCACCGTGCAAAAACTTGAGCGCTTCAGGCATCTGGTGATCGATTTCAAGAACCGTCGTCACGCCGAGCAAGACCAAGAAACCGAAATAAATCATTGAGTGCATCAAGCCGGCAGCACTATCGCGCAACAAAGTGCGCATGTAAACGCCCGAGCGGTAATCAGCCAACCTTCGCTTGACATTTTTTGGAGTTGTTTTGCGTCGGTCAGGCGCGCCACGCTCCCAGTTGCGAATACGATCAGCGAACTTGAGTGATCCCCAGATCAGCATCATCGGAATCACGGTGTAGAAAGCAACTTGAAATGCAGTCGGTATGCCGCCAAAGACTTCTCTGTGAATTAGCGAGGTGCTTTTCCAACCAGTCAATTGCGGAACAATGCCCGAGATCATCGTGAATGTGCCGATACCGACACCAAACGCGATTGAAAGTTGATACGGCTTAAAGCGTTTTGTCACTGGCAATTCGGTTGTCATGTGGGTCGAGTACTCCGTTTAGAAACTGGTACTCAGACTAGTTTTCTCAGCCGAAATACGCGCGATCCAAGTCACGGATGCGCAAAGACAAAGAACCCAGCAACTTGTGTGTAAGTGCAGGAACTTTGTCTGTGACGCGAAGGAAGTTTCCACGGCTAATTACGAGAAGCTGGCATTCGGTGTCGCATGTGACAGTGGCAGTTCTTGGGCCGTGGTCGAGTAGCGAAAGTTCGCCGACAACAGATCCGGTGCCGAGTGTGGCGACTTTCTTGCCGCTGCGCTTGACAGTGGCTTTGCCACTCAAAATAATGAAAGCCTCTTTACCTGGGTCGCCTTGCTTGATAAGTGTGGCGCCTTTCGCCAGAGTGATGCGATCCCCCGCCTTAGCGATTCGCTCGAGATCTTTGGAAGAACACGAAGAAAATAGCGGTGAATAACGCAGATGTTTTAGAGAGTTTTTGATATCAGCCATACCTACATATTAGTGACTATTTGCGACCATCTTTCTTACTTTGGTCGGCGACAACCTGAGTCGCCTTGGCAATCTCAAGTGGGTCACCGAGATACGCAACAGTGGCAACAGTCATCTCAGAATCAAATTGATATTTTCTTGGCACACCAGTCGGAATGTTGAACTCAGCGATTTGCTCTGGGCTCATTTTTTCGAGATGCATTACGAGTGCTCTAAGCGAGTTGCCATGTGCAGTGATCAAAACATTTTTATTCGCCTTTAACGCGGGCATCACCTGTGTATTGAAAAACGGCACGACTCGAGCAACGACATCTTTTAGACATTCGGTACTTGGCAGGCTGGTGGCTGCGATGTGTTGATATCGCGAATCATTGCGAGGATGCTCGGGACTCGTCAGTTCAACTGGAGGCGGGGCGATGTCGTAACTGCGTCGCCAAAGATTCGTTTGCTCGGGGCCGTATTTTTCGGTAGTTGCTTTTTTGTCGAGACCTTGCAACGCACCGTAGTGGCGCTCGTTAAGTAGCCAGTTCTGACGAACTTCGACTTGGTTTTGGCCCAGTGCCGCAAGTGCAAGACGGTTGGTTTCAATTGCTCTGGTTAAAAGTGAAGTGAAAACCAGATCGAAACTAATGCCAGCCAGCTTTAGTGTTTGCCCAGCCTGTGTGGCTTCGCGCTCCCCTTTTGCAGTTAATTCAACGTCGTGCCAACCGGTGAATAAATTCAGTTCGTTCCAGGTGCTCTGACCATGCCGAAGCAATACAAGCAAGCCCGTCATTGATGCCTCACAACTTAAATCGTATGCGCAAAAACGCTGTAACAATGGATGTATGGCTTTGCACAACACACCAAGTTTTGACGTCGTTGTAGTTGGTTCGGCCAATCTTGATCTTGTCGCGCGTACAACGCGGTTGCCAAAACCTGGTGAAACCGTGACTGGTTCGCACTTCTTCGAAGCATGCGGGGGCAAGGGTGTTAATCAAGCAATTGCAGCGGCGCGCGCGGGCGCAAAAACTGCATTCATTGGTGCACTCGGCAACGATCATGCCGGTGAAACTTTGCTCACTGCACTAAAAAATGATCACGTCGACATATCTGCTGTGCGCAGAGTCAGCGCACCAACCGGGCGTGCATTGATCGGTGTTGGCGATGACGGTGAAAACTTGATCATCGTCATCCCGGGCGCGAACCACGCAATCACCGTTGATGATCTTGAAAAAAATTCAGCACTGATTTCGCAAGCCAAAGTTTTGTTATGCCAACTCGAAGTAAAGCTCGATGTTGTGCAAAGAGCATTTGAAATTGCAGGATCATCAACCGTGCGAATCTTGAACCCCGCGCCAGCACAAATTTTGTCGAGAGAACTGCTCTCTAAAGTTGATGTAATTATTCCCAATGAGCACGAAGTAGAACTGTTGGGCGGTTCAGCAAAACTTTTGACCCAAGGTGTGAAGTCGGTTGTTGTTACTCTCGGGGCGAAGGGTGCGATGTTGGTTGACGCAACTGGTGCGACGCAGGTTGATCCGCTTAAAGTGACTTCGATCGACTCAACTGGGGCTGGCGACGCGTTTTGTGGCATGGTGGCCGCCTGTCTGGCAGCGGGTCGAAGTATGGGCGATTCTTTGCGCGCGGCGGTTATTTCAGGGGCTTTAGCCACCCAAATTGAGGGTGCTGTGCCCTCTTTACCGTTATGGAGTATGGTTCAGGCCAAACTTGAGTCGTAGTGACTAAGGTTTCATGCCTAATAGGTTGTAAAGCCTAAAAACAACACTTATCGTTCTCTGTGCTTGCCGATACCCCCTTTGGCAGGCGGTCACTTAGTTCAAACCAAACGGAGATAAAAAATGTCAAAAGCTGTCGGAATCGACCTCGGTACAACCAACTCAGTTGTCTGTGTTCTTGAAGCAGGCGAGCCAGTAGTCGTACCAAACTCAGAAGGTTCACGTACTACCCCATCTGTTGTTGCGTTCTCAAAAGGTGGAGACGTATTAGTCGGCGAAGTCGCCAAGCGTCAAGCGATCACAAACATCGAGCGAACATTTCGCAGCATCAAACGACATATGGGCTCAAACTGGACCTCAGCCGACATTGACGGCAAGAAATATACGCCACAAGAAATCAGCGCGCGCACTCTGATGAAACTTAAGCGTGATGCCGAGGCATATCTCGGTACATCAGTAACGCAAGCAGTCATCACCGTGCCTGCATATTTCGACGACGCTCAGCGCACCGCAACAAAAGAAGCCGGTCAAATCGCGGGCCTCGAAGTTTTGCGAATTATCAACGAACCAACTGCAGCTGCCTTGGCTTACGGTCTCGACAAGGGCAGCGAAGACGAAACAATTCTCGTGTTCGACTTGGGTGGCGGTACTTTCGACGTCAGTGTTCTTGAAATCGGTGACGGAGTATTTGAAGTTAAGAGCACACACGGCGACACTCACTTGGGCGGTGACGACTGGGACCAAAAAGTTATTGACTGGTTGGTCAAAGAATTCAAGTCGGCCCACGGTGTTGACCTCGGCACCGATCGCATGGCGTTGCAAAGATTAAAAGAGGCTGCAGAAAAAGCAAAGATCGAGTTGTCGCAAGTTCAACAGACGCAGATCAATTTGCCGTTCATCACGGCAACACCAAATGGCCCGTTGCATCTTGATGTGTCGTTGACGCGTTCAAAGTTTCAAGAAATGACAAACGATTTGCTTGAGCGTTGCCGAAAGCCGTTTGAGCAAGCGATCACTGATGCTGGCATCACGAAAAGCCAGATCAAACACGTGATTTTGGTGGGCGGGTCGACCCGCATGCCAGCAGTGCTTGACCTTATTCAGTCAATGACTGGCAAAGAGCCGAACCGTTCGGTTAACCCTGACGAAGTAGTGGCCGCAGGCGCAGCAATTCAGGCTGGTGTATTGCGCGGTGACGTCAAAGACGTTTTGTTGCTCGACGTAACACCATTGTCGCTCGGCATTGAAACAAAAGGTGGCGTGATGACCAAACTCATCGAGCGCAACACGACAATTCCGACGCGACGCACCGAAGTTTTCTCGACAGCAGAAGACATGCAACCGTCAGTAGAGATTCACGTATTGCAAGGCGAGCGCGAGATGGCCAGCTACAACAAAACGTTGGGCAAGTTCCAACTTGTTGATCTGCCGCCAGCACCTCGAGGCATTCCTCAAATCGAAGTAACTTTCGATATTGACGCCAACGGCATTGTGCATGTATCGGCAAAAGATCGCGGCACAAACAAAGAGCAGTCAATGACAATCACTGGCCAGTCGTCTTTGTCAAAAGATGACATCAGCAAGATGGTCAAAGACGCCGAAGCGCACGCAGAAGAAGACAAGAAGCGTCGTGAAGAGGCAGAGGTTCGCAACAATGCCGATTCACTCGTGTATCAAACTGAAAAGGTTTTGCGCGAGCAAGGCGAAAAGCTCACTCCAGAAGACAAGACCGCAGTTGATGGGCCGCTCGCAGATTTGCGCGCAGCGCTTAACGGCAGCGATACAGAAACGATCAAAAACGCAACCGAAAAGTTGATGACTGCAAGCCAGGCTTTCAGCCAAAAACTTTACGAAGCTGCATCGCGTGATGCGAATGCCGCAGGCACATCTGCTTCTGGTCAACAAAACGGCGGCAACGACTCGGACATCGTTGATGCCGAAATTGTCGACGAGAAATAATCTCGAGTCGTCAATTTTTATGACCGATGAAAAGGCAGAAGTCCCGAGCGAAGAGCTGAGCATTGAAGCGCTTGTCGAACAACTGACACGCGAGCGCGACGAATTCAAAGATATTGCTTTGCGAGTGCAAGCAGAGTTCGAGAATTATCGCAAGCGTTCGGCCGCTCAGTTGATTGATGAGTCCGATCGCAACTCTGGGCGCATTGTTGAGGGTTTGTTGGCAGTTCTCGACGCTTGTGAAGCGGCAATGGCTCACGACATGGCCGGCGTTGAGCCGATATTTAGTGCAATGTTGACAGCGCTTCAAAAGCAAGGTCTTGAAGTACTTGATCTCGTCAATACGGTTTTTGACCCGAGCGTTGCTGACGCTGTAGTTCATGAACCAGCCGACGTAGATGGTGACGAGACGAAAGTTGTTGAAGTTTTACGAACTGGCTATCGCTGGAAAGGCCGAGTTCTTCGCGCCGCAATGGTGAAGGTCAAGGGATAACCCCGGTTTCGTGCAATGACCGCACAGCGTGAGTGGTTTGAAAAAGATTATTACGCCGTGCTTGGCGTCGCCAAAGACACAACCGATAAAGAAATCACGAAGACTTATCGCAAGCTAGCGCGCAAATATCATCCCGATACGAATCCTGGTAATTCTGCAGCCGAAGAAAAGTTCAAAGACATTTCAGCTGCTTACGACGTTCTTGGTGATGAATCGCGTCGCAAAGAATATGACGAAGTACGTCGAGCCGGACCATCTGCCTTTGGCATGAATGGTGCGCGTGGCGGTCACGGTGGGCCTGGCGGTTTTAGTGGCGGGCAACCATTCGATATGGGTGGCGCCGATATCAGCGACTTAATCGGTCAAATGTTTGGTGGTCGAGGTGGGCGAGGGCGTGGCGGTGTCGATCCACGACGGGGCACTGATTTAGAAGCATCGCTTGACATCAGTTTTCTTGACGCAGTCAACGGCACGACTACTTCGCTGCGTTTATCAACCGAGGGCGAATCTAATTCTCGTGAAGTAAATGTTCGAATACCTGCAGGTGTTGATAATGGTCAGCGAATTCGAATCAAAGGTCGCGGCGAACCTGGTCGCAATGGCTCGCCAGCAGGCGATTTGCTTTTGACCTGCAATGTTGGGTCGCATCATCTGTTTGGACGTGAGGGCAAAAACTTGACAGTTCAATTGCCAATTACTTTTACCGAGGCGGCACTCGGCGCGAACATTGAAGTGCCCACGCTTGACGGATCAACCGTCACTTTGCGTCTTAAAGCGGGCACACAAGCTGGCTCAAGACACCGCGTGAAAGGCAAAGGCATCAACGCCAACGGCGAATCTGGCGATCTGATCGTCAGTGTTGACGTGGTTGTACCAAAAGACCTGACCGATAAACAGAAAAAACTTTTGCAACAGCTCGACGAAATTTCCGAAGATTCACCACGAAGCCGAATGTTTAGTTGAATGACAAAGACTTCATCTAGTACATCAAATTCAAGCGATTTCTCAGAAAATTAAGGAGCCGAAATGAAATATGAAACTCAAGCCGTTTATGTGATCTCTGTTGCGGCCGAACTCGCGGGTATGCATCCGCAAACTTTGCGCATTTATGAGCGTCGTGGGTTGGTGCAACCTGCGCGCACCGCAGGCGGCAAACAACGTCGCTACAGCAATGCTGACATTGCTCAACTATTGCGCATCGCCGAGCTCACAGAACTCGGCATGAACCTTGAAGGAATTCGCCAAGTCATGGCGCTTGAAATTCAAGTCGCACAACTCAAGCAAGCGATTGCACAGTTACAAAACCAATTAGAGCGAGCGCAGTCAAACCCACAAACTAAATATGGGCTTGTGCCGGTGAAACAAACAACAATGTTTTTTGGTCGTACACCCAGCATTCTGGATGAGGAGCGCTGAGTTTTAGCGACTAGACTTTTGCTACGTACCTATAAAAATGGGAGCGTTAAATGCCTGTATCAGTCGTCGTCGGAACCCAATGGGGCGACGAAGGCAAGGCAAAAATCATCGACCTGCTCGCTGAGACTCACCAAGTAGTCGCGAGATACCAAGGCGGCCACAACGCGGGCCACACAGTTGTTGTCGGGGACCAAAAATATGCGTTACAACTTGTGCCGAGCGGTGTTTTTTATTCTCACGTAACACCGGTGATTGGCAACGGCGTAGTTGTCGACTTGCCGACTTTGTTCAATGAAATCGACACCCTTGAGTCGCGTGGCGTGACCTGTGCACGACTCCGGGTTTCAAGTTTGGCGCATTTAATTTTTCCATGGCATCAGTCGCATGATGCGATAAGCGAGTCTGGCTTGGGCGAAAATAAAATTGGCACAACACTTAAAGGAATTGGCCCTGCATATGCCGACAAGGCTCGACGAGTTGGTATTCGCGCTGGTGATGTGCGTGACCCACAGCGGTTCAAAAATTTGGTGCGAGAGCGCGCAATTGCTGAACAAAAAGTTCTCACCGCTTTGGGTGGCGAGCAACTAGATGTTGATTCAATTGTTGAAAAGTTCTCCCATTTAGGTGCGCGTCTCGCGCCGTACGTTGCCGACACGGTCAATTTTTTGCATGATGCTTTAGACAGAAAAGAGAATCTGCTTCTCGAAGGGGCGCAGGCAACATTTTTAGATATTGATCACGGAACTTATCCGTTTGTGACGTCATCAAATCCGATCGCTGGCGGGGCTTGTGCTGGTTCTGGTCTCGGCCCGCGCGATATCACGCGAATCGTCGGTATCGCCAAGGCATACACAACACGCGTTGGCAGCGGACCGTTTCCATCTGAGTTGCTTGGCGAATTGGGCGACAAAATCGTGGACATCGGTCATGAGTTCGGCACCGTGACCGGTCGTCGCCGACGCCCAGGTTGGTTAGATCTGGTGATGTTGCGACATGCGGTGCGACTCAACTCGCTAACCGAGATTGCCCTCACGAAACTTGATGTTTTAGATACCTTTTCAACTGTGCGTGTTTGCGTGGGCTACGAGTTAAACGGCAAAGAAATTTCTGGCTATCCAGATGATTCACAAATGCTTGGGCAAGTCGTCGCAAAATATGTCGACATTCCAGGCTGGAACACGTCGGTGCGCGCAATCCGCAACTATAAGGACTTGCCAAAACAGGCTCAACAACTTATTGAACTTGTTGAAAAGCATGTTGGTGTTCCAGTGACGATGATCGGTGTTGGCCCCGAGCGAAACGAATGCGTGGTGCGTAAGTGATTGAGCGATACAGCCTGCCTGAAATGGCAGAAATATTTTCAGACGAGTCAAAATTTCGGCGCTACTTAGAAATCGAGTTACTTGCGACGTCAGCACACAGTGAAATTGGTGTCGTACCTCGAGATCATGCCCAAACTTGCCGCCAACTCGCACCAGCTGTAGACAAAGACTTCGTTGCCGCTGTTAGTGAGCGCGAGAAAGTTACCGATCACGACGTCGCAGCCTTTGTTGATGTTGTTCAACAGCGCATCGGTATGCCGGCAGGTGCATGGATTCATCATGGACTTACAAGTTCAGATGTCGTCGACACGGCATGGTGTTGGATGTTGCGCGACGCAGCAACATTGCTTGATAAAGCAGTTCTAGATTTCTACGAAGCGCTAGTAACTTTGGCCACCAAACATCGCAACACGGTGATGATCGGACGCACACACGGCGTTCACGCTGAGCCGACAACGTTTGGCGCAAAAGTTGCACTGTGGGCACTGCAGGTTCGTCGTGATCGTGAACGGCTCACAACTGCAACCTCGCGCATTTCTGTGTGCAAACTTTCAGGGGCGGTCGGTACATATTCAAATATTGATCCCCGCATCGAGCAAAGTGTGGGTGCGGCGTTGGGTTTGACGCCAGTTCCAGCAACACAAGTGATCGCTCGAGATAGACACGCCGAATATTTGTGGGCTTGTGCCAGCATCGGCACAACAATCGAAACGATCGCAGTCGAATTGCGACATCTTCAGCGCACCGAGGTAAATGAAGTTCGCGAAGGTTTCGCCGTGGGTCAAAAAGGTAGTTCAGCGATGCCTCACAAGCGCAACCCGATTTCATCTGAAACTCTCACGGGGCTGTCGCGTGTTCTCCGCGCCAACTTACAAGTCGGGCTACAAGATGTTGCTCTTTGGCACGAACGCGATATCTCGCACTCGTCTGCTGAGCGCATTGTTCTGCCAGATTCGTCGCTGCTTGCTTATTACGTTCTGCGTCGTGCGACGAAGTTGATTACAAATCTTGAGGTTGATGCAGAACAAATGAAACTCAACATTCAGCTCACGCATGGCGTCGTTTTTTCTCAGGCAGTGCTGTTGTCGCTGGTGAGCTCAGGCATGTCTCGTGACGACGCATATCGACTAGTTCAAGAACTGGCGAATCAAGCGATCAGTTCAAAGACTAATTTTGCCGAACTTGTTGCCCAAGATTCACGGTGCAAACTTTCTGCCCGACAACTGTCTGAAATTTTTGATCTTGACAATTCGCTTAAGCGTGCGCAACTCGTTTTTGACTCGCTCTAACTATGAGTGAAACGTCGCGCGCACTTCCACAACTTGATGTGCGCAGACATGCCTTGCGCGAACATGTTTTGCAGCATTCGCTAAAAACGGGTTCGTTTACGTTGAAGTCGGGCCGCACAAGCAACTGGTTTTTAGATTCAAAACAAACTGCTTGTCGCAGCGACGGCATTTTGCTTGTCAGCGATGTCGCACTTGCGATTTTGCCGAGCGAGATTGATGCAATAGGCGGTTTAACGATGGGTGCTGATCCAGTTGCATTTGGTATTGCTGCAGTTGCCGCAACTCGCGGTCGAACATTGCGCAGTTTCAGTGTGCGCAAAGAAGCTAAAGATCATGGTGTGACTGGTCGAATTGCCGGCGCTTTGCAACCTGGCGACCGTGTGGCGATTGTTGAAGACACAGTCACTCGTGGCACCTCGCTTTTTGAAGCAGTCGAAGTGGTTCGTGCATTTGGCGCGACACCAGTTTTTATTACCGTGATCGTGGATCGAGGCGGCACTTGTGCCGAGATGGCTCTCAAGGCAAATATCAAATACGAACCAATGTTGACAGCGCCAGACCTCGGCTACGAATTTGGTTCCTGATCACGCAAAAAGTTGATCAAAAACCCTTTGCCAACTAGTTAGTTAATTTTTAAGCGAGAAGTCGATCTCTCTTTGCAACACATTTGTGAGTGCAAGTGCATAAGCCGACGAGATGTGAGATATATCTCGATAAACAACCATGTTGCCGATCACAACTGGGCAGATCTGTGCTGTACAAAACCAATCAGTTAGATCAACGAACCTAGAAGTTTCACTGCTCCAGACACCTTTTAGAACTTCATAAGTTTGTGGGTTGAAAGCGACTTCGCGCAAAAAATTGCAATTCTGCACGCTGTTTGCGTTGCCTGAGAGACAGATCGGCACATGCTGTTGAGACACGGGGGTATCAGCCAAATAAAGCACCTCTTGGCCATTAGCCGTGATCGCCGCATGCAACTCACTGAGATTGTTTATCAGTCCATCTGGCGATTCATCGGCAAGATCTTCAGGATTTGTGAATCCCGAAATAATCACGAGCGAAAATTTCTTATCATTAATTAGTTGAAGAGCATTTTGTTGCCAAACTTTACATTTCTCGAACACGCCAGTTTCAAGACCAAGTGGCGTGCAACCAGAACGGGTGAAAGTCTGAAGTTTGAAGCCACGTTGTTCGGCAACTCGGCGGAGCGGCTCGAACCATTGAGCCGCGTGCGAGTCACCGAACAGCGCAATTGAAGTCGCCGAGTTTGGATTACCAAAAATACATTGTGGTGGTTCATCTAAATCATGATCGTGGCAGCCGATTTTGTAAATCTCGGGTTCGTCAGCATCAAGTTCAACCAATGTCGGCTCAAGATCAGGCGGCAGTGAAGCGATTTCACTGGCACGATTCAAAAATTCTTTGAGCTGATCATCTGAATATTGAAAAACGGTTGTCGCTGTTACAGAGTTTGTGCTTTCAGACGACTGATTTTCTACGGTTTTGGATTCTCTCGCGCTTGTTGGTGCTGTGATCAGCGATGCCACCAACCCAATGACGATCAAAACAACGCCGAAGGTCAACGTGCGTTGAGTCGATCGTATGAAGTTTGGAACGCGATGAATCGGCTGTTCAACAAATTGAAAACTAAGTTCGGCAAATATAAAAGTTGCCACAAGACAGAGAGCGACTTGAATTGCACTCAGGTCGGTTTTGTTCGCCGCCTTGGCCACGATGAGGATTGGCCAGTGCCATAAGTAAAGCGAGTAAGACCGACTGCCAACCCATTGCAAAATTCGAATTTCGAAAACCCGACTGGGCCCAAATCTTGAATTGTCATCTGAAGCGATCATCATCAGAGTTGCAACGACCGGCAACACGGCCGCATACCCAGGAAACAAAGTTCGGCTGTCATATAAAAAGCCAGTAACCAGCACCGAAATAACTGCCAACCAACCAAGAGATTCGCGGAGCACCGAGTTGGTTCGTTGGACTTGTGTATAGACAAGCGTTAAAAGCGCCCCCGCTCCCAACTCCCATGCGCGAAATGGCAAGAGATAAAAAGTTGCCGAAGGCATTTTCGAAGTCAGCGCGACACAAAGCACCAAAGATATTGCCGTGATTAAAGCGAGGCCAATCTTCAGCATCATTTTTGAATTGCGTTGTATCTTCAGCAACAACATCACAATCAACGGAAAGAAAATGTAGAACTGCTCTTCTACGCCAAGCGACCAATAGTGCTGCAGTGGCGACGGCGGCAGAGCCGATTGCAAATAGTCAGACTCGCGCGAAGCGAACAAGAGATTCGTGATAAAAAGTGCCGCCGCGCGCGCGTCTTGTGTCAAGTCACCTAGTCGAAGTGGTTCAAGCCAAATTCGCGACATAACGAGCGTGCCAACTACTGCAACAAGAGATGCCGGAAGCAAGCGGCGAATTCGACGCGCGTAAAAGTCGGTGAGTGAGATTTTTCCGTTTAGATCAAATTCACGAACAAGCAGATTGGTGATCAGAAATCCAGAGATGACAAAAAAGATGTCAACTCCGATGTAGCCACCTGAAAATCCAGGGATCTCTGCGTGGTAGGCGAGAACCAACAGCACAGCCAAAGCACGAATGCCTTGAATGTCGCGACGTCGCCTAAAAAACTGACGCGTTGGATCTACAGCGTCGTCAGTTGAAGTGAACATCAAATTAAGAGTAATTAAATTGTGGTCGGGACCGGCGTCGATCCGGTGACCCTGCGCTTTTCAGGCGCATGCTCTGCCTACTGAGCTACCCGACCTTGAGAAGTGCAAGCACTACTCAGCGGTCCCGACGGGACTCGAACCCGCGACCTCCGCCTTGACAGGGCGGCGTGAACTCCAACTTCACCACGGGACCAATGTTGTGAAGTGTTCGTTGTGAACGCTTCACGATTGATCGTGTTTATGTACGTACTGCTTTTGCACCCCCAACGGGATTCGAACCCGTGCCGCCACCTTGAAAGGGTGGTGTCCTAGGCCACTAGACGATGGGGGCATGGACCTACTATCCGTTGAGAACCACTGAAATCTATCACCGCCAATTGCCGAAAAACCTTCGAATTCGCACGAAATCGTAAAACAATCAAAGTCCACTACTTTGAGCGCTTACTGTCCACTCAAGTAGCCATCCGAGGTACTCGTAGAGCTCTTTTTGGACACTTTGCCCGTCATCATCATCGCTCGCGCCGTCGCTTGAGTCTTCATTTGATTCGCCATCATGTTGTGAATTGTTCTGCTTTTCATAATCTGACTCGGCAATATCTAGCGCCGTACCGATTACAAGTCGCAACGAGTTGATACTGCGCGAAAAAGCATCTATTTCTTCGGCAGTTATTTCGTTTTCTTGGGTCAGTACTTTTATCGCTGTATCAATCGCTGCTAGACGTGACTCAAGAAGTTCATCGCGCATCAAGCGCTGATATTCGGCATCTTTTTTTGGATCATTGTGATACGCGGTTGGAAACAGTCGGCGCAGCGCAGCGTCGTCGTTCGAGTTCGTCAGCGATGTGCGCAGTTCTTCAATCAAATTAGTCAAGATTTTTCGATGGTCATCAGGAAGATCAACTTTGAAAGTGCCGGATTTGGTGCGAACTATCGGGCCGTTTTTGCTTTTCACAACGACTCATGTTCCATGGTTGCCCACAAGCCGTGTTCGTGCAATCGATAGACATCAAATTCGGCACGTTCACGCGAACCACTAGCCACCACCGCGCGTCCTTTGTTGTGCACGTCCAGCATCAATTCAGTGGCTTTTTCCAGGCTGTATCCGAAGAGTTTTTGAAATACAAATGTCACATATGACATCAAATTGATCGGGTCGTTCCAAACGATCACGATCCACGGACGCTCAGATTTCGTTTCGTCATCAAGACTTGGCTCTTGCACCTGCGCAGGTTGCACACTCGCCTTGATAAAAACATTCATATCTACAGTGTGGCGTATGAATTTGACAAATTCATCGTACGATTGGCGCGTGCCAATCAATGTTCGTCCCGTAGTGCCATCAAGGTTGTTCGCGCACGAATCAAATCGGTCACCAAAGTCAGTCGTGGGCGGTTACATCGGTTTGACCAAACCACGAATTATCGAACTTCTTTTGATCACAACAGTGCCGACCATGGTGTTGGCAGCAGGCGAATGGCCAAGTTGGTCGTTGATTGCGATCACCTTGCTTGGTGGTTCGTTGGCCGCAGGCGGCGCAAATGCGATCAACATGTACATTGATCGCGATATCGACAAGTTGATGAAGCGCACTCAAAATCGACCGCTTGTAACTGGTTTGATCAAGCCACGCAATGCGCTCGTGTTTGCAGTTGCTCTTGAAGTGATCGCTTTTGCAATTTTATGGACAGGCGCAAATTTACTTTCAGCAATTTTGGCTTTGAGCGCGACAGCTTTTTACGTGTTTGTCTATTCAATGTGGCTTAAGCGCACGAGCAAACAAAACATTGTCATCGGTGGCGCAGCCGGTGCGGTACCAACTCTCGTTGGTTGGGCTGCGGTGACCAACACAGTCGGCTGGCCGGCGATCTGGTTATTCGTGATCATTTTCTTGTGGACCCCGCCACACTTTTGGGCCCTGGCAATTCGTCACTCAGACGAATACCGCGCCGCCAACGTGCCAATGTTGCCCTCGGTTGTTTCAATCGAAAAAACAATTCGCACGATGGTCATTTACACAGTGGTACTTACGCTCACAACTTTTGTGATGATCCCAGTTGCAAATTTAGGATTTATTTACGGTGTCACTGCCGCCGTTTGTGGCACGGGTTTCATCGTCGGCACCGCGATGCTCAGCCGCAAGCCAACCCAAGCGTGGTCAATGCGCGTGTTCTCTTTTTCAATCACTTATGTCACTTTGTTATTCGGTGCTTTAATGCTGGATGTCTTAGTTTCAACGACTTAGTGCAATAGAGAAGTTTCCCTATTAAACAGGCAAACTGTTAGCGTTATCTGAGTTATGACGGCTATTGATTCAAGCTCTTCGACCGCGATTTCGCATACGACTACGGCTGGTTCAATGACTACTAAATCAACTTTTCTTGGGACTATCGCGGCGTATTTAATGGCGACAGACCATACGCGAATTGGTCGTCTTTTAATTTCTTTTTCAGCAATTTTTGCCATTGGCGCAGCAGCCGAAGGTGCTCTTTTGGGTGCCGAAAGAATCAGTTCAAGTTCTTCGCTAGTTGATGCAGGAATTCTCGTCCAGCTGTTTTCAGCATTTCGTTTTGACCTGATTTTTGCCGTTGGCGCCCCATTGATGTTGGGCATTGCAGTTGCCATTGTGCCGATGCAAATCGGCGCACGTTCTTTGGCGTTTGCTCGTGGCGCGCAGTTCGGTTTTTATCTCTGGTTGTTCGGTGTTGTTTTGGTCGGCACGTCATATTTGAACAACGGTGGTCCTGGCGGCGGCAATGCTGACATGGTCGATCTGTTTCTTGTTGGCTTGGGCTTAGTCATCGCAGGACTCACTGTTATTAGTGCGTCTATTGCAACAACAGTTTTAACTTCTCGTCGCGCCGGAATGACGCTGATGGAAGCTCCAATTTTTTCGTGGTCGGCATTGATCGCAAGTTTGTCTTTAATTTTTACTCTGCCAGTCATGGCTGGTGCTTTGATTTTTGTCGCAGTTGACCACACTTACGAGCGAGCAACATTCGGCGCTACGCAAGGCGTAAATGCGTGGATCGGTTGGGCGTTCACCGCACCGCAAATTTTTATTATCGCAATTCCAACGCTTGGCATCTTGGCGCAAATCGTGGCGACAATGACTCGTGGCAAGCAGCCACTTCGCGCAGGTCTGTTTGTTGGTGTCGGTTTGATGTCGGTCACCGTCATCGGTTCGGTAACGCAATCTTCGTTCAGCGCCAATTTCTCGGGCGGGCTCAGCGAGATAGCCAAATCGCTGATTCCATTTTTGTTTTTCAACGCTTTTTCGATTCTCGGTGTGTTGGTCGTTCTTGGTTTGTGCCTGCTTGCTCTTAAAAACGAGAAAGCAAAACCAACTGCACCATTCGTGCCGGCGTTTCTCGGTGTCGGCATGGTTCTGACAGGCATGGTCGGTAATGCAGCGCATAAAATTTCAAACTTCGGTCTGGTCAATACAGTTTTTGAAGAAGCCGTACTTGTTTATATTTGTTACGGCGTATTGCTCAGCAGCCTTGGTGCCATAGCCCACTTCGGACCACGAATTTGGGGCAGAGAAATTCCATCTGCGGCAGTTGTCGGCCTTGGGTTGCTTGGTTTCGTAGCCACAGTGCTGGCGTCGTTGCCTTATTTCATTGCCGGTTTTGCTGATCAGCCATCTGGTGTGGCTGATGGTTTCAACTATTCAGGACCAGCCTGGCTATGGAACTCACTCGTTGCCGCTGGCCACTCATTGATGGCTCTTGTTGTGTTGTTGTCGGTTGCACTTGCAACAAAATCTTTTCGTTCGGGCAAAGTCAGCACTGCAACCAGTGCCGATCTTTACGAGAGCGTTAACGGTTAAGGAACTTTGAGATGAACACTTCAGCAACCGCACTTGGCTCAGGACCAAAAGTCGTGATGCGTCGACCAACACTCGTGTTGTCGGGTTTGTTGTCAGCAGTCAGCGCGATGTTGATGGGTTCGATGTTGGCAATTTGGCTTGACTTCAGATCAAAAGCACCATTGCGCGAATCTTCTGACGGCAGCATGATGTTGCGCGATTGGTTGCCAGAGAACATCAAGATTCCAGAGGTCGCGACAAACACGATGATGATGACTTTTGTTATCACCTGCGTGATGGCGCAATGGGCTGTCTACTCTTCTCGTCGCAATGACCCAAAACACACTTCGCTTGCTCTCGGTGTCGTTCTGCTCACAGAGATTGCTTTAATCAACGCACAAGTTGCTGTTTATTTGCAAATGGATATTGCTGTTCGCGACGGAAGTTACATGATGATGTTTTATGCCGTAACCGCAACGATGTTGACGATGATTGTCATCTGTATGGGCTTTACTTTGTTGGCTTTGTTTAGATCAATTGGTGGTCGCGCTGGTGACCGCGATTTGGTTTCAGCACACGCGCTTTATTGTTACGCCATCGCTGTAATTTTTGCAGCCGTGTGGTTCGTGGTTTACGTTCAAAAGTAGGGATGATGTTTTCAACAGGTTTTAAATACTTCTTCGGAGTAACAGTGCTTTCGGTTGTTGCACTTGTTATGTCGGTTGCATTATTCAAGAACCTTGCCCTGATCGGTGTGGCAATCACGTTTTTAATCGCAGCGGGCGCACTGTTGACGGGACTTGCAATAATCACAAGCGACGGCACAACCCGCGATGCCAACGTGCAGACATCTGACATGACAACACAAAGTTTGTGGCCACTCGTAACTGGCATCGGCACGGTGTTTCTGGCACTTGGCTTAGTCACGTCATCAATCGTGTTCTTTGGTGGAGTTGTCGTCTTGCTGGCTGCACTCAGCGAATGGATGATTCAAGCGTGGAGCGAACGTGCTTCAAGTGATGCAAGCCATAATGCCGAGGCTCGAAAACGATTGTTGAACCCGATTGAGTTTCCAGTTTTGGCTGCACTCGGTCTTGGTGTTGTGATTTTTGCATTTTCACGAATCATGTTGACAGTCGATAAGTCAACTGGGGCGGTGTTGTTTATTGTTGTCGGCACTCTTGTTCTCGTTGCCGGAACCCTTTTTGCAATCAAGCCAAACATGAAGCGCTCGGTAGGCGCAGCAATTTGCGCACTAGGCGCGATCGGCATCATTGCCGGCGGTGTTGCTAGCGCAGTCTCTGGCGAACGTGAAGAACTCGTGCTCGCAGCCGAAGAAGGTCACTTCACGCACAAAGAATGCGGCCCAGAAGAATCCAAATATTTTGACAAGCTCAAAGAAGAAACGCTGTCGCTACGTAGTGCAGTTAGCGCGACAATCATTTACCAAGATGGCGAATTGATTGCCAACATCCAAGGTTTAAACAAGCCGCAAAAATCGATCACAGTGCCACGCTCAAACGCAACCAATATTATTTTCAGAAATGCAACAGAAGGCGAGTTTCGCTTGGTTGTCGATTTAGGCAAACCTAAGACCGAAGATAAAGACTCGCATCACGATGTTGACTGCACTCAACTCATTGAAACTGGTGGCGAGCAAAGCCTCACTTTAAATATTCCAAAGTCTTCAAGTGCCGATAATAGCTACAAGTTGTTTATCGCGGGCGCCGAAGATAAGCAGATAGAAGTGGTGGTGCCTTAATGCATAAAACATTGAAATCTACGTTTGTTGTTTTCTTAGGCTCGCTAGTGGCTGCAAGTTGCGCAACAAACGCACCGCAAGACACTTGGCAGCCCAAAGGCCCGAACGCCAAACTCATTGACGATCTTCAGCAACCTGTTTTCGCAGTCGCAGGCATCATCGGTTTAATTGTTGCTGCTGCCGTTACTTATACGGTCATCAAATATCGAGATCGTGGTCAGCCAATTCCTGAGCAGACGCACGGCAAACCAGCACTTGAAATTACGTTGACGGTTATTCCGGCTTTGATCTTGGCTGTTGTCGCAGTTTTCACGTTTGGCGCAATTTTTAAATTGGCAAAAACAGATGACACTGAGATGATCATCAACGTCACAGGTCAACAGTGGTGGTGGGAGTACGACTACCCCGTACAAAACGAATTTGGTATTACATCACCGATCATCAGTTCGGGCCAACTCGTGATGCCGGTCGGCACAAAAGTTTTGTTGCGCGAGACAAGTCGCGATGTGATCCATTCGTATTGGATCCCGGCATTAAACGGCAAGCGCGATGCGGTGCCTGGTCGAGTGCAGACCCTGCGTCTTGAAGCCGATGAGCCTGGTATTTACGCGGGTCAATGCACAGAGTTCTGTGGTCTTTCGCATGCCAACATGCGAATGGAAGCAGTTGCGCTGAGCAAAGAAGATTTCGCCAAGTGGGTTGCCAATCAGCAGGCGCCGTACGTGGCGCCAGCAAAAGATTCGCTTGCCCAACAAGGTGAAACAGTGTTCCTTAATCAGTGCGTTCGATGCCATCAAGTAAACGGCTTGATGCGTGCCGACGGCACACCAGCAATTGCCGCTCCAGATGAAAACGTTTGGTCGGGTGCGGCGCCAAATCTCTCGCACTTGATGTCACGCAACACGTTTGCTGGCGCAGCATTTGATCTTTTGTCAAAGAAGTGTCGTGACGAAGTTTGGGGAGCGCCAAGCAACATGGTTGGCGCAAAGTATTTGGCTGGTGTCACCGAAGACTGCTTGAATCAAAAAGATCTGCGAGCATGGTTACGCAATGCTCCTGAGATGAAACCGATGTATGCGAACCCCGCCGACCTTGAGATCAGCAACGGCAAATACCGAGGCATGCCGTATCTCGCGCTCAGTGAAGACGACATCAACAAACTTGTGGCTTACCTTTTAACCCTGAAGTAAAAATAGAAACCGAGCATCATCATGGCCATTATTGAACGTCCAGCCCCAACAGTTCCAGCAGTTGTCACGCCAACGTCTACATACGGCGTGCTCAAACGACCCGTCTCGACAACAGGTTGGCGCTCATGGGTATTTACTGTTGACCACAAAAAAATCGGAATCATGTACGGCGCTACTGCGATGTTCTTTTTTATTGTTGGCGGTGTCGAAGCGTTACTGATTCGTTTGCAACTTGCCGCCCCAAACGGCAAGGTGTTGAACGCCGATCTTTACAACCAGATGTTTACGATGCACGCAACCACCATGGTGTTCTTGTTCGTAATGCCGATGGCGGCGGCTTTCGCCAACTATTTCCTGCCGTTACAAATCGGCGCACGAGACGTTGCTTTCCCGCGACTCAATGCATTTAGTTTTTGGGCGTTGTTGTTCGGCGGAATCTTCCTCAACTTGGCCTGGTTTTTAGGCGGCGCAGCAGATGGTGGTTGGTTCATGTATGCGCCAAACTCTGGCCCAGTATTTTCACCAACTCACGGCGTTGACTTCTGGGCCCTTGGCTTACAGATAACCGGAATTGCATCTTTGGCAGGAGCGATCAACTTGATCATCACCGTGCTCAACATGCGCGCTCCGGGCATGTCACTGATGAAGATGCCAATTTTTACTTGGATGATTACTGTCGTGCAGTTTTTGTTGCTGTTCGCGGTGCCAGTTATCACCGTCGCGTTGTTTTTGCTTTCGTTCCAACGCAACTTTGGTGCACGCTTTTTCGACGTGGCCGCCGGCGCTGATCCTTTGTTGTGGCAGCACTTGTTTTGGATCTTCGGTCACCCCGAGGTTTACATTCTGATTTTGCCCTCATTCGGCATTATTTCTGAAGTGCTTCCGGTGTTTTCACGCAAACCGCTCTTTGGTTATCCGTTTGTTGTTTTCTCGGGTGCCGCAATTGGTTTTGTGGGCTGGGGAGTTTGGGCTCACCACATGTTCGCTTCGGGTCTCGGCCCTGTTTCGGTCGCCGTTTTCTCGCTCACAACGATGGCAATCGCGGTGCCTACTGGCGTAAAAATCATCAACTGGACGCTCACAATGTGGGGCGGCAAGCTTTGGTTCACCACCGCAATGAAGTTTGCAATCGGTTTGATCGTCTTGTTTACGGTTGGTGGCTTGTCTGGTGTAACGCACTCAGTAGCCCCATCTGACACACAGCAAACCGATACGTATTACATCGTGGCCCACTTCCACTATGTGTTGTTCGGTGGTGCGGTGTTAGGCATTTTTTCTGGTTTCTACTACTGGTGGCCAAAAGTATTCGGCAAAATGCTGAACGAGAAACTTGGATCATGGAACTTCTGGTTGATGATCATCGGTTTGAATTTAACTTTCGGTCCGATGCACATCTTGGGGTTGCAAGGTCAACCACGCCGTATGTATCAGTGGACAGAAGCCCGCGCCGGTGAAGGTTTTTTCAATCTCGCCTTTTGGAACATGATCGCTTCGATCGGCTCTTTCATTTTGGCAGTTGGCATTTTGATGTTCTTAATCAACGTCTGGGTGACTTGGCGCAATCCGAAAAAAGCGCCTCTTGATCCATGGGATGCTCGCAGCCTTGAGTGGATGACAACTAACCCACCAAAAGAACACAACTTTGACGTGATTCCAACTGTGCATCACCTTGACGAGTTTTTTCATCGTAAATATGAAGAAGATGCAACTACTCACACGATGAAGCAAGTAGCCACAGCCGAAGAGTTAATGGCCGAGCAAGAACGCAATGCCGACAAGCACATTCACATGCCATCGCCTTCTTATTGGCCGATCGTTTTGGCTTTCGGTTTGCCGGTCATCACATTCGGCATGATCTACTCTCATTTGATTTCGGTTGTGGGTGGCGTGATTGTTTTGTTCGCCGCTTACGGTTGGGCACTTGAGTCAAGCACAGCACCAGATTCAGATTTTGAAAACAACACTCCAGGAACGGCGATGGCAATTCATGACTGATGTAACTCACGATCACGCCAGCAGCACCGGCATCTCAAATGTCAAACTTGGCATGTGGGCCTTTTTGGGTTCAGAATGCTTGTTGTTTGGTGGCTTAATTTCGACTTACATGCTGTATCGCGG
>ENA-ORFA01000059-ORFA01000059.1-marine-metagenome-genome-assembly--contig:-NODE-59-length-51981-cov-4.488537_pt1 | contig 51981 bp, 52 predicted proteins | sample MGYA00248621_ERZ508587 | MGnify/ENA primary metagenome ERZ508587 (study PRJEB26250, sample SAMN06266239) | marine metagenome | isolation source: Columbia River Estuary | place: USA:Columbia River Estuary... | reverse complement strand
GCTGAAATCGCGTAGGTGTTCGACGAAGACGGTCGACCCGACAAGGAGCAGATCGTCGAGGGCCTGCGTGCGCTCGAAACCGAGTACGCCGATCGCGGTATCGAACTGAAGGAAACGGCGAGTGGATGGCGCGTGCAAATTCGCACGGCCTACGGTCGCGAGATTGGGCGGCTGTGGCCGGAGCGGGCGCAGAAGTATTCGCGCGCGCTGCTCGAGACACTCGCCTTGGTCGCCTATCGACAGCCGATTACCCGCGCCGAGATCGAGTCGGTGCGCGGTGTGGCCGTGAACCCCAACATCATCAAGACACTGATGGAGCGCGACTGGGTGCGCGTGGTGGGGCATCGCGACGTACCCGGTCATCCGGAGCTGCTCGGAACCACGCGCGAGTTTCTCGATTACTTCGGGCTGCGCAGCATTGACGAGTTGCCGCCGCTCGCCGAGCTCAAGGCGATGAGCGACATCAACCCGCAGCTCGCACTGCCAGCGCTCGCCGACGAGTCGGGCGTACTCGTGCCCGTGGCGGAAGGCGATGCCGAAGGCGTCGCGGTTGCCGCTTCGCCGGCGAGCGAACCGCTGCCCGAGGGGCTGCCGGGCCCGGGCGATGAAACCGTCTACGTCTGATCCATCCGGCGAGCGTCTGCAAAAAGTGCTGGCGCAGGCGGGGCTTGCCTCTCGCCGTGAGGCCGAAGTTTGGATCACCCGCGGGCGGGTGACGGTCAACGGCTCACCGGCCGTGCTTGGACAGCGGGTCAGCGGGCGGGACGAAATACGCGTCGATGGCCGGGTGGTTCGGCGCAGCCGCGACGCCAGTAAACTCGGCGCCGAAGACACCGTCTTTCTCTGCCACAGATCCACCGGCCAGTCGCTCGCCGAGGAGCTGGTGCCGCGCCTGCCACGGCGCGCCGGTAAGCGTTTTCTCGCCGTTTCGCCCATGCCGCGTATCGACGGTGGGCTTGAGCTGATGACGAGTGATGGTGCGCTGGCAGCGCGCCTGCAACGCTTGGTGCGCGAGTGGCCGGTAGAGTTTCTGGTGCGGATCCGCGGCGAACTCGATGAGCCGCATCAGGCCGCGATTCTTCGCGGCGAACTCGACGATGGTCGCGCGCTGGCTGTCGAATCTCTCGAGGGCTCGGAGGAAGAGGCCGAGATCAGCAATCGTAACGGTGTAGTCGGTACCCAACCAATGCGGATAATAAGAGACGCCAATGATGTCAAACTGCGCTCCGTTTTGTGTCATGAGGTCGTAGAACCAACGGAATCGAGCGTTGTCATTGCCCTGATCGATGTGAACGATCGTTTGAATATTCGTGTCGATGTCCTTGACGGCCTGATGCCCTTTATTGATCAGCTGCGCGAGTTGCTGCGGATTGTCAATATGACCTTGCGGCCAAAGCATACCACTCGGAATCTCGTTGCCAATTTGCACCCACTTTGGCGTTACGCCCGCTTGCTTGAGCAAGTTGAGCGTGTGTTGTGTGTGCGCGTATACAGAATCTTGAAGCGCTGCAAAAGATACATTGGCCCAAGTGGCGGGTTTGGTTTGGTGAGCGGGATCAGCCCAGGTATCGGAATAATGGAAGTCTATCATGACGTCGAGTCCTTTTTCTTTGGCGCGAGCTGCCATTTGTGTGGTTTCTTCAGGGCTACAATGCCCACTGATTTTGTCGTTACTCGGGTGCACAAATACGCGCAAACGCACCGCATTGATGCCTCTGGCCATCAGTAAGTCGAGGCAATCAGAAGGCACCCCGTTTTCATCGTAAAAGACATATCCGGTAGCTTCCATTTGGGCAAGCCAACTGATGTCTGCTCCATTGAAGAAAGTTGTTGGCGCGGGTGGTGTTGGCGGTTTGGGCTTTGGTTTTTCTTTGCAAGCGAATAAAGACAGTGCTGAGAAGAGTAAAACGAACAGGTGGAATTGCTTGGTCATTGTTCAAATTGAATGGTGAGCAAATTGATTTTTGATTGGCCTTTGGACAGATAAATATCGCTAAAATTTGAATGATTGGGTGCATCTGGTTCAGCTTGCTGCTCCAAACAAATACCGGAGTAGCGATGATATGCCTGTCCTTCCTTTCCTTGAAAAGCAACCTCACCACCTATATAAACCTGAAAAATTGGTTGATTCGTTGAAAACTGTAGCTGAAAGCCATCTGCGGCTATTAATTGAGCCTGGTGCTTTTTTTTATTTAAAATATAAGCCGTGTCTACATGAGGATATTGATCAAACTCAGCTAGCAGTAGGGGTTCATTCGGGCCTCTATTTTTCGAGGTTTTTAAAAGCACACCAGAAGGTAGTTTTTCTCGATTGAGTTCTAAGTATTTTTCAGTAAAGAGAAAAGTTTGCACATCTAAAACACTGCCTTGATGTCCGTTCGGATTGAAATACCCGTGCTGTGTTGGATTGGCAATGGTATCCTCCAATGCTATGGTTTCAATCTGAATTTGAACTTCCATTTCCATCAGGGTATACGTAACTTGACAATTCAAGCGCCCGGGTAAATTAAATTTCTCTTTTTCTTCGAGTTCGAAAGTAACACTTGGATACGGTGCTTGCGCTATACTTTTGACTTTCCAGTTGTGATTTGAATAACAATTGCGGCCTCCATGAAGTAAATTGAGGCCTTCATTGGGTTCAAATGACCAACTGCCATCTTTCCATGGGATACTTGCCCGACCCAAGCGGCCGGCAATGGGCCCAACAATATGTCCCATATAAGCATTAGTAGTAAATTCAAACGTTCTGCGATAGGTTTTCCAATCTTGATAACCCAACACAACATCTCTTTTAGGGAAACCAGATAAGTCTATTTCAAAGCTTTGAAGGGTAGCGCCAAATGAAATTAAAGAAATCTTGGCGTTGGGATTGGATAAAATGACCTGACAAACCGGTTGTCCATCCAGAAGCTCCTCTAAATCGATGATTTCAGCTTGGTTCATGCATTTATTTTTGCAGCCAATTTTGGATTCATTCTCAAATATAAGAAGGATTGAAGAACTTCCATGTAAATCAAAATAACAAGTATTATCTTTACTCTATGCAAGTATGTGTATACTGTGCCTCAAGTGGGCATATTCATCCCGATTACTTTGAAGCAACGTCTCGCTTGGCGCATTTGCTCGTGGACAACAAAATCAAAGTAGTTTTTGGCGGTGGTTCTTCAGGCCTAATGGGGCAGCTCGCCGATAGCGTGTTGGCCGCAGGTGGCCAAATCAAAGGCATCATGCCGCAGTTCATGAACGAAGTAGAGTGGGGGCACAAGGGTGTTTCAGACTTTGTTTATACGCAAACGATGCATGAACGCAAAGCTAAATTTTTAGAAGGTACCGATGCATTGATAGCGCTACCTGGTGGCCCCGGTACTTTTGAAGAGCTCTTTGAAGCCATTACACTCAAAAAGCTCGCGCAATTCACCAAACCCATCGTATTACTCAACACGCGCGGTTATTTCGATGTATTCAATTTACTCATGCAAAAAGCAGTTGAAGAGCGTTTTATGCCCGATGAATTGAACCATTTATACACAATTGTTGACACGCCTGAAGAGGTTGTCCCTGCAATACGAGCTGCGCACATCTGGAATAAAGGACTCCGCGATGCAGGTAGCTTGAGGTAAGTTCATTTTTTTAAGAAAAATTGATTGCATATTCAATTTATGATCCGTATTAATCGTAATATTGCAATATATAATTAAATATCTTGTAATTCAATAATAGAACTTTGCAATTCCAATACATTTAATCCTACTAAATTCACTAAATGGGTATTACCAAAACCGAAACCTACACGGATCAAACTTTAGCGCTTGCAAGCATCTTCAAAGCTCTTGGGCATCCGGCAAGAATAGCCATCCTCCAATATTTATCAGCTCAAACCACTTGTATTTGTGGAGACATTGTTGCTGAACTACCACTTTCGCAAGCCAGTATTTCTAGACACTTGCAAGAACTTAAAACAGCAGGCCTCATCAAAGGAGAAATCTCTGGGACATCGGTTTGCTATTGTATCAATGACACGCAATTCCCATTTTTAGACGCGTTTATCAAACAAATTCAAGTATCCAACACAACAACTTGTTGCCCATGAAAATCTCTCAATTCAAAAGTGCTTTGCTCTTGGCAAAGCCAGAAGCCAACCCTTCATTCCTCAACCTGAATGGAATTCCTGTTGAGCCACATTACCACATTACTGAAATTGGCCTCGTGCTTAAAAACTATGTAGATTGTGGCGGAATGGTGCGTCAAGAACGCAAGGCCACGATGCAAATTTGGCTGGCCAACGATACCGATCATCGCTTAAGCACTCAAAAGTTGCTCGAAATAATTGAGAAGTCAGAACAGCTCTTCGGACTCAAAGACGAAGAGTTAGAAGTGGAGTTTCAAGGTCAAACAATTGAAACCTATGGTTTATCGGTCCAAGATTTTGGTTTTGAATTTGTGGCAAAACAAACCACATGTCTCGCACCCGGACATTGTGGAATTCCCAAAGCTCAATTACCCGTGAATATGAAAACAGCACCTTCGTCTTGTTGTTCCCCATCAAGTGGCTGTTGTTAAAAAAACGCAAGCATGAAAAACCGTAAACTCAACTTTGTCGATCGCTTTTTAACCCTTTGGATTTTTTTAGCCATGGGTGTAGGGGTTTTACTCGGAAACATTTTTCCGAATATTGATCATTGGCTGAATCAATTCTCCGTTGGAACGACCAATATTCCATTGGCCATAGGATTGATCATCATGATGATCCCTCCGTTGGTGAAGGTCGATTTCAAAAAAATCCCAATTGTCTTTCAAAATAGGAAGTTACTCTTTCTTTCTTTGCTGATTACTTGGGTTGTAGGACCCTTTTTGATGTTTTTGCTGGCGACCACTTTTCTGCAAAATGACCCCGAGTATCTAACCGGGCTCATCATCATCGGTTTGGCTCCTTGTATTGCTATGGTAATTGTCTGGAATGAACTCGCGGGCGGAAGCCGAGAACTAGCGGCTGGTTTGGTGGGCGTCAATAGTTTGTTGCAAGTTTTCTTTTTCAGTGCTTACGCTTGGTTTTATTTGGAAATCATGTTGCCATTGTTTGGTTTTGACTCGATTCAAATTGATTTAAGTTTTTGGGAAGTAGCCAAGACGGTAGGAATATACCTCGGTTTGCCTTTTGGGATGGCTGTAATTTTGCGCTACTGGATTTCAAGTAAAAAAGGAGAAACTTATCTCAATACACAATTTATCCCGCGAATTTCTCCTTTCACGCTCTATGCGCTACTCTTTACCATCGTTGTGATGTTCAGCTTAAAAGGCCAGCTCATTGCGGCACTGCCTTTTGATGTGCTCAAGGTAGCACTACCATTGGTTATTTTCTTTCTGATCATGTTCTTTTTGATGTTCTTCATTGCCAAATGGCAAGGTGCAACATACCAAGAAACTGCAACGGTGGCGTTCACGGCAGCCGGTAATAACTTTGAATTGGCCATTGCGGTGGCCATTGGCGTCTTCGGACTCAACTCTGGGCAAGCCTTTGCGGGTGTGATTGGCCCTTTAGTTGAGGTTCCAGCGCTTATTTTATTGGTAAAGGCTAGTTTATATCTTAAAAAATATTTCTAATGATAAAGAAGAACATTTTGGTGCTTTGCACCGGAAACAGTTGCAGAAGCCAATTGGCAGAAGGTTATTTGCGTCACTTTCATGGAGAAGTTGCAAATATTTATAGTGCTGGAATAGAAACGCATGGCGTCAATCCGAGAGCAATTCAAACCATGTCAGAGGATGGAATTGATATTTCAGCACACACCTCGAATCATGTCGATGAATACCTACACATCCCTTTTGACCTCGTGCTTACCGTTTGCGACCACGCCAGCGAACGTTGCCCTATTTTTCCGAGCTCGGCCAAGCGCATCCATCACAACTTTTCTGATCCGGCCAAGGCGACAGGGTCAGAAGAAGAGATTCGGGCTAAATTTGCAGCAGTACGTGATGAAATCAAGCGTTTTTGCGCTGAACTAACGGTTTAGGCCCTTGGTTTCCAATTTCTTCGAGTGGAATACGGTGTATGACATCTAGTTGCCGATATTCAGTAGGCGAGAGCCCCGTGATTTTCTTGAACTGATTGGAAAGATGCGCAATGCTACTGTAATGCATTTTGTACGAAATCTCCGATAAATTCATCTCACCATATAGCAAGAGTTCTTTGATGCGTTCAATTTTGTGAATGATGATGAATTGTTGGATGGCCATGTTGTTTTCAGTTCTGAAAACATTCGACAAATAGGTATAATTCAAATTCGTTTTTTCACTGAGATAGACAGAGAAATTGGTTTTAATGTGCTCATCGGAATAATGGATCATTTGAATAATGACCAGCTTGATGCGTTCAGACAACAACATTTTGGCATCGCTGATCAAGTCGAGACCTACTTGCTTGAGTTTGTACTGAAAATCGAGTTCTTGAATCATACTCAAGTTTTGCTCAAATGTGACTTCTCCGAGTTCGATGACCTCAAACGGAATGCCCATATCTATTAGAATACCCGATACTTGGTTGATGCATCGATTACTCACCATGTTTTTGATGTGTTTTTTCATAAAGCGATGTTATATTGCTAATTTATACCGCCTAACGCAAACGGCTCTTGTATCTTTTTGGAAATGGTTTACATCTATTTTTGAAAAATATACATCAGTGCAGATGAAAAGGAACTTCATTTAACACGTGCTCATCCGCAGCTGAAAAAGTGGACCATTCATGTTTGCCAACACGTTGGTAAATCTCTGCATGCAGACCAAAGTCAATCAGTAGTTGCGCCCGAAAATCTTTAACGGTTAAACTTGGATCAAAGACGAATAATCCTTCTTTACCGTTGATGCTACAATCTGCTATCAAGTCTTTTGTGCCTTTTGCCAATTTGGTGTGACGCAAGTGCGCATGCTTAGCATGATCGTGAGGAGCCGCTGGTTTGTAGTAAAGGCTGAGCATTAAATCCGGAAAAAATGTACTAAAGTCTGCGCTAAGCGCTTGTACTTTTCTGTGTTTGTAGATCTCTAAATGAATCATGATAAAGAGTTTGGTAGGTTGGATACTTATTGATTTGGAGAATAGGAGTGAGTTGTTGAAGATGGGATTCAATTTTATTGCGCGCCAGCAGATAGGTGACCGTAGATTCAGCACCCTGATTGATATTGACTCCGTGTGCTTCAATGCCATCTAGGCAACCACCTGATACTGGATTGTAAACAATTTGATTCAAACTATTTTTTCCGAGATACCAATCAAATGCCTGTTTCATTTGCAGAAGGTACGTCTTTAATTTGGTACATTCATAGAAACTTGAAAGCGCTAGAATCGTGTAAGCAACATCGATGGGTTGCTGACCATTCGTTGCTTTCTGCATCCCTGGCTCGTACCAAGTTTGATTGGAAATAACACCAAAATACTGATCCTCAAACAAGAGCTTGAGTAGGTAAGTAAAACTTTGTTGTGCAATCTGTTGTTGTTTTTGATTAAAGGTGGCTTGGGCTGCCAACAAAAGTGCTTCAGGCAGAACAGCATTCGCATAAGTAAGTTTGGCTTCAAACCAATGGTGTTCGTCTTTTTGATGTGCCAAATACCCGAACTCCAAGCGTTGAGCCATTTCGCTGATCAAATCCAACATTTCTTTACTTTTGGTCGCCTTGTAATAGCCAAGCAATCCTTTGATGGTAAAAGCCATGGCGCGTGGCGATTCAATAAGTGAAAGCATGGGCAGGCTTTTCTCAAGAAGCAGTTTGGTGCTTTTGAAGTATAACGGATCAAACATTTGTTGATTTGCTGCAAGCGTTCCCAATGCCCAGATAGCCCGACCATTGGCATCATCGAGGTTTTCAAAACCATTCTGCGGCGTTGGACTGCCGTTGTAATCGAGGTAGTTTATAAAGCGACCACTCTCTAGTTGCATGCGTTCTATGAATTCAAAATGTATGCGGATATTCTTTAAAATACTGTAGTCTGGTTGGATGGCGTAGTACTCAATGAGTGCGATGAGGGCACGCGCATTGTCGTCGAGCGTATAACCCGATTCGAGTTGCGGTTGTTCCGATTTACAAAATTGCAGCAAGCCCATTGAGGTGGTGCAATTTTTAAGGTGATTCAAATTGTATTTAGGCAATTCGAAAAAACTATTTTTTTTCTTTTGCTGATTGATTTGTTCGAAGAGCTGCATGTATTTCAAAGCCACGTTTGGCCATGCAGAGGCTTTGCTTTGTTGAAAGGCTGCTTGCTGCATGTTTTCGTGCGTGGATTTGTTTTCCATGATCTGCGTTATGGCTTCCGCCATTTGTAAAGGCGAATTGAAATCAACCAACAAACCTGCAGCACCAAGCGCATCTTTGGCCTGAGGAATAGGTGTCGACACAATAGGGCAGCCACAGGCCATGGCATAGGCAAAGGTGCCGCTCACTGCCTGATTCGGATCAATTGACGTAAACAAATAAATATCTGTAGCTTGGAGGTAGTCTTCGAGGAGTTCTTTGTCGACAAAAGCATCTACAAAACGGACATTTTCAGTTAAATCGAGCTGGGCTATGAGTTCTTTGAGCAACGCCCTATAGCTTTCTCCTTCTAGCTGTGCCACTTCTGGATGCGTTTTACCTAGAATGACATAACAGCAATTAGGAATTGATTCTTTGATTTGTGACAAAGCGAAGAGTGCGGTTTCGATGCTCTTACCTCGGCTCAACAAACCAAATGTAGTAAACACCTTTTGAGTCCCTAGACCCAATTTGATCTTGAGTTGCTGGGTGTTTTTTTGAGCGACTAATGCCGTTCCGTGGGCAATGACAGCGCATTTATTTTCTGGACATAAATACGCTTTCATTAAGAGCTCAGCACTTGCTTTGGTCATACACACCACACTACTCGCATATTGAATCAATTCATTGACTACCTGATAGCGGGCAACACAAGGATGTGGCAAAACCGTGTGAAAATTTAGGATCACAGGTATTTGATTTGCTTTTAAAAATAGGAGCAGGTCTTTTCCAAAATCTCCGCCAAAAAGGCCAAACTCATGTGCAATCAGTATGGCATCGTACTCCTTTTTTTCGTTCAAGACACGAGCTAAATCCAAATAGGCGTCTCGTTGGTCTACCTTGAGACGATACCTCACTTCTGTCGGATATGCGAAATGAGCTGAGCTGTTTTCAAGAGCGCAATAATCTACTCGGCAGTTGTGGCCAAATTTCTCTACTAGGCCTTGCCTCAAATCATTGCTATAGGTAGCAAGGCCGCATTCTCTCGGAAGGCAGCTACTCATCAATAAAATTCTAAATGGGGCGTGATCAAGCTTCATAAATTTCGTTTGTTGGATTTTTTAATAACTCCGCAAGGAGTTCAGCCTTGGAAAAATAAGCACAGGCGATGCAGGTGTCTGCCGCACCGTAATAGACATAGACGGTATCTTCTTGCTCGACAAATGCAGTTGGAAACACAACGTTATCGACATTTCCAAAGCGCTCGTATGCTGTTATAGGCTCCAGAACCGCATAAGGAAGTTCGGCCAAGATAAGGCTTGGTTCATTTATATCGAGGAGCGCTACATGTACTTTGTAGACGATTTGCTCATCGACCTCATAAGCAGCATGATAAATGACGAGCCAGCCTACTGCGGTCTCGATCGGAGGGCAGCCGGCGCCTTCGTAAATGGAGCCGTAGGTGCGCGAATTCAAGAGCAGCGGTATATTCACTTTTGGCAGGCCACGATGGCGCCAAAAATCGGCATTGATGTGCTCGATCTCGCGAACGGAGGTAAGTAAAATATGGGGTTTAATGCGGTGCATAAAATAAATTTTGCCATGGATTCTTCGCGGAAAAAAAACCAAATTTTTATCCCATTGAATTTTCTTTTGTTCAGTTATTGGATCCAACGCTTTTATGAGATGAGGCACAATAATGCGCTTGCCAAAAAAGTGTTCTAAATCGTTACTGAAAAGAACAGATCCTAGTGCGGTTTGCCCATCAAAAGCGGTGTAACTCAAAAAGAACAGGTGCTCGATTTTTACGATTCGCGGGTCTTCCATTCCAAAACTTTCTGCAGCGGTATCGCCTTGAAGCAATGCTTTTGGATGACGAAATTTCACCAGTAAAGGCGTTTCAAGTTGACAGTAACCAATACACGACTTGCCATCAGGCGCTACTGCTCTGTAAAACATGTGTATGAAGCCGTTGTGAACAATGACAGCCGGATTCAACACGCCTTTCTTTTCAAAATTAAGTTCGGTTGTTTGCAGCACAATTCCTGCGCGCTTGAAGCATATCATACCTGGCCATCTATCCCTCTAAAAATGATTGAGTGAATGATCCATCAGAGCAGATTGCCGAATGTCCTGCCTTACTTTTTGGACATCTTGACCATGATCAGTTGGGCCTTCCTTGGCGAGCCATCTTTCCATGAGCTGATCCAGCACCAAATGAATAGCGCTTTTTGCAACCGGAGATTGGACCCCCATCTGATCGGTTATTTTATCCCAGAGTGGCGTGAAATTTCTTGCTTGAGCGTTTTGATCGGAGATTGGCTGCTTGAGTAAAGAACCTAAAAAACCTGAAATCACATGACTTGGTGTGAAAACATTTGAAATCTTAGAAATTCCTTCCTTGAGCTGAAACTCTTGCTCTTTTTGAAGTTGGTAAAGCAAGTCGAGTTGATCTTGTATTGCAGCGGTATTTTTCATGTGCTTTCCGTTGAGGGTTACTTATAAACTATCGTGGTACATCCTTCTGAGCAGCTGTGTTTCAAATAAAGAACGCAAGAACTTAGCCAGGTACAACTGTACAAAAAGCGTTGTAAATCCAATTGCAGCAGCTACAATCGCAAAACCAATTGCTTTGTCTGCAACAACCTCTGCGATATAAAAAGAAAGGGCCATACTCGAGAGCAGCGTGAATAATAGCACAAAACCCCACAACATCAGTTGCCATATCAGGTGAGCGCTCATTTGTACGGTTCGCTTCAAAACTTCTAATTTGGCGATTTCAGTGGTCGTTTTGAGGTATTGTTTGAGTTGATCCGCGAATTCATTAATGGGTTGTTCTGGTTTCATAGTGCTGTTTTTTTAAGGTTTAAAAAACCAGCGCAAGCGCTGGTCTAAATGGGTAAAAGGCTCCATGCAGCTACCTTTCCTTGGATTTACGCGTCCCGATTGTGTGCTAACTCACGGTAGCTGCATTTCGCCTTTTAAACCTTGCTAAACTTTTTCGGCATAAGCTTCTTTCTCCGCATTGAAACCGAGGTTATGCGAAAGATCTGCTGCCATTTTTTTAGCGCTGCCGGAGAGTTTGTGGCGTGTAACACTTCCTTTGTCAGGTGCAAAGAGCACGCCCATTAGAGCGCCAACTGCCGCACTTGCAATCGCAACGGTTACATAGGTTGAGGTGTTTGATTTTGGAGTTTCCATGTTTGATAATTTTTAAAATGAATACTGAACTAATTATTAATAAATCAAATTTACAATGTGTTGATATATATGTATTTATATTATTTTAATTAAAGTTTATATTTAATTAATATGCACTCCAAGCAGCATCGGCCACTAAGACTTCGCCATTGATCATCGAAGACTCTTCGCTGGCCAAAAACAACACGATTTCTGCAATCTCTTTTGGCTTGCCAATTCTCGGATTGAGCTGCAGCCCTGCAATCAATAATTCATTCATGTCTTTTGACACCCGCGAATAATCAATGGAATCACTGATGTGCGTTTCAATCGCACCAGGCGCAACTGCATTGCAGCGAATGCCCTGCTCAGCATATAAGTAACCTGTATTTTTAGTCAGGCCATTGAGCGCAAATTTACTTGCGGTATACGCGGCTCCAGCACGCGCTCCTTGAATGCCGCCAATAGAGCTGATATTGATGATGTTTCCGTGCTTATGATGTAAAAAATGTGGAATCAATAAACGCATTAACATAAACGGACCTCTCAAATTGACATTCATGATGCGATCCCATTGCGAATTAGTGACATTTGCGACTGCCTCAAAATTATCCATGACACCCGCATTATTGACTAAAATGTCAATGTGACCGTGTTCTTTGATGGCTTGACTAATAAGAGTCTCAAGTTCTCTTTCTTTGGTAATATCACACTGAATGACATGAAGTCTCAGGCCTTTTTTGGGAGCTTCATTTTTGAGTGCATCCAAAGCGCTTGAATTGATATCTGCGGCAATGACAACTGCGTCCTCCTCTAAAAAACGGTAACAGACGTCTCTTCCAATTCCCGATGCTGCTCCGGTTACTAAAGCGATTTTTGAATTTAATTTTCCCATCTGACTTGTTGGGCTGGACTACTTTGGTTTTATTGAGCTCGTTTTATCGCAATTACCGCACGGCTCATGTGCTGGCCGCCCTAGAGCAATTTGCACAACCTCACAGCATGGTGATTCGGGACGGTAAGCAACAGCAAATCAAGCGCAGCGAAATTGTCGTGTCGGATTGTGTTTTATTGAAAGAAGGTACGCGCATTCCGGCAGATGGCTTTTTGATCAGTGGAACTTATCTAAAGGTGGATGAATCTATGCTGACTGGCGAAGCACTTGCCATTGAAAAAACGCTCAGCGCAAAAGAACTTTCTGGTGGCACAATGGTCGTGAAGGGGGAGGGTATCATGCAGGTGAGTGCCGTCGGAAAAGCAGCAGCACTTGGAAAAATTAGCGGGCTACTCGAGTCCAACAAAAACAACCGCCTCAGTTCCTTACAAAAATCAATTAAAGCTTTTATTGCTTGGGCTTTTGTACTCGCACTTTCTGTAGCCGCGTTCATCGTGCTCATTTTTGCGCTTACCCGCGGCTCTATTCTACAAGCCATCCTCAACGGACTCTCTACTGCAATGGCCATTTTACCTGAGGAATTCCCGATGGTACTTACTTTATTTATGAGTTTGGCTGCATGGCGCTTGGCTCAAAAAAATGTACTCACCACAAGAATCGCAGTGCTGGAAAGTTTGGGTTTTACTACGGTTTTATGCACTGACAAAACAGGTACCCTTACACAAAATAAAATGACCGTCAGCCAGTTGATTCCCGTAACAACTGATCAAAAAAAAGAACTCGAACAAACCGCTCGGTTAGCCACGCCAATGTTTAGCCACGATGCAATGGAAGAAGCCATTCGACTACAATTTCCTTTGAACCCAACAATGTCAAACTTAAAGATTCGGCAAAATTATCCGATGAGCAGTTCTTGTTTTGCAATGGCTTACCTCTATGAAGAAAGCCATTTAGAGCATCAGGTATATTGTAAAGGAGCTCCTGAGGCCATTCTTCAACTTTGTAAAACCGAACCTAGCGCACAACAGAAGTGGCTGTCTTTACTGGATGAATTGGCAGAAAAAGGTTTGCGGCTTTTGGGCTTCGCGCGAGCTGTTCACCGACAAAAACAGGTACCAGAGCAATTAGCAGGCTTTCACTTCGAATTAATGGGTTTCATTGGTTTTGAAGATCCAATAAGAAGAGGAGTCGCAACGGTAGTCAAAAAACTCAGAAGGGCAGGAGTTCGCTTGGTCATGATCACGGGTGATTACCCCGTTACAGCCAAATCAATTGCACGCAAAGCGGGTTTTACTGAGCCCCTAACGCTCGTTAATTGTCAAACACTGCCGCTGCAGACAACTTCTCTGGCCAACGTGGCCATTCAAGACACGTCTATTTTTTCGCGTATTTTGCCCGCTCAAAAACTAGAATTAGTGCGCTTGTTGCAACAAAAAGAAGAAGTTGTCGCAATGATCGGCGACGGTATCAATGACGCACCTGCGCTGCAAGTAGCTGATGTAGGCATAGCCATGGGTGAGAAAGGAGCCGACGTCGCACGCGAAGCCGCTTCGCTGGTGCTGCTCAAAGATCAGTTCACAGAAATTTATCACGCCATTGAAATGGGCCGGCAACTCATTGGCAAAATTCAAAATGCGCTGCTTTATATCATTGCCATTCACGTGCCCATAGTTGGGCTTTGTGTGCTCCCGGCATTATTTTCATCGCTGCCCATTTTTCTGATGCCGTTTCACATTGCATTTCTAGAACTCATCATTGACCCTGCATGCGCATTTGCGTTCGAGCAAGCACCTGCGGATAAAGATGTCATGCGCAAAGCACCCATCAAGCTCAATAAGCGACTCCTTACCAAACGACAAATATTCAAGAGCTTTGGCTATGGCATCACCATTTTTCTGGGCATTTGTACGAGCTATATCTACAGTACCTATCAGCATCAAACAGCTGCTCAGCAACGTTTATTGTGCTTTGCGCTACTGGTTTTAAGCAATTTGATACTCATCCTACACACACTCTCCAGAAGCACAAGTAAGTGGGAGGTCCTAAAAGCAACAGGATGGACCACGAGATCCATCCTGTTATTGAGTTTGATTGCTTTATTTTTAGTGTTGGCCCTGCCTTCTTTTAGATTGGCATTTGGCTTTGAACTACCCAATCTATGGAGCAGCCTAGCAACAAGCCTGAACTTAATTGCAATTGCATTTGTATTGAAATGGTTGAACTAGCTATTTCTATTTCAAATCAAAACGATCTGCCATCATCACTTTATCCCAGGCGGAAATAAAATCTTTGATGAACTTTTCTTTCGCGTCTGAGCTACCATAAACCTCGGCGATGGCACGCAATTCGGAGTTAGAGCCGTAAATTAAGTCAGCGCGTGTTGCTGTGTAAACCACCGCACCCGTTTTGCGATCGCGACCTTCAAAAAGCTCTTGATTTGCGTCTACGGGCTTCCATACAATGCTCATATCGAGCAAATTGATAAAGAAATCATTATTGAGCGTCCCAACACTTTTGGTAAATACGCCTTTATTGGAGTCATCGAAATTGGTGCCCAAAACGCGCATACCACCAATCAAAACCGTCATTTCAGGAGCGGTAAGACCAAGCAATTGTGCTTTGTCTACCATGAGTTCTTCTGTGGTGAACGTATATTGCGCTTTCTTGTAGTTTCTGAATGCATCGGCCATTGGCTCTAACACCGCAAATGAATTGACATCCGTTTGCGCCTGTGTGGCGTCCATGCGTCCTGGCGTAAATGGCACGACTACATTGACACCCGCATTTTTAGCCGCTTGTTCGAGTGCCGCAGCTCCGCCCAATACAATAAGGTCTGCCATGGAGACTTTTTTGGCGCCGCCTTTTGCATTGAAATCTCTTTGAATTTGAGCATAAACTGCCAATACTTTAGTCAATTGCGCTGGGTTGTTTACCGCCCATGAGCGCTGTGGCTCAAGTGCAATGCGTGCACCATTGGCGCCACCTCTTCGATCGGAGTCGCGGTAGGTAGAAGCAGAAGCCCATGCAGTCTCAACCAGTTCACTTACTGTCAAACCAGACTTCAATATTTGTGCTTTTAAATTGCTGATGTCAGCTGCATCTATCACTGCGTGGTTCAAGACCGGAATAGGATCTTGCCAAATCAGCGCTTCTTTTGGGGCTTCAGGGCCTACATAACGCGTAATGGGGCCCATGTCGCGGTGGGTGAGCTTGAACCAAGCTTTTGCAAATGCTTCTTCGAAAGCTTTCGGGTCTTCCATGAATTTTTTGGAAATAGGACCGTAGATCGGGTCAAAGCGCAAGGCAAGGTCGGTAGTGAGCATGGTAGGCTTGTGCTTTACGTTCGGATCAAAAGCGTCTGGAATGATTTTATCCTCTGTTTTAGCGACCCATTGTTTGGCACCAGCAGGGCTGGTTGTAAGCTCCCATTCGTAGCCAAATAAAATCTGAAAATAGGAGTGTGTCCAACGCGCAGGTTCGGTGGTCCAGGTTACTTCTAGTCCTGATGTAATAGCATCTTTTCCTTTTCCGCTTTTGTAGCTTGAGGTCCAGCCGAAGCCTTGCTCTTCAATAGCGGCGGCCTCCGGCTCTTTTCCTACATGCGAGGCAGGGCCTGCACCGTGCGTCTTGCCAAAAGTGTGTCCGCCGGCAATCAAGGCCACAGTTTCTTCATCGTTCATACCCATGCGACCGAAAGTTTCGCGGATATCTTTAGCAGAAGCTAAAGGGTCAGGATTTCCATTTGGTCCTTCTGGATTGACATAAATGAGTCCCATCTGAACAGCAGCTAAGGGGTTTTCCAACTTGCGGCCATCGCTGTAGCGCTGGTCATCTAAAAATTTGGTTTCTTTTCCCCAATAGATGTCTTGTTCGGGTTCCCAAACATCGGCGCGGCCGGCCGAGAAACCATAGGTCTTGAAGCCCATTTCTTCGAGTGCCACATTGCCCGCCAAAACCATGAGATCGGCCCAAGAGATTTTGTTGCCATACTTTTGTTTCACGGGCCAAAGCAAACGACGGGCTTTGTCGAGGTTTCCGTTGTCGGGCCAACTGTTGAGCGGCGCAAATCGCTGCTGCCCGGCAGATGAACCTCCGCGGCCATCTCCAGTGCGGTAGGTGCCGGCACTATGCCAAGCCATGCGAATAAAAAGTGGACCGTAGTTTCCGAAATCTGCTGGCCACCAATCTTGAGACTGCGTCAGCACTGTTTTGATATCTGCTTTGAGCGCATAATAATCGAGTGTAGAGAACGCTTTCTCATAGTCGAAATCAGGACCCATTGGGTTTGACATTTCAGAATGTTGACGCAAAACCGTTAGATCGAGTTGATTTGGCCACCAGTCTCTGTTGGTATTGCCGTTCGGATTGAGCACCGGATTGCTGTGTGCACTACCTGCAGGAGGCGGAGTAGCGGATCCATGCATCACTGGGCATTGCCCTGCAGGAGCTGGGGGTGGGGGTGGAGGGGTGTTTTTCTTTCCTTTTTGAGCGGCGAGGTTCAAAGCCAAGCCAAAACTCAAGAATAAATAAACCTTTTTCATAGTGCTTTGATTAATGTTGTCTTCAAATGTACCACAGTTAATCAATCGATAGCATCGATAGTGTTTATATATAAATAGATAATATTTATAAGGAAATAAAGCTTAGTACAATTGGAAAATGATCCGAAGGAAAGGAACGGTCAAATGGCGTTTGCACCACTTGATACTGCATAGAAATGAGTTCTGAACTCCCCAAAAAGTAGTCAATAATTTTGTCGTCATCAACGGCTAAAGTAAAAGCATTGTAAGTTGGTCCGGAGCAAAGCTCTCGATGCCTTATAGAACACGATAAATCTTTAAAATGGCGACTCAACAACTGATACACATAGCTATCGGGCTCCGCATTGAAATCACCCAAAAGCAACAGCGGTGCATTCACTTCTTGGGTAAACTCCGCAAACTTTTCGATGAGCAGTTCTGCTGAATGCAAGCGCGCCTCTATGCCAATATGATCAAAATGCGTATTGAAGACCCATAGTTTTTTGTGGTCGTATTTACTTTCCAATAAAGCAAAGGTGCAAATTCGGTTGAGTGCGGCATCCCAACCTTTAGAAGGCAAACTTGGCGTAGGGGAGAGCCAAAATGTGCCGCTTTGCAACAATAAATAACGCGTCGTATCGTAGAAAATAGGCGCGAATTCCCCAGCTTCTTTTCCGTCGTCACGCCCAACGCCGACATGTTTATAGGAGGTGAGGGCATTTTGAAGATCGCTTAACTGATTTTGTAAAACTTCTTGAAAACCAATAATTGTCGGTGTTTGCTTGTTAATTTGGGCTACTATGGGAACTTTTCGCTCTTTCCAATCTGGCGCTAAATCAGAATGGCCGTCGTAGCGAATGTTATAGGAAATGGCTTTATGTTGTTCTGGTTGTGCAAAAAACAACCCAAGGATAAACAAATTAAAAAGGAAAGTTAAGCCATACTTCATCCACGAAAAATACAAAATTATTGCTTCTGCAATGCTTTCTTTTTTTCGGAAATCAACTGATCAATTTCAAGAACGTCACCGTCCTTGAACGCTTCGTTCACCACGAACAGCACTTCCTTTTTTCCATTATTCCCGTTGGGAAAATAATAGACAACTTGCCCCATATCTAAGGTAATCCCACTATTTGACATCGGGCTTAAATTTGGGTTCATTACCGTTGGAATCACTAGCGGTATAGATTTTAGACCGCCGTTATGAAAGGTGAAATTGATAGATTTTTGGGCACTTAAATGGTGCGTAAAAGAGTTGAAGAAGAGTGCGAACAGGAGAATTTTCATGCAGTTTTAACAACAAAATAATTTACTTTGTTCAGGTTTATTTGAATTCAATTGTATCGTTTTGAACCCAATTGATCAGACCTATGAAATCCTTTTGACGCTACAATTACTTGGAAAGAACGCCCTTTGTGGCAACGCGCATGGTTGGTGGTTCATTTGGCTATTTGTGCCGGCTCATTGGGAATGGAGATTGGGCTTGGTGATTAAACCAACTCCTTCTCAATAATTTCCTTTAATGATCCTTTTGGCAAGGCGCCCGCTTGCATCATGGGTTGTTTATCGAGCGGAATAAAAAGCATACTCGGGATACTCCTGATATTAAAAACAGCTGATAATTCTTGCTCAACTTCCGTATCGACCTTATAAATCACTAGGTTTTCGTATTCATTGCTCAACTCTTCTAGAATTGGTGCTACCATTTTGCAGGGACCACACCAATCAGCATAGAAGTCAATGATGGCAGGCTTTGCTCCTTTGAATTTCCATTCTTTTTCAGTTGTATAATCAAATACTTCGGCTAAAAATTGGTCACGAGTCAGTTGTACGGTTGGCATAGTATCAAGTTTGATGCAAAGTTACTTCCGAGATGGATATTGAAGTGTAACTCAGGTTACAGGTTAAGCTTTCGTTTGCAACTTTTGAAACTTCTGAGAAATGTAATACATCCCTACGCCAAATGCCACACCGCTCAAGATCAAGAGTTGCGCAAACAACCCTTCGGCACTAAAAGACAACTTCAGGAGAATTGTGGAGATCACAAAACTAGAATTGCGCATGATCAGGGCGTAGTCATCGGTGTAGAAAAGCGACAGCAATAAAATGAGCACGTCACTAACGATCAGTAAGGAGAAGAAATGATCGAAAAAGATACCGTTTAAATTCAAGGCTGACCCCAAAGAATAATTACCTGTGGTATGTACGAGGTAATCTACCAAAGAATAAATACCCAACAACAAAGAACTGATCAGCAACAAAATGGTAATGGCTTTTTTGGCTCGAATGAAACGCTGCACAGACTGAAGCTCTGGCGCTTCGGTGTCTTCAGGGAGCGGCCTGAATCGGTTGCATAGCTTGTAGAACAAATAAATCAGCAAAAAGACAAGCACCACCGTCACCAAGTTGGCAAGGAGCTCAAAAAAGGCATTTTGCTGACTCCATTGTTCGTGGAGCGGCAGATGTGTAATTTCTTTGAAGACCCCCCGAATGAGAATCAGGGTAATGATTTCATATTGCTTTCCGATGTAAATACTCGTCGATTGAGGCAGGTAATACAGCAACAAAAAGGCCTCAAAAACGAGCAAAAATGAAAATGGGGTGTACAGTGCATTAATGGGACTGGAAAACAATTTGTCGGGTTGGCTATGCCACACGTAATGATGCAGGCAATACAAACCTAAATGAATCAGAAAACTGATAATGGCGACATACAAAACTGCCTTGCTTAACTTTTCCTTGAAGTCGGCACTTAACAAAAAAGCAAAAAGATTCAAGTATTTCATTATTAGCAATTTATGCTAATGTAGTCTTTTATTTGAATCCTGTTGCCAACTATGGAAAATAAACTAAAACTGATGACTATGAAAACGCTCCACTTCAGCAATCATGCTATGATAATAACGATACCATTTCCCTTGCCCAAGTTGCTTCGCTTTTTGATGAATCGGGTTTTTTGCCCACTCAGTAATGGCCTCTTTGCTCTGCCAATAACTAATAAACATACCGCGCCCTTCGTGCTTCATGCTTTCATAACCCAAAAACCCAGGAATTTGCTTGACTAATTCCAAAGTTTCGGTGTCATATTCCTCGTAGCCTTCTAAATCATCGCTCAGGTAATAGTTGAAAATAGAGGCGTAGAATGGGGCCGTGGGTGGGGTGGAGGTGTGCCAGTTGATCATATTTTATGCTTGTTTTTTGGTTTTAATTATGGCGAATTCGCCATAATTAAAAATCCAATTTCTTCAAATTTTCTATCGTTTGGTTAGACTTACTTTGTAATAAAGTTAGCTGTTGTATGGCAATTTGATTCAATTTCAAAAGTCTTTTGGCTTGTGTTAAACCCTCTTGAATAAATAATGCGTTTAGATTTTCAAGATTGATCAGGCAAATCAATTGTTCTATTGAAGCGGCATCTCTAATTTTCCCCTTAGGTAAATGCGTGCATAACCTCCATACTTGCTTCTTTTATCCTACCTTTATACCTAACTTAAACCTAAGAACAATGGACTGGTATATGAAAAATCGATGGTGGATTTGGACGGTAACGGGCGTCTACCTCGCGTATCGCATATTTGTGAGCATTTATTACATGCCGGAATAATTCCGCGTAAAAAAAAAGCCTCACGTTTCCGTAAGGCTTTTTTTTGGCTCCCCCTGCTGGACTTGAACCAGCGACCCTCTGATTAACAGTCAGATGCTCTAACCAACTGAGCTAAGGAGGAATTTCTCAATTCGAGGTTGCAAATATATGTAATTTTTAGAATTTAAAAAGTGAATAGCTTAAAATTTTCATCACTTTTTTTTCATCTTTTGCTAAGTTATTCAAAATCATCGCCATCCAAAGAAAAATCGTCTAGGCTTGTGCCGTACTGATCTTCCTCTTCATCTTGATCAACGTAACCGAGGCTTTCTTGATCTTCGCGGTTGGCAGGTCTGAGGATATTTGTTTTGGAAACATTCAAGCGGATTTCAGTGCGCGTCTGACCATCTTCAAGTTGAACGGTTTTCGCAAAAGGAGTGCCGAGAATCTCTACGAGCGTACCGCGCGTTAGAAAATCGGTAATGCGCATGTTAGAGCTATCACGCTTCCAGATGGTGCAATTGACCCAAGTGGTTTTGGTGCGCATTTGACCTGTTTTTTTGTCCTTCCAATTTTTATTATGGGCAACGGGAAAGTTAATAGCGACGATGCCGCGTTCCATTGTTTTAACGTGTGCATCTTTGCCAATGTTACCAATGAGTCTGGTTTCAAATACTGTAGCCATGTGTTGTCAAATAAAAAAGCGTATACCGGAAAATACCGATATACGCCTTCTAACAATGAAGTGGCTAAATTGTTGTGTTTAATGCTGATGACCGTGCGGGCCGTGCGCATGACCGTGCGCTAATTCGTCTGCATCGGCATCGCGAACTTCTAAAATAGTACCCGCAAAATGGAGGTCTGTACCAGCAAGTGGGTGATTGAAATCCATTTGTACGGTTTCGTCAGTTACTTCTAAAATACGACCGCGCAACTGATTGCCTTCGCTGTCAGACATCGGAACCATGCTGCCTACTTTGAACATCTCGTTGTCGAAGCTGCCATTTTCGTCGTGGAAAATATTAGCCGGAAGCATCACGATGTGCTGCGGGTCTTGCTCACCGTAAGCGTTGGCCGCTAAAATATGAAAATCGAAGTGCTCGCCAGCCGCTTTGCCTGCTAGTTTTTCTTCAAATTCGGGAATCATCCCACCGACACCATACAAGAAGGTCAAGGCAGTTTCCGGAGTTGTTTCTTCGATGTGTTCTCCGGTTGTGTGATCAGAGAGCTTGTAGGTCAAGGTGACGACCTTGTTGTGGGAAATTGTCATGTTATTGTTGAATTAATTGCTTTACAAAATTAGGCAGCGCAAATGTCGAGAAATGGATGTCTTCGTTGTAGTAACGAAGGCCTTTTTCGGCAACGAAAGACTTGATAACGTCTGTGTTGGTGACTTTGCGTGGGTCTGCGGCGCCTTTGAGGCCGTATTGGAAGGACCACATACCGGTAGGGTAGGTTGGTACAAAGAAAAGACCCACAGGAGCGTTTTCTTTTCCGAAGATACCTTGTAGGGTTTGGTTGAGTTCGGAGAATGCTTTTTCGTTGAATTTGGGCGATTCGCCTTGCGCTACCAAAATACCATCTGCTTTGAGCGTGCGGTAGCAATTCTGGTAGAATTCTACGCTGAATAAACCTTCAGCTGGGCCAACTGGATCTGAGCCGTCGACAATTAAGAGGTCGTAGATGGCATCGGGGGCGTTTTTAACATACGCAATACCGTCGTCAACGATGAGTTCGAGACGTGGGTCGTCGAATGCAGCCGCAATTTCGGGAAGATGCTCTTTACAAGCTTTGATCACTTCGCCGTCGATTTCTACCATTGTCACTTTCTCGATATTGCTGTGACGCAATACTTCGCGAACGGTTCCGCCATCGCCACCGCCGATTACCAATACATTTTTGGCGTTTTGCAGCGTGAAAAGACTTGGGTGTGAGATCATTTCGTGGTAGTGAAACTCGTCTTTTATGGTGGTCATGACCATGTCGTCGAGGGCCAACATTTTGCCGTATTTAGTAGATTCTAGAATGCGGACGCGTTGAAAAGGCGATTGTACGTCAAAGAAGACATCGCCGGTAAAGCGCAAGGAGAGTGCTTGATCTTCGTCTTTATCGGTAAACCAAACGTTGCGGGTATAAAAATCGGGGTTGCGCCATTCTGCTGCTTTTTCGCGGGCAGTGGTGATATCGAAGTCGTTGCGCGTGAGCAAATTGACTGAACCGCGCTTCATTTCAATGGCAGAATAAGACTTGGCGCCGAAACATTCTTTGAGGTGATCAAAGGCAATCCAGGCGTTCATGTCGCCGCAAGTAAAGACGTCTACGGCTGCATAACCGTATTCTGGCCAGGTATGAATAGCTAAATGGCTTTCTTGGATCACGACCACACCCGAAACGCCATAGGGAGAGAAGTGGTGAAAGGTCGAATTGATCACGGTAGCTTCTGCCTTGCGGGCAGCGCCAACCATATCGCGCTCAATAGCCGCAACGTCGTTCATGACATGCGGGTCGCAATTCATAAATTCTACCAAGATGTGGTTTCCAAGTGCTGTACTACTCATTTGTTGTGATAAATTAAAAAATTGAGCGCAAAGTTACACAATTCCAAGGGATTCCTATGTAACTTATGTTAAATTTCAGTCTGCCAAAAAGCGCAACTTATCCAATGCCACTTTGATGCGCGCCTGTCCGAAGATGACCGTGAGCTGCTTGCCTTTCATTTCTTCCACGATTCCGATGCGGTTGGTCTGGATTAGTTGTACTTGTGATCCGACTTTAATGCGCTCTTGTTCGTATTTTTCGGCACGCTGCACCTCTTTTTTAGTGGGTTTTTGAGTAGGAGAGGGGCTCGGCGCCTTCTTCTTGATGGTCTGCTTTGATTTTTCTAAGCGCAGAAATTGAGTCAGTTCCTGAAACAACGCTGTATTGACCTCTTTTTTCCGAGAGGTCGCATTGAATCTTTCAATGAAAGCCAACATTTTTTTACCCGCTTGTAATTGACGCTGACTTGTTTCTTGTACCTGACTTACTTGACTTTGTTTGTGCTGGAGCTTTTGAATTTCTTGTTCGTGCTGTAAACTGGCTTTCTCTGCAGATTTGGCTGCTTCTGCCAAACGTTTGTTTTGAGCAAGCAACTGATTGCGTTCTTTTTGCAAGCTACTGAGCAAGCGGTCTAAGCGCACTTTTTGCTGATCCAAACGCTGTTTGGCTTCTTGAATGAGGTTTTTTGAAATACCATTGAGTTGAGCGACTTCAAAAGTAAAAGAACTGCCGGGCTGCCCGAGCGCAAACTGATAGAGCGGGGAGAGGTCTTTTTCATTGAAAAGCATACAGCCATTCTTGGCTTCCGGGAGTTCGTCGGCCTTAAGTTTGATGTTACTGTAATGGGTTGTTAACACGCCAAAAGAACGCAGCGCATACATTTGCTCAAAGAAAACTTCTGCCAAAGCAGCGCCGAGCTCAGGATCAGACCCCGTTCCAAATTCATCTAAAAGCAAGAGCGTTTGGGCATTTGCGCGGCCCAAAAAGAACTTCATGCGTTGCAAGCGGTAAGAGTATGTACTGAGTTCATTTTCAATAGATTGGTTATCTCCAATATCGGAATAAATCTGCTTGAAAAAACACATTTGGCTGTCGGGAGCCACGGGTACAAGTAAGCCAGACTGCAGCATCAGTTGCAAGAGACCGACCGTTTTAAGTGTAATGCTTTTTCCGCCTGCATTTGGGCCAGAAATCACCAACATCCTCGATTTTTGCTCGAGTTTCAACTCTTGGGCAAAGGTAGGTTTCCCGGCGAGTTGATTAGAGCGCCTCAGCAGCGGATGATACGCTTGCTTGAGGTGCATACCCGGATGCTGGCCAATAGCCGGCAAAACCGCTTCCATTTCCAAAGCCAACTTGCATTTGGCATTTAGGAAATCGAGCTTGGTCAATAAAATTTGATAGGCGCTTATCAGCGGACGGTATTGCACCATGAGTGCAGTGAGCGCCTGTAAAATGCGGTGGATTTCCTTGCGTTCATCGTCGAATAAGAACTCGAGCTCATTGTTGAGCGGCACATTCACTAAGGGTTCAATGAAGGTCAAGCTTCCCGTTTTACTAGAGCCATGGATATTTCCCGGTACTTTTCTTTTGAAAGTCGACAAAACTGTGAGCACCCTGCGCTCATTGACATAGGTTTCTAGCGTCTCGGCCAACACCTTGTCTTTATTGTATCGACGCAATTCTTTGTCGAAGTTCTTGTTGATCTGATGGCGCAAAACCCTGATCCTGGTTCTGATTTCGGCAAGTTCGGGCGAGGCGTCGTCTTTGATTTGCCCGTTGCGGTCAAAAACCTGATCAATCTCTTCGATGATTGCTTTGGTAAAATAGACATTGCCCGTGAGCTCTTGGAGCAAGGGGTATTTAAATAAAGAGGTTTCAAAGAACAGCACCAGTGCGTTAACGAGTTCAGAGGCTTGATAAATTCTACGAAAACCTTCTAACGAAATCACGGAACGTTGGATGCCTAATAATTTGATTTCTTGTTCGAGCTCTTCGAATTCGAGCAGTGGAAATTTCTCGCCATGGACGCGCACTTTGCGCAATTCGTCTAGTCTGGTCAGTTCTTGACGCAGGACTTGAAACTGATTGGATGGTTGCAGCGATTTGACGCGTTGCAAAGCACTCGGCCCAATGCAGAATTTTTCGAGCCAATTTTTAATGACTTCAAACTCGAGGTCGTGGAGGGTTTGTTGGTCGGTGCTGTACACAGTGCAAAAATACACAACGTTTGGAAAGTGCTTTTGTTGTAATTGTCATATAATTAATATTATGTTAAATAGAATAAGTATTGGTTTATTCCTGTCTAGAGTTGTAACTTTACGCTACAATAAATAGTTATGGCCTTCTATTCTTTCAATGGTTTTATACCTGTGGTCAAAGCATCGAGCTTTGTGCATCCTCAAGCAAATGTGACTGGAAACGTTATCATTGGCGAAAACGTGTACATTGGACCAGGTGCCGTTTTGCGTGGCGACTGGGGACAAATCATTATTGAAGACGGCTGTAACGTACAAGAAAATTGTGTCGTGCATATGTTCCCTGGCACCACCGTACATCTGAAAAAAGGTGCGCACGTTGGTCATGGTGCCATTATTCACGGCGGTACGCTCGGCGAAAACTGCATGATTGGTATGAACGCCGTCATTATGGATGATGTCGTTGTTGGCAAAGAGGCCATTATTGGCGCACTGGCTTTTGTGCCCGCCAAAATGGAAATCCCTGCTCGTAGTTTAGTAGTGGGTAATCCGGCAAAAATCATCAAGGAAGTTTCGGACGAAATGATCGCCTGGAAAACCGACGGAACAGCCTTGTACCAACAATTACCTTCAGATTGTCATTCAAGTCTTGTTGCTTGCGAACCATTAACCGAAGTAGAATCAGGTCGGCCAACGCAACAAAAGACCTATTTTAAGTGGCAAGAAAGGAAATAATGTATTACCTTTGTTTCCCGTAGTTACAAACGATTTATGTCCAATTCAACCAAGTATGTTTTTGTAACCGGGGGTGTGACTTCTTCTTTAGGGAAAGGCATCATATCTGCGTCGTTAGCAAAACTTTTACAAGCCCGTGGTTACACCACCACCATTCAAAAGCTAGATCCATACATCAATATCGATCCAGGAACCCTCAACCCCTACGAACACGGCGAGTGCTACGTCACTGACGACGGCGCCGAAACCGACCTCGACCTAGGTCACTACGAGCGTTTCTTAAACGTCCCGACCTCACAAGCCAACAACGTCACTACAGGCCGCATCTACCAATCGGTCATTGAAAAAGAACGCCGTGGCGACTACCTCGGCAAGACCGTACAAGTCATTCCTCACATCACTGACGAAATCAAAGAACGCATTCAGGCAGTAGCCAAAAACGGCAAATTTGACATCGTGATCACCGAAATCGGCGGCACGGTCGGCGACATCGAATCGCTTCCTTACGTCGAGGCTGTTCGCCAAATGCTCTGGGAGCACGAAAACGACTGCATTGTCGTTCACCTCACACTCGTCCCCTACTTGTCTGCAGCTGGTGAGCTCAAAACAAAGCCTACACAACACTCCGTGAAGCAACTGCTCGAGCTCGGTGTGCAGCCAGATGTACTTTGCTGCCGTACCGAACACGAACTCGATTTAGGCTTGCGCAAAAAAATCGCCAAATTTTGTAACGTTTCGGTTAATGCGGTCATCGAAGCCCGCGACGCATCTTCTATATACGATGTTCCGCTGCTCATGCAAGCCGAAGAACTCGATACCGTCGTACTCGACAAACTTGGGCTCTCTAAAAAACAGTCTCCAAAACTCGATAACTGGAAAGCCTTCTTGGAGCGACTCAAAAATCCAAAAAACACCGTTAAGATTGGCCTGATTGGTAAATACGTTGAACTCAAAGACGCTTACAAATCCATATCCGAAGCATTTATCCACGCCGGTGTTGCCAATGAGACTAAAGTCGAATTAAACTGGATACACTCCGAAACACTCGATCCAGACAACATTGCAAATGAGCTCGAAGGTCTCGACGGCATTCTCGTGGCGCCTGGTTTTGGCTCCAGAGGCATCGATGGCAAAATTGAAGCCGTCCGATATGCTCGTGAAAACAACATCCCATTCTTAGGTATTTGCCTTGGGATGCAAATTGCAGTCATTGAATTTGCGCGCAATGTACTTGGGCTCAGCGATGCCCACTCAACAGAAATGTCTGAGAATACTACTGCGCCTGTGATTTCCATGATGGAAGAACAAAAACGCATTTCCAATATGGGTGGCACCATGCGTCTAGGCGCCTACAAATGTGAGCTCAAACCCAATTCAAATACGGCAAAAGCCTACCAGAACAACAACATTTCTGAGCGCCACCGCCATCGCTATGAATTCAACAATCATTACCTTGCAGACTACGAAGCCAACGGCATGATTGCCGCAGGTAAAAATCCAGATACAAACTTGGTTGAGGTTGTCGAAATTCCTGCACACCCATGGTTTGTAGGGGTTCAATACCATCCCGAATACAAAAGTACCGTGGATGCCCCTCACCCACTCTTTGTCGCGTTTGTAAAAGCGGCACTTAAAAACAAAAAACACTAATCCTATGGATCGCAATTCCACCATTGGCCTCGTCCTGATTGGCCTCATTATCACGGTTTTCTCTGTCATGAACCAACCTTCTGAGGCCGAGATCAAAGCAGCGCAAAAGAAAGAAGCTGCCGCTGCCCGAAAAACGGAAAAGAAAAGCAAGGCTGCTAAAAAATCAGGAGCTAGCTTGGGGCCTAACACCAACAATGCTTCCGCTATTGTCGCAAAAGGCGAAATCACCACCCTCGAAAACGAAAATTTGCGCATTGAACTCAATTCAAAAGGTGGAATGCTTGCAGGCGTTTACCTCAAGAAATATAAAAACTACAAAGATTTTGCCGCCAACAAAGACAACGCGCTTTGCTTGTTCGAAGACGGTGATGCACATAATCAATTAGTGCTCAGCACTGCAAAAGGTAAAATTTACACCAAAGACTACCTTTTTGAATTGGTAAAAAGCACTAAAACAACTGCTGTTTACGAAGCGAAATTCACTGAAGGCCGCATCCGTCAAACGTACCAACTCAAAAAAGGCCACGATTTGGCCTATAACATCGAAGTCCTAGACAACGAAGGATTCATCCTAGACAACTCTGTACTCAACTGGGCTGCAGATTTCAAAAAGACGGAACGCCTTTTCTCAGAACAACGCCGCGTTTCCACCATTTGCTTTGACCAAGCAGAAAGTGGCCTTGACTACCTATCCGAAACGGCAAGTGAATCAGGTGTAGCAGAAGAAAACGTCAATTGGGTGGCGTTCAAGCAAAGTTATTTTTCGGCGATCCTTCACCCAGAAAATCCTTTCCCTAAAAAAGGCACGAAGTTTTTCATCAAAAACTTTAAAGAAGGACACCCACAAGCCTGGACGCACCTCAAGGGTTACCACGCCACTATGGCCCTGGATTTTCAAAACAACAAAGCCTCTTTCAATTGGTTTTTTGGTCCCAACGATTACGAAGTGCTCAAAAGCTACGATAGTGGTTACGACGACATCCTGAATTTCGGCTGGGGCTTGTTCCGCTGGATCAACATCTATGCTGTTCAACCCATTTTTAACCTCCTTTTGAACAACGGAATTGCCATTGGTTGGGCCATCTTGATCCTGACCCTGATCCTGAAAACAATCCTGATGCCCGTCCAATGGAAGATGTTTGTGTCATCAGTCAAGATGCGTATCCTCAAGCCCGAGATAGATGAGCTCAATGCCAAATATCCGAAGCAAGAGGACGCCATGAAAAAACAAATGGAAATGATGAGCCTCTACCGCGAGTCAGGTGCGAGCCCGCTTTCCGGCTGTATTCCAATGCTCATTCAGATGCCTATTCTTTTGGCCGTTTTCCGCTTCTTTCCCGCGGCCTTTGAATTGCGTCAAAAAAGCTTTTTGTGGGCAGAAGACCTGAGTTCTTTTGATTCTGTCCTCGATTTTGGTTTTCATATTCCCATCTACGGAGACCACATCTCGCTCTTCACTTTGCTCATGGCCGGCACTACCCTCGCCTACACCTACATGAACAGCGGCAATATGCAACAACCGCAGCAGCCTGGTATGCCAGACATGCGCATCATCATGTACATCTTCCCTTTCATGATGATTTTCTTCTTCAACAACTACTCTGCAGGTTTGAGTTATTATTACTTTATCTCTACCCTACTTTCGATTGTCATGATGCTCTTGATCAAGTATTTCTTTGTCAACGAAGAAAAATTAAAAGTCAAGATGGCCGAAAGAAAAGCCAACAATGCTGCCAACCCAAAGGCCAAGAAAAAATCAAAATTTCAAGAGCGACTGGAAGAAATGCAGCGCCAACAACAAGAAATGCTTAAGAATCGCAAAAAATAAATTATGAAGTTTTTTATCGACACCGCCAACCTCCAAGAAATTGCAGAAGCCAACAACATGGGTATCCTCGATGGGGTTACCACCAATCCTTCCTTGATGGCCAAAGAAGGCATCACCGGCAAGAGCAACATCTTACAGCACTACATCAACATTTGCAACATTGTCGATGGCCCAGTCAGTGCAGAAGTGATTGCCACCGATTTTGAAGGAATGGTGCGCGAAGGTGAAGAATTGGCAGCTTTACACAAAAACATCGTCGTTAAAATCCCGATGATAGCCGAAGGGCTCAAAGCCATTAAATATTTTTCCAACAAAGGCATCCGAACCAATTGTACGCTCATCTTTTCACCAGGTCAGGCACTTGTAGCAGCAAAAGCAGGAGCAACTTATATTTCTCCATTCTTAGGGCGCCTCGACGACGTCTCGACAGATGGCCTGCAACTCATTGAGCAAATCCGTGTGATCTACGACAACTATGCCTTCGATACAGAAATTTTAGCCGCTTCTGTGCGCCATCCTATGCACATCATCAATTGTGCTACAATTGGTGCAGACGTCATGACCGGCCCACTTTCTGCCATCAAAGCGTTAGTGAAACACCCACTTACAGACATCGGCTTACAACAGTTTTTGGCTGACCACGCGAAAGGCAATCAGTAAGTTCGAACATGTTACCAAAAGAAGAACGCAAAGCTTGGAACGAAGCTTTTTGGGCGGGCTTTAAAACGCACATGCGCGCTTGCATGTCCTCATCTGGCAGACGCATCAATTGGATCAACTATCCAACACAAGTAAAAAATACCTATCTGCGCATGATTTGTGAAGGCAGTAGCATTTCTCTTTGTTACGACATCCAATTTAAAGATGCTGGAATCCAGGCTATTTTTTGGGAACAACTTACCGAACTTAAAGTGGTACTTGAAAACAACATGAGTATTCCAACCAATTGGGAACCTAGATTTTTAAACAAGGAGGGGCAAACAATTGGACGCATTTCTTGGCGTTTGGATGGAAGTAATTTTTATAACCAAGCAGACTGGCCAGTTATTTATGCTTTTTTCAAGAAACATTTAAAGGAGTTCGACGTCTTCTATCAGGAGTTCAACGAAATCCTGATCACCTTGGTCGACTAACAAGAATGACTATCTTTACCTTATGAAAATTGCTACTTTTCTTTCCCTTTGCTTATTCTCCATCTCCTTTTGGGCGCAAACGAATCTTTTATCCACTGATTTTCAGTCGGGTATCCCTTCCAACTACACCCTTTTGAACATCGATGCGCAAGCCCCTCACCCTCAAGTTTTGGAATTTGCGAGTGGCTGGATCACCGTTGCAGATCCCGAAAATAGCCTAGATACGGTTGCGGCAGTCAGTTCTTACTTTGAGATCGCTGATACTGCCAACCGCTGGCTCATTACACCACAACTGCAACTCGGAAGCTTTGGCAATTTCATCAGTTGGGAAGCCAAATCTCACGACCCTTCTTTTCCAGACGACTACCTCGTGTTGGTTTCCACGACCACCACTGACCCTGCTGCCTTTACAGACACCATCGGCTACGTACAACAAGAAAATTTTGAATGGACTTTCCGCGAGGCCAATTTAAGTGAAGCGGGCTACAACGACTCTACTATCTATGTTGCGTTTGTGTTGCGGACCTATGACGGTTTCAAGTTGTATATCGATGATATTGAAGTCCGCAAAGATGATCCAGTAGGGCTCGCTGAGCATCCGACGCTCCAAATAGAAGCTTACCCTAACCCGAGCACGGATCTGATCTATATCCAATCCGACGAAAAAATTGATTTGATTGAGCTCAGAAACCTAAATGGGCAGTTACTCATGACCACAAATCAAACAATCCTTTCATTACAAGAATGCGCAGTTGGCCCCTATTTCATCACGATCTATGCTAATGGCCACAGCCTGACCAAGCGCATCAGCAAAATCTAATGAACGATTTACTAACTGAGGTGGAATTTTTGGTGAAAAGCAAATTCACCGATCAAGAAGGAAGCCACGACTGGTTTCATATCGATCGCGTCAGAAAAAACGCACTATTCATTCAGCAACGCGAAGGCGGTGACCCACTTCTCATTGAACTCGCTGCCCTACTCCACGATTATTCCGATCATAAATACAATGGCGGAGATTTTGAAATCGGAGCCCAAGAAGTTTATCAATTGCTTTGTAATTTGGGAGCAAGTGAGGAATTAGCACGAAAAGTGGCCGATATTGTAAGTGTTGTTTCCTACAAGGGAGCTGGCGTTCATGACCAAAGCACTTCACTAGAAGGAAGGATCGTACGCGATGCAGATCGGCTCGATGCCATTGGTGCAATTGGTATTGCTCGGGCTTTTTCTTATGGCGGGAGCAAACAACGGGCCTTATACGATCCGAATATGGCACCGACCCTGCACCAAACCAAAGAAGCCTATCAACAAGACAACGGACACACCATCAATCATTTCTACGAAAAATTATTGTTGCTCAAAGAGCGCATGGAAACGCCTACTGCCCAAAACATGGCACAAGTAAGACACGCCTTTATGGAAACGTTTTTAGCGCAATTTATGAGCGAGTGGAATCCTTAAACTGAGGGTATTTACTGAAAAATTCCTTTTCTTTTTGAAGGACTTGGCTTTTGAACTTCTTGGCCTCTCTACTTTCCGGATACAATACCCGATGCGCCTTTAATTGCTGAAGAGCCGTCCAATCAGTAATAATTTGATTGGTATATTGATCCATGAATTGTTCCTGAAATTTATGCCAAACGGCTTCAATTGCCTTTGAATTTGGATGAGCGCCATCTTCTTTGTAAAAGCTATAGTCACGCAATTGATCTAGTACAATCTCGTAGGCCTCAAAATAACAACAATTTTCTCGCGCGCAAAGTCGCTCTACGAGTAAATGCAGACGCGCTTTACTGCGCGTATTTTCTACGAGTCCATCTTTGAGATGCCGAACAGGGCTCACCGTAAAAATCAGCTCTAAGCGCGGATTCAATACCTGTAATTGATCTATTAGCGGCTCCCATACGCGCTGGAGTTCATCTAGGCCCGTGAGTTGCTTTTCGAATTCTGACGCCGGATGCTTATGGCAATTGGCTACAATTTGCCCGTCGCTTTTGAGTTCATATGCCCAAGCGGTACCAAAGGTAAGCAGCAAATGAGACGCGTGCTGAAGATAGTGGCGTATATCCTGATGCAGTCTGATGGACTTCTTTTCGAATTCAAGAGCGGAAAGGGCATAAAAAGTTCCGGAAAGGTCCCAGCTCAAGTGAATGTCTTCTCGGACATGCGCTCTCAATGTGCTCGGTTCAGCGAGGGCCCAATTCAGTAATTTTGCGAGCGCCAAAGGATGAAAAATAGTACCACCCGGATTTACCAAACAAGTAAAACCGTTTTGCGCCAATAAGGAACCAATTTCTTCGGAGAAACAACTCCCAAGCAGCAGTAATGGCTGCTCGTGCGTCAGTGCTTTGCTAGGACTCATACACCTTTCAATAAGGCTTGTGCGTTGGCAATTGCGGCAGTAGTGATTTGTTCGCCACTCAATAAGCGTGCAATTTCTTGTAAGCGCGCCTCTGGATCCAAGACACTTACTTTTGTTTGCATGCGGTCTTTGACCACCATTTTTTGCACCATGAAATGATGTGCCGCGCGCGCCGCTACCTGAGGCAGATGAGATATGGCCATACATTGCCCATTTTTTGACATCTCGTTGAGTAGCTTACCCATTTTGAGCGCAACTTCACCCGAAACCCCTGTATCGATTTCGTCAAAGATAATGGTGGGAAGTGCCTTCTTTTCTGAGCTCATTTTTTGCAAAGCCAGCATGAGTCTAGAAAGTTCTCCGCCACTTGCTGCGCGCTCGACCGGAACGGGCTGATGACCAAGATTGGCAGAGAAGAGCAATTCTAACTGAGAACAACCACTCGTATTGAGCTGTTCGAGTTGGGCGAGTTCGAAGGCTAATTTGGTATGCGGTAATTTGAGTTCGTACAAGATTCCTTCTAGTTCATGAGCCAGTTGCTTGACACCTGCTTTGCGATCTGAATGTAAAGACTTTGCGCGTTCCCAGAGTTGTTTTTCTAAAGCAAGCGCTTCTTGCTGCAATTCGCGCAGTTCTTGTTCTTGTTGTTCAAGCCCCTCACTTTTTTGCTGCAAACTTTCTTGGATGGCGATTAATTGCGCAACCTCTTGAACACGGTGTTTGAGCAGAGCGCTATTCACTTTGTCTTGGAGCGCTTCGAGCGCAGGTAATTCTGTTGGATCTAGGTTGGCATAGGAAGTCGAGGCTGCATCTAGGGCGAGTTCTTTGAGCTCGATAAGCACTTGTTCCAAGCGCGCTGAGAAACCTTGCATGTCAGCATCAAAAGACTTCACTTTATCCAAGACGCTTTTTCTAGCGTATAACAACGCATAGGGCCCGGAGTCGTCGAGCATACTTGAAAGCGCGGCTTGCGCTTCTTCTAATTGCGAGGCGTTGGCATAGCGCTCCAACTCCTGGTCTAATTGTTGAACCTTTGGATCGTGGAGCTGTAAGGTCAGTAATTCCTCTAAAAGAAAGGAATTGTAGTCTTGTTGGAGTTGACCTTGTTTGAGTGCTTCTTGCTTTGCTTCCACTTCTTTTTGTAAAGCTTGAAACGAAAGGTAGCGCTGTTCAAATTGCTGTTGTTGCACTTCTAAGCCGAGGAGTTGGTCAATAAGCGCCAATTGAAAACGCTTTGACTTGAGCTCTAGTGTATTGTACTGCGAATGAATTTGCAAGAGTTGCCCAGTAAGTTGCTTGAGCACTTGCAATGAAACCGGAATGTCGTTGATAAAAGCGCGAGACTTGCCTTCCGGAGCGATTTCTCTTCTGATCAAGGTTTGTGCCTCAAAGTCTAAATCGTGGGCTTCAAAGAAAGGAAGATGCTGTGCAGCAATATCAAAAACAGCCTCGACAACTGCTTTCTTTGCGCCGGGCGCAATCACTTGTAAATCTGCTCGCTCGCCAAGTATGAGTTGGGCAGCTGCCAAAATGATGGACTTACCCGAGCCAGTTTCACCGGTAAACACCGTGAATCCTTCCTCAAAATCGAGTTGAACTTCTTCGATAAGGGCGAAATGCTGAATGCGAAGCGAGCGAAGCATTATTCGAGGATCGTTGAATAGCGCGTGGCGTTGGCCGGATCTAGTTTCTTTAATAAATTAACGAGGTCTTGTTTCTCTTTGAGTTCAGCGTCGGAGAAGATGTTTTTGAGTTCTGTGGTTTTACCAAAAAGATAACTCACTACATTGACCGTATTGGGACGCGTAGCCATAATCGGACTCAAGAGATTCAATGCTGCACTGATGGCTTTCTTTCCTTCTTCTTTTTTGTCGTAGAGTTGGTCAATCCCCAAGCGATGGTATTGGTACAAACAAGTTCTGAAGGGATCAAAAACGGGCTGAAGCATGTTATCGACGAGGTAAAAACGGTTTCTTTTGTTGCTCTCAGAAGATTTCCAGCCAGCAGCGCCACCGGTTTGAGCCAGCGTCACAATTTGCTGTGCTTCTTGAAAATAGGGCGTTCCGCCTTTCAATGAAAAAGAATCGTAGTCCATACCAATGATGAAATAGGCGTAGAAAGCCAAAATAGAAGTGAGGTTGTCTCGGTATTGGTTGGGGACATAATTCAAGACGGCTCCTCTAGAAAAGGAAGCTTGAAAGTTTTCGTCTTGAAAATTAAAAAGCGTTGAATTATAGTTGCTATTGAAGGCGGGTCTGACAGACGAAACTTGGATGTCGCCGCGATATGCACCCGTAGCAGGAATTTCGCGAATTTGGATTTGTATATTGCAATTGATGCGCTCCTCGACCTTGAATTTGTCTTTGGTCCAGGCGGTATTGTTCATGATTTCGGTGATGCTCTGCTTCATTTGGTTGATGATCTCTTGCTCGGTAGAGCTCACCTCGACTTTGTTATCGACGACGATATTTACCTGACAATTGAGTTCTTGGGCCTGTAAACGAACACAGACAACAAACGAAAGAAAAAGAAAAATGCACTTATTCATGGGGCGCTGCTAGTATTTGAACGAGGGCAGTGGCGGCTTCTGACTTCCTTTGAAGGGGTAATTCAAGACGTCGCTCTGCTCGATCGAAGATAATCATTTTATTGGTGTCGCTGCCAAAACCACTGACCCCATTTTGCTGTTCATTGAGCACGATGTAGTCAAGTTTTTTGCTGCGCAATTTCATTAACGCATTTTCTTCAGAATTATTGGTCTCTAAAGCAAAACCTACCACTGTTTGTTCGTTTTTGTGGGCTGCGGCCCAGGCTAACACATCGGGGTTCTTGACCAAAGTCAATTCCATTTGTGCAGCACTCTTTTTGATTTTCTCGCTAGCTACCTCCGCGACACGGTAGTCGGCAACGGCAGCGCTAAATATACCGGCTGTTGCCCAAGACCAATTGGCCTGTACTTGTTCGAGCAGCTCTTCGGCCGTTTCTATTTGAATGAGCTTTAAATTAGGATGTGCAAGCTCTTGTTGGGTTGGCCCCGTGATCAATAGCACTTCATGACCAGCCTGCAAGGCTGCCGCAGCAAGCGCGAAACCCATTTTTCCAGTGGAGTGATTTGACAAATAACGAACTGGGTCGAGTGGCTCTCTAGTGGGGCCTGCAGTAATGAGCCATTTTTGGCCACTACCTTGCATCACTTGAGCCTGTTGCTGAAAAAATGTTTGAAGATACGCCGCTATTTGTTCGGGTTCTTCCATACGCCCCTGCCCTTCTAGGCCGCTGGCCAAAGCGCCGAAAGTAGCCGCAATCACCTGAACGCGGTCTTGAGCTAGGGTGGCTAAATTGCGCTTGAAACTCGGATGCTGGTACATATCGAGGTCCATAGCGGGTGCAATGATGCACGGGCATTTCAAAGACAAATAAGTCGCCAATAATAGGTTATCACAGGCGCCGCTCGCCATTTTAGAAACGGTATTGGCAGTAGCTGGCGCAATGAGCATGACATCGGCCCAAAGACCGAGCTCTACGTGGTTGGTCCAGACGCCTGTTTGCTTGTTCCAGAATTCGCTGTAGACCGCTTCTTGTGAGAGTGTCGCCAATACCAAGGGGCTCACGAAATCTTGGGCATGTGGAGAAAGGATACAACGTACCTCGGCACCTTGTTTTTTGAGTAAGCGAACGAGAATAGGGATTTTGTAGGCAGCTATACCTCCTGAAATACCAAGAAGGATGCGCTTACCTTGCATGTTTATTGCAAAGACTCTGGTTTGCGCAGATAGATTTTTTCATCCAGCAACTCTTGCATGGCAATCGCTGTAGGCTTTGGCATTTTTTCGTAATGCTTAGAAATTTCTATTTGCTCGCGGTTTTCAAAAATCTCTTCGAGGTTGTCGGTATGGGTTGCGAATTCTTGCAACTTTTGCGTCAGCTCTTCTTTGAGTTCTGTAGAAATTTGGTTCGCTCTTTTTGAAATAGCAACCAATGATTCGTAGATGTTGCCAGTTTTTTCTTCAACCAAGATGGTATCACGGGTAACAGTAGTACGTTCTGCAGAGGTGTTTTTGAAACTCATTTTGTGTGTTTTATTGTTTTTTTCTAGTTCTAGACTAGTTTTTTTCTAATAAAGCGATGTAGGCTTCTAATTCCTTGAGGTATTTGGAGCTTCCATAGCGAAGGGCAAAGTTACGAAATCTTTCGATAGTTTGGCTGCTTCGCTCACTTTTTTTGCTCTCGATGCTATTGATGGTCATGAAATAGGAGTTCTTCACAACGATGTAAAAAGCCTCCTCTACAAAAGCCGAACGACTGTAGTGTTCCATAAAAAGCTCACCTGCCGCAACCGCCGCCTTGAAGTTTTGGGTGCGGTCATAGAGCTGGACTGTTTCAAACTCTTTGCGCTCTAGCTTGAAGCGCAGTTGATCGATGATCAGGTTACATGAGTCCACTAAATAAGAACCCGGATAACGATCCACGAACTGTTGAACATTGCTAATTGCCAGTTCGGTTTCGGTTTGGTCGAGGGTGTGTTCTGGTGAATTCTTGACCGAGCACATCGCGATTTTAAAGAGCACTTCTTCGGATTTATCGCTGTAGGGAAAGCGCTGCATATAAGAACTGTAGTAATACTGCGCCATGTAGTAATCCTCAATCTCAAAATACGACTGCGCCATGCGGTAATAAGAAAGTTCTCCCTCCCCTGACTTCGGGGCATGCTGATAAATTTGTTCGTACAACACAATGGCTTTGTCGTAATCTTTTTGATCGTAGAGCGCATTTGCAGTCACGAATTTCTGGCTGTAATCAGAGCCCTTCACAATTTTGGCGTAATCAGAGCATGCGCTGAGCAAAACAACAAACAGGACAAAAAGAATAGTGTATTTCATGTTATTTAACTCTTAAGCTGCGCCCCACTTGGAGAACAGAAGTCGGTTTAATGCCGTTGAGTTGGCATAAATGCGTAACGGTTGTGCCGTTGCGTGCGGCAATTTCGGTGAGGGTGTCGCCTGGTCGTACTTTGTAGTAACGGACTTGAGGTGTGCGCACCACAACAGGCGCTTGTACAACCTCTGCAGGATGATCTTCGTAGTAATCAGAAGGCTTGGCACCAGGTCTAAACAAGCCCTTGTGCACGAAAAGGTTTTCGTTTTTGAGCGACTTTTGTGAAAAATCGATGATTTCCTCGGGGTTCATAGGGGCGTCGTAGAAACGGATTTCAAAATGCAAGTGAGAACCAAAAGAATGACCGGTATTGCCACCAAGGCCAATTGGCTCGCCGGCAACAATGTCTTGGTCGGGATAAACAAGGAATTTACTCAAGTGCGCATAAAGGGTTTCAAGGCCGTTTGGATGGCGAATAATGACCAAATTGCCATAGCCGCCATCGTTGTATTTGGCGTAGCGGACTTTCCCTGACCAAGTTGCGTATACGGTGTCTCCGGTTTCCAAATCGATGTCGATGCCATTGTGGTTTCTTCCATTACGAGGACCATAGCGAGAAGTAACAATTCCAGGGGCAGGCATATGGAAATGTTGGTCGTATTCGTCGTTGACACACAACCAAAGGGTGTCTTTGAGCTTAGCCATGTCGTTGCGACTCGTGAAGCAGATGTCGTTGCTCCAAGGATGACGAAAACTGGGGTCTTGGGCCAGCATTTGTTGGTGAATGCGGGGGTTCATGATGCCATCAAAAGTGGAAACTTGTAAAAAAGACCAAGTTTTGTTACTGTACAAAACAACCTTTCCAAGTTCTGTTTCGATGGTATCAAGTGCGCGTTGTGCCTTGGCCTCAAAGCCAAACAAAATACAAAGTAGAAACAGAAGAGTAATCGGACGCAACATAAAAATTTCAGTACAAATTTAGGGAATTCCTACGAGATGGACCTGACGCCAACGATGTCTAATAAAAAGAAAACAGGTTCATTTGGTGCAATGACTTGCCCGTAACCCTTAACGCCATACGCTTGTTCTGGCTGTAATACAAGGTAATAACGTTCTCCTTGCAAGGCATTTTTCAAAATTTTTCGCAAGCCAGGAACTGTTGTTTTCTGACCAACTACGTAACGCTGCGGAAACTTACGCGCCACAATCGCATTTGGTTTGTTGGGCGTAGAAGCCACAAATTCATAAGCCACTTCTTTCACACCACCGTCTTCGAGTTGAAAAGGCTTGCCATCTGCAAGTTTCCATGCCCTAACGCCATCTGCATCAATGCTCGGATTAATTTTCGATATGACTTTGACATAAAGCCAATTGGCTGTGTTTGGTGCAAGTACATCCTTGATTCCTTTACTTCCGTATGCCAAAGCAGCAGGAATTTCGACTTTTACAAAATCACCTACTTTGAGGTGCGCAAATGCGAGGTCCCAGCCTTGGGTTTGCATGCTGTAGCCCACTACAAAAGGAATAAACGGCAACTCAATTCGATTGTTGCCATCGATGATGCGGCCATCTGGCGTTCCGAGGCGGTAATCGATCAGGGCCATTTCACCCGCTTTGAAACCAGGTCCGTCTCCGCGTTCTATCCATTTGAGCACAATGCCGCTCTTCAACTTTTTTTGCGTCTCGACTTTGCCTTTTTCAAAATTGATGAGGTTCTTTTTAGAACCGGCTACACTCGTGTCTAAATCAGACAGGTTTTGCGTATTGGCCTTGGTGATTTTCTTTGTCGTGCTAGAAGATTTCGCTGGGTCAGTACAGGAAAAAAGGAGCAACAAAACGAGGAACAAACTGAAATTTTTCATTGGAGCGCTAAAAGTTGAATATCGATGTAAAGAATACTTTGTGGGGGAATTTTGATGCGGTCACCTAAAAGTCCGTGTCCTAAATAACTGGGCAATATGAGTTTGGCTTTGTCGCCGATGCGCATGCACAGCAAGGCTTCGTGTATGCCCGATTCTTTTTCCGAACGGGCAATGGTGATGCGTTCAATTTCTTCGGGCTTGGTTTGGTAACATATGGTACCATCGAGCAGGCCAATTTTCAAGCGAACCAATGCTTGCTGACCATCTTTGGCCAAAGCTTGGTTTTGCGCACCTTTCTCGTAAATCATGTAGCGCAGACCACTTTCGGTTTGCTGCATTTTGAGATGGGTGTAGTGCGCTAAAAATGTATTGATTTTGAGGTTTTCTCTGACGCTGAGTTCTCGATTGAAATCTACAGATTGAGCCGAAGACCATTTTGGACGCGTTTGATCTGAAGCTTTTTCTCGACGACAAGCCGAAAAAAGAAGCGCAATCAATAGCCCAAGTCCGAGAAGCAAGCGATTTGACATGCCTATAAATGATCAATTAAAGATTCCAATTTGGCAAGCGTCTCTTTTAAGCTGCCATTTTCAAAACCGCCGGCGGCATACTGATGCCCCCCTCCATTAAAGTGTTTTTGCGCAAATTCATTGACAAAGCGCCCGCCTTTTGATCTAAAAGACAATTTCACACCCTCCTCGGTTTCCATTAAAAACACCCCTGCGTCATATCCTTCTATCGAGAGTATGACATTTACCAAACCTTCGGTGTCGCCTTTCTGGTAGTCGAAACGCTTCAATTCTTCTTTACTTATACTCATGATACCCAAACGCTGCATCGGATACAATTTTAACTTTTCTGCTATTGCAAAACCGCGCAATTGCAAACGCGTTACACTATTGACATCGTAAACTGCTTCGTGAATGAGGTGCTGTTCGAGCCCAAGTGCCAGTAAATGTGCCGTCATGCGGTGTGTATAAGCCGAAACAGAAGGAAAACGAAAAGAACCAGTGTCTGTCATGAGACCTAAATACAAACCCTTTGCCATCGCTAAATCAATGCGATCTAGCTGCTCGAGGTCTTCTAACACATGGTAAATGACCTCTGTGGTTGAGCAAGCGTCAGGAATAGAAATCGGGATCTGCACAAACGGCGCTGGATTCGGATGGTGATCAAGCATCACTTTAGTCAGGGTTTGCTGTTCAAACCAAACCGCCATTTGCTCTCCAACCCTAGAAGCTGCGTTGTAATCTAAAGCAAAAAGTAAATCGCCGCTATAGGCTTTGTCTGCCGAAAAAACGGCCCACTCATAGCCTTCTAAAAACGGACACAAATAGGCCGCAGGCTGATCGGGAAACAAAATTAGGTAGTCTTTCGAGAGTTGTTTGGCATAGGCAGCCCAAGCCACAACGCTACCCACCGCATCGCCATCGGGACCCTTGTGGGTGGTGATCAACCATTTGTTATGTTGCTCGAGCGCCGAGCGAAGCAAGTTTTGCGTCATTTAGTCTTTTTGCATGTGCTCGTCCTCTTCAGGGTCAGGCGGAAATAATTTCGGTGCATCTGTCTTGTTTTGCAAGCGGTCAAGCATGTCTTCTAGTTGCGAAACAGATAGGTTTTTAGCGATGATTTTCTTGTCTTTGTCTAGGACAAACACTTTTGGTGTAGAATAGATATCGTAGGTCTGTTGATAATTCAAACTTTGCAATGTGGTCGGCTTGCCTTTTTCACCTGGGTAAAGCGGTACCAATTTTTCGGGTGTGGCCTTTGCTATTTCGTAAATGCTGTTCGTGACGGCCACATTGATAAACGTCAGTTTGTTGTCGCGGATGTATTTTTTCCAGGCTTCGAAATCTTTGCCGACACCTTTACCAATAGCAAATACTTCAATGTTGCGCGCCTTCCATTTTTCGGTGTAAAGCGTCTGAATTTTTGGCGTTACTTTTTTACAGTGTCCGCATTCCGGATCCCAGAAATAGAGAATTGTGTATTCAGATTGGAGGCTATAGAAATCGACCCATTTGGTGTCAGAGGTGTCGCGCATGATCAAATTGGGTGGCTTGATTCCCATGACGGTGTTCATTTTGTTATCTAAGTTTTCACAGAGATCTTCGAATTTATCTTCGGCTACCCAAAATGCCGGAGACTTTCCGCTGGCATCTTTGGTGCAGAAATAACGCTTGAGCATGTAGTAATAGACTTTGTCCATCCCCATGATTTCACTCTTGCCATAAGTAGAGGCTATCCAACCCACGCTGTATTCATACATGCGAGATTTAGGATCGAGCGCATCGCAAAACGCAAAAGCGTATTTGATCACGGTATCCCAATGTTGGATCATCATTTGCTTGCCGAAATAAAACTCGAGTTTGTTGGCAAAAATGGGGTTATTGACCAATGCGTCAGTCTTGAAGTCGACGTTGTCCCAGTAATGGGCGAAATAATATTTGTAGCGAAAATTGGAGTCGAGCACTTTGCCTTTGTCGTCTTTAGGCGGTTCTGGCACCACCACTTCTGTTGACATTTGCACAATTTTAGAGACCAACTTACCTGGATTGGCCGCAACCAAATTGGCTTGATAAGCCTCTACCTCTTTGTTGAGCGCGTCGATTTGCGTGCCTAAATTTTTATAGGCTTCGTCTTCTGGCTTGAGCTTGGAGCGCTGCTCGGAAAGTTTGGCGATTTCACCTTTTTTGCTACTAATGAATTTGACGTATGGAATAAAGATTTTGTTCTCCTCAGATTTCTTGATCACCATGTTGCCCATGAAATCCGGGCCTTTGGTTTCGAGCTGAATTTCTTCGTTGTTGTAGACAAACTCAAAATAGCGCTGACCTGGTAAAAACAAACCTACAATACCGGGCTTTTGCTTGGCACCGTCAAAAATCACCTCCCCATTTTTCATTTGAGCGGTATCGGCATAGAACAACTTAGACCCGAAGTATTTGATTAAGAAAACAGTTGTATCTTTTTGATCTTCAACTTTTAAGCGAATTTTTTGAGCACTCACCTGTTGGAGTACAAAAAAGGAAAGCAGGAGCAATAGTTGTTTCATGAGTTTGTGCGTTTAGTACGAAAATGCTTGAATTTAAGCTTCGCGTCTTCTTTTTAACATTTCTTTAACCAATTTTTAGAAGTTGCTCGACATGCGCTGCCACTGCTTTTTCAGGATCCAGTGCCCTTATCTGATCATAGCGACCCAACCAAGTGAGTTGTCGTTTGGCATAGTTACGCGTGTGCTGCTTGATCTTTTCAACGGCCTCTTCCCTACTCAAATTGCCTTCAAAATGAGCAAAAAACTCGCGGTAGCCAACAGTTTGCAGCGCTTGTAAATGTGCTTGATCTGGGAAAAAATGCCGCGCCTCTTGTTCAAGCCCGTCCGCTATCATGATATCTACGCGCGCATCGATGCGTTTGTATAAGCTAGCGCGCGGCCAATTGATAAAAATGCGCACAACGTTTGGTGGGTCTTTTCGAGGTCCTTTTCGAAGGGCTAAATTGGATTGCCCGGTGAGTTCATTGATTTCCAAAGCGCGGATGAGGCGTGCAGGATTCTCGATATCAATTTGTTCGAAGAAGGCCGGGTCATGCTGTTGCAAGGCTTGTTGCAGCGCATGCAAACCTTCATTTTCAAAAACACTTTTCCATTTCAAATGAATGGCTTGATCATGTGGCAAAGGATCTAAGCCCAACAGCAAAGCATCGGCATACAAAGCCGAGCCCCCAACGAGCACTGCACTACCTTTGTTTTGCAGTAAGTCGCTTAAAATTGGTTGCGCCAATGCAGCAAAGTTAGCGGCATTGAGTGCTTGCTCAATGGAATGGCTCCCGATGAAATGATGTCTGACCGCTTCTAATTCTTCTATAGAGGGCCTTGCAACGCCTATGGAAAGTTCGGTATAAAACTGTCGGGAGTCAAAGGAAATGACCTCTGTTTGGAGTTGCCGCGCAAGCGCAATGGCTAAGGCTGTTTTTCCTGATGCGGTGGGGCCCTGAACAACAAAAATCTGTTTTTGAGCCATTTATTTCCAGCGGGTGTAAATTCCCATCACTTTGGCAACATACGAAGTTGCTGCTCCACGATAGGCACCACAACGGACCATTTCGGAGCGATAAAATTGTGGGTCGTCTAGTTTTTTAACCATCTCAGCAACATTTCCATCCCACAAATTAGGATTGAGTCCTGCAGCTCTGGCCAGCCTTTGCGCATCTTCGATATGGCACATACCAGCATTGTAGGATGCCAAAGTAAATTGCAGGCGCGTTTGCTCATCGGCAATGCTCGACCAACGTCTATACACCGATGCCAAATAGCGCATACCGCCATTGATTTGTTGTTCTGGGCTGGAGTCAGGAAATACGCCAAATTGAGGGCCGGTATTCGGCATGAATTGCATCAGGCCATAAGCGCCGCCAAAACCTCTCGCATTCGGATTGAAACGCGATTCTTTATAAGCAATTGCAGCCAATACCTTCCAATCCCAACCGTATTTTTGCGCAGCCTTCTTGAAAATGGCATCGAACGGAGAAAGCGCTCCCTTCGGCGTCAGGAAAAACTCAGTTGGTGTCGAGGCGATGTAATCAAAATAACGCTTCTTGAGTTGCGTAAACGCTTCAGAAGCAATATACGTCTGTAAAAATGCATCTAGTCGCGCTTTGAGCACCTTGCTTTTTGGCCTCAGTGCAAAGGCGATGCGCTGCTCAAAAGACATGCGCGTGGCAATATCCAAATTTGGATGCATGTCTTTGGCGATGCGCGCTTGATTTTCGTGGGCTAAAGTGTATTGAATGCGGCCATTGGCCACTTCTTCGATTAAATCTTCCGCTAATGGCAATGATTTTTGGTAACGGATATCGATGGTGGCACCAATTTCATCTTGAAGCGCGATCAGGCGTTTTTCGTAAGCCGAATTTTTGCGCGCATATACTATTTTGCCAGCAAGGTAAGCTGGTTCAGAAACAATTGAATCAGATTTGCGCTGAACCAACACTTGATAGGTTTGGTAATAAGGTAGCGAGAAATTAAAATACTTCTGTTGACGCAAACCAATAGGTAAGTTGGCAGCAACTAAATCTCCTTCTCCTTTTCTCAATAAACGGACAAAATCACCGATCTTATTGACCACCTTGACTTCGAGTTCCAACCCGTTTGCTTTGCAAAAAGTATCTAAGATTTCATATTCAAAACCCATGCGCTTGCCCTTGAATTCAAAAAAGGATAAGGTCGAGTTTTCAGTAAGCACGGTGAGCTTGCCTTCTTTTTGAATTTGCGCCCAATCTTTGCGCATTTCAAGCCTAGGCGATCTAAAATCACAAGCCTGTATGATTGCCCCCAAACTAATGAGAATGAGCGCTGTACGGATGGTGCCTTTGAGCATGGGCAAGATATACGTAAAAATGTCGGAATGGTTACCTCCATAAAAAAACTTGCTAATTTCTTTTGCATTTAGAATTATTTCATATCTTTGCACTCGTTAATCCAAAGGGGGTTTAGCTCAGCTGGTTCAGAGCATCTGCCTTACAAGCAGAGGGTCGGCGGTTCGAACCCGTCAACCCCCACAATAAAAAGCACTATCTCAGATGGTGCTTTTTTTTTGCAATAAACTTTAACTATTCCTTAATACAAAAAGCCTTGTCGTTTCTCTCGGCAAGGCTTTCTTTGTAATATGAATTTAATCAATAGAGAACTCAGTTGGCTTTCTTTCAATGAACGGGTCTTACAAGAAGCTATAGACCAAACGGTTCCGCTCACTGAGCGCATGCGTTTTTTAGGAATTTACTCCAACAACCTCGATGAATTTTTCAGGGTCAGGGTGGCCAACCTCAAGCGCATCATTGATGTTAAAAACGAAAAGGTCCAGGGCTATAAAGGCAACGCTGAGGATCTTTATATAGAAATTCGAAAAGTGGTGCTGCGCCAACAACAACTTTTTGAACGTGCCTATGACCAAATTAAAGCAGAATTTGAAGCCGAGGGCATTCATTTTATAGATGAAACAGGTTGCACCGACAACGAACTCATCGAACTCGACGAGTTTTTTCACGATAAACTGAAGCATGCGATTTTCCCAATCATGCTCGAAAAAAAACGCCCACTGCCCAAACTGCGAGATTACGCGATTTATTTGGGTGTTAAATTAGTTGCTAAAGCAAAAGTGCGATACGCACTCATTCAAATCCCGACAGAATACAATCGTTTTTTTATATTGAAGAGGGACAAAAATACCAATGTCATTCTCATTGATGATATCATTAGACTTTACTTAAATGAGATTTTTGCAGTTTATCAGCCCAATTTTGTAGAGGCCTTTACCTTCAAATTTACGAGAGATGCCGAGCTCGATCTCGACGACGACCTCTCGCTGTCTTTCTTTGAGAAAATTGAAAAGAGTGTGAAGCAGCGCAAAAAGGGACAACCGGTGCGCTTTGTCTACGATGCCGAAATGCCAGCAGATTTGCTCGCCTTTTTATTACAACAGCTCAACTTGAAAAAAGGGGTCAATACCATTCCCGGAGGACGCTACCATAATTTCAAAGATTTCATTAAGTTTCCGGACTTTGGAAACGCATCTTATCGCTACCAACCACAAACTCCCGTTCCACATCCGGTATTTCGTTCAGGCCAAAGTCATATCGCTACCATTCTCAAACAAGATGTCTTGTTGCATTTTCCGTATCAGCAATTTGACCACGTCGTGGACCTCCTGCGCGAGGCAAGTTTAGATCCTAAGGTCAAAGAAGTTAAGATCAATATTTACAGAGTGGCAAGGCATTCAGAGGTCATGAATGCCCTACTCGCTTGTATCTTTAACGGCAAACAAGTGACGGTTGTATTTGAACTTCAGGCGCGCTTCGACGAAGAAAACAACTTGTGGTGGAGCAACCGACTCAAGGACCATGGTGCCAATGTCATCTATGGCCTACAAAACCTAAAGGTTCACTCCAAACTATTACAGATCAAAAGGATCTTGGAAGGAAAAACCCAATACCTTACTTACATTGGTACAGGTAATTTCAACGAAGCCACCGCGACGATATACACCGACGTCGCACTGCTCACCGCCGACAAAGAAATTTCATTGGAGGTTAGCCGCGTATTCGGCATGCTCGAAAACAACCTCGAAAGACACGCTTTTAGGCACCTTTTGGTATCGCCTTTTAACACGCGTCGCAAATTATTAGCGCTAATTGAGCGCGAAATCAAGTTTGCAAAGGCCAAAAAACCTGCTTCAATTCGTCTGAAATTCAACAACCTGACCGACGTTAAGATGATTGACAAACTCTATGCTGCAAGCAAAGCTGGCGTCCAGATTGAGCTAATCATCCGCGGTATTTGTTGCTTGAAACCAGGTGTCAAAGGTCTTAGCGAAAACATCACCGCAATTAGCATCGTAGATCGTTATTTGGAGCACACACGTTTTTTCATCTTTGGCAATGGCGGCAAGCCCGAATATTTCATTTCGAGTGCAGACTGGATGGAGCGCAATTTGGACCAACGCGTAGAGGTTGGCACCATCATTAAAGATGTCCGCATTCAGCAAGAACTCGATCTCATCTTCGCGTACCAATGGAAAGGAAGCGTCAAGGCAAGAAGCATCTCTTCAGATTACAAAAACGCATACTCCAAGCGAAACTTACCACCGTTTCATGCGCAGCAGGAGTTATTCAATCATTACAAAAGTCTTTTAGAAGAAGTAACGGAGCAAGCCTAATTTTTGCTTGAACGTTTCGAATTCAGCAGTTGACTGATACGCAGCACTCCCCTCTCTTTCAAATTTAGAAAGCACATCTACGAGCAATTGCTCTGTTTGGTCGGCAAACAAAACTGGTTCTTGGGCGTGAGTAGATAAAAAATAGTTGATTTTTCGGTGATGAAGCAGATCGAGTTCAGGAATACTCACCGCCCCTACTTCAACAGCACCAAGCGCATTGCAAGCCTGTTCGTAATGGCCTTTCATGGGTATCACAAGTGTCTTTTTACCTAAAAAAAGCGCCTCGGAAGGCAACTCAAATCCTGCTCCACAAAGCACGCCGCTGGCAGAAATCAAGCTCTGCTGAAACCTTACCTGGCTAATGGGCTCGATAAAAACATTATCTACTCTGTATGCATAATTGGCGTGTTTTGAAAATACCTCCCACTTCACATCAAATTGCCTTAAAAAATGCATCAGCACGTCGTCATGGTAACCGGGCAAATAAACGGTATAGTGCCCTTGATCTGCAACCTTTGCTTGCCTCATTTCTTTGCGAATAACGGGCGTAAAAACGCGCTCATCATATGCCTTGAAATGAAAGCCATACTTTTGACGGGCTGGCGTATAGTGTTTCAAAACGTAAGAGCCAAACGCCCCGTGCTCTTTGGGTTTTGGCGCCAAAGGATGGATAACAGCAGCTTGATGGCTCATTTCTATGCACGGCACCCCATTGAGCAATGCGGCCCACGCTGATACAGGTTCGAAATCACTGATAACAAGGTCGTATTGCTTGATAGGAAAAGAACGAATTTCTCTAATAAGGTCAATCGGATGGGTATTTTTTAAACTCTTCCAAATACTGATGTCGCCATTTTTTCCACTTAAAAAAGTAAGGCCTGTCCGCTGGAAATCAATATCGAAATCAGCATTGATTTGCGCCTGATTTCCACTGATCAGTGTGTCGACATCCACATATTTTTTTAAAAGGGGCACAATTTCATGTGCCCTACTGAGGTGGCCATTTCCAGTTCCTTGTATGGCGTATAAAACTCGCATTATTAATTGGCGTAAAATTCCGAAACAACTTCTTTAAGAAGCACTTCATAATTGAGCGCATCTCTATGTTCCTCTCTCATCTGCAAAACATCGCTCTTCACATTTTGATCGTGTTTGTAGAGCGTCCACGCTTGCTGATGGTATTCCAATGCTGTCGAATTTTCTACCCAATCTCCTGAATTGAGATAAAGCACCTCTGAACCATCTTTACTTGTCATTTTGCGGATTTGTGGCTGATGAATATGGCCGCAAACCACATATTGGTAATTCGAAAAACAAGCGATTTCTGCGGCTGTTTCTTCAAAATTATTCACGTATTTCACCACACCTTTGACGCTATCTTTTACTTTTTGAGATAAAGAAATGCGGCCTCGGCCCAAACGCTCAGAAATCCAGTTCATGAATGTATTGAGCATGATCAATAAATCGTAGCCCTTTCCACCGAGTTGCGCCACCCATTTGGAGTGTTTCATAGTGGTATCGAACACATCGCCATGAAAAATCCAGGCCTTACCCGTTGGCAAATCTAAAATCAGTTTATTTTGGATTTCAAAATCACCCATTTTGAATCCTTTGAATTTACGCAGTGTTTCGTCGTGGTTTCCTGTAATGTAATAGACTTTGGTGCCTTGCGTCAGCATGGAGGCAATGGTTTTGAGTACTTCCATGTGAGCCGCCGGAAAATAGCGTTTGCTGAATTGCCAAATATCTATGATGTCGCCATTGAGTACCAATGTTTTGGGCTCAATACTTTTCAAATAAGACACCAACTCGGCTGCTCTCGAACCGTAGGTCCCCAGATGCACGTCCGAAATCACAACTAAATCTACTTTGCGCTTCATTGTTTTTTTTGGTAAAGTTCGCAGCGCAATATGATGTTGTTTTTAAGTCAAGATTATCCTTCACAAGATCTTTCAAAATCAAATTGTTGATAACGAAAAAAGGGACTCGTTGAGCCCCTTTCAAAACTTTCAAAGTCAAGATCAATTGTTCTTGAGTGTCACGAGCACCTCCACCAAACTCGGATCCAAAAGCGTACTGGTATCGCCCAAAATTGAAGTGTCGCCTTCGGCAATTTTGCGCAAGATGCGGCGCATGATTTTACCACTGCGCGTTTTGGGCAAGCCCGGAACAAATAAAATTTGATCGGGTTTGGCGATGGGGCCAATGATTCGAGATACCGTCTGTGCAATCTCTTTTTTGCTTGATTCAGCATCTTCCTGCTGCGTATCCATAATGACATACGCAAAAATGCCCTGTCCTTTGATGTCGTGCGGATAGCCCACCACTGCACTTTCAATCACACCTGCGTGCATATTGATCGCATTTTCCACTTCTGCCGTACCAATGCGGTGGCCACTCACGTTCAAGACGTCGTCTACCCTGCCCGTAATGCGGTACATGCCGCCTTCGTCCCGGAGGCAGCCGTCACCTGTAAAATAGAGGTTTTTATACGTTGAAAAGTAAGTTTGACGGCAGCGCTCGTGGTCGTTATAGGTGCTTCTGATGATACCAGGCCACGGAAACTTGATGCACAAATTACCATTGACGCCATTGCCTTCTATCTCTACTCCGTTTTCATCGACCAAACAAGGTTGAATTCCCGGAAGCGGCAGCGTGGCATATGAAGGCTTTGAAGGCGTTACGCCTGCCAAATTCGAAATCATGACCCCACCGGTTTCGGTTTGCCACCAGGTATCGACAATTGGGCAGCGTTTGTTACCAATGTGCTCGTTGTACCAATGCCAAGCCTCTTCATTGATTGGCTCACCTACAGAACCCAGTACTTTTAAGGAACTGAGGTTTTTGCCTTGAATCGGATCTAGTCCAAAACCCATGAGGCTGCGAATGGCGGTTGGCGCGGTGTATAAGATGTCAACTTTGTACTTCTCAACGATTTCCCAAAAACGACCTGCATCTGGCCAAGTGGGAACGCCTTCGAACATGAGTGTAGTGGCACCAGCGCTGAGCGGGCCGTAAATGATGTAGCTGTGGCCGGTGATCCAGCCGATATCTGCGGTGCAAAAATGAACTTGTCCGGGTTGGTATTGAAACACATTGACAAACGTGTAGTTAGTCCAGACCATGTAGCCCGCAGTGGTGTGAACCACGCCTTTTGGTTTACCCGTTGAGCCTGAGGTGTAGAGGATAAACAAAATATCTTCTGCATCCATCGCTGCTGCAGGTACAGCCGGGTTACCCATTGCTTTTACCTTTTCGATTTCGTCTTCCCACCAGACATCGCGACCTTGGAGCATAGATACAGTGGTACCAGTTCTCATGCAGACGATGACCTTTTGAATGGTTTTGTTTCCAACCAACGCAGCATCCACAACGCTTTTCAAGGGAATATCTTTCGCTCCTCTAAATGCACCGTCGCAGGTCACTATGAATTGTGCACCTGCATCGTCGAGCCTATCGGCAATGGCTTGGGCAGAAAAACCACCAAAAATTACGGAATGAATAGCGCCTATTCGGGCGCAAGCTAGCGTGGCAATGGCTAATTCGGGGATCATGCCCATGTAAATACAAACGCGGTCGCCTTTTTGAACACCGTTATTAAGCAACACATTGGCAAATTGCTGCACCTTGAAATGCAATTCATTGTAGGTCAATACCCGATGATGCTCCTCTGGATTGTTCGACTCCCAAACAATTGCAGGTTCGTTGCCACGTGTTGCCAAATGGCGATCTAGACAATTTTCGGTAATATTGAGCTGTGCGCCTTTGAACCACTCGACTTTGGGTTCCTCAAAATTCCAGTCAAGGACTTTATCCCATTTTTTTTGCCAAGTAAAATTTTCGGCAATCGCTGCCCAGAAAGTTTCGGGATCTTGAATACTTTGCTCATATGCTGCTTGATATTGCTCAAGCGTTCGCAATTGGTAAGAATCGTTCATTTTAGCAAGTTTATGCTAAAATAACGAGAAATCACAAGCTACTTTATTTCAAAAGCCACTTCATTGCGACGGCCAATGAAATCCCATGGGGCATTGTAACCCATGTAAATTAATTTATCCTCAAAAGCAATCCCCTCTTTGCGCAATAATGCTCTCAATTCCTGGGATTTCTCTTCAATCTTGACATCATTGGTATACCCACCAAAGCGCAGCACCGCAAGTGTGCGCTCTGCTTGTTTGGCAATTTTCACATTTTGGCTGTTCGGATTGGGCAGTGCATCCATACTATATTGCTTTGGCATCACAAAAGCCACTTGAGTCTTGGCGCCCATCTCCATCACCACCGGTGAAGTCATGGCAATTTTCTCACCCTTCTCATTGCCACCAAAGATATAACCCGCCACCCTTCTGAAGCCCAAACTGCTATTGACACTATACGCACTAGAGTCCAGATCTGTTTGCGCCAAAACCAAGCTCGGATAGCGCCTGATTTCTGCTTTTTTAGTCAGTACACGAAGCACTTCATATTCCGGAGTTTCTATTGAGGAGCGCATAACTGATAGTAATAAGATGAACAAAAGTCCAATAGCAGAAAGGACAATAAGTAGTTTTTTCAAAGTGATTTTTTCTTCTATAACATTGCAATTGCAAAAAAGTTCCTATCTTTGCACACGAAATCGGCCTCGTAGCTCAACTGAATAGAGCATCAGATTACGGCTCTGAAGGTTTCAGGTTTGAATCCTGACGAG
>ENA-ORFA01000055-ORFA01000055.1-marine-metagenome-genome-assembly--contig:-NODE-55-length-54298-cov-5.283543_pt1 | contig 54298 bp, 51 predicted proteins | sample MGYA00248621_ERZ508587 | MGnify/ENA primary metagenome ERZ508587 (study PRJEB26250, sample SAMN06266239) | marine metagenome | isolation source: Columbia River Estuary | place: USA:Columbia River Estuary... | reverse complement strand
AGAGTCGCTTAGTCGTGGCATTCATGTTGTGCTTGAAAAGCCGATGGCTTTAACTACAGATGAATGTGATGAGTTAATCAAATTAGCGAGTGATAAAAACTTATTGTTAGTTGTCTACCAGAATCGTCGGTTTGATGCAGACTTCGTGACGTTGCGCTCGTTAATCGCTTCGGGTGCAATTGGCGAGGTTTATCAGTTCGACACATTCGTCGGCGGATACTCGAGGCCATGCGATTATTGGCACTCTGACTCGGTGATTTCTGGCGGCGCAATTTTCGATTGGGGAAGTCACTTTATTGATCAAATCTTGAACATCATTACCGATGATGTTGCCCATGTCAGCGGGCAGAACCATAAAAGAGTTTGGACACATGCGACGAACGCCGATCATGCACAGGTGACGATTACGTTTGCAACTGGCAAGCAAGCAACTTTTATTCATTCAGATCTAGCCGCGGCACGAAAGCCAAAATTTTATGTTCTAGGCACACTCGGCGCAATTGTCGGCGACTGGAACCCACAAGCAGAGCCAGCAGTGGCCGATCTTCCGGCAATTTTGACTTTGCATCGTCAAGACGAAAAATCGCAAACAATTGAACTCGAAAAGTTAGACGAGTTTGAATTTCATCGATCAATCGTCGAATATCTCACAAGTGGCAAGCCAATGTCGGTAACTGCTTTGCAGTCGCGCAATGTTGTCGCAATTATGCAAGCGGCAGAGGAGTCTGCGAAGAGCAATGCATTGCCAATCTTGCCGAAGTTGCGAGCAACTTCTGTCGACAACTTTTCGCAGGCAATTTCAAAATGACAGTCAAATGGGGTTTTCTCGGGGCCGGGTGGATCGCCAATCGGGCCACGGCGCCCGCGGTGCATGCTGCCAATAATGCGCAACTCTTTGGGGTAGCAAGTCGTGATAGGGCACGTTCGGCAAAGTTTGAGCCACAAAATGTTTATGACTCGTATCAACAGTTGTTAGATGATCCACAAATCGAAGTTGTTTATATAAGTCTCGCCAATCATCAGCATCTTGAATGGGTAACGAAATCGCTTGAAGCAGGCAAACATGTGCTGTGTGAGAAACCGCTGGGTGTGAATGCAACAGAGGTTCAAGCGATGATTGATTGTGCTCAGCGTTGTAATCGACTTTTAGTTGAAGCAGTTTGGACTCGCTGGCACCCGCGATTTAGGCGCATCGTCGAATTGGTTGAATCTGGTGCGATCGGTGAAATCAAATCAATCGAGTCGCAATGGGGTTTCAAATCAGAAATGACAGAAAACTATCGACTTGACCCATTATTGGGTGGCGGTGCGTTGCTTGATATTGGTTGCTACCAAGTAAATATGTGGGTGGCACTCACTCGAGGTGCCAACGATTTGAAAATAAACAATGTTGATCGAAAAATTGGCCCCACAAAGATTGATTTGACGACCGAAGTGAAAGCGATGATCAACGACAAAATAAGCGCTCAGTTGATGAGCTCGTTCGAAAAAGATGTGCCCCAGATATTAAAGATTGAAGGCAGTTCTGGCACTATCGCAACTGAAGCTGGTGAAGCTTTTTCAACTTGGCGCGAGCCGAGTTCGTTGCGCGTAAACGACCACATTGAAAACTTCAATGAAGTTGACGCATTTGTTGAAATGATCCAACAGGTTGGTGAGCAGATCGCAAATAGTTCTGGTTGGGTGATGCCAACAAGAGATTCGCTTCGAACTGCACAAATCCTTGACCAGATAATCGCAATTTAAAAGACGACCAGACGTGAAATTAAAGATTCTTGCAGTTTCGTTGATTCTCATCACAGGGTGTGCTGGCTCTGAGCAAACCTCAAACAGCCAAAATGTCGGGTGTGATTTGGGCGAGGTTGTTCAAGGTAGACCGCTGAATATTGCAACGACTGTCGCGCCAATAACAAGCATTATTGCCAATATTGCCGGCGGCACATCGACGTCGATTATCGGCATAGTTCCAGAGGGCACAAATTCGCACACGTTTGAACCAAAGCCAAGTGACGCAGCATCGCTTGAATCGGCCGACGTGATCTTTATCAATGGCCTTGTTCTCGAAGAGCCGACCAAAGATCTCGCAATAGCAAATCTGAAAGAGTCTGCAAATATTTGCGAACTCGGCACAGAGACTTTGCCTGAGTCTGAATACATCTACGATTTTTCATTTCCTAAAGAAGGTGGCAAACCAAATCCACATTTGTGGACGAATCCGCCGATGGCCAAACAGTATGCGCAAGTTGCCAGAGATTTACTGGTGCGTCGCGATCCAGTAAACGCGGCTATTTACGAGAAAAATTTCGTTGCCTTCGCTGTGAAGATTGACGCACTTGACCAGGCAATTGAGATCGCCACAGCAACTATTCCAGCAGATCAACGCAAACTTCTTACATATCACGACGCGTATGCATATTTTGCAAAGAATTATGGTTACACCGTGGTTGGCGCGATTCAGCCATCATCGTTTGACGAGCCGACTCCAAAAGAAATTGCGGCGCTGATTTTGCAGGTCAAAGAACTAGGCGTGAAAGCAATATTTGGAAGCGAAGTTTTTCCTTCACCTGTGCTCGAACAAATCGGCCTCGAATCTGATGTGCGATATGTTGATGTGCTGCGAGATGATGATTTGATTGGCAAACCAGGCGACAAAGAACACTCTTGGCTCGGACTTATGCGGTTTAACTTCGTGACGATAGTTGAAGCCCTAGGTGGCGATGCTTCGGCTTTGAAATTGATTGATGTTCAAGACGTAGTCAAAGACGGAGCAAAGTATTCGCAATAACACTGAAACTCCGTTGATAGTTTGCGAACATGTTTCGTGCACGTATGGCAACGCGCCGGTCTTATACGACGTTGATCTAAAGATCAATCGACGTGAATTTGTTGGCATCGTTGGCCCATCTGGGTCTGGCAAAACGACCTTGCTGAAAGCGATCATTGGCTCACAGCCTGTTGCCCACGGTTCGATAACGATGCAGCCCGGGCTGACAATCGGTTATGTTCCTCAAGTCGAAACTGTTGATTGGTACTTTCCCGTGACCGTCGAAGAGGTCATTGTGATGACTCGCACAAATTCGAAGTGGTGGCCCCGTATCACGCCCGCCGAGCGAATCGAAGTGCGTGAAGTTTTAGAGAAACTCGGTATCGCAGACGTTGCTAATCGCCACATTCGCGAACTCTCGGGCGGTCAACAACAACGAGTGTTTCTTGCACGCGCAATGTTTCGCCAACCAGACATTTTGATTATGGACGAACCTACGGCGGGCGTAGATGTGCGAACGCGACACGAAGTTTTGCATCTTCTCGCCGATCTTCATGCTGACGGTTTGACCATTTTGTTGACGACACATGACTTGAATGGCTTGGCAGCGCACCTTCCGCGGTTGGTTTGCTTCAATAAAACCGTGCTCGCTGACGGTACTCCACGCGAAGTACTGACCTCAGCGGTTCTCGAAGCAACTTACGGCGCGCCAATGGAAGTTCTCGAACACGGGGGAATGCCAATCGTGATAGATCACGGTCGGGTAGCGATGCGTGGAGAAGGAAAATAGTGCTTGCCTTTGACATCTTCGAACCGTATGGTTTTCAATTTTTTCGTAACGGGCTAGTTGTCGCCACGATTGCCGGTGCTCTTTGCGGTTTACTCGGTGTCTTTGTGATTCTGCGTGGCATGAGTTATATCGGTCATGGTTTGTCGCACGCAGTTTTTGGTGGCGCAGCAGCCAGCGCAGTGATGAAGATAAATTATTTTTTAGGAGCGGGTATCTGGGGCATCATTTCTGGTTTGCTGATCGCCAGAGTTGCTCGTCGACGCGTTATTGGTGCTGATGCTGCGATTGGCGTCGTGACTACGGCGTCTTTTGCCCTTGGGCTCGCATTGATGAATCGTTACGGCCAAGCCTCGAAAAGCATTGAGGCGGTTTTGTTTGGCAGTGTGCTCGGGGTAAAGGTCGTAGATATCTATGCAGTCGCGTTGGTAGCGCTGGTCGGTCTAGCGGTAGTCGTATTGGGTTATCGCAAACTGCTTTTTTCGACATTTGATCGGGATGTGGCCCAAGTCAGTAATGTGCGAGTTTCTCTCGTTGAGGCTGTATTGCTGGGGATGATCTCGCTGACGATTTTGGTGACGATGCGAGTGATCGGCACACTTTTGATTTCGGCACTGCTCGTAATTCCGGCTGCGTCAGCCCGCATGACCACGAATAGTTTTTCACGGCTGTTGTGGATTTCGCCCGTGATAGGCGCAGTGACGTGCTTTATCGGCATGAATTTGAGTTATCACTTAGATACATCTGCAAGCGCAACGATAATTTTGCTAGACGCTTTGGTATTCGTAGTTGTCTATGCAATTGCTGGCACGCGAAATCGTGCCAAGATGGCGTCACTCGGACATCTATAAATCTGCGCGCTGTCATAAGCGCGACTTAGCTAGTTCGAAATCCCCATTGCGCACCTTCTGGTGTGTCGCGAACTTCAACATTTAGCGCGGCTAATCGATCACGAATGATGTCAGACAAATCAAACCGCTTGTCGCTGCGTACTTGGGCTCGTAGATCAAGTAGCACCTGCACAAAAGGCCCGAGCACATCGCGCGGGTCGCGCAACCCACCAGTTGCGGCCCCAGCCAAGCGTGTGATCATGCTGCGCAAAACTGCACGTGCGTGGTCAGTTGCATCGCTCTGCAGAGTGTCGCCCGACCAACCTGCGATCGCGTCATCGAGATCAAGTGCTGCTCGTGCCGCCCCATCAGCGTTTGAATTGGCGAGTGCCGCTGAAAAAACTTGATTCAACCGATCAGTTGCCTCGCGTAAATTGTTATCGAAAACTTCAGATGCAGTCGTCGCAGTTGAAACTGATTTCGCTGAAGTTTTTGCTTGGCTAGTTGCTGCTTGTTTCGTGTCTCGTGTTGTTGCTGACGCTGGGTCACGCAATCGATCTACAGAGAAAGTTTCGCCTGAGGCGATCTGTGTAGATTCACCACGAACCCGAATCGTGACTACACCCTTGCCTACGACTGTCACGGTCTCGGCATCAAGGTCTATAACCATTCCGGTGTGCTCGTCGACGCCTAGAACATAAACATCAGCAGGTAATTCGCGTTCAAGCATCGACAAGCGCCGTTCACCCATATAACAAAAACGAGTGTCATGATGCCCGCCTTCGGCATTGTTGTAATGCGGAATCAGTGCGACATTGATACCAATATTGCCAAGAATATTTAGACCATCTAACCAGCGTGGGTCTTCGCCAACTTTATAAATCTCGTATACGGGCAAAGTAAAACGACCAAGCGTCAATGCGGCTGCCGATGCAAAAGTGACGATGCCGCCGTCACGAAGTTTTTTATTTAGTAAACCTGCGAGCGGCGTACCCGACCATTGACGGAGTGCATATGTCGGCGAGCCAGGACCAGCAAATACATAATCTGCATCTGCGACTTTTTGCAGACCGCGCTCGACTGCCAAAGAGTCCGCGCCGATTATTTCGGTGAGCCCCGCAACTTCAAGTTCAAGATTGATGCTCGTTTGAAAATAATCCACGGCCTTGGTCGCAAGTTCAGGGGCATTTTCTTGAAAGCCATAAGGTGTGTCGAGCAAAACTGCTCGTGCTGACTTTTCTAATTTGCTTGCCAGCATTCGATGGGTTGTTACCATCGTCGGCGCAGTCTCGCCAGATCCCATTACGGCGAGAATATGTGGCAGTGTCATTAGAAAAATCCTTCAGTTATTGCCGCGTGTACAACCTGAGCAAAACGCTCTGGGTGTTGTGCGTGCAAATCATGATCAGCAGGGCTAAACCATTCAACCTTGGCTTTGGGCACTAATTGCATGGCGTGTTCAATAGCACTGCGTTTAGTTTCGTTGAATATTCCGCTTGGTCCTTCTGCTGGCACAAACATCACTGGCACAGTTATCTGGCTATATATATGTGTCGGATGATGTTCCCATAATCCACGCAAGACCATCATGTGTCGCTCAAGATTTAGCCATGGACGCAGAGTGCCATCGGGTAAATGTTCCATGCACGACATTGCGCCGTTGATTCCGGTTTCTGGCCAGTCAGGGTGGGCACGCTTCAAATAGTTCTTGAAATCCGCAATTCGTGTTCCGGTAATTGTCGGCGGACGCAACGCTTTGGCGCAGTCATCCCAGTTTGGGTAATGATTTTGTAACTCAAGAAAACCGCCATCCACGCAAACAACACCGCTTACTAATTCTGGGTGTGCGTGCGCGAGTTCAACCACGACGTTGCCGCCCCACGATTGGCCACAGACAACTGGTTGCGTGAATCCATCTTTTTGTAATTCGCGCAAGACCCCTGCTAAATCGCGGGTGACGGTCTGCATGTCGTAGCCAGACTCAGGTTTTTCACTCAAGCCGTGACCACGAAGATCAACTGCAGTTACGAGATGTCCGAGTGCGCACAAGGCGAGTGCGGCGCCTTCCCACAACATTGCGTTTGATGCCAGACCGTGCACGAGCACAATCGGTTTTTGTGGATGTGTTTGTGATGTACCCCATGTCACTGTGTGCAGCTTCACACCATTTGCAGTATCGATAGTTCTGTTTTGCGCAGTGTCGGTCTTCACCAAGTTCTGTTGCCTTTGTTTATGTCACGCTAGATAGATCAGTGCTTATCAGAGTATTCTGCAGAAGTGAGCAAATTGTGAGTGAAATTATTTTGTTGGCAAATTTTGTGGCAGCGACGGTGATGACTGGCGTGATCTGGTTCGTGCAATGGGTGCATTATCCGTTGCTGGCGAATGTGCCGGTTGGCGACGCAGTCAAAGTCGCAGAGCAACATCAACGCAGCACTGGGCAAGTCTTGGCGATACCAATGGCTGTTGAAGGCTTCACAACATTGGGGCTCTTAATTAGTAGACCCGAAGGTGTGCAAATTATTTGGCCTTGGGTCGGCGCAGTGTTATTGGCTATTGCGCTCGGCAGCACCGTGTTCCTCTCGGTTCCGTTGCACGCCAAAATGGCGACAAACCCAACTGCAGAAATTGGGCATCGACTAGTCGTGACGAATTGGCCACGAACTATTGCTTGGTCGTTGCGCGCAGTCGTCTGCACGGTGATGCTTCTGCAGTACGTTCGGGCTTAGATAAACAATGAGCTATTCAGAAATTTGTCCGCAGCCCGTGCGGCGCGCGATCATGAAACAAGGTTGGTACGACCTCGCGTACATTCACTATCGGTATTCGGTAGAAGAAGTTGCAAGCATTTTGCCACCGGGACTTGAAGTTGATGTCTGTGATGGCTCAGCATGGGTTGGGTTGATTCCTTTTTCAATGCGAGGCATTGGTGTGCCTGGGTTACCAGCTGTGCCGTATCTCGGGTCGTTTCCTGAAATTAATGTTCGCACCTATGTTCGCCGCAACGGAATACCTGGTGTTTGGTTTTGTTCTTTGGATATCAACCGGTTGCTGCCGGTTCTCGTTGCGCGTACGACTTATACGTTGCCATATTGCTTTGGTAAGGCGAGCAACAAACGCGTCGGCGACGAATTGCATACTTCAGTTGTGCGTCGTTGGCCACGGGGTAGTGCGTCAACAAAAATTCAACTAAAAATCTTGGAGCCAATAATTGAGCCATCACCACTCGAGATTTTTTTGAGCGCTCGTTGGGGTTTGTATACGACTACGCGAAGTGGAAACTTGCGTTATGCGCCGATTTCGCATCCAAAATGGAAGTTGCAGCGAGCCGAAATTATTTCACTGGATGATTCGTTGATTCAAGCCGCAGGCTTTGCTGCCCCACGTGCGCAGATCAACGGCGAGCCGCATGTGATGTTCTCGAGTGGCGTGCCTGTTCGCGTTGGCTTGCCGAAACGCGTTTAGTTTTTCGCGGACCCCGGTCGGTAGTTATCGCGGTCGGCAACTTGTCGCAAGGCAGTTAGTCCATAGATAAAAGCGCCTGTCATTACGATCAGAAAAATTACGCTTCCAAATCCAAAGAGTGCTGCGAGCGACATGGTTAACTCTTTTTTCCTTGACCCGCGAGCAAAAATGCACCGAGAGCAAGAATTGATGGCACCCAAACGCCAACGTAAATGCCGTTGAGGCGATCTTCAATTGAGCTGCTTTGAAAGTACAGCCAGACGCTCAAAACGAGACTGGCTCCGGCTGCGAGCAAGGTGGTGACTCGCAAAACTGTTTCTGGTTTCATTCGGTAGATCCTCCGCTAATGATGATAGATGATTTTGGGTGATCTGCCATGTTCGCCTGCGCGATTGATAGAAGCGTGATATATATAGTTTTGAAGTGACGACATTCAGTTTGTTCAACGATTCACAAGAGATTTTGCCGTTTGATGGCAGCGCCGTGTTGCATCGGCGAGTTTTCAGCGAAGAGTTCTCCCGTAAGGCATTTGAGAGACTGCAAGCAGAAACGCCGTGGGAGCAACCTGAAATCGTGATGTTTGGTAAGAAGTATCCACAAGCGGGCAAGTCGACTTGGCATACGAACACGGGCGTGAATTATGTCTATTCGCGAATTGAGCGTGTGGCGCACCCGATGACCGATTTATTGGATGAGTTTCGGCTGAAATGCGAGTCTGTTGCCGGAGCAAGTTTTAATTCGGTGCTTGTCAATTTATATCGAGACGGCAACGATTCGGTTAGTTGGCATGCGGACAACGAAGCGATCAACGGGCGTGAGCCGACGATTGCATCGGTGAGCCTTGGTGCGACGCGTCGGTTTGATTTGCGACATCGCGAGACAAAGCAAACTGTGCGAGTCGATTTAGAAGACGGTTCGCTGCTTGTTATGTCGGGGTTGTCGCAGATTTGCTGGGTTCATCAAATTGCCAAAACTAAAACTGCGGTGGGGCCGCGAATCAACCTTACTTTTAGGTTGGTGAATCGCGCTTAAGCGCGCGATGCAGGTTGCGGATTTTTATTTGCTGAGAAAAGAGAAATGTCATTGCAAGATTCGCAGACACTTTCTGGGATTACTCCGAGTTTCATCAAAAAGCTAAATGCGATGCACCCAAGGCAGATTGCAAATGCTGATTCAAGAAACGCAGCCGCGATTAGCGCAGTGATCACAAGTTGCGCTGCAGATGAAAAGCCGAGCAATGTCAAGACGAGTGCAGTTGCGGAAAAGGTTAATCCGATTGTTTGGGCGAATCTTTTTGGTGGGCCAGGAACGAATTTGTGATTGAGATTTAAACGAGGTGTAATCACGCGCGTGGCGACTGTTGCCAGTGGGCTGAATGTTGGGCCGGCAGCGACTCGTGCAGCGAAACCGTAGGTGAGTGCGATGAGAACGAGCGTCGAGTTGGTAAGCAAAAATAGTGCGCTGATTACAACGACGCCCGCTGCCACGATGCGTGCCGAGGTTTCGTTGACAGGGTTTGGAAACTTGAAGCGCTTAGTCATCGCCTCAGCATATCGCTATACCCGACTAATTTAGTCAGGTATTAAATGTTTTAACTGTGGGCGGTTTTGGCGCGGGTGGCGGCGTGAATGTGATCGACAGTTAGCCCGCAACAGCCACCGATGACTTGGGCGCCTTGCTTAAACCACTCAGCGTAAAAACTTTCGAGACGCTCAGGTGAAATCACATCAACGAATCGCCAGTCGGGCATTTCGAAGAAGCCTGAATCTGGATATGCCGCGAGCGGACCAGAAAAGTCTTTGCGCAATGCGTCCAGCGAATCACTGATCAACTCTGAGCCCGTGTGCATGACGCCCGCAACATCAACGCCAGTCTTTGGAATCAACTTTGTTATTTCGCCGAGTGGTATTTCTTGATGTTGGTCGAAACTGATCACGCGACCGTCAGTTGCGCGTCGGGCACTCATGCCAAACCAAACCGGTAGACCCGTCGCAAGCGCAGCGTTCAGTGCAATTGGCACGCGATTGGGTTCGTACATCATCTCAAGCATGATGTGATCTACGCCAGAATTTTTCAAAATCTCTGCGAGTTCGCCAAACGCGTGGGCAAGTTCGCCGTTCGACGGCACTTTGGCCTGATCTACTTTTGCCGTGCCAACAGAAACGGGCACCATGTGCGAGAGTGAGCCCGCCACTGCAATCTTGCGACCTGGCAAAGTTGTTGACGCCAAATCGCGTGCGCGCAACGCGGCTTCAACTGCAACGCGGTTGATCTCTTCGACTTGATCGGCAAACCCAGCAGGTGTGAGCATCAATCGCGAGGATGCAAACGTATTTGCAGTTATCACGTCAGCGCCAGCTTTGATGTAGTCGAGGTGTACTTGAGTAAGTAACTCGCTGTTGTTCAGCGAGGCTGGCCCGCACCAAGCCGATGGGTCCATTTGCGCACCGCGCCGTTGCAGTTCAGTGCCGGTCGCACCGTCAATGACGACGACTTCGCCTGCATCTAAGCGCCTTTTGACGTCTGCGTAACTCATGTCATTTAACACTAACTGTTCTGAGCCAAAATTCTGCCTCAAAAACAGGGTTGTCGTTTAAGATCAAGATGTGGTGATTGACGAATTGAAAGCGGCGCTTGGCCAAAAGGTGAGCGTCAACGACACCATTCGCGAACATCACTCAAAAGACGAGAGTTTTCATACGCCGACCCTGCCCGACGCAGTTGTGTTCGCAACTTGCACGCAAGATGTGGCTACGGCGCTAAAAATTTGCAACGACAATAAGACGCCGGTGGTCGCCTGGGGTGCGGGTACGTCACTCGAGGGCAACAGCACGCCAATTCGTGGTGGAGTTTCACTTGACCTCTCACAGATGGACAAAATCTTGCGCGTAAGTGGCGAAGACCTGGATTGCACGATTCAACCGGGTGTGCGTCGCAAACAACTGAACGAATACTTGTCAAAGCACGGGCTTTTCTTTCCGGTTGACCCGGGCGCTGATGCGACTTTGGGTGGCATGGCTTCTACCGGTGCTTCTGGCACGACGACAGTTAAATACGGCGCAATGAAACAACTGGTAATGGGCATGACGGTTGTGACTGCAAACGGTGAAGTGATCACGACCTCACGACGAGCGCGCAAAACATCTGCAGGCTATGACTTGACGCACTTATTTGTCGGCTCAGAGGGCACACTTGGCGTAATCACCGAATTGACATTGCGCGTGTTTGGAATCCCTGAAGTTATTGCGGCAGCGACAATGCAATTTGACAGTGTTCGCAACGCAGTTGACGGAGTTATTGAAGTGATTCAACTCGGCATTGATGTTGCTCGCATTGAACTAGTAGATCGAGATGCAGTCGTTGCTGTGAATCGCTATTCGGGCACGACATTGCCGAACAAAGACTTGCTGCTTCTTGAGTTTCATGGCACAAACGACTCGACGAAGATTGATATTGCCGCAGCACGCGAGGTGCTCGAGCGGCACGGTGGCCAAGGCTTTTTGCAAACTACTGATGAAGCTGAGCGCCGAAAGTTATGGCAGGCGCGACACGATGCGGGTCTTGCGTGTCGCTCGCACCAACCAAATGGTCATATTTTTGCCACAGATATCTGTGTGCCGATCTCGAAGCTTTCCGAGTGCATTGAGCAGACGCAACAAGATCTTGCTGCCTCGAAAATATATGGACCGATTGTTGGTCATGTGGGGGACGGCAACTTTCACGTCTTGCTTACCGCCGACCCGAATGATCACGCCGCGATCGAGAAACTTGAAGACTTTCACACCCGGTTAGTTGAGCGCTCGCTGAGCCTTGAGGGAACATGCACAGGGGAACACGGCATCGGTGTTGGCAAAATCGGGTATCTCGTAAGCGAACTCGGTCGTGAAGCAGTTGATGTTATGGCGACGATTAAAAATGCTCTTGACCCAAACGGAATAATGAACCCAGGCAAGATAATCGCCGACCGTGTCTTGCACTGAACCAGCACGTCGACGGCAAAGATAGATTGTTGATATGAGCAAAACTGATTTCGTAATGTACAGCACACAATGGTGCGGCTATTGCAAGCGACTTAAAGCAATGTTGAACGCTGATGGCATAACTTTCACAGAGATTGATCTTGAACACGACTCAGAAGCTGCGGCGATTGTTGAGCGAGTCAATAACGGCAACCAGACCGTGCCGACACTTGTTTTTTCTGACGGCGAAGCGATGACGAACCCGTCGGTGGCAAAAGTTAAAGAAAAGTTGGCAGCACTAGCTAGCTAGAAATTAACTAGTCGCGACTGCGCGGCGACGGAATGACAATTGGTCCAGTGTCGTCGTTGACTTTGATTACGTCGATGCGATGCTCATAGATTGAGCTCAAAGTTGAAGCAGTCAATGTTTCGCGTGGAGCACCAGAAGCAACTTGCTTTCCGTTTTGCAACAAAATGACGCGATCGGCGAAAGACATCGCGACATTTAAGTCATGAAACACTGCGATCACAGTTCGACCTTCGTCAACCAAAGACCGCACGATACGCATGAGTTTTTCTTGTTGACCGATATCAAGAACTGCAGTTGGTTCGTCGAGCAACAGAAGTTGAGTATCTTGGGCCAAAATTCGAGCCATTGAGACTCGGGCTTGTTCGCCAATTGAGAGCGAACGATAAAGCCTGTTGCGCATTGCCGAGACATCAAGACGAAGCATCGCCGACTCAACAAGATTTTGGTCATCGGCGCCAAGTTTTGGGCCACGACCCATCTCAACGACTTCTTCGACGCTGTATGGAAATGAAATGTTGACGCGTTGTGGAAGCACTGCACGGGTGCGTGCTAGTTCGCGGTTATCTAATTGCGAAATTTGTCGATTTCCGAAATGTACGCTGCCACTATCGGGTTCGAGATCGCCCGCAAGAACGCCAAGCAGAGTTGATTTTCCTGCGCCGTTTGGTCCAAGAATTGCAACTAGCTCGCCGCGATTTGCATGCAGTGAAACTTGTTGAAGAATCGTCGCACTGCCTCGAATTACTGAAATATTTTCACATTTAATTACCGGGCTCGTGGTACTTGTCATGTCCACGTGCTTTCACTTGAGCGCATCTTGCGCAACAGCCACAAGAAGAACGGCGCGCCAATCAATGCTGTGAGCACCCCAAGAGGCAACTCAGCAGGTGACAGCAGTGTGCGCGCGGCAAGGTCGGCGAGCAATGTGACGATCGCACCAAGCAGAGCAGATGACCACAACAAGTCACGATGCTTTGGCCCGAGCACGAGACGCAAGATGTGGGGCACGATTAGTCCAACGAATGCGATGATGCCAGTTGCTGCGACTGCGCTTGATGCAAGAAGGCCGACGATTGCGATTGTTTGCAAACGCACGCGCTCGACTGGAACACCCACATGTTCGGCAGAGCGATCACCAAGTGCCATCAAGTCAAGTGTGCGTGAAAATTTAGTGCTCAGCGCGATGCCAACTATCGCCAGCGGCAACACCATCGCAACTGCGCGCCATGTTGCCAAGCCCAATGATCCGAGGCTCCAAAATGTCACGGTGCGAATTTGGTCGTCATCGGCAATAAAAACTGCAAGACCAATCAACGCGCCTGATAGAGCATTAATTGCGATGCCTGTCAAAATTAAGGTGACGATGTCAGTTTTACCGTCAACACGCGATAGGCCGTAGACGACAGCTGTTGCAAGCGTGCCACCGATGAACGCGAACACTTGCACACCGAGTGTGATTCTGCTGAGACCCAACGTGATTGCAATAACTGCTCCGACGGCTGCACCACCGGACACGCCAACTGTGGCTGGTTCAGCGAGCGGATTGCGAAAGACACCCTGCATCACCACGCCGGCAACCGCGAGTGAAGCGCCGACAACGATTGCAAGTATCACGCGCGGTAAACGAACGTTCCAAAAAATAGCGTGACTCACAGAGTCTGTGCCTGCGTTGGTTGCTGGACCTTGAAACAAAACTTTTAGCAATTCGCTAAACGGAATTGTGTAGGCACCTGTAGAAAGCGCATTAATGACGACAATTATTAAAGCGATTGTCAAAGCAACCGCAACGATTTTAGGATTAAGTCGTCGAAGGTCGTTCATTTTGTGGGCCGTTTCAGTTTTTTGTCGTCAAAGTTTTGAAGGCCTGCGACATTTGGACGATCAGTTCGCCTGTGCGTGGCCCAAAAGAGAATAACAAGTCATCATCAATCGACACCACTGCGCGATTCATCGCTGCTGGCGTCTGGGCAATACCCGGAAGTTCTAGTAGCCCGTCGATACCGCCAACAGAAGCCAGGCCCCGTGTGGTGACAACGATGATGTCAGGGTTGGCGTTGACTATTGCCTCGCTAGTGAGCGGGGTAAACGGAGCAAGCCCGAGATCTGAACCAACATCAATGCCACCAGCAGAGCGGATCATTTCGTCGGCGCCTGATTCTTTTCCGCCAAGCAGAAATACCGAGGCGGTGCCGCGCACATAAATGAAAGCAACGCGTGGTGCTGCCGTTGATTTATCAAGTGTCTTTAGAGCCTCGTCAATATCACTCTGCGTTTTAGTAACTAATTGTTTGCCGAAATCTTGTGCTCCGAGTGCGGCCGCGATTAGTTCGATTCGTGGTGCTACATCTTTGAGTTGCCAAACTTCTGGTGCCAAGACAATTGCAAGACCGGCACCGCGTAGTTGTTGAATTGCCTCGGGCGGACCAGACCGAGTGTCGCCAATTACAAGTGTTGGATTCAGAGCAAGCACGCTCTCGGCGCTGATGTCGTGACCGCTACTGACTTTGGGAACCGCCGTCAGGGCGTCAAGAGTTGTGGTTGCATCACGGCCGATTATGTTGTCGATAAAACCGAGTGCGATGACAATTTCGGCGATGGCTTCGTTTAACACGATTATTCGCGATGAATCGACGATCGTGACTGCAACATCATCGGCAGATTGAACAGTTGCGGGCAACTGTGAGGTGCCAGAGCCAATAACCGGTAACTCGAAATTTTCCGCCGAAATCAAGATTGGTCTTGTTGCGCTTGGCACAGTTGTCGCAGGCAAAGTTTCAGTTGTTGATGCACATGATGAAAGTGCGAAAAGAGCAGTGGTTGCAAGCGAAACAGCCAACAGAGATTTTGCTCTAGAACTTGTGAACATAGCCTCACCAATCTACTAGTGAGTATCTGATTGGTAAGATTTGGGCGATGAAACTCGTCGCGTCAGTGCTGTTGGCAGTCGTGATTAGCAGTTGCGCAAGTTCAAGTTCAACTTCAAATTCTGAAGGCGAGAATTCGACTACCACTTCAAGTGTGACAAGCACAACACAGGGCGCTATTGAGTCAACGACAGTTGCAACAACGGGCGCTGGTTCGCAGGCGAGCTCGACTACCAGCATCGCGACGGTGACGAGTGGAAACAGCGGCACTGTTTCGTCGAGTGCAGTGCCCGCGACGACAACATCAGTTGTTGTAAACCGTCCAAAACTCTCAGTTAGCCAAACAACGAACCTCAACCCGAGTGGGACTTCGGTCACGGTTCGCGGCACGGGCTTTGATGTTTCAAAGGGCGTCTATGTAATTGTGTGTTCGCAGGCAGCGCCCGGCCCACAAGCCACTTGCATTGGAGGAGTCAACATTGATGGCTCTTCGTCGAGTTCGGTTTGGGTGTCGTCGAATCCGCCGAACTATGCCGTTGGTCTCACGACTCCATTTCAGCCAGACGGATCATTTATTGTTGATCTTGTAATCGTCGCAAAAAGCGGAGCGTTAGATTGCACCATAATTCGTTGCGGTGTGGTCACTCGATCTGATCATTTGCGATATACAGATCGAACACAAGATGTTTTTGTGCCGATCTCGTTTACAAATTAATTAATTCATCCCCCCAAAAATAGAAAGATTTATGTTCAAATCTCGTGTGGTTTTTCGCTCAGTAACGGTTTTCGCAATAGCAACAACATTGGTTTCAGTCGTGCCGGCGCAAGTTTCGGCGGCGGTTGGTGTGAGCGTCAGCAAAACTGAAAAGGTAGCTGATCTCGAAGTTGTTTCGATCAGATTGGCTAATGTGCCCGCAGGTCAAGGCGTTTATATCTCACAGTGCTTCAAGCCAACGTTGGGGCAACGTGCTGCAACAGGTTTGATTTGCAATGGCAGTGTCACCGAGACAGGCACAATGATTTGGGCAACAGCAGATGCGCAACGTGGTTCGCAGTCGGCTGCCGGCGAGTTAATTCTGATGTTGCGTTCGAGTTTTTCGAAAGTTGACTCGGCAGGAGTGAGCAAAACCTATAACTGCGGCGTAGCAAATTGTTCGCTGTTTGTATATCGCGACCACCGTGGAATAACAGACACGGCGCTTGACACAGTTGTGCCAATCAAGTTTTTGCCATCGCAAGATGTCGCGCTTACATCTCTAGGTCTGAAGAAAGACGGCGCAACCTACAAAGCCGGAACGAGCGTCGCAATGAGCGCAGGCAAACTTGTAACGACCAAAAAGATGGCAGTTGTGGTTTCGTCAGACGAGACTCGATCAATTTGCACCACAACAGGCACTACAAGTTTCACGATCAAGTTCAAAAAGCCCGGCATTTGTAAAGTCACTTTGTTTGCTGACGGTTCTTCAAAGTTTGATCAGATGATTAAAACTTTGACCTACATCGTCAAATAACTATCTACTTTCGCCCCGACGAGAGTCGGTAAAAATTAGTTGAGGGGGCCGGTGACGGTTTCTGCGGCGAGACGAAGAGCATGAGTGCGGGCGAGGGTTTCAACCTGCGCCATTTGCTCGGCGAGAATTCTGTCTGGCCCTGGTGCGCCGATAACTTTGCGCACTTCGCCGACAACTTTTGTCAAGGCAGGAGAAGCAGTGAGCGGCGCGCGAAAATCAATCGCCCGAGTTGCAGCAAAAATTTCAATCGCCAAAATTCGACGCAAGTTGTCGATTGCGAGACGTAATTTGCGCGCGGCGTTCCATCCCATTGAGACGTGATCTTCTTGCATCGCACTTGTTGGAATTGAATCGACGCTCGCGGGAACGGCCAAGCGTTTGTTTTCTGAGACCATGCTGGCTTGCGTGTATTGAGCGATCATTAAACCTGAGTCGACACCGGCATTGAACGCCAAAAATGCGGGTAGCCCCATTGATCGATTGGCGTCAAGCATGCGATCGGTGCGACGTTCGCTGATCGAGCCGAGATCGCAAGTTGCAATTGCCAAGAAGTCAAGAACATAGCCAACTGGCGCGCCGTGAAAATTGCCGTTTGAGCGAATCTCTCCAGAACTTGTGACAACAGGGTTGTCAATCATTGCCGCAAGTTCGCGTTGGGCGACATTTAAAGCATGAGTGATCGTGTCGCGAACCGCACCATTGACTTGTGGCGCACAACGAAGTGAATATGCATCTTGCACACGAGTGTCGTCGGTGCGATGAGACGCAACCAGCGGTGAATTTTTTAAAAGCGCAAAGATATTGGCGGCACTTGCAACTTGACCAGGGTGCGCACGCAAAGGCTCGTGCATGTCGGCGGTGAAAACCTGGTCAGTGCCGAGCAGTGCTTCAACGCTAAGAGCTGTTGCAATATCGGCAAGTTTGCAAAGTTCAAAAAGATCGGTGATCGCCAAGAGCAACATGCCGAGCATGCCGTCGGTGCCGTTGATGAGTGCGAGTCCTTCTTTTTCGCGCAACACGATTGGCTTGATGTTGTTCTCTTTCAGCACTTCAAGTGTCGGGCGACGTCGTCCTGACTTATCAAAGACTTCGCCTTCACCCATTAGTGCGAGTGCGCAATGAGAAAGGGGGGCGAGATCGCCACTGCAGCCAAGTGAGCCGTATTCGTAAACAACTGGTGTGATTGCCGCATTGAGCATGGCTGCCATTGTCTCGGCAACAACTGGCCTTACGCCGGTTGCGCCGCTGCACAAAGTACGCAGACGCAACAACTGCATCGCGCGAACTACCTCGGTCTCAACTACAGATCCCATGCCTGCTGCATGTGACCGAATCAGCGACTGCTGCAAGGCGACTCGATCATTTGGGGCGATGTGTTTAGTTGCGAGAGCACCAAAGCCGGTTGAAATGCCATAGACAGGCTGGTCTGACTTGGCCAAATCTTCAACAACTTTGCTCGAACGAGCCAGAGCATCAAAAGCAGCTTGTGTGATTTTTACTTCGGCAAAATCACGAGCGACACTGACGACAGAATCACGATCAAGACCAGAAGTACTGATCGATACGGCAGAACCTTGCACGGTAGAACTCTAGTTGTCGGTATGAAAAATCAGAAAACCAAAGAGATTAAACCGACTTGCTATAAACGGGCTGATCGTAAGGCTTGAAAGTAAATCGACGGAGAAGTTCGCCATACCCACCTTTGTATAGCGCGTCAATTTTCTGTGCACGTTCAAACGCGTTGAGCCGCTCGGCGACTTCGGGCACTTTATACCAAGGTGCTGATGGTTCGTCGTGGTGAGCGATGTGCAGGTTGTTGTTGAGCATCAACAGACTCATAACTCGACCAGCGTCGATTATCGCAGTTCGCGTTGACTCATCGCCAAGTGTTTTGTGTTCGGCAAACGAGCGCATCATGTTGAGCGAGTGAGAAGCAAATACGCCGCCGATCAGATACTCGATCATTGACATGCCGGCAAGATTATTGACGATGTATGTAACTGCGATGAGAGCAGGAATATGTAACGCCCACGCACTTCGCGCATTGTCGACATTGCGAATCGCGCGCCATGCATCGGCGAAGAAATATTGCACCGTGCTGAAGACCGACCAAACTGTCAGCCTGAAAGCGATAGTGCGATTGGCCCAATAGATCGAGCGCAAGAATCGGCCTGAGTGTTGCCACTGCTCGGGCATCGAGTAGTAGCTCTCAGTGTCAAGTTTTGGGTGTGTGAGAGTTGAGTTGTGGTGCGAAATGTGATCGCGTTTGAACGACAAGAACGGCACCCACATTGTTAGTGATAGCGAGGCCAGGGCGGCGTTCAACTTTGAATTGCGAAACGGGTGTCCGTGCACGAGTTCGTGTTGCAAACTGAGGTGCCATGCACCAAACCAAGTGAGCAATGCAAATGTTGCCCACCAAGGCATTTGTTTGTGCAGAAAAACTGTGGCTAACCAGCCGCCGTAAACCAAAACAGCAATGACCAAGGTGCGCCAATCACCAGGCGATTTAAGAATATTTCGGCGAGGCTCTTGCACTCTTAGATTTTACAACAGCGAACCAGCAACGCACCCGCCAAGGCGAAAAACAGCATCGACAAGTTTCACACCTGGTCGATAGGCGAGGTGGATGTAGCTTGGCGTATTCAGAACTGAAAAGTCGGCATTTGCGCCGATCTTTAGCGTGCCAATGTCTTGCCGTCGCAACGCGGCGGCACCTCCCGCAGTTGCCGACCAGACGGCTTCTTCGCAGGTCATATTCATATTCAAAACTGCGAGAGAAATTACCAGCGGCATCGAAGTCGTATATGACGATCCAGGATTGCAGTCTGAAGCCAGAGCGACTGTCACACCAGCATCAATCAGCCTTCGTGCATCTGGAAACTGCGAGCGCGTGCACAACTCGGCAGTCGGCAAAAGCGTGGCGACAGTGCTTCCGTTCGAGTCGGCGAGCGCCGAAACATCTGCATCATTCAAGTGCGTGCAGTGATCGCACGAGGCGACACCAAGTTCGACACCCAGTTGCACTCCGCCACCGTGTTGCAGTTGATTGGCATGAATTCTCATACCCAAGCCCGCTTTTGCGCCGGCGCTCAGAATCGCCCGCGCGTGATCGACCTCAAACGCCCCACGATCGCAAAAAACGTCAATCCATTTTGCCGACGCTGCGCATTGCGCGAGCATCTCGCCGCAAACAAGGTTTACGTAGTCGTCAATTTGCGAATCTGGCGGAACAACATGCGCGCCTAGAAAAGTAGTTTCCGAAGTGATTGAAGCCGCGACTTGCAGCGAACGAGTTTCATCTAAAACCGACAGACCGTAACCAGATTTTGTTTCAAGTGTTGTCGTTCCAGTGTGTAACGCTTCGTTGGCAAGTCGTCGAGCATTTTCGGCGAGTGTGTCGTTAGATGCGCCACGAGTGGCTGACATCGTGGTTCGAATTCCTCCTGCTGTATATGGTTTGCCCGACATACGTGCTTCAAACTCCAAAGCGCGATCGCCGCCAAAAACTAAGTGAGTGTGACTGTCAACAAAACCAGGAATCACCGCTCGACCACCGATGTCGACTGCATTTGTGCGCAACTCGCGCGGCAAGTTGACGGCCTCACATGCCAAAGCAACTTTGTTGTCATCGCCGACGACAAGTGCAGCGTTGTTGATTACTCCGAGTTTGCCGCGCTCAAGTGTGACGTCATTGGTAACGAGAGTACCGATACCGGTGAGAACGAGCACTACGAACCGAACTTCGCGACAAGTTCCTTAACTCGAACGACAAAGTCATGATGATGGAACTTGTCAAAAGAGTCCCAAGTTGTAAACGTCTTTGAATCTTTCACCTTGTCCATGAATAGGAGACCGTCGAGGTGATCAACTTCGTGCTGGTAGGTGCACGCGGTCATGCCACGAATAACTTGGTCGATTGTTTCACCATTGCGATCGAAAGCCTGAACACGAATTGATGTGTAACGCCACACGTTGCCACGAAAACCAGGAACCGACAAACAACCCTCGTTATTTTCAAACATGTCGTCGTCGAGTGGCGTGAGCACCGGATTAATCAAAATTGTCAATGGCACCTGCGGTTTATACGGATACCGCGGATTCTTGTTGACTTCAACGGCGCAGATTCGTTGATGGCGCAAAACTTGTGTAGCCGCAAGACCAGCACCGTTGGCATGACGCATCGTTTCGACTAGATCATCAATGAAAGTCTGAATCTCTGGAGATTTAATTTCTTTTGGGTCAACCTCGCTGGCGCGAATTCGTAATTCAGGGTGACCGATGGTGGCGATTGGTAAAACTGTCATGCAATAAGTGTAATTAGAGCACTGCGGCAATCGATGTGCGCAAACTCTCGGCAATGTTGGGCACTGAGCGGTGGATGCGATCTTTAACGATTTGCTCGCCACCGACCCAAACATCTCTGACGTCCGAACTGGTTGCACTGTGCACGAGGTGGGCGGCGCCGTTTTCGCCGTCAAAAGTCGCGAGACGAACCGAATCTGTAGCAATCGCAATGAAATCGGCGGGAGCACCAACAACGAGACCGTGAATTTTGCTGCCAAGCGAGCTTGCACCGTGCACGGTTGCGGCAGCGAGTAATTCGCTACTGCGATGTACGCCGCGCTTATTAGAAATAAGTCTTTGGTGCATTTCAACTGCGCGAGCCTCTTCGAACATATCGATCACAGCATGTGAGTCTGTGCCCAAGCAAAGAGGCGAGCCGACTGCAACAAGTTCTGCCGACGGCCCAATACCGTCTGCCAAGTCGCGCTCGGTTGTTGGGCAAAAGCACGAGAAGGTTTTGCTTTGCCCCAACAGCGCAATATCGCTGGCGTCAAGATGTGTGGCGTGAATCGCCGATGTAAACGAGCCAAGTAATCCGGCATCACTCAAGAGTTTTGTTGGCGTGCGACCTGTTGCTGCGCGACAAGCTTCGTTTTCTGCTGGTTGTTCAGAAACATGGATGTGCACCACCCGGTTTTTTCGATGTTTGGCGATCTGTGCAAGTTCGACTTCGTGTACGGCCCGAACGCTGTGGGGTGCGAGACCAACCGTGTGCATTGCGCTTGACGCACCAAGCATGTCAACGCGCGACAGCCAATTTTCAATTGTCGAATCTGTGAATCGTTGTTGCTCTTGACCGAGTTTTTGACCATTTAGGCCGCCATGCAAATATGCGACATCAAGCAATGTCAAGCGAACGCCCGCAATTCGTGCGGCCTCAATTAATGCTTTGCTCATTTCATTCGGGTCTTGATAGTGCTTGCCATCTGACTGGTGGTGCACATAGTGAAATTCGCCAACAGAAGTGATGCCGGCAAGTGCCATTTCGCTATACACAGCCGAAGCGAGTGCTAAATAGTTTTCAGGCGTGAGACGATTCGCAACTTGATACATCAATGTTCGCCACGACCAAAAGTCGCCGAGACCGGCACCGCTGTGTGTGCGTCCACGCAAGGCGCGGTGAAAAGCGTGACTGTGAGTATTGACAAAGCCAGGCATAACCACGCCGACAACGCGTAAATCTTTTGCACTCGCCGCCGAGTTCGGCTCAATTGCCGAAATTAATCCATTATTGGTGGTGATGCGGACGTTGCATGCACAACTCTCACCGCCGAGCCAAGCAAACTGCGCGTGGATTGATTTCATTGTTCACGCATTGGCAAGCGAACACCGCGATCTTCGGCGACTTTGATTGCTAAGTCGTAACCCGCATCAGCATGGCGAATTACACCCATGCCCGGATCGCTCAACAATACGCGAGAAAGTTTTTCGCGGGCAAGGTCGGTGCCGTCGGCGACACAAACCATGCCGGCATGAATGCTGCGACCGATGCCGACACCGCCACCATGGTGAATGCTGACCCATGTTGCGCCGCTCGCGGTGTTTACCAGCGCATTAAGCAACGGCCAGTCGGCAATTGCGTCAGAGCCATCTTGCATCGCTTCGGTTTCTCGAAATGGAGAAGCAACAGAGCCTGAATCTAAGTGATCTCGACCGATAACGATCGGCGCTGAGACTTCTCCACGTTTGACCATTTCATTGAAACGCAGCCCGAGGCGATGACGCTCGCCATAACCGAGCCAACAAATGCGCGCAGGCAAACCTTGAAAGGCAACTTGTTCGCTTGCGAGTCGCATCCATTTTGCGAGTGCTTCGTCACCAGGAAACTCTTCGAGAACTGCGCGATCAGTTGCAGCAATGTCGCGTGGGTCGCCAGAAAGAGCGACCCATCTAAACGGACCTTTGCCTTCGCAAAAGAGCGGACGAATATAAGCGGGCAAGAAACCGGGGTAGTCGAACGCTCTGTCATAGCCACCGAGTTGCGCCTCGCGTCGAAGTGAATTGCCGTAGTCAAACACTTCGGCGCCCGCATCTTGAAAGCCGACCATTGCTGCGCAGTGGGCGGCCATCGCTGCACGCGAGCGGTCGATGTAGTGCGCGGGGTTTGTTGTGCGAAGTTTTTCGGCAGCTTCAACTGTCAAATCGTTTGGCAGGTAACTCATTGGGTCGTGGGCGCTTGTTTGATCGGTGACGATGTCGGCGACGAAACCCTGCGCGAGAAGCTTTGGAAACATGTCAGCCGCATTGCCGACAACGCCGACCGAGAGTTTCTTGCGGGCTTTTTTTGCGGCTTCGCAACGAGCAACAGCGTCTTCTAGAGAGTCAGCGACTTCGTCAAGATAACGAGTTTCGACTCGACGTTGTACGCGAGTCGGGTCGACATCAATGCATAATGCAACGCCATCGTTCATTGTGATCGCAAGAGGTTGTGCACCACCCATGCCGCCAAGACCAGCAGTCAGAGTAATTGTGCCAGCGAGCGTGCCTTTAAATTTTCTACGAGCGATTTCGGCAAAACATTCGTAAGTGCCTTGCAAAATTCCCTGAGTGCCGATGTAGATCCACGAGCCTGCCGTCATTTGGCCGTACATCGTGAGGCCCATATTTTCAAGGCGACGAAACTCATCCCAAGTTGCCCATTCGCCAACGAGATTTGAATTTGCGAGCAGTACCCGCGGCGCCCATTCGTGCGTGCGAAACACGCCGACTGGTTTGCCAGATTGCACGAGCATGGTCTCATCAGGCTTGAGCGTTTGCATCGTGCGCATCATCGCGTCGAATGCTTCCCAACTTCGTGCGGCTCGACCTGTGCCGCCGTAAACCACCAGATCATCTGGTCGCTCAGCAACTTCTGGATCTAAATTGTTTTGCAACATTCGATAGGGCGCTTCAATTTGCCAATTGGCGCAAGTCAGTTTGCTGCCCCGTGGAGATCTAACAACTCTTGGCCCGCTCATAGACCTATTCTCGCCGAAATCACGCCACGCCACCAAGTGTCGGGCACTAACTAGTTATTTAGAGAGGGTGATGTGGGCGAGAGCGCCTGAGACCAGATTGAGTTTGCAATTAATTGTGTCAAGGTAAGCGTCTTGGTGGTGCAAAGTTACAGGTCGAGAATCAACAATAATTTCGGCAGATTCTGAGACGCAGACGACCATCTCGCAGGTTGATAGTGGCCCCGGTTCAGCGACGTACGTCATTGTTCCAGATGCTTTGCCACGCACGGTCATTAAATTCAAATCAACAATTGGGCCGTTGACCAGTTTTGCCGTAGTTGAAATATCGCCTGCGAACACCGCAACTTCATTTGGTTTGCAGACAACAGTTTCGCCTCCCACATTTAGAATCATCTCGTCACCCGAGATGATCAGCAACTGTCGATGGACGTTTTCAAAATGTGAGAAGTCGCAGTCTTCAACAACTGGCGCAATCGCTACGCGCCATGTCCAACCTGCGACACCGGGTGTCTGGCTAGCGATTTCAAAACTCGTGCCGCGACCATTCGGCCATGGCGCTTTCAAGTGATCGGCAAATTTTTGTAACGCCATGTTGTAAAACTAGTTGGCTATTTGTTGTTGCGCCACGCGACGCCATCGGGCCAGCGACCAATGCCACCGTCTTGCAGCAACATGCCAGTCAATGTGCGCTCGGTGTGATGAGAGCGCCACAGCAACATTTCTTGGGCAAGAGGTAGAACACGGTTCGGGTCGGTAAAAGTCGTGCGCCAGGTCGGATCTTTGGCCAGATCAAAAGCCAACCAACTGCCGTCACCAAATTGCACGTAGGCAGAATCGCGGGTTCGACGAACTGCTAAGTGTTGACGCTCGAGACGCCTGTCGCGTGGCCAATTTTGTGCGGCGCTCGTCTCGCTGTCGTCTATATATATGTGTCGCCAATCAAATTCGTAAGTTGCTGCCTGGCGCCAGCGATTTGGTGTTTCGCCCAGTAAAAAGTCGGTTAGTGGCAGACCATCGCACTGCAGTGGTACAGGCAGGCCGATCGCTTCGGCGATCGTCGGCATGATGTCAACATTTTCGGTGAACTCGGTAACTACTTGACCATGAGTTTGTGGATGACTCGGGTCGCGAACGATTCCGATGATGTGATAACTGCTTTCGAAAAAACCAAGTTTGTCTTTTAACCCGTGGTCGCCAAGTTGCTCGCCATGATCTGCGGTGATGATGATCAAAGTGTTTTGCCACTCGTTGCGTTGACGGAGTTTCTCGCAAATTCGACCGACATGAAAGTCAACCTCACCAATCATGCCGTAATACTGCGCGCGCATTTCTCGCAACTCTGGCTCGGTGGTTGGCGCTGCATTGCCGGGGAGATTCATCGCCGCTTCGTGCAATGGGTGTCGAGTTTCGCTCGCACTAATGGGCAGGTCTACTTCATTGACCGAGTATTCGCGCGACCATTTTCCCGCTGCTGCATATGGGGGATGTGGCCGCAGATAACTCAAGTGGGTGAACCATGGCGTGCCGGCTTTTTGCGAGTCAAGCCAGTTAAAAAACTGATCGGTTAGAAAAGTTGAGATGCTCAAGTCTTCGTGACGATCTGGTTCTGTGCGAAGTGCGCCGTTGTAGTCGCCACCCAGATCAAAGCCGTGCTCTTTCAAATTTTGAAGCCATGGCGGGTAGGGCTCAGAGAGATTTAAGACGCGGTCAAAACCAGGCAACACATGTTGATAACTCGAAAGTCGCTCGTCGCCCGGTGATTTTGTAACTCGTGGGTCTACACCTTGGTCGGTGTAACCAAAAAGTGTTGGCGCATAGCCACCACGAATTGCCATTCGTGCAACATTGTCAAATCGATCATCGAGAGGTGTGCCGTTTGCGCACACACGGTGATTCATTTGATACAAGCCGGTGTACAAACTGGCCCGACCAGGTGAGCATGGCGCCGCTTGGCTGAAGTGATTGGCTAGGCGCACACCATTTTGAGCGAGCGCATCAAGATTGGGTGTACGAACAATTTTGTGGCCCGCGCTAGAAAGACAATCAGCACGAAATTGGTCGAGAGTTATCAGCAAGACATTCGGCATCACGACATTCGGCGTCACGATACGCAGAATACTCGGCGGATTGCGTTTAGTCTTCGGCGGCGGCTAGTTCACAGGCTTGGGGCGACGCTTTTATTACTCGATTCTTTGCTTCTATCGGTGATTTATTTATGCCTTTTCGCCATGCGTCTAAGAATTTCCAAGGCCAGATTTCGCCTTGCAGCACTTTGTATTCACTTTGTGGACAGATGCGTGACATACCGAGATGTGTGTGGCATTTTGTGATGCGCGCGTTTCCTGAAGATCCCATCACGCCGATCCACTGACCAGGTTCAACTCGATTTCCAGCGTTTACTTTGACCCGACCTAAGTGAGAAAAATAGTATCTAACTCGGTCATCTCCGTGGAGCGTGATTGTAAGTCCGCCACGAGTGCCAGGAGAGTCAATTTTTTCATCCCACTTGTCTTTTTTCTCGACGTCAAAGATGACTCCTGAAGTTGGGGCAAGAACATGGGCGTAACAGCCGTGCACGTCTGTTGCGGGGTAGTTGAGATGATCGCGTGAATATGTGACGGGAACTTTCGAGAAAGGAAAGACGTATTTGTGTTTGCTTTGATTTGCGCTCTGATCTGCCGAGTCAGACCCGGTTGCGAAAGCGTTTGATCCGCAAAAACTTGAAACTGCGATGACTGCGGCGATTAGTCTTCGCAACATTTTCTGACTATTTATCTTTAGATAAAACTTCTGAAGCGCGTTGGATAAGTAGTTCGCGTTCGTGGTCTGAAAGTGGGCGAGAAGTGCGAACGTTTAGCTCTACTCGGTCACCGTCTCCCGCAGCCTGAATGTCGTCAACGAACAACACAGTCGTCAAACCTTTTGTTCCGGCCAGGTCGCGCATCGTATTTGACACTGTATTTGCACTCGCATTGCTCGGTGAAATGTTCATCTCAAGCTTTGTTGTGACTGGCTCTTGGCTTAGGTTGCGGACACTTGCAAGGGCGCTATGCGGAATGTGTACGGTGCTAACGCCGTCACGAAGACGCGTTGTGACCATGCCAACATGCTCGACGAAACCGTGTATCGGTTTTTGCCAGCCGAGTTCTGCTTCAATTTCATCGCCTACGCCGTAGCGGTCTTCAAGCAACACAGCCAAACCTGTCAAGTAGTCGTTAACTCGGTGTTGGCCACCCACTGCGAGACCTGCACCTAGAAAGCCGGCGCTCGAAAGAAAGAATGCGGCGTTCAGATCCAAGATGTTGAAGACAGCAATCAGTGTGATAATCCATGCACCGAGGCTGATGAAGTGATGCAACATACGAGTTGCAGCGTCAATGCGCTGGCGTCGTCGGTGCTCGCTGCCTTCAATAGTTTCTGCGCCGACGCGACGCACGCTGTTGCGCCACCAATTGGCTGCATTTGCCGAGGTGCGGTCAGCAATTCGCCGGACAATTGAACGCAAAATCACATAAGAAATTCTTGTGAAAATAAAACAGCCAACGACAACAAGAATTGCAATCACTGGTTTAGTGAGAAACCTTGTAAATCCTGTCTCTTCTTCTGCTTTTTTTGCCGTGATGAAAATGAAGCTGAGGGTTGTAAACATCTCTATCTAGTGTGCCTCACTTTTTCGCGAGTCATGCGCCACTAAGGTTAAAAGCGTGAAATTAGCGAAATTGCAAGCTCTTGCTTTACTTGTTGTGGTTAGTGGTTGCGGTGTGCAATCAGCGTCACAATATGGCACCGAGACTTCTCTTGTGTCAGAAGTGACACAGTCATCTGGCGTCGATGAGGCTGAAGCGCCCCAAGAAGATTCGACAACAACAGTTGTCGTTACCACCACTACGGAGATGACGACAACCACAACTATGCCTCCGACAACGACAACGGTGCTCGACACTTTGTGCATCAAGCTGACTCAATGTCAATACGCAAACTTGGTTGGCGTTGATTTTTCGCGACTGCAATTAGATTTTCAGAACTTCAGCGTTGCAACATTGACTGGTGCAAGTTTTTCTGGCGCGAATCTTGCCAAGTCTTTATTTATTCGTGCTGATTTGACGAATGTAAATTTCTCAGGCGCCAATCTCTCAGGCGTCGACTTTACGGCTGCAGCAATGACTGGTGCGAATCTTGAAGGTGCAAATTTAACTGACGCAATTTTTTGTGATGTTGACATGAAGTCATTTGTCGGCACAACCGATGCTCAGATCGCAAAGGCAAAGAAGTTCAAAACCAAAGGCAAGGTTTACTGCCCGTAAGAATCTTGCAAAACCTCTAATTTGATGAATCTCTTATAGGGGTGTACCTTAGAAACACTTAGCTCGATGGGGGTCGATATGAGTGTTGCGATACCAAGTTCGATTAATGACGTAGATGCAAAGTGGCTTGCTGAGGCCACAGGTTTTGATATCAAGACTGCCGATATCGGCATCATCGGCGTAGGCGTCGGTGTGGCGAGTGCGGTGTATCGCGCAAAATTAACTGGCAACAATTGCCCAGCAAGCGTGATCGTGAAGATGCCGGCGCTCGACGAGGCTGCAGTTTTTACATCTTCAATTTTGCGAATGTATATTCGCGAAGTTCGTTTTTTCAAGTCTCTTGCAAAAGAATGCCCCGTGATTACACCGCGTTCATATTTTGGCGAGATCAATGAAGAGACGAGTCAGTTTGCGATGGTGCTCGAAGATCTTGCCGGCCATCGAATCGTTGATCAAACCATTGGCATCTCAATTGAAGATGCTCGTCGTGCTGTTGACGCACTGGCAAAGATTCATGCGAAGTGGTGGGGCAAAGCCGATGGACTGGCCGCTGACGGTACAACGATTGCGTTCAGTGATCCGATCTACCCGGCTGTGTTGCCGATTGTTTTTGCCGAAGGCTGGGAAAAGGTCAAGCGCGAGCTGAACCTAACAGAATCGATTCTCAAAGTTGGCGAGAAGTTTGCTCCGGCAATTGGCGGTTTGATGTCGTCACTGATGGACGGTGTCACAACACTTGCACACGGTGACTTTCGAGCCGACAACATGATGTTCACTAAAGACAACGAGTTCATTCTCTATGACTTTCAGTTAATTGGCACGGGCTCGGGGGCCTATGACTTGGCCTACTTTTTAACGCAAAGTTTGACGCCAGATGATGCCAGTAAATACGAGAAAGAACTTTTTGAGCGATGGCTTGAGGGTTTGCGCGCTAATGGCGTGACTGACATCGACCGCGACAATCTTTGGTTGCAATATCGCGGCACGGCGTTGTTCTGTTTGGTCTACCCAGTCGTGGCAAGTCGCGGAATGGATTTAAATGAACCGCGCTCACGGGCGCTCGTTGAAACAATGAATTCTCGCTTTGAGCGGGCGTTTCACGAACTGGATCTTGCTAAATTGATCTAACAAATGGAATTGATACTTGTTCGGCATGGTTTGCCGTTGCGCCGAGAAGTAGTCGAAGGACCTGCAGACCCCGAGCTTTCACCAGAAGGCAAAGAGCAGGCAGCTCGGCTCGCAAATTATTTGGCGTCCGAGTCAATTGATGCGATTTATTCGAGTCCGATGAAGCGTGCCGTTCAAACTGCCGAACCTCTTGCTGCAACTACTGGTCTTCCAATTTCGATTATTGACGATGTGGCCGAATATGACCGACTTTCAAACGAATATATTCCGATAGAAGAACTGCGTGCTGCCAACGATGAAAGATGGCAAAAGCTTTTGGCAGGTGAGTGGCAGTCTGACTCAGACACGATTGAGAGTTTTCGAAATCGTGTTATTTCAAGCCTTGAGCAATTGATTAGTCAGCACCCTTCGCAACGAATCGTCGTGACGTGCCATGGAGGAGTGATAAATCAATTCTTGGCACACATTTTGGGAATCTCAACAGAACGCGGATTCTTCTATCCGCAATACACGTCGATACATCGAGTCGTTGCGGCGCAAAGTGGTTTGCGCTCGGTGGGTTCGTTAAATGAAGTTGCGCATCTGCGCTGAAAGTTTTCGCTTATCGGCGCAATAGTGGCGCTGTAAGACAGGTTGGTCCGCCATCGCCCTTAACAGCGACATTTGCGCCGTTAAAAATATGCACGGTTACGCCAGACTTACGCAGTTTGCCTTCGATTTCTGGATTTCCTGCGGCTAATACAACGACGTTCGGCTCGACAGTCAAAATGTTTGCGCCTTGCGTGTGAACTTCGGTGTCGTTAACTGTTAGCCAAGTGATGTTGCGCGATTTCAAAAACTCAAGCAAACGAATTGGTGCGAGTGGTTCGTAGACGACAGCTTTGTCTTGGCTAATCGGCGAGAGCACCGACATCAAGTGCAACACTGCGTCTGGTCCTTGAAAGTGAGGAAGATCAAAAGCATGAACTTCAACTCCATATGGTGCGAGCATTTTTCGGATCTGCGCAATGCCTTCACCATTAGTTCGGTACCCGTGACCAATCAATAAAGTTTTTGCATCTAGCCAAACCTTGTCGCCGCCATCAGCGATTGCTGAGCCGGTTAGTTCGCCCAAAATTGGCACGCCGATGCGCTCAAGATCTTTGCGAATTTGCGCAGGCTCGGGCTGGCGAACTCGCTTGCCCATCTGCAACAGAATCGCACCATGTGGTGTCATGATCATCGGGTCGTGCATGTAAACGGCGTCAACAAGACCGTCGACTGCTTGTGCGGTGTGAACCGTGCAACCAAGACTTGAAAGTAGATTTACAAATTCACTGTGCTCACGAACGAGTGCGTCACGATCTGGTTCACGCCACTGTGCATCAGCAACAAAGTTGCCCACCGTAGTCGGAGTGCGCACAAGAACATGCTCAAGTTTTGAAACCATATCTGGCGTGCTCCACATAGTTGTTTACGCTACGCCCAAGTGACTAGCATTTTGGACTATGACGAATGCTTCGACGCTTCGAACATCGAGCAATCCATTCTTGTCAGGCAACTTGGCACCAGTTGACGTTGAGACAACAGCTTTTGACTTGAAAGTTACGGGTACTCTGCCAAAAGAGTTGAACGGCCGTTATCTGCGCAATGGGCCAAACCCAATCGGGCAAGTTGATCCTGAAAAATATCACTGGTTTCTAGGTTCAGGAATGGTTCACGGCATTCGGTTGAACGATGGCGATGCTAAGTGGTATCGCAATCGTTGGGTGCGCGATCGTAACGTCGCAAAAAGTCTTGGCGAGCAAGCCCCGCCGTCAGACTGGCCTGCTGATCATGCACAGTTTGCGTCGAACACAAACGTGATTGGTCATGCTGGTGCAACTTGGGCATTGGTCGAAGGTGGCTCACCACCAATTGAGATGAATTACGAACTTGAAACTGTTCGTGTTTCAAATTTTGCGAATACGTTGCCGCACGCATTTTCGGCGCATCCAAAGCGTGATCCGCGTACGGGCGAGTTGCACGTGATGACGTATTGGTGGGGTTGGGGCAATCAAGTTCAATATTTAGTCGTCGGTGTAGATGGAAAAGTTCGTCGCAAAGTAGATATTGCTCTGCCGGGTGGCCCGATGATGCACGATTGTGCCTTGACTGAAAAATACGTCTTGATCTTTGACTTGCCATGTTTGTTCAATCTCGAGTTGGCAATGTCAGGACGATCGTTTCCTTATATATGGAATGCCGACTACACAGCGCGAGTTGGACTCTTGCCACGCGAGGGCGGAGCCGAAAATATTAAATGGGTCGAGATAGATAGTTGCTATATCTTTCATCCACTGAACGCCTACGATTTGCCAGACGGCACCGTTGTCTTAGATGCAGCGCGTCACGACAAGATGTTTGATGTTGAACAGCGTGGACCGAACGAGGGCTTGCCGACTTTGGATCGTTGGGTTCTCAACCCACAAACTGGCAAAGCCAAACAAGAGCGCATTGACGACCGCCCGCAAGAGTTTCCGCGGATGAATGAATCGCTACTTGGCCTTAAGCATGATTTTGGCTACTTCGCCGGTATCTCAGATGTTTTTAGACAAGCAGATTTGATAAAACAAAATCTTGTCACTCGCACTACCCAAGTACGCCATGACGGTGCGAATTTTGGCTACGGAGAGCCGGTGTTTGTGCCACGCGAAAACTCAAAGTCTGAAGACGATGGCTACGTAATGGCTTTGCGTCATAACACTGAAACTGATCTGTCAGATCTCGTGGTGTTGAACGCGCAAGATTTTTGTGGTGAGCCAGTGGCGGTCGTGAGTTTGCCCGCCCGAGTGCCCAACGGATTTCACGGCAATTGGATTGCTGACTAGAAATTAAGTTTCAGGCCGCTACGTGGCCAGGTCGTGGCGACGAGTTTTCCGAGACCTGAAAGTGTGATGTATGCAGTTCGCAAGTCAGCGCCGCCAAAGCAAATATTTGTCGTGATCGGGTCGTTAGTTGCGACGTGCTCAAGAATTTCGCCAGTGGGCGAGATGACAGTTATGCCACCGTTCATCAATGTCGCTACACAAACATTGCCGTCACTGTCGACTGCGAGCGAGTCCAGATATTGCAATCCAGGTAAACCAGCCAGACAGTTGCGTGGGTCGCGAGAGCTGAATTTCTCGACCTCACCTTCGCCGACGATATTCGCTTTAAATACACGACCATTGAAAGTTTCTGCCCAGTAGAGCGTTTTGCCATCGGGTGAAAGACCAATGCCATTTGGTGCCTGACATGGAAAGATGACTTCGCGAATTAGCGAACCATCAGTTTTTGCATAGTAGATACCAGTTAGGTCGAAGACACGGCCATGGCGAATTCCGTGTTCTGTGAACCACATGCCACCGTGTTGATCAAAAACTATGTCGTTGGGTCCGCGCAACTCGTGACCATCGCAATGCGTATATAAATCTTCGACAGCGCCGGTTTTTAAGTCAACGCGCTGAATGCGACCGCCGATATATGTCTTTGGATCAAATGGTCCGGGGTAAGTGATGCCATTGAAAACCTGTTTTGAAAATGATCCACCGTTGTTGCATAAATAAAGTGCTCCGTCTGGGCCGAGCGCAAGACCATTTGGTCCTCCAGCAATTTCAGCAACTATGCGTTTCGTGCCGTCAGCCAAGATCTGGGTGATGCAACGACCCATCATTTCAACGAGTACAACGCTGCCGTCAGGCAACGCAACTGGCGCCTCAGGGAACCTGAGGTCACTTGCGATGTCAACAAACTCGGCCATGTGAGACGAGCCTAGTTTTAGTTTGTATCGAAGCTCTCGCCGGCACGAACTTGGGCAGCGTAGAGCCCGTTGGTTGCCATCAGTTGGTCGTGAGTGCCTTGTTCTGCGATTACGCCGTTATTGATCACGACAATTCGATCGGCATCACGGATCGTCGAAAGCCTGTGTGCAATCACAAGCGAAGTGCGATTTTTCATCGCCGTGTCAAGAGCATTTTGCACCAAGACTTCACTCTCGTTGTCGAGGTGACTCGTGGCTTCGTCAAGAATCATCACGGCTGGATTTTTGAGAAGTAGTCGGGCGATCGCAAGTCGTTGTTTTTCGCCACCTGAAAGGCGATAACCACGTTCGCCGACGATTGTTTCATAGCCATCTGGAAGCGCGGCGATTACATCGTGGATTTTTGCTGCATGACATGCAGAAACGATTTGTTCGTGTGTCGCGTTTGGTTGTGCATAAAGCAAGTTTGACTTAACAGACTCGTGAAACATGTGTGAGTCTTGTGAAACTACGCCGATTGCTGCGCGAAGCGAGACGCCAGTTAAATCGCGAACATCTTTGCCGTCGAGGCGAACTGATCCCGAAGTGACGTCGTAGAGTCTGGCCAACAACATTGCCAAAGTTGTCTTGCCGCTGCCACTCGCACCGACAATCGCGATCGTTTCGCCAGGTGCAATTTTCAGAGAGACATCACGCAAGACATCTACATCGGGGTCGGCACCCTGCATGACACCCGCTAATTCGAGAGAGGCAATCGAAACACTTGAGCCAGGTGGGTAGCGAAACGAAACACGGTCAAACTCGATTTCGCCGCGAGGATTAACCGCGTCGACCGCACCTAATCGATCAGCGATTGCAACTGGCGCGTCTAGAACTTCAAAGACTCGCTCAAAACTCACGAGCGCAGTTAGGACTTCAAGGCGAGCATTAGTTAAACCCGTTAGTGGTTGATAGATGCGCTGCACAAATGCAGCCATTGCCACGAGTGTGCCAATTGTGATGCCGCCAGAGACAACCATGAATGCGCCGACTCCGTAAATAGCGACGGCGCCGAGTGCACCGACAAGACCGAGTGCCACGAAAAATACTCGTCCATACATTGCCGCAGTGATGCCGATGTCGCGAACACGCGAAGCGCGCGAGCCAAAAGCACCAACTTCTTCTTTATGTCGGCCAAACAATTTTACGAGAAGTGCACCAGAGACGTTGAAGCGTTCAGTCATCTGTGTGTTCATGCCAGCGTTTAGACCCATTTGTTCGCGTGAAATTTCTTGCAGTCTTGCGCCAACGCGTTTTGCTGGAATGATAAAAACTGGCAACACGATTAGCGAGAGAAGAGTTAACCGCCACTCAAGTGCGATCATTGCGCCAAGTGTCGTCACGAGAATGACAACGTTTGAAACGACGCTTCCCAATGTGCCGGTGACGGCAGTTTGTGCACCGACGACATCATTATTGAGACGACTAATTAGTGCGCCAGTCTGAGTTCGGGTAAAAAACGCGATCGGCATATTTTGTACTTTGTCGAAAAGTGCGACACGCAGGTCGTAGATCAGGCCTTCGCCGATTCTTGCTGAGTACCAGCGCTGCACGATCTGTAGTCCGGCGTCTCCAAGAGCAACGAATACCAAGATGGCAGTGAGGGTGACGATTCGGCGCTTATCCGAATCTGGAATTGCGTGGTCGACGATCATTCGAAACATGAATGGTGGTAGCAGAGCGATAGCCGAAGAAACAACAATTGTGATCAGAAAACCAATGATTGACCGACGATATGGGCGGGCGAATTTCGCTACCCGGCGAATAGAAGTTTTGCCAATTTTTGCCCCCGCAACGGCTGACTTGTCGCGTGGAATCAGCTGATGAGGATGCACGCAGTCAGGCTAAGGCTTAGGCGTGAGTTTTTTTGTGCACCTTGCCATCTGGCATCGTTGCACCAGATAAATCGGCGCCAGTCATATTTGCTCCAGTAATGTCTGCGCCAGTTAAATTAGCGCCAGACATATGTGCATTAGTTAAGTTCGCTTGGTGCAAATGTGCTTTAGACAAATTAGCTCCAGTTAGTTGTGCCTTTGAGAGTTTTGCTTTCGCCAAATTTGCATTCGAGAGATTTGCATTAGTTAAATTCGCGTGAGTTAGGTTAGTTTTCCGCAAATTTGCATGCATTAAATCTGCACCACTCAAATTGGCATTCGATAAATCTGCGCCACTCAAATCTGCGTTTGGCAAATGCGCACCAGGCCCAATTTCTAAGCCGTTTACCTGCATAGCGACAACATACTGCTAACCCCTGTACGACTGTTAATGCGCCAAGCAAGCGATTCAAAGCATGACCTACTGATGATTTGTGTGAATGACATCTCTTGTTAGCGATTTTTTTACTTAAGGGAGTTAGCGTTTCGAATGTGGAGTCAGCTGACCGCTTAGCAATTGCGAGGCTGGTGCATCGCGTTGGGTTCGGTCCAAAGCCGGGGCAGTTCGGCAAGATGTTGAAACAAGGCTTCAAAGCCTCGGCTCAGCAATTGCTCAAAGCTGGTTTGCCTGATTATGGAGATGTGAAAACAGCGATTGGTGTTGCCGACCTTGGTGCGCAACCTAAACCGAACTCTGAGGCTTTAGCGCCGTACAAGGTAGCAAAGCAGGCACAATTGCGAAACATGAGTTTGTGGTGGCTTGACCAGATGGTTGTGCAAGAACATCCATTCGTTGAACGCATGACGTGGTTCTGGCACGGTCATTGGGCGACTTCTTTCTCGAAGGTCGATGAGCCTGTTGTGATGTTTGATCACATTGCGCGACTTCGAAAACATGCGATTGGTGACTTCTCTCAAATGTGTGAAGAAATGATTCTTGATGGAGCATTGATTTATTGGCTCGACGGTCAACTCAACACCGCAAGCTCACCAAATGAAAATCTCTCTCGAGAATTACTTGAACTATTTACGCTAGGCGTGAACCAATATTCTGAAAATGACGTCAAAGAAGCGGCGAAGGCGCTTTCGGGGCTACGAGTGGTAAAAAATTCGGGGCTCGTAACCAAAGAACCACGTCGAAGCTATTTTGGAACATCAACAATTTTGGGTACGACAGGAAATTTTGAATCGGCGACTCTTGCGCGACATCTTTCAATGACGGCTGCATGTCAAAGTTTTATTCCTGAGCGATTGACATATCGATTTATCTCACCGGCATCTTCGATGATGAGTAACCCAAAAAAGTCGGCGGCGCGCACAAAATCCTCCGCGCATATTATTAGGGAGGCTTTTGGAACGCGTCAGATTCTTCCGACAATGAAGTCATTGGTGTTCAGCGATTCGTTTAAAGATCCAATTAACTCACAAGTCAAGAGCCCCGTTGAATGGGCGGTGTCGGTGTTTCGAGCTTTGCAAATTACTCCGTCAACATATTCTCAACCAGATCGACTTTTGATGTTGCTTGATGCTTTGGGTCAGCGACCATTTTTTCCGCCAAGCGTAGGTGGTTGGCCCGCAGACGAGGCTTGGCTTTCGGTTGCGTCGTCGCAAAATTTAATACAAGCGGCTCAAGCGTTTGTCAGTGAAGGCGATCTGAGTCCATTGAATAAAGTTGCAAAGCAAGAACGAGTCGATGCTCTCGCAGATTGGTTGGGTGTCGCCGAGTGGAGTAATCGAACCCGGACTGCATTTGATGGAGCACTTCGCGATCCGGCGCGACTTACTGTCTTGGCCATCTGCAGTCCTGAATACTTGGTCAGTGCCTAAGAGGAAAAATGAAAAATATCTCCCGCAGAAATTTCATCAAATTATCAAGTGCAAGCGCGGTTGCAGTTGCACACTCATTGTCAACCTACGAGTTTGCTCACGCCGCGGGCCCACGACCTTTGCCCGTTGGCACACCAATTCTTGTGATTGTCACACTCAACGGCGGCAATGACGGCCTAAATACCGTCGTTCCATATTTGGATTCAAATTACATGTCGCTACGTCCTCAACTTGCGTACAAAGAAGAACAGGTGCTGCCGATTGGAGATGGTCTTGCACTAAATGGATCAATGACCGGTCTCAAATCTTTGTGGGACAAAAATCAACTCGCAATCGTACGTGGCGTCGGTTATCCGAACCCTGATCGCTCGCATTTTTCTTCAATGGCGATTTGGCAAAGCGCATCTCGCACACCAATTAAAACTGGGTGGATAGGGCGGTGGATTGAAACACAGCCTGAAAATCCGTTTCTTGCAATCAGTCTCGGTTCGACATTGCCAGCTCTATTTCAGGGTGACAAACGCTCAGGGACCGTACTACCACTCGGTGGACTGAAGACACCAACGGGCATGATCGCGCAAGATTTTGCAAAGACTTCAAAGCAAACAAAACTTGATGGCCAACTCTCAGCGTCAGCCGCGCGTTCAATGCGTGACTTGTTTACCGTTGCCGATATTGTCTCTCCGATTCTTAAGAATCCTGCGCCGCTCGCGGCTGATTTGCCAACGGTCATCGGAGGTAACGCGGGTGGCCAATCAAATCTCGGCTCTCAATTCGAAGCTGTTGCAAAATTAATTGCCGCAGGAGTACCGACTCGAGTTTGGTCTGTCTCACTTGGTGGTTTTGATACTCACGCCAACGAATTGTCAGCACAGTCGCAACTTCTCGGCGTAGTCTCGAATTCGATCTCAAAATTTATGTCTCAGATGCGAACAATCGGTCGCAGCAGAGATGTCACGATTATGGTGTACAGCGAATTCGGTAGGCGTGTAAAAGCAAACGCCTCTGATGGTACTGATCACGGTACATCGGGCCCTGTATTTATAATCGGGGAGCGAGTTGTGGGTGGGTTCCATGGCGAACAACCCCCGCTTAATCGGTTGAACGACGGTGATCTGGCGGTGACTACAGATTTTAGATCTGTTTACGGCAGCGTCATAGAGGGTGTGCTGAGGACGCCGGTTGATCGTGTCATCAACGGATGGAACGACCGATTGCCAATTTTTACCGCCTGAAATTTTTTGTTTGATCGCGCCGCAAAGGCTCTGCGGTTATTCAGTAATTGTTCGGCGGGGTGTCCAGACGATGTAGTTCCAGATCCAATCAGCGAAAATACTTGTGCGGTTGCGCCCGCCCGAGAGATATGCGAGATGCAGTGCGAGCCACGTAAGCCAGGCGAGTGAGCCTTGAAACCGCAACCATGAATTCATTTCGACAACGGCTTTGCGTCGACCAATTGTCGCCATTTGACCCTTATCGCGATACTTAAACGTCTCAAGTGTTTTGCCTTGTTCTCGTCGCCTGATCTGGCGCGCGACGTGCTTACCTTGTTGAATTGCGACCGGCGCAACCATCGGGAGTGGTCGCCCTGCAGCATCGGGGAAACTCGCGGCATCTCCGACAACCCAAATCGACTCGCTGAGCTGCAAATTTGTATTCACTCTAATTCGATTGCCGCGATCGGTTTCACCGAGAAACTTCCAATGCGCAGGTGCGACAACCCCCGCCGCCCAAATACGAGTGCCAGCGATGATTTCGGTTCCGTCTTTAAGTCGCAATGAACTTGGTGTCGCTTCAACAACAGCGGCGTCGACTTCAACTCGCACACCCATTTTGGTCAGCGTCTTTAGAGTGTATTTACTCGAGTACGGATGAAAGCTCGGCAAAAGTCTTGGGCCCGCCTCAAGGAGTGTCACGGTTGCTTTCGGTGCAATGTGTTCAAACTCGCGTTGAATTTCTCGTTGTAGTTCGCTGACCGCACCGGCGAGTTCAACACCGGTTGGTCCACCTCCAACGATTACGACATTAAGACTCTCGAGAGGCAACAACCCGTCTTCGACACTTTCATATGTGCTGAGTAGTGAGCGACGAATTTCGCGAGCATCATTTACTGACTTCATTTGAAAACAGTGCTCGGCAACACCTGGGATACCGAACGTTGTGCCCTCGGAACCAACGGCGAGAATCAAGTCGTCGTAAGAGATCGTCTTACCAGCAGACAAGGTGATCTCTTTTGTGTTTACATCGACGCTTTTAACATCGCCCCGAACAAATTGCACTTCGCGATAGGCGGTTCGAACCGGAAACGCAATGTCATCTTCGGGCAGAGACGCTGTTGCCACTTGATAAAGCAGGGGTGAAAACAATTGATATGGATTTCTATCGATCAGCGTTACTGAGTAGACACCAGATTTGCGCAACTTTTTCGCGCAAGCTAAGCCACCAAAGCCGGCGCCTATAACAACGGCACGTTTTTTGGTTGATTGCTCGCCAAATTCAATGAGCATGATTTCAATAGTACGACAACGAGTTGTCGGAGGTAGACCCGTCGAGGATCATTGTTGGCGCGCTCGGAGGGACTTGAACCCCCAACCCTTTGATCCGAAGTCAAATGCTCTATCCGTTGAGCTACGAGCGCTGGTGTCGCTAATGATAACTGCAAATCAGCACCGCAAATTCTCAACTCTTCTGATACGACTATTCGCACGTTGGGAGGCTATTTTTTCTCAAGGGGGTATCGGTGCAAAACGAGTTCAAAGGCAAGATTGGTCGCACATTTGACGACTCAACGCCGTGGTGGCCGCCACTAACGACACCGCCCGAAGGTTCGCCGAACATTCTTGTGGTGTTGCTCGACGATGTGGGCTACGCACAATTTGGTTGCTACGGCTCAGATATTGCCACACCAACTTTTGACAAACTCGCGAGCAATGGTTTGCGTTACAGCAACTATCACACGACGGCGTTGTGCTCGCCAACACGTGCCGCGCTATTGACGGGCCGCAACCCGCACAGTGTGGGCATGGGTCGTGTCGCCGACATTGTTTCGGGCTTCCCTGGTTACAACGCGATTATGCCGGCAAGCGCGGGAATGATTTCTGAGATTCTCGTGCGCAATGGATACGCAACATATTTGCTTGGCAAGTGGCATCTCTCGCCGCAAGGTGAAAACCAAATGGGATCAACCCGAGAGCGATGGCCACTTGGTCGCGGCTTCGAACGTTTTTACGGTTTTCTTGGTGGCGAGACAGATCAATATCACCCAGATCTTGTTTACGACAATCACCAAGTTGATCCGCCGCGCACACCAGAACAGGGTTATCACCTAACTGAAGACATGGCAGATAAAGCCGAACTGTTTATCAACGACTTGCGTGCGGCGCACCCTGAGAAACCTTTCTTCATGTGGTTTGCTCCTGGTGCTTGTCACGCACCACATCAGGCGCCGAAGAGTTTTATCGACGCATATCGCGGAAAGTTTGATCAAGGATGGGATGCATGGCGCGAAGAGGTTTTCGCGCGTCAGAAAAAATCTGGCTTATTGCCGAGCGACACGGTTCTAAGTGAGCGTCCGCATTGGGTGCCAGAGTGGGCGAGTCTTTCTGCCGACGAGAAAAAACTTTATGCACGAATGATGGAGGTCTACGCAGGTTTCTTGACTCACACTGATGCTCAAGTTGGCCGAGTGATCAAACAAATCGAGTCAATGGGCGAACTAGATAACACGATTGTGCTCGTGATGAGCGATAACGGCGCAAGCGCAGAAGGTGGGCCAAAGGGCTCGTTCAACGAAATGTTTTTCTTTAACTTCGTGCCCGAGAGCCTTGAAGAAAACATGAAACGAATTGATCTGCTCGGCACGCCAGACGCGCACAATCACTATCCGTGGGGTTGGGCGTGGGCAGGTAACACACCGTTCAAACGATGGAAGCGCGAAACTCACGAAGGCGGTGTGACTGACCCGCTGATTGTGCATTGGCCTAAAAAGCTTGCGGCCAAAAACGAAGTGCGAACACAGTATTTGCACGCGGTAGATGTGATGCCGACTCTGCTCGAATTGATCGGTATCGAAGCGCCGACGCACATTGCCGGCGTCGAACAACAGCCAATCGAGGGTGTGAGTTTTGCGCACACGCTCAGTGACGCCAAAGCGCCGAGCAAACACGTAACTCAGTGTTATGAGATGTTTGGATCACGTGCGCTGTATCACGACGGTTGGAAAGCGGTTGTGTTTCATCAAATGCCTGGCTTACCTGGCACGCCAAGTTACGACGGATCAGATCCGAATATAGGTTTTGATGTCGAGCAGTGGGAGCTCTACCACGTCGAGAAAGATCTCGCGGAAACACACGACCTCGCGGCAAAACATCCTGAAAAATTAAAAGAGATGATCGCGCTGTGGTGGGACCTCGCCGACAAGCAACAAATTTTGCCGCTCAATAATCAACCAGGAAAGTTCGGCGACAAGCGATATCGACAAGAGCGCTACGAATACCGACCAGGTATTGGTGCGATACCGCCGATGGTTGCGCCGAACTTGCGCAATCGATCGTTTGAGATTTTGGCCGAGGTAAATGTGCCATCAACCGGAGTTGAAGGCGCAATAATTGCCCAAGGCAGTGGCGCTGGCGGATATGCCGTGTACGTCAAAGACAAGCGCTTGCATTACGTTCATAACTTTTTAGATCTCTATTATTTTTCTGTATCGGCAGAAGTTGACGTGCCAGTTGGTGCGCATACTCTGCGAGTTGAATTTAAGTCAACTGGTCGGTTCAAAGGCGAAGTGAGTTTGTATTACGACGATCTGCCTGTCGGCTCGGGTGAGATACCTGCAACAGTGCCTGTATTTTTTGGCGTATTTGGATTGACCGTTGGTTATTTGCGCGGATCATCGGTGATTCGCGGTGTTGAGTCTCCGTTTACGTTTACTGATCGTGCTTTGCATCGCGTAGTTGTTGTGCCAGCAGGGCGATCGTGGCGCAACCCAGAAGGCGATGAACGCGTGGCAATGGCTACGCAATGATTGCTGGAGCAATCAATGCAACGGCTGTTTGATTAGTCGCTTACCGCGCGACACACGGGTTGTAAGTTGTTTTGGTGGCCGATCGTGAGAAACTGCTGTCGAAGTCGAACTTTATGTTGGGGTGCGACTGCCCGGTCAAACTTAAATATTTCAAATCCGGGTATCCGTCATTAAACAGCAGTAATTCGTTTTTAGAATTTTTCGCTGACGGCGGCTTCATGGTCGAGGCTTTGGCTCGAGCGTTGTTTGACGATGGTGTGTGGGTCGTGCCCAACTCGGGCGAGACCCCCGAGCAGGCGACCGCGAGGTTGTTGGCGGTGCCGGGCGACGGTGTGTGGTTTGAGCCGACATTTGTCGTCAACGACATGTTGGTACGCGTCGACATTTTGCAGCGCACCGGCAATGTTTTGCGACTGATTGAGGTCAAGGCGGCGAGTTTTGACTCGATAAGTGATCCGACGCCGTTTCGTGGCAAACAAGGCGGCATTCTGAGTAATTGGCGTGACTATTTATTAGACATCACGTATCAGGCAAATGCGCTTGAACTGGCGTATCCAGAAATGAAAGTTGAGCCTGAGTTATGTCTCGTTGACAAAGCAAAAACTTGTCATGAAGAAGCGATCTTCAACAAAGTCGAATTGCTGATCGACAAAGACCCTGGCAGCACTGGACCGCGAGCAATTTATAACGGTGATGTCGTGGCGTTGCGAAGTCAACACTTCTTGGGTTTTTTGAACGTACGTGCCGAAGTTGACGAATTGATTGCCGGGGTCAGGTCGACGAGCAAAACGTTGCTTAAGATTTCTGCCGACCCAAGCATTGAGATTGAGCCACCACTTGGTAGCAAGTGTCGAGACTGCGAATATCGCAATATCAATAGTCTGCGAAATGGTTTTGCCGAGTGCTGGGGTGAACTCGCAGCAGGCGACCCACATGTGGTCGACCTGTTCAAGATCGGCTTTTTGGCTGACGCGGCCGGCAACAGCAAAGAAGGCCTTGGCTGGTTGATCAATAATCGCATTTCAAAACTTGTTGAAATTCCAGCAAAAATTATTGACAAAACTAAATCAACAGGCAAACGCCAAATTCGACAACTTGAGTGCACAATCAGCGGAAAAGAATTTATCGACCCACAATTGGCTGACGAGTTGGCGGCATGCGAGTATCCATTGCATTTTGTTGACTTTGAAACTTCACGCTTGGCTGTGCCGTATCACAAGGGCATGCAACCCTATGAACAGATTGCATTTCAATTCAGTTGTCACACGATTTTGAAGCCAGGCGATAAAGAGTTGAAGCACTGTGAATGGATAAACGTCGCAGATGCGTTTCCGAGCTTTGATTTTGCTCGGGCATTACGCGATGCGATCGGTGATAGCGGCACGATGTTCGTGTGGAGCGACTTTGAGCAAACAACGTTGCGCGACATTCGTCGCCAAATGACGAGCTACAACCATGCCGATAAAGAGATCGCCAACTGGATCGACGCGATGGTGCCAGATCGCAAAGACGGTGGGCGGGTGCAGGACTTGCTCGAATTGTGCGCCGAGCACTATTACCACCCAAAGATGGGTGGAAGCTTGAGTATTAAATACGTCTTGCCGGCAATCTGGGGTAGCAACGAAAATTTATGGCGTGACCCGTGGTTTGCAAAGTATTTTCGCGAGAGCCTTGACGGTGCGCTTGACCCTTACAGCGCTTTGACCGGTTTAATTTTAGAAGCAGAAAAAAATAATTTGAGTAACAACGAGAACAAAGAAGTAGCGGTCGAAGCTGTGCGCGATGGTATCGGGGCGATGCGCACCTATCAAGAAATGATGTATGGCTTGAGCCGTTCTGACGCCAAGCACCGTGACGCTGTTAAAAAAATGCTTCTGCAATATTGCGAACTAGACACTGCTGCGATGGTGATTATTTGGAAACACTGGATGATGAAGTTGGGCGCTCAGGTTATTTAACTCGCATGACCCGAAATGGGTCGCCAACTTTCAGGAAGTTTTCGTAAACCTCTGGAAGCTCAGTGCGAAGACGCTTTGAGTCAATGGCTTGTTTACCAGCATGTTCGCGCCAAGTGACGGCTTGTTCGCCGTCGAGTAGACCGACTTCGTTTTCGCGAAGTAAGCGAGCCAACTCGTCTTTGGCAATCGTCTCTTGTTTTTCGGCAACGCGACGAGTCTCGCGTGCTTCACGAAGGTTTGCCAGCACGGCACGAGCCGACTCGGGTAATTCGATTGCTGTTGGCGTTGCTCGGTAAAGCGAAGAGATTTGCTCGGCGCTGAACTGATTGATGTCGGCATCGGCACGAGCACCTGAGTCGACGAGTGCACCGAAACGTTCGGCCTCAGCCCAGAGTTGATCGATGGCTTCTTGATTGCGCGGCAGCTCAACAAAGCTGATGCGAAGATCGCGATCTAAGACGATAAAAAACAATGGCACGTTGAGCACCGATTGTTGAGCCCAACCCTGCCAACGCCACTCAAATGGCAAGTCGTCTGCGGTGTGCACGCTGTAGCGCGAAGTGGTTTTCGCTTCAACACCGACAGTTGGCAACTCTTCGTTGTCGACGCCATCTTTAGAAATTGTGAAGCGACCTGCGCGATACATGACCGAGGGAGTGAAAACATTTATGCCCAAAAGATGCGATGCTTCTTCGAGTAGTGCAGGCTCGAGAACATTGCCGCGGCGGAAAACCGGCTTATCTTCTTCGACAGTTGGGTCGACACTCTTGTCGAAAAAAAGGTCTGAACGGGTTGAATATGGTGAGGCACCCATGAGCGCCGGGGCATCTGACGCACCAAAAGTGCAACGGCCTTTGTCGTCGCGCCAACGCAGTCGAAGCCAGTTTTCGCTGCCGTGTTTTGGCTTAGGAATTCGCTCAAAGTTAACTGCGGTAATCGTGTTCATTGCTTATGTCTCTCTGTTTCTTTTTGGGGAAGAAGCATCTTCGCCCAAGGGTGTAACAGAGTATTTGTAGCTAAATGTTTGGCGTGTGGTGCGCCCAGGGTTGGGCAGTCTCAAGTTGTGAGGCGACGCGAATTAGCAAATCTTCTCGTCCATAAGCAGCGACGATTTGTACACCAACAGGGATGCCTTCTTTTGTCCATTGCAGCGGCACGTTGATCGCCGGCTGGCCAGATGTATTGAACGGCGGAGTGAGTGGAATCCAATCACCGGCGATGCGCAGTGCATCCATTGGGCTTTCTGGCATGTTTCTAATCGTGCCAATCGGCAAAGGCAGTTGCGATGTAGTTGGAGTTACAAGCAGATCCCACCCGTCTGCCCACCACTGTTGCACGGCTCGGCGGAAAAGCATTGAAAGATAAACAGCCTGTGCGTAGTCAGTTGCCGTCATCTTTTTTGCATACTCGGCCATTGTCCAGTTCATGAGTTCAATGTCGTTGATCGTGACTTCGCGTCCGAGCATTTGGGCAAGTGAGTTGCGACCAACTGACATGTTCGTTGACCAGATTGCTGTGAACTTGCCAGAAAAATCTGCATTGTTGAGTGCGCTAGGCCACGAATTTTCGACGTGATGACCCAGCGACTCGAGCAGTTTGCAAGTGTCACGCACTGCTTGAACACATTCGTTGTCGATGTGTGCACCAGTTATGTGGTGATCGATGAAACCGATGCGAAGTTTGCCCGGGTCAGCACCGACTTCTTGAAGATATGGACGCGACGGCGCAGGTGCGATCACTCTGTCGCCAACTGCAGGGCCATGCACTGCGTCGAGCAGCGCCGCTGCATCACGCACCGTTCGGGTAACTGCAAAGTGCACGCTTACGTTTGCCTCGTCGCCAAGTGGCGCAAGAGATATTCGTCCTTGTGAGGTTTTTAAACCAACTAAACCGCAACATGCAGCCGGAATGCGAATGCTGCCTCCGCCGTCGCTGGCATGAGCCATCGGCACGATGCCTGCGGCTACGGCCGCTGCGCTGCCACCACTTGAACCACCCGAAGTGCGTGATGTGTCAAATGGATTTCGTGTCGCACCCCATGCAAGAGGCTCGGTGACGGGCACGCTGCCGAATTCAGGGGAGTTTGTTCGTCCGAACGTTATAAGACCAGAGTCAACAAATTTTTGCACAAGATGTGAGTTTGCTGGTGCGATGTAGTTTGCATTCTTAAGCGCGATGTTGCCATTTGACATGTGCTGGCCGGCGTATGGCGCACCCAAGTCTTTTAACACGAACGGCACGCCGCCAAACTTTTTGTTCGTGTTCGGCTTGAATTTTTTAGCAAGTTCACGGGCGTGATCGAGCCAAGTGATGTTTACTGCGTTGATTTTTGGATTAAAGGCAACATTGCGTTCGATTGCAGCCTCTAGAAGTTCGCTTGCCGAAACCTTGCCTGAACTGACGAGTTCGGCTTGGCCGACACCGTCTATGAATCTTGTTTGATTGGCTAGGTCTGATAACGACATGAAAACAGTCTTGTCTATATCTATGTATCGCGCCAAGACAGAGTAAGTTAAGAAAGTCGTGAATTCATCAGATAACTCAAGTGATAAAAGCAATTCAGGCGCAGTTGAACCAATAAAGCTTTCGGCGCGAGAAGTTTTTCAAGCTCCGGGGGTTAAGTCGTTTATCATCGCGAACTCGGCTTTGTACGTCGGGCTGATGCTGCAAGCAGCAACTTTGGGAAAGCATATTTACGACATCACAGGTCGTGAAATTGATATCGGATTGCTTGGACTTGCCGAGTTTTTGCCTGTGGCGTTGCTCGTGTTCGTATCGGGCACCGTTGCTGATCGTTATAACCGTCGTCGTGTCGCAGTAACCGCGATGGTCGGCGAGTTTATGTGTGCACTGGCTTTAGTTTTTTATTCACGTACCAACCCGACAAGCGTTGCGCCAATATTTTTGATTGCGATCGCCTACGGTGCGTCGCGAGCATTTGTTTCGCCGGCGATGCGTTCAATTGGGCCGATGATTGCGCCAGAACATGGACTGCCGCAGATGGTGGCGATGTATTCGGCAGTTTGGACAGGTGCAATGATCGTCGGCCCGGCAATGTCGGGTTTCTTGTATGCGGCTGCTCCGTGGATTGCTTACGCAACTGCTGCTGGGCTAATCGGTCTCGGCATAATTTTAATTTCGCGGATCAAGTTACAAATAATTTCTGCGGCCGTGGTGAAGACTGAAAGACCAACTCTGCATTCGGCGATGGAAGGTTTGCGTTTCATCAGGCGCACGCCGATTTTGTTGGCTGCGATTTCGCTCGACTTGTTCGCCGTACTCTTTGGTGGAGCGATTGCGTTGCTACCAGTGATCGCCAAAGATCAACTGATGGTTGGCGACGTTGCTTACGGCTGGTTGCGAGCATCTGTCGGTATTGGTGCGGCGAGTACGGCTGCAATTTTGGCGTTTAGACCAATTCGACGGCATGTTGGTCGGTCGATGCTGATTGCTGTTGGTGTTTTTGGTTTGGGCACGATCGTGTTGGGTTTGACGAGCAACTATTGGGTTGCATTTTTTGCAGTGATGATTTTGAGCGCTGGCGACATGATCAGCGTTTTTGTACGAGGAGCGATCGTGCCGCTAGTTACGCCTGACGATAAGCGCGGCCGAGTGTCGGCAGTTGAAAACGTGTTTATCGGGGCGACAAATGAGCTCGGTGCGTTTGAGTCGGGTGCAGTTTCACAACTTGTCGGAGTCAAATCAACTGTTGTTGGCGGCGGCATTGCAACTCTCGGAATCGTCGGCATCTTTTGGTACAAATTCAAGCAACTTCGCAATATTGATACTTTTGACGAGTTATCTGCCGAGGAATCAACAACTAAATAGCCGGCAGGGTGCGCACAATTTGCGTGCGATAATAGATGAATGGTGCGAACGGCGTGTCCTTTAGATTGCCCAGATGCATGTTCGCTCGAAGTAACACTGACGCTTGGTCGAATAACAAAAATTGACGCGGCACCGATAGATGAGTTCTCTAACCCATTAACAGATGGCTGGATTTGTAAAAAAGTCAAGCATCACGCCGATCGGGTTTATTCGCCAGAGCGGATAATGACCCCGTTGATTCGAGTCGGCAAAAAAGGTGCGGGTGAGTTTCGCAGCGCAACTTGGGACGAAGCCCTCGACGTGATTGCGGCAAAAATTAAGTCAGCCGTGAATAGTCACGGCATTGATTCGGTACTGCCATATATCTATAACTCGTCGTCACCAAAACTTGAAGCAAATTATTTGACGCCACATTTATTTGCGCGACTTGGGGCGCCAGAAATTTTGCACACGATTTGTGCCGCGACATACGGGGCTGCATGGGATCAGATGTTTGGTGAAATGTTGAGCATCGACACGCTTGATGTCGTAGATACAAAACTTGTTGTTGTCTGGGGTGCAAACCCCGCAGCCAGCGGCACACATTTGTTGCCGCTTTTGGCAAAAGTACAAAAAGCGGGCGGCAAACTCGTGGTGATTGACCCGCGCGAAACCGGCACAGCGGCGCGTTCAGACTTACATTTGGCGATTCGTCCGGGTACCGACGTGATTTTGGCGTATGCATTGGCAAACGAACTTGCGCGCACGGGCAAACTTGCAACGCAATTTCTCGCAGAGCACGCGACTGGAAGCGCAGAATTTTTGGCAGCAGCCAGCAAATATTCTTTGGAAGACGCAAGCAAAATCTGTGATGTCTCAATCGACAAAATTCGTGAACTTTTCGAGTTGATTGCAAATACAAAGCCCGCAGTTTTGCGCATTGGTTATGGCCCAGAGCGCAACCGTAACGGTGGAAGTGGCGTCTTGGCAGTGCTTGCGCTGTGGGTAGTCGCAGGCAACTTCGGCACGAATGGTTCGGGTATCTTGGCGTCAGCAAGTGACGGTTTTTCGATTGATGTGAACGCTGATTGGCCAGAAAATGTTCAGCGACCTGAACGAAAACTATTGAATATGAATCATGTTGGTCGAGTGCTGCGAGGCGAGCCAGGTTCATGGCCAGTTAGAGCAAAAGTTCTTTTGATTCAGGGCGCCAACCCTGCTGTGACAGCAGTCGACCAAGTTGGCATGTTGGCGGGACTTGCAAACGACGAGATTTTTACGGTTGTGCATGACCAAGTGATGACAGATACGGCCAAATTTGCCGATGTGGTGTTGCCTGCAACGACCCATTTTGAAGTGCATGATCTCGTGGGCTCATACGGCTCGTATACGGCCCAAGTGATTTCGCCGGTTATTGATCGCGTTGGTGAGTCACGCACGAATAACGAACTCGCCACAGGTCTAGCAACTCGTTTGGGTTTTAGCGCCGAAGAATTTAACAGTGCTCCGCAATTTATTGCTGCGCGAATTTCGGTTCAGAAAGAAAAGTCTTTGCAGTTACGGCCAGTCGGCACAACCGTGCAGTTCAAGGACACCTGGCCGACTTTTGCTGACAAACGGGCGAGACTGTTTGTCTCAGACAGCGAACTGCCTTTGCCGAAGTACCGAGTCTCTGATGAAAAATACCCGTTGGTTTTGATTTCACCAGCAACTTCACACACGATTAATTCGATGTTCGCCGATACCGACCCGCCGAGGGTTGCGATCTCAATGAATCCACAAGATGTGGCGCAACGAAAACTGACCGACACAAAACGAGTAGTCGTGCGAAATGACTCAGCATCGCTAGAAATTGATTTAGTGATTGACGAAACTTTGCGACCAGGTGTTTGTTTTATTCCCAAAGGATTGTGGTTGCGCGCAACGCAAACCGGTTTGACGGCCAATGCTTTTGCTCCCGATGAACTGAACGATCTAGCAAGTGGCGCGTGTTTTAACGATGCACGAGTTGAAGTGTCGGTGGCTTGATCAAAAAACTTTTTGGTGTCGTTGCCGTAGCAATTTTGGCGGGTTGTGGCTCGTTGAGTATTGGTGGCAATGGCGACTCAGATGTTTTATCAGGGGTTGGTCGAATACCCGGATACGACTTCGGTACGGCGATAACTCTGCCGGAGGGTTTTGAAATTGAACTCCCCGAAATAAAAGGCGGGCTGATCGGCCCGAAGGTGAGCGGAAATCGACTGTTAATGATCGGCGATTCAATCTTGGCTTCTACTTCAAGTAGATACGGAAACGAAATGTGCGACGCTCTCGTGCCACTGGGTTGGCAAGTTGCAATTGAGGCAGAAGCGAGTAGGTTCGCCGAGTTTGGTGTGCGAGTTTTAGATCAGAGACTTAACGCAGAAGCTGGTTGGGATGCCGCCGTGGTTTTTTTAGGCACAAACTATGAGGGCAACAAAGATTCGTATGCCAAGCAGATTCGAAAAATCGTGCAGAAACTTGCACCTCGGCCAGTGTTGTTGGTGACGACGTCAATGTTTCGCAACACACAACGCGAAGTGAATGCAGCCATTTCGGTTGTCGCTGGTGAGTCTGAAAACGTCTCACTTTTGGATTGGGAGATAATTTCAAAAGCCAAAGGGGTGCTGAACAATGACGGGGTGCACCTTTCACCTAAAGGGCGAAGTGTTTTTGCGGTTGCAGTTGCGCGAGCACTAGATATTGCTCCGTATCGCGATGGTGCATGTCTTGAGTCAAAATTTCGTGATGACTCGGCCGCTGCGAAAGATGTGATGCCTGAGCCAGTTGATACGGTAAATGAACCAACTGCTAGCTCAACTCCGTAACACGTGATTTAAAAGAGGGAACATTATGAAAATTGGAATCTTTGGTGGGACAGTAAATTCGGGGACGATTGATGACGTAGTCACAGAAGCACGTCAAGCTGAACGCGACGGATTTGCAAGTTATTGGGCACCGAATATTTTTGGTCATGATGCATTGACTGCGTTAGCAATCGTCGGGCGCGAAGTGCCACGAATTGAGATCGGCACGAGTGTTGTGCCGACATACCCGCGACATCCAATGGCGATTGCCCAGCAATGCCACACGGTGAACGCAGCCTCAAAAGGTCGACTCTGTCTAGGTATCGGGTTAAGCCACAAAGTTGTTATCGAAGGAATGCTCGGTCTGTCTTATGACAAACCCGTGCGACATTTGCGCGAGTATCTTTCAATTTTGATGCCGCTCGCACGTGGAGAGGCTGCAAACTTTTCGGGTGAGACGTTGACTACACGCGGATCACTTACGGGTGTTGGTTCGTCACCATTTTCTGTTGTAGTCGCAGCACTAGGCGAGCAGATGTTGCGTGTGACTGGCACTCTTGCTGACGGAACTTTGACCTGGTGCACGGGGCCAAAGACGCTGAGTTCACTGACGGTGCCAACGATTAATGAAGCGGCGAAGAAAGCCGAGCGAAAAATGCCACGAGTGATTGCGGCGTTACCTGTTTGCGTGACCAAAGACGTAGCCAAGACGACAGAAGTTGCGGCAAAAGTGTTTCAGATTTATGGTCATCTGCCGAGCTATCGCGCAATGCTTGATCATGAAGGTGCCGCTGGGCCAGCCGACATTGTCATTGCAGGCAGCGCAGAGCAAGTAAAACAGCGAGTTGCTGATTTAGCAGGTATCGGTGTTACAGACTTTGCAGCAGTTGAATTCAGTAGCAATGCCGATGAAATTGCGGCGACTCGTGAGGCGATGAAGTCGTTACTTTAATTTTTTAGTTTTAGCTGTTTTAGATTTAATAGTTTTTGTTTTGACTTTGACTTTGGCTTTTGCTTCGGCGCGAATGGTTGCTCGGGCTTTGGCTTGAGCAGCGGTGACTTGCGCATGGTGGGCGTGACACAGAACTTCTAGACCACCCACGCCATTTTTGTCAGGGTTTAAGTGGTGGTGACAGCCGGGGCCGTATCCGCCGCCTTGTCGTGCGGTGATGTGGTTGACCTCACAGTCGCGTCGCTCGGCCGAGCAGCCAGGTCGCTGACAGCGATATTTTGCTCGACGTTTGGCAGCCGAGCGAGCAAACCGCCAAATGTGATTGCGCTGCCATTCGCGACCGCACTTGTCGGAGCACCAAGTTCGACGGCGAGTTGACTCGATTAATTTGTTGCACAGTTGGCAACGACCAATTTCACCTGTCCATTGACCGAGTGGACAAGTAACTCTTTCTTCGACGAGCGACACTATTTGCGAATTTGAACTGGTGTGCCGAGAGCAGTCGTGTTGACGATCTCGAAAAAGTCGTTTCCTTTGTCGTCGACAACGATGAACGCAGGAAAGTCTTTGACTTCAATTTTCCAGATGGCTTCCATGCCTAGTTCTTCGTATTCAAGTACTTCAACTTTGGTGATGCAGTCTTGCGCGAGACGTGCTGCGGGGCCGCCGATTGATCCTAAATAAAAACCACCGTGAGTTTTGCAGGCTTGTGTCACTTGAGTTGAACGATTGCCTTTGGCGAGCATCACCAAACTGCCACCCACACGCTGAAATTCTTCGACGTAACTGTCCATGCGACCAGCAGTTGTCGGGCCAAAAGAGCCTGAAGCAAAACCAGTCGGAGTTTTTGCTGGTCCGGCGTAATAGACGCAGTACTGCTTGAAATAGTCAGGCAGACCTTTGCCAGAGTCGATGAGCTCTTTGAGTTTCGCGTGGGCGAGATCTCGAGCGACGATCATCGGGCCAGTCAACATGATGCGAGTTTTAACCGGGTATTTCGAAAGCGTGGCGCGAATTTCGCTCATCGGTCGATTCAAGTCGATGTTCACGACATCTGTTGAAAGTTCTTCGGTCGTTACTTCGGGCAAGAATCTTGCTGGATCTTGTTCGAGTTGCTCGAGAAAGACGCCGTCTTTTGTGATCTTTCCCAGTGCTTGGCGATCAGCGCTGCAAGAAACTGCCATGGCTACGGGGCAACTTGCGCCGTGGCGCGGCAGGCGAATGACGCGCACGTCGTGACAGAAATATTTGCCGCCGAATTGTGCACCAATGCCGGTTTGTTGGGCGAGTTTAAGAACTTTGGCTTCGAGATCGATGTCGCGAAAAGCGTGACCGGCGCGAGAACCTTTTGTCGGCAATGAATCTAAGTATTTTGTGCTGGCGAGTTTCGCTGTTTCGACTGCATACTCGGCAGATGTGCCACCGATAACAACTGCGAGGTGATACGGCGGGCAAGCCGACGTGCCAAGAGTCTGCATCTTGTCAAACAGCCACGGCAGTAAAACTTTTTCATTGAGCAAAGCTTTTGTCTCTTGAAACAAATAACTCTTGTTGGCTGAGCCACCGCCTTTGGCGATGAAGAGAAATTTGAACTCGTCGCCATCAGTTGCTGAGATTTTTATTTCAGCAGGCAAGTTGGTATTGGTGTTTACTTCTTCGAACATTGAAATTGGTGCTAGTTGGCTGTATCGCAAGTTTGAGGTCTGATACGTGTTGTAGATGCCTTTGGCAATTGCCTCTTCGTCGCCACCACCGGTGAACACAAGTTGACCCTTTGATGCTTTGACGATTGCCGTGCCTGTGTCTTGACACATCGGCAGAACGCCGCCTGCAGAAATGCTGGCATTTTTCAACAAGTCAAGAGCCACGAAGCGATCGTTGGCGCTGGCTTGAGGATCTTTGAGAATGTCGGCGAGTTGTTGCAAATGTTCGGTGCGCAACAAGTGGGCGATGTCGCGCATTGCGTGCTCGGTGAGCAACGTGATCGCACTTGAGTCGACGCGCACAAATGTGCCGAGAGTTGTTTTCTCTAGAGTGACTCCGTCGCTTGAAATTTTTCGATAAACAGTTTTATCTGGACCGAGTGGCAGCAATGGTGAATTGACAAATGGCTCAGGTTGTTTGTTTGCCACAACTACAGGTTATTGACAAAACACAGTCAGGCGAGTGCGGGGGAACCTTTGAACGAACCAGGGTCGCCCGAAACAGGAATGATTGGCTTACGCCACGAGACGGCGGTGGCGATGTGCTCAGCGACACTGCTCCATTCTTTGGCATTCCATCCTTGCGCACTCACCGGAACCGTGCCGTTGATCTGCACGTAAACAAATGCCGGAATTTCTGTAAGTGAGAGTTGTTTGACGAATGTTCGAGCAGGATCACAAAACACGAGAAACTCATCGGCGTATGGCCCCAAGAATTGACGCGCTTCGTCGGGTGTCGAGGTGATTACAAAGTTTGTACGAACAGATGCACCAGCGAACTGGCGCAAGATGCGAACTGCGGTTGGCAAGATCCACGCACTTTCGTTCGTGAATGGATCGAGCACGATTGTCGCTAAGTGGAAAGTAGTCAACCATTCTTCAAGTGGGCGAGCATCTCCCTTCAGGGATTGAATCTGCGTATCTAGGGAAGGCGAAATAATCATCAGCAAAGACCGTAGCAAGTCGGCAGTAGCGTTTCGGAAATGCACCCGATTGAGCATTTGAGATATGTGGCGCGGGCACGCGGGGCAGACCCTGTTTCACTGGTGCGCGAGACTGCGGCGGCGCTCAGTGGCCTGAGTCACGAGCCAGCCGGAATCGTTTTGGCTGTGCGACGAATCGTGCAACGCCACCCAACTGTGGGGCCGTTGTGGTGGTTGTGCAGTCACGCGATTAACGCAGCCGACCCGTTTGAGGCAATTCAAAAATGTGAAGAAGAGATTCGAACCGATGCAACAATAAAAAACTTGCGTGACGCTGTGCCACAAGATGCAAAAGTTTGCGTTGTTGGTTGGCCAACATCG
>ENA-ORFA01000052-ORFA01000052.1-marine-metagenome-genome-assembly--contig:-NODE-52-length-56388-cov-6.070040_pt1 | contig 56388 bp, 44 predicted proteins | sample MGYA00248621_ERZ508587 | MGnify/ENA primary metagenome ERZ508587 (study PRJEB26250, sample SAMN06266239) | marine metagenome | isolation source: Columbia River Estuary | place: USA:Columbia River Estuary... | reverse complement strand
CAATTGACGGTGCAGGTAACGTAACAGGCTTGAACGCAGGTTCAACAACGATTACTTACACGGTTTCTAACAACGGTTGTACTGCAACTGCAGTTGCTCAGGTGAATGTCTTGAACAACCCAGTTACACCAACAATTACAGCAAGTGGCGCAACGTCTGTTTGTCCTGGAGGTTCTGTAGTGTTGTTTGCTTCTAATGCTGCGAACTACCAATGGAGCAATGGTCCGACAACTCCGTTCATCGTAGCGACTCAGTCTGGCGCTTATACAGTAACTGCAACAGGCTTGAACGGCTGTTCAGCAACGTCTGTACCAGTGAACGTCTTTATCGGCGACAACACGGCACCAGTGATTACAGCTCCTTTGAATGTAACAGTTACACCAAACCTTGGCTGTGAAGCAATTGGCGTCACGTTAGGTACTCCAGTAACTTCAGACAACTGTTCTGTAGCTTCTGTAAGCAATGATGCTCCTGCGATTTATCCAATCGGTACAACTACAGTAACTTGGACGGTTACAGATGCTTCTGGCAATACTTCAACAGCTACGCAGTTAGTAACTGTTGTTGACCAAACGGCTCCAACTGCGCTTGCACCTGCAAACGTTACTGTATCTTCAAATAATTTCTGTGAAGCTACAGGTGTTGACTTAGGCTTGCCGTTTGCAACTGATAACTGTACCAACAACTTGGTAATCACAAACAACGCACCAGCAACATACCCACTCGGTACAACGACCGTAACCTGGACGATTACCGATGCAGCTGGAAACATCACAACTGTTGACCAAACAGTAACTGTTGTTGACCAAACTGCTCCGGTTGTCTTGTTGGCTAATACATCTGTTATCCTCGATGCTGATGGTAACGCTACAATCGGTTTTGAAGATCTAGACAATGGTTCATTCGACAACTGTGGAATCGCAGGTGCTATACTCAGCCAATCTGCCTTCGATTGTTCGAATGTTGGTAACAACCTCATTTCTGTAACCCTTACAGACAACAACGGCAATCAAACCACTGCGCAAGTGATGGTAACAGTTGTTGCTTCTGATGCTTGTGGCGGTTCGAACTGGGCTGGTCCGAATGTTCCAGATGCCTTCACACCGAATGGAAACAACTACAACGATACATGGGTTATCCCAGGTCTCGAAGGATACAATACGAAAGAAATGGTAGTGTACAGCCGTTACGGAACCCTTGTTCATTACAGTGGCCAATACAATAACGATTGGGATGGAACACTCTTGAACACTGGCACACCAGTTCCGGATGGCACATACTACTACATTCTTAACCTTGACGGTGGTAAACAACTCAATGGTTACGTATATATCAACCGTGTTAAACAATAAGAAGTCATAGACAATTAGATATGAAAAAGATCAACAGCATCATCTTGACATTGGGCGTAGTGCTTGTGAGTTTTAACTCACAAGCACAAGACCCGAACTATCGTCAAAATCAGTTCAATGCGCTTATGCTGAACCCAGCTCAAGCGGGGGCTAACTCCTACAATGATATCACTACGCTTGCCAATACGCAGTGGACGGGTCTACGTGGGGCACCAAAAACCATGACGCTTTCAGGAAATTTCAACATCCTTAAAAACTTTGGTATCGGTGTTTCTTTATTACAAGATGAGTTAGGACCAGTGAAGTCAACCCAGTTTGCAGTCAATGGTGCATATCATTTGAAACTGAACAAGGATTGGCGTTTTTCTTTGGGTCTTCGTGCAATTGCCGGAAACACAACGGTGAATCTACTCGATTTAACTACTCCGGTACCGATGGATCCAGACATGATGACCAACATGACTACCGGTCTACAGTTCAATGCAGGATACGGATTTTTGTTGTACCACAAGAACTTTTACTTAGGGTTTTCACAACCAAGAATTGGCGAAACTTACTTTAAAGACCGCAATATGAATATGTTTGTGGATGCCAAAGGTGGTTACGTAGGTTACGTAGGTGGTAATATCAAAATGGGTCCGGTTTGGACGGTTCGTCCGAATGCAGTAGGTCGTCATATGGTCGGACTTCCGTTTACCCTCGATATGAATATGATCATGTCTCATAAAGTAGGTTTTGATTTCGGTTTGAGCTATCAATTAAATAGTGCGATTGGCGGTATTTTAGGCTATGACTTCAATAGTAAATTCTATCTAGGATATTCTTACACTTACCCAGTAAGTCAAATGAATACAGTTGCTATTCAGTCTCACGAGATCGCTTTGCGTTATAAGTTCAACAATAACGCAAGTCGTTGTCAAGGTCCACGTTTTTTCAATTGATTTAAATGACTGTATTCCGTCAGTTTTTATTCGTCCTTGTTGCAGGAGTTCTCAGTTCGTTAGGGTGGGCGCAAACCAAGTCTTTTGACCAGTTTGACATCACCTTAAGCTCAGCATGCTTTAATACACCTTACGATGACTTTGCCACGCGCAAGTTCGGAGATAAGCTCTATGTATTATCTGCGGCCAAGAACGCTTGTGAGGACATCGACATGGATGAGTTTGCAAAAAAACCATTTTCAGACCTCTACGAAGTCAATGGTTGCCAACTCAAAGATCCGTTCTTATTAAGTGAAGAGACGAAATCTCAAATGATGATCAATACCTGTTATTACGACGGTCCGATCAGCACCAATGCAAAAGGAGATTTATTGTTTTTTACGAATAATCATGGTTCGGATAAAAACGAAAAACTAACGATTTACTACTCAACCAAAAATGCGAAGGGTGAATGGTCAGCTCCGCAACCCATTCCATTCAACAACGACAAATACAACGTTACCCATCCTTTCTTTGACGAAAAGAACAAATTACTCTATTTCTCATCTGACATGCCAGGTGGCTCAGGAGGAATGGATATCTACAAGTGTTCTTTCGATAATGGAAAATTCGGACAAAAAGAAACGGTGCGTTTTGTCAATACCGATAAGAACGATATTTTCCCGATAGTTTACAAAGACAAATTGTATTTTACATCACAAGGTCATAAGTCCATAGGAGGATATGATTTATTTGTGATGGAGAACTTTGAAATCAACTCTTTGGGAGCTCCGTTTAATACCATTTATGATGATTTAGCCATTTTGTTTACCGACGACAAAAATGGCTTCATTACTTCCAATAGGGCTACAACAGGAGCAACAGACGACATCTATGCCTTTAACTTAAAAGAGAAGTTTGTCGACAAACCACTCGAGTATGTTGTGAAAGATGCGCAGTCTGGAGAGCCAGTTTCAGATGTTGCCATCCGTATTGTCGACGACTCAACGGGTATTGTATTATTCAGCGGTACTACCGACCAAATGGGTAGCCTAACTCAGCTTTTGGATAGCATTCCACTCGAGACAAAATTGCGCTTCAAAATCTTCTTAGACAAAGAAGGATATGTATCGAAAGAAATCGCATTCGAGCTCGTAGTGAAGGATTCAAACTTGGTTCAAGTTTCCGGACTCATTGACCTCAACTTGGAACCGCTTTCTCTTGAGCAAGAAATTACAGCATTGCTTGGTTTGAAGTCTATTTATTATGATTTTGACAAAGCCGATCTTCGTCCAGATGCGATCATCGAGCTTGACAAAGTAGTTCGCTTCATGAACAAACATGCCAAAATAGAAGTAGAACTTGGTTCACATACGGACTGTCGAGGGGCGGCCATTTACAACCAAGACCTTTCCAACAGAAGAGCTACTAATGCTGCTAACTACATCAAGGCAAGAATATCAAATCCGGATCGCATTACTTACAAAGGCTATGGTGAAACGCAGCTTAAAGTAGATTGTCCTTGTGAGGGCAGGATCCGTTCGAAATGTTCTGAAGAAGAAAACCAATTGAATCGTCGTACGGAATTCATTATTAAATCTTTGAATATCACAACGGGCTCTGCAAAAGTGGCAGCTAAGGGAGGTACCGTGACTATAGATGGAAATAAAAATTTCGTGATCAAAGATGAAGGCGCGGCAGATTTCCGACTCAATAATTTAGAGGATGCCAACGACCTAAAGGGTGTTCATTTCCGAGTCCAAGTAGAATCTTCTGTGTCCCAAATTCCAAATGCAACTTCTAAATTCAAACGCGACGATGTGTACGAATACGAGCACGAAGGAAAATTCAAGTATTGTCTAGGTAGTGATTTGCGAACTTTAGAAGAGGCCGTGAAATTACAAACCCAATTGCGCAATAGTGGTTACCCTGAAGCGTTTGTAGTTGCATTCAATAACAAGACGCGCATTTCCATTGACCAAGCTAAAAAATTACTTTCGTCAGGACAGTAATCTATGTTGGCGTCAAAGCTTCCTCATGTAGGCACTACTATCTTTACCACAATGTCTGCGCTTGCGCAGCAATACAATGCCATCAATTTAGCGCAGGGGTTTCCCAATTTTGAAATCGATGCCGTATTGCAAAACTGCCTGATTGAAGCAGCCCAGTCAAATGCGCACCAGTATGCGCCCATGCCTGGTTTGTTGGAATTGCGCATGCAAATAGTCGCATTAATTGCCCAACAGTACAAAAGAAACATTGACCCAAATGAGGTATTGGTAACAGCCGGAGCAACACAGGCTATTTTCACGAGTATCCAAGCGCTTGTGCATCCGGGTCAAGAGGTCATCATTTTGGATCCGAGCTATGATTGTTATGAGGCACCTGTAGTTTTGGCAGGAGCTCAACCCATCCGCATTCCGTTAGGCTTGGATTTCAGACCCAATTGGGCGCAAATAAGGGCGTCTATTTCAGCGAATACACGAATGCTCATCACGAATAATCCGCATAACCCAAGCGGAACCATATGGGACGCCAACGATTTTGAGGCCTTAGAAAGCATCATGCAGGACTTTCCAGATTTGCTCTTGCTTTCAGATGAAGTTTATGAATTCATCGCTTTTGAACAAAGCCATCAGTCTATACATCAGTGCGCTCAAATCCGCAAGCGCGCCATCATCGTTTCTTCTTTTGGCAAGACGTTCCACATCACAGGCTGGAAGATGGGCTACTTAGTTTGCGCACCTGACCTGATGAAAGAAATACATAAGGTGCATCAGTTTTTGGTGTTTTCGGTCAACAGTGTCGCACAACTCGCCTTGGCTAATTATCTGGCTCAGGTCAAAATTGATTCCTTGGCCACTTTCTATATGCAAAAGAGAGATCAATTCCGAGAGGGAATGCACAAAAGCCGCTTTGATTTGCTGCCTGCTCAGGGGAGCTATTTTCAAGTGGCATCTTATGCCGCTATTTCCGACGAACCCGATACCGATTTTTGTATCCGACTCACCAAAGAGTATGGTGTGGCCGCCATTCCCTTATCCGTTTTTAATGCAAATGGGGAAGACCGCAAACTCATCCGTTTCTGTTATGCCAAAACAGCGCCCACGCTTGAGGCCGCAATTGAAAGACTATGCAGCATTTAAAAGTAGGCATCTTACAATTCGACCAAGTTTGGGAGGACAAACAAGCCAATTTTGAGCGAATCAAAGCGCTTTTGGCGGGCTGCCAACAACTTGACTTACTGTTGCTACCTGAAATGTTCCACACCGGGTTTTCAATGCAGATCGCCTTGGCTGATGACTGGCAAAATTCAACGGGGCTTCAATTTTTAAAAACAATTGCCCAAGCATATGATACGGCAATTTATACCTCATTGATGGTACAGGATCACGCTTCATTTTACAATCGAGGGGTATTTATTGAACCTAATGGGACAGTCTATACCTATGACAAGAGAAAAGCCTTTGGACTCGGGGGTGAGGATGAATATTTTAAAAATGGAAGCAGCGAACAAATCGTGACCTATAAAAATTGGCGCTTCAATTTACAAATTTGTTACGATTTGCGTTTTCCTGAACTCACTCGAAATCGGATAGACCAAGATGGCACTGTTGCTTATGACGTGCTATTGAATGTCGCCAATTGGCCTCAAAAACGTATTTCACATTGGGATGCGCTATTGAAAGCAAGGGCCGTTGAGAACCAGTGCTATGTCATTGGCTGTAATCGCATAGGAACCGACGGCAATGCACTTGTCTATAACGGCCATAGCCAGGTATTGAATATGTTTGGCGAGCACTTGAGCACACCCCACGAACAAGTCGGGATTTACGTTGTTGAATTAGATCATGAAGCACTCCAAATGGGCAGAAAAGCGCTGCCTTTTTTGAAAGATGCTTAGATTTTAGTACATTTATTACCTAAATATTTGAAAATGAAAAAACTTTTACTTTTTGTCAGTGCAATTGCTTCTGTAGCTTATGCTCAGAAAGCGCCGCGCATTCAAACCTTCCAAGAATTAGTGAAGACCCCTAAAGTGACTTCAGAAGTAGTTTCTGAAGAAAAAATCTTGGGTGTAACGCTTTGGTCAGACAATTTCACAGATCCTGCTAACTGGATTATCGACAACTCAGGTCAGAGCGGCATCGAATTCGGCTGGAATATCAATAACAGCAGCGACGGTTGGTGGTCTGCAAACGGCATCACCTCAACTTCTGGTGGCAATTACGCAGAGTTAGTCAATGGCGACCCAACGGCTTCTCCTGGTACACAAGCGCTCAATGTAACCTATACATTAACAACTGCACAACCAATTGATATCGCTAACCTAGGGGGGAATAATCAAGTTTCTTTGCAGTTTCAGCAGTATGGCGCACGCTTCAACGACCTACAAGAAATCCAAATTTCTACAAATGGCACTACTTGGGTTACAGTCGGCAACAACCTAGACAAACCAGTTTTGTCTGCTGCAGGTGGTTCGGCTTTTGCCAATCCAGATACCAAAATCATCAATCTTGCTACTTTTTTAACGGCGACGCCAAGTCCAATTTGGGTTCGTTTCTCCTGGACTACCAATTACCCAGGTTCTGCAACCAATCCGAATGTATGGGTTACTTACGGCTGGTACATCGACGACGTTAAAATTGTTACGAACCCAACCAATGACCTCTCTGTCACTTCTTCATTCTGGGGTTCAGTAGGCTTGCCTTACTACCAAATTCCTGATGAGCAAGTCACAGAAATCGGTTTTGCAGCTGACGTTTTCAACGGCGGTGTCAATACCCAAACAAACGTGAAACTCAACATCAACGCCAACAACGGCGCTTGGACTGGCTCTTCTGCTCCTGTGAGCATTGTCTCATTAGATACAACCTCAATTGAGCTCACTACCTTCTATACTCCACCTGCAACACCAGGTAATATTTCCATTACGCGCAATATTTCTGCTGACTCAACAGACGACATCCCTGCCAACAACGCTTTGGCTAACATCGATTTTGCGGTAACTGACTTTATTTATGCCCGCGATAACGGCACGCCATCAGGAAGCACCTCAAACGGAACCGACGGTTTTGAGTCGGGTAACTTATTTGATGTTTTCCAAGATGCCACCCTCAAAGCAATTGACGTACGCATGCCCGGTGGTGCAAATGGCGCTACTGTCGGAACAGAAATTTTCGTCAAATTGTATTCCATAGATGCCACAACTGGTGATTTCTTATTTGAATCAGAATCAGCACCATTTGTAATTGCCTCGAACAACCTGAACACCATTCTCACGCTCGAACTCGAGCCATATGCGAATGTGGTTGCCGGCACAACCTATTTGGCAGTGGTTGGTGCTTATTCAGGTGGTTTGCGCGTATCTAATGCTGGTAAGTCAGATCCACAAACGACCTTCTTTTTGGATATGGCAGACAACACTTGGTATTATTCAACCAATACGCCAATGGTGCGCATGAACTTTAATCCAATTTTGAGTGTTGCTGAGCAAACAGAAATTGCACAAGCAGTTGTACTTCCAAATCCTACTACAGCCAATGCTACTTTGCGTTTTGATTTACAAAACACCTCCGATGTAGTCGTTGTTGTTACAGATGTAGCTGGCAAAACCATGCAAACTAATAGCTTCAATCAACTGACAGCAGGCGCACAAGAAATTACGCTTGGCGCAGAGCAGTGGGCGGCAGGTATCTACACCGTAAACATTACTTCTAATGGCCACTCTGTTACAAAGAAATTTGTAAAACGCTAATTAGTACACTTCATCATGAAAAGCCGGGCAACCGGCTTTTTTTTTGCCATATGACTTTCGAATACGGATATCTCGGCTTGTTTTTAGCCAGTTTTTTAGCAGCAACCATTTTACCTGTTGCTTCGGAAATTTTTCTCACGTCTATGTTTTTGTTGGGTTACGATCCATTGACTTGTGTGATGGTGGCCACAACAGGCAATACCTTAGGTGCTTGGCTCAATTATGGCATTGGTTACCTCGGCAAACCTGAATGGCTGCAAAAACTGGGTGCGCAACAAGCTGCAATAGACCGTTGGAAAAACCGAATTCATCAGTTCGGAAGCTGGATGGCGTTGTTGTGTTGGGTTCCGGTAATTGGAGATGTAATTGGAATAGCGCTAGGGTTTTTTCGCGCACCATGGTTACCCACTTTTATACTGATGGGTGTCGGCAAGCTATTTCGTTACTTTGTAGTGTGGGCCGGCTATTATTTTTGGTAAGCTTTTAAATACTCCATAAAAGGATCGCGTTGCTCAATAATATCTTCTCTTGTCGCTTTGATGAGCACATCAGGGCTAATCGGCAAAAGGATCCGATCTTTCACATGAAATGGCGTGAATTTCAAGGTAGCAACCATGACATCAATTTTAGAATTGTCCAGTGAAATAATCGCTGGATTGCCGAAGGTGCCGCCCATACCACCCATACATGGCGTCCCGAGTATTGCGCCGCGTTCGATGTGCTTGAACCACGCTGCGAACAACACAGAGGCGGACATTGAATTGCCATTTAAGACCAAATTACACGCGCCCTCGTAAACATAATTCATGTTGTTTTCGGGGATGTAATCATACAAAATGGTATGCGTAGCGCCTTTGGGCAATCGATAAAAGTCATATTCTTTTGAAATGAGCCCGTTCGGGTAAACATTCTTTGCCCGATTTTCAAATTGCATCTGTTGCATAGGTGTCAAAAGCGCAAAGCGATCGTAGTCACTGCGCTTGTATAAATAATTGGTTTTGACAGCCGTTTTTTTGGTGTTGATATAGCTAAAAAGATATTCTTCGGCCCTCAAAAGCCCACCTAAGTTATTGCGCAAATCAATAAAAATAGTGGTGCAATTGCGCTGCCTTACTTCTTCAAAAAAGGCATCAATTTGTTTTTTATAGAGGTTCAAGGAAAGCGGTTGGAAGGATTCCACAACAAGAATGCCTTGGTTGTTTTCATCAAAGGAGCAGGAGAGTTCATCCTCGGAGTTGTTCAATAAGCTCGACAAAAAATACTTCCAAGACGGACTAAAATCAATCTCCTTGGTGAGGGTATCACCTTGAACGGTAACCAGCTTTACTTTGGCACGCTTTGCGCGCTTCATATCCATAGAAAGTAAGTTGTATACAATACCTATGTACTCGCTGGCTACTTCTGTTTTTGCCGAATAAGCATTTCCTTCGCTTAAGCTCAATGCTAATGCATATTCAAATAATTGATGAACCTCGAAAGTGTCAATTTGAAGAATTTCCGCACCTATATTGAAGTCGGGGTCAAAGGCACCGCTGATATAAAATTTATCATCAACAATCTCTACAAAAAAAGGCAAGACCTTTCGGCGTGCATTGACGTTGTACAGAAATTGTTTTGGATTGATGCCTGTATGGGAGTCTTTGAGCGTAAAAAGGTAAGAATTGACTACCAAAATAAATTCAAAAACGGTCAAGGGTTGTTTGATTTTTTGTTGCGCACTCGCGTAGGCTAGGCTGAGGTCATTTAAATTCCCGTAATAAGTAGGATTCGGGTGTGTTTCTAATATGTGTTTGTGCAATTGTGCAAGGTCAGCTTGCATGGCTTGTGGGCACAAATAGGTTTTTGCGGGTAGTTCTTTTTTGGGATTAAAGCTGCTTTGGCAGTCTTGTGCAAAGACGTTCGAGAAGATCCAGAAAATGAAAGCAAAAGAAATCGAGAGGCGCATGCGCGTTTGTACGAGATTGTTTTAATTTTGTTCAGTAATGAGCATCCTAAAATTATTATTTTTTATTTCAAGCTATGCCATCCTTAGCTTTTCTTGTTCAGCGCCCGATCGAGCACAGTGCGCTTGTCTTGAACAGGCACAAAAAGTCAATCGCTTAACGCAAGCCGTTTGGAATAACAGCGCTAGTCACCAAGATTCACTTTTGTTGAGCAAAGCACTTCAAAAGAAAGACAAACTTTGTAAAAAGTTACAGGAGGCAGCGCCAGAAACACTTCACGAACTCCAAGCTTTATGTCCACATTAAGAGACGACATGCCCACGGTTTTAATTGCAGGTGGTTCTGGACTCATTGGAAGCCAGCTCACGCGTCATTTCAAAGACCGCGGCTTTCGCGTGTACAAACTCACCCGCAAGCCCACCAAACACGGCCATATCTTTTGGGACCCAAAAGCTGAAAAAATGAGCACCAGTAAATTAGATAAAATTGAGGTGCTCGTCAATTTAGTAGGGGAGAATATAGGCTCTAAACGCTGGACAGCCAAACGCAAGGCAGAGATCCTCGCGTCACGGGTGCAGAGCACTCATTTTTTGGCATCTATGATTCCTCAAATGACGCAACTCAAGTATTACATCGGAGCTTCTGGCGTCAATTGTTACGACAACTTACCAGGTAAAGTTTTTACAGAGGATGAGCCGTATGGCCATGATTTTTTGGCAACAGTTGTCAAAGAATGGGAAGCCGCCCATCAGTTGGTACTCAAGCAGGTTCCGGGTTCTATTTTGCGCATCTCTATGGTGCTATCCAGACACGGCGGATCTTTACACCTCATGAAACAACCCATTTATTGGGGTCTTGGAGCTCCTGTTGGGGCAGGCTCTCAAACGAGCCCCTGGATTCATATAGATGATCTTTGCAGGCTCATGCTCTTCGCATACGATACCAAACTAGAAGGCACCTTCAATGCATTGGGAGGAAATGATACCAATGCAGACATGACCACGCGTTTGGCCAAATGGCTCAAGCGGCCTCTTTTTCTGCCCAATATTCCAGCGATTGCACTGCGTTTGCTTTTAGGGGAGCGCGCTGTATTGGTTTTGTCGGATTTGCGTGCGAGTAACCAAAAAATCAAAGCGGCAGGTTTTACTTTCAAATATACCTCTTTGGATAGCGCCTTTAAGTCCTTTTTCAAGAAGCGCTAACATACATTTCACATTAGGTCCTTATTTTCACCCAAACTTGTTTTTCAAAAAGAAAAATAAGTACATTCAAAAAAAATAGCGAATGAGAAAAAAGGAAAAAATCTTTGTGCTAGACACCTCTGTTTTACTGCACGACTTCGATGCCATTGTCAATTTCAAAGAGCATTATGTAGCCATACCAATTACCGTTTTAGAAGAACTCGATAAGTTCAAGATAGGCAACGATACCAAGAATTTTTCTGCACGAGAAGTCATTCGCTTTATTGATAAACTTTCCGGGAGTGGCTCTTTACAAGAGTGGATAACCTTAGGCAAAGGCTTGGGTAAGTTCAAGGTGGTGATGGATGAACAGCCGACAGGCCTCAACGCTGAAAAGGTTTATGCCATGGGCAAAAATGACCACAAAATCATCAATGCGGCACTTGGCTTAATGGAATTAGAGCAAAAGCGCACGGTTATTTTAGTGACCAAAGACATCAATTTGCGCATAAAAGCTAAAGCACTTGGCGTTGTGGCAGAAGACTACGAAACAGGAAAGGTGAACACTGCCGAAATTCAAGGCGCAGGTAAATACGGTGTGGAGGGCATAGATTCAGAGGTGATTCGCGAGATTTTTACGCGAGGAAGCATCGAAGAAAATGGCATTCTTGGCGAGCGCAAAGCAACCAATGGCTATTATATCCTAAAGAATGGCAAAACATCTTCACTGGCGTTTTATAATCATCACTCAGATCAAATAGAACGCATAGAAAAGGAATTTGTATACGGCATCAAACCTAAAAATGCAGAGCAGGCTTTTGCTTTTCATGCTTTGTTGAATCCGGATGTAAAATTAGTGGCGATGCAAGGGGTTGCAGGCACCGGAAAAACCCTTTTGGCATTGGCATCTGCATTAGAGCAAAACAAAAAGTTCAATCAAGTTATTTTGGCCAGGCCACTCGTTCCGCTTTCCAATAAAGAAATTGGTTTCTTACCTGGCGACGCCGACGATAAAATAGGCCCCTACATGGAACCGCTTTGGGACAACCTCAAGTTTATCAAGTCGCAATTCGGAGAAAACGAAAAGAAATACAAAGCCATTCTAGAAATGGAACAAACCAAACGAATTGTCATTACACCGCTCGCATTTATAAGGGGCCGGAGCCTGAGCAATATCATGTTTATCATTGATGAAGCGCAAAACCTCACACCTCACGAAGTCAAAACGATCATCACACGAGCGGGTGAAAACACCAAGATTGTGTTTACCGGTGATGTACATCAGATAGACACTCCTTATCTCGATGAAAATAGCAATGGCTTGGCTTATTTGATAGACCGTTTAAAGGGCCAGCCCTTGTTTGCACACGTGCGCTTGGAAAAAGGGGAGCGCTCGGAATTGGCCAACTTGGCCAATGATTTATTGTAGTACTTGCGGCTCAATGCGCAAGAGTTCGCCACAATAAAGTGTTTTTTCGGTCTGGCTCTCTAGGTATAAACTACTGTGCTCAGCCTTGCGCCCTTCGAAATACATGTCGGCGAGCTCGGTCAGTAAATCAGCTTCGATAGCTGGAGAGTAGGTATTGAGTGTGAGTCTGCCATTGGGACTGAGTATGGCTGCACACGCGGCAAAGAGTTGGTCAATTTTATCTTCAAGTTTCCACTTTTCTCCCTTCACTCCATTTCCCCAAGCTGGTGGGTCCATTAAAATATAGTCGTATTGATGGCCGCGGCGGGCTTCTCTTTCGGCAAACTTGAGCGCATCTTCTAGCACCCAATGGATGTTCAGGAGTCTACTTGCATCCATGTTTTGTCGTGCCCAATTCAGGATGGATTTTGATGAATCGATGTGGAAGGTATCTGCCCCCTTGAGGCGCGCCATACAGCTTGCGGCACCTGTGTAGGCAAATAAATTGAGGAATTTATCGTCGGGGCCAACATGTGTATCAATGTGGGCCCAATTAATAGCTTGTTCTGGAAAAAGACCAACGTGTTTGAAAGTAGAAGTCCCTAGTACGAATTTAAGACGACCATAGGCCAACTGCCATTCTGTTGGCGCGTCGGGTCGAAGAGCTTTCCAACGCCCATTTTTACCGGGCACTTCCAAGAATTCCCAGTGAGCCATTGCGCGCCATTCTGTAAAAGGTTTGCCGCTGTGAAAATAGGCTTGTATGTCGGGCCTAATCGTGATGACTTTGCCCCAGCGCTCGAGTTTTTTCCCACCTCCGGCATCTAGTAATTGGTAATCAGGCCAAGAGGGTGCAATGGCGCGTGGCGTTTGAGACATTTTAACGCATTTTAGGGGTTTTCTTGCGACCACCCGTCATTTGGGCCATGCGCATTTGGTTTTTGGAGGGGGCCATTTGCAGCTGCTGTTGGAGCATTTTGATTTGATCTTTGAGCATGCCGTTTTTGTCGTGTTTTTTGGCTTCTGCGAGCAGCGCCAAAGCTTCTGGTCTACGACCTGTTTGAGCGCAAATACCAGCGAGGTGCATGCGCGCAACCGCGTTGTCTTCTTTTTGGCGTAGCCCCAAACCAATAGCTTTGCGCAAGAGTTGTTCGGAGGTAGCAAAGCCAAGCTCTTGTGCGCCGAGAACGGCTTTGAGATAGAGAATGTAGGCGTGTTGTTTTTTAGGCAACAAATGTGGATGGGTGATTTTGTTGATATATGCTTTGGCTTTGTCTTGGTTGCCAACGCGCATCTGATTGAGCGCAAGGATCATGTTTTCGTTGCGGAAGAACGACAATACGATGAGTGCAGTAATGAAAATAAAGAAGATGCCCCAGCCCCAATGCCCAGAGACAAAGAGATAGACATTAAAAAAAGCAGCAACAAGTGCAAGTACAATGCGGATGATAAATGCGGTCATAATTTAGGATTCAATAGTGGCAATACATTTGAGTTCGATGGCGATGGGTGTAGGAAGTGAAGAAATCTCTACGGTGGTGCGACAAGGCAGGTTGTCTTTGAAGTATTCAGCGTACAACTTGTTGTAGGTATGGAAGTCGCGTTTCATGTTCACCAAGAATACCGTGACATCTACCAACTGATCCCAGGAAGACCCTGAAGCTTCTAAAATTATTCGGACGTTTTCAAATACGCTGCGACATTGCGCTTCGAAGTCGAAGGTGATGAAGTTGCCGTTGTGGTCTAGCTGAAGACCAGGCACGGAAGAATCATTGGCATCTGAACCAGCCACGCGCGGCCCAACACCGGATAAAAACAATAAGTTTCCTACGCGTCTGGCGTGAGGATACAGACCCACTGGTTTTGGAGCGTTGTCTGTAGAGATACGTTCATTTGCGGACATTTCACAGAATTTAAGCAAATATAGGGAAAGGCGAGCGATTTGAACGGATCTTAGTATCAAACCCCCATTAAAAGCCAAGATTATTGCGTAAATTCGCTCTAAATGAACCTAGCGCACCGCATCGAACTTTCACTCGTGATTCCTACTTTCAACGAAGAGGGAAACGTGCAACGCTTGTACCAAGAAATCCGTGCAGTACTTGCGCAACTTCAACTTGAGCACTACGAATTCATTTTTATCGACGACGGTAGTTCGGATGCTTCTTTGCACAACATCGAAGCCTTGCGTGCTCAAGACCCGAAGGTCCACTATTTGCAATTTAGTCGGAACTTTGGCCACCAACACGCACTCAAAGCTGGCCTTGACCACGCTAGAGGAGCAGCTGTTATCAGCCTAGATGCCGACCTCCAGCATCCGCCGGCACTCATTGCCGATATGCTTCATCATTGGCGCAATGGGGCAGAGGTAGTCTATACCCGTCGCCAAGACAAACAAAATGTTGGCTTTTTTAAAAAAATGAGCGCCAAAGCTTTTTATTGGTTGGCCAATCGGCTTTCTGAAGTACCGATAGAAGAAGGGACCGCCGATTTTAGGCTCCTTGACCGCAAAGTGGTAGACGCCATCAAATCATTCAAAGAATCCCATTTGTTTTTGCGCGGCCTCATACCAACTCTTGGGTTCAAGCAAGTAGCATTAGACTACGAAGCTGCTGCACGCCACAGCGGCCAAAGTAAATACTCATTTGGCAAAATGTTGCGTTTTGCCATCAACGGCATTACTTCTTCTAGTGCTAAGCCGCTTTATTTTTCAATTTATTTAGGCCTCTTTTTTGCCTTTCTTGCGTTTGTATACGGATGCTACGCTATTTATATTGCCGTTTTCACCAATGCCGCTATCACCGGCTGGACTTCCCTTATTGCTTCGGTCTTGTTTATTGGCGGTATTCAAATGATTTTAATAGGCATTGTTGGCATTTATTTAGGCAAGCTTTTTGTGCAAAGCAAACAACGCCCGACCTACATCATTAAAACAGAAACGCTCTCAGCAGACCAACATGATCATTAAACGCCTTGTCCTCCTTATTTTACTGGCCTTTGGATCTGTTGCCAATGCACAAATCCCAATGGGCACCTGGAAATTTCATGTAGCAAGTGCCCAAGCCATTGATATCGTTACCGACGGCGAGAGAATTTTTACGGCACTCACAAACGGCCTGTACATTTACAACCCATACACCGAAGAAGGCGTACTCAAAACGGCGCTCAACGGTTTATCCGACATTGAAATTTCTTGTTTGTATCATGACGGCCTTGACAACGCAGTCTACATCGGCTATCAAAACGGAAACATCGACAAATGGCAAAACGGCAAGATCACCAATCTGCCAGCCATCAAGCTCGCGCAAGTTTCAAACTCTAAACGCATCAACAAATTTGAACGCAGCGGCCCTTACATCTATGCCGCCAACGACTTTTCGGTCGTTCTCATCGACGTGCTCAAAGAGGAAATCAAAGACACTTACTATCCAACAAATAGTCTTGAACCTATTGTCGACGTTGCCATTACCCAAGACTCCATATTTGCCCTGACGCCAACCCAAATGCTTAAAGGTTTACGCAGCAATCCTGCCCTACCAGATTACTCACAATGGGATCGCGACCTTCGCTTTCCTTATCAAACAGAAAATCAATACCGAGAACTTCAGGTCATTGGACAGCAGTTTTGGGTGCTCAGAGCCAACAGCACTTACGGCCAAGACTCCGTTTTTAGGCTCAAAAATGAACTCTTGCTCAATGTCATCAACGAGCCGTTTAGCTATGAAATCAATAGCATCCAAGTGCTAGGTTCTCAAATGGCTATTTCTATTGATGGAGGGTTCTTGCTTTACAATCCTGATGGGCTGGCACTGAGCGCTTATTCTGCCAGTTTGCTCGACCGCTGGATCAATCCATCAAGAGTTTGTCAGTTAGGTTCTTCATACTGGAGCGCTGATCAAGCTTGGGGGCTGCAAGAGCACCCAAATGCTTTTACTTGTAAACGCTATCCGATAGAAGGCTTGGCCAATCAATATGTCTATACCATGGATTGTCAGGAGGGTGTTTTGGCTGTAGGCTCGGGGCGTTTGGAAGCAGAAATTGCACCTGCATTTACCCGCAACGGCATTCATATTTTAGCCGAGCAAGAATGGCGTTTTCACAATACCTCAAAAGTAACTTCCTGGGATGCAAGCAAAATGTGGGATTTCATCTCCATAGCCGTCAACCCAAAAAACCCCAAAGAAATTGCTACTGGCACCTATTCTTTTGCTCCGCTATCACTCCTGACCGAAGCTGACACGCTGGTTTTCGATCAAACCAATTCGCCAATTGAGCCCGTATCAATTGGAAACGGATGGTCGTTGGTCTCCGGACTCAAATTTGATTCAAAGGGCAATTTATGGGCTGCAAACGGCTACACCGATCGCCCCATTAAACTGCGTCAACCAGATGGCGTTTGGTCGAGTTTTTATTTGGGGTCAGGGGCCGCAAATAAACAAACAACAGAGCTTGAAATTGACTTCCAAGACAATATTTGGATGGGAACCTACGCCAATGGTCTAGTTGGTTTGCAACATCAGGGCACCCTAGACGACCCCAGCGATGACCTCAGCATTCAACTCACCACAGGCGAACTCATGGGCAACCTCCCCTCCAATAAAATCACCGCCCTTGCAGCCGATTTTGACGGAGAACTCTGGATTGGGACCGATGCGGGTTTTGCGGTGCTTTACAATGCCAACGGTTCTTTTTCAGCCGGGGCTGGCAATTACGACGCCCAACGCATCCTGATTCCTTTTGAGGGCAATTATGAAGAGGTGCTCGGCGACGCCAGCATTACCGACATTGAGGTCGATGGCGGCAATCGCAAATGGATGTCTACTGCAAATGCAGGCTTGGTGTTGTTGTCTCCCGACGGCACCCAAATCATTGCGCAGTACAACGAAGAGAATTCTCCTTTGATTTCCAATACCATATACGATATTGAAATCAATCAGCAAACAGGCGAGTTATACATCGTTACGGATAAGGGGTTGGTCTCTTTTCGCATCGACGCCACCTACGAAGACCCCACTTATGAAACGCTCAACGTGTTTCCGAATCCCGTGAAACCCGACTATTTTGGCCCGATTACCATTCAAGGGATTCGCTATAACTCCGATGTAAAAATCACCGATGCTGCGGGTAATTTAATTTTTAAAACGCAATCCAACGGGGGTACCGCCACCTGGAATGGTCAAAACCTCAACGGAGAAAAAGTTCCTACAGGCGTTTATTTCTTCTGGACCGCCAATAATTACCAAGGTGGCGACCGTAAGGTTGCCAAAGTACTCGTCATTCGTTAACATGTTGGGCTTTGACTTTCTGTCTCCATTATTGGAGTTAATTGCGGCTCTTCTCGGCTTCATTTACGTTTATCTGATTGCCACCGAAAGATCAATCGGCTGGATTTTCGGCATTGCCAGTGCGTTTTTATATGCTTTGTTTTTCTACCGCATGCACACTTGGGGTTTGTTCAGCCAGCAAATTGCCTACATCGTTCTTGGTTTTTATGGCTTGGCCACCTGGTCAGATCAAAAAGAAGCCTTGCCCATCCGAACCCTAGGCAAAAGGATTTGGCTATGGGTTTTAGGGTCGTTAATGTTGGGCCTTGTGTTTTTTATCCTTCAATGGTTCACAAAAGATGATGTACATGGTCATTTTTCATTCACAAGCCTTTCAAATTGGCGTTCTATTTTAGACGCTCAATTCTTTGTTTTTTCCATACTCGCCACTTGGCTCACGACCAAAAAGGTTCTTGAGAACTGGCTGGTCTGGCTGGTCGTCAATATCGTTGGGGTCATTTGGTTCAGCTATGAACATTGGTGGTCTACCGCAATTTTATACTTTGCTTATTTATTACTTGCTTTCAACGGCTATATAAAATGGAAAAAGCAGCTCTCCGCATAGCATTTACTGGCCCAGAGTCTAGTGGCAAAACCACTCTTGCTCTTTGGCTTTCTTCGTTTTTAGAACTTCCATACATGGAAGAATATGCCAGAACCTATCTTGCTGATCAAATGGATTATCAGCAAGTAGATTTAGACCTGATAGCGGCTAAACAAGTTGAATTATGGCCCAACCACGGCTTGATTGCCGACACCGAAATGCATGTGTTTCAAATTTGGGCTGTCGTCAAATACGCGCAAGTCAGCCCAAGGATTACAAACCTATTGAACGCACAGCAATTTGACCATTATTTTTTGTGCGCACCGGATATTCCATGGGAGCCAGACCCGCTCAGAGAAAACCCTTTGAATAGAGAAATGCTTTTTGGTTTATACCTCGAACAACTCGAAAAATACGGCCGCAATTTTACCATACTCACTGGCTATTTAGAAAATCGACAAGAACTGATCAAAGTCAAGATTTCTGAGCTTTTGAATAGCTAACTTTGTACCATGAAACGAATTCTTTTTGTCGGAGTCCTTTTGTTGTTGGCAGTCCCTATTGCATATTATTTTTTGGGTCCTCAAGGCAAAGTCAAGGCCTTGCCTGCCATCAATCCTATTGATGTTCAACAAGATATGGTCGATCCAGAAATGCTCAGAATAGGAAAGGGGCATCGAGTTGGCGCATTCCGCTTTCAAAATCAAGATGCTAAATGGATTTCCGACGCCGACATGAGAGGTCGGGTGAGTGTTGTAGAGTACTTCTTTACGACATGTAAAAGCATTTGCCCGATCATGAATTCACAAATGGAGCGCATTCAAAAGAAATTTTCTGGACAACCCGACGTGCGTATTTTCAGTTTTACCGTCGATCCAGAAACTGACACAGTAGCTCAAATGAAGCGTTGTGCAACTCAGCACCACGCTAAGGCCGGGCAGTGGCATTTTCTAACTGGTGAAAAGTCGGCGCTTTATGCTTTGGCAAGGCGTTCGTTTTTTGTGCTCAAACCCGCTGAAGCTCAAAATCTTGGCGATGCCGGCAGCGACTTTATTCACACCAATAACTTTGTGCTCATCGACCAAAAAATGCGCATTCGTGGTTACTACGACGGCACCAATCCGAAGGAAGTCAGTCTGCTTCAGGCACATATCGAGCAACTGCTCGCCGATCCACAATAAAGGCATTTGCTTTTTGCGTATCTTTGCTGTCAAATGAGACAACCAAAGAAAACAGGTGCAAAGCCTAAAGCAAGTGGTGCCAAAGACGCACCAAAGGTGAGTGCCCGTGACAAGCGCAAATATATCGATTACAAAATCAAAGTTAAAAAAGGCGATCCATTGCCTAGTTTTCGCGAAGATGCCATTCGCCTCAATAAGTTTTTATCCAACGCAGGTATATGTTCACGTCGCGAGGCGGATGTCCTCATACAAACTGGCGTTGTATCCATTAACGGCGTAATTGTTACCGAAATGGGTTACAAAATCAAGCCCGGAGATGTAGTGCAATACGATGGAGAGACCATCAATGCAGGTACCAAGCGTTATGTACTGCTCAACAAACCAAAAGGCTACATCACTACTCTCGACGACGCAAGAGGCCGCAAGACCGTCATGACGCTCGTGAGCAAGGCTTGTCGCGAACAGATTTTCCCGGTGGGCCGCATGGAGCGCGATACCACTGGCCTTATGCTCTTTACCAACGACGGAGACATGATGAAAAAACTCATGCATCCTCGCTATCATGCACGCAAGATTTACCATATTGAAACCAATAAGGCTGTTGCCCGCGAGGACCTCGAAAAAATGACCCGCGGTGTAGACCTCGAGGATGGTCGTTTCAGAGCAGAAGAGGCAAGTTTCGTCGAAGGCGGCCAAAGCAATGAGATTGGCATTGAAATCCGTTCGGGTAAAAATCAGGTCGTGCGTCGTTTGTTAGAAGCTCTCGGTTACCAAGTTATCAAGCTCGATCGAGTAGTGTATGCTGGCCTGACCAAAAAAGATTTGCCTCGTGGTTATTATCGCCACCTCACCGAACAAGAGATTGCGTTTTTAAAGATGTCTAAATGAAAAAATGGGTTTTTATTGGCTTACTTATCTTAGGTGCAACCTTGACAGGTTTGTTTGTCAAAGGCTATTTTTCTGAACAAAATGCCGCATACACAAGCCTGAACCCAAACGCCGCTTATTTTTATCCTCTAGACACCATTCCCAAAATTTATCATTACCGCGACATTGCAAATGGTCTAGCCGAAGAATTTCACCGAATTTATACCGTTGAAGATGCCTTAGGCCCCCACCTTATTGTAGAGGTGTATGCAGCAGATGGCCGTTTGCGAGAAGCCATTAATTTCAACATCGATTCTTTGGTTGTCCAAGATCACATGGTCGTGAACAGGCTGCAATCTAAAGAAAAAGCTACACTGTATAAGAACCAGCTTTTTCCTTTTGACCTTCAAAAAGAAGCTTGGTTTGCATCCAAATTCAGTGGCGTAACAGACTCCACACTCATTTTAAATGAAGTTTTGCGCAATTTTCAGGCGAAAAAACCAACTGTATTTTTAGCAAATCAAAAAGCTGAAGCGCTCTATTTCAAAGACCTCATTCGCCGTACGGTTTTGAATCCATACACAAGAAAAGAAAAAGAGGTCCGCGGTTATCAAACCAGTATTTATGCAAAGGGTTATGGCTTGGTAGCCTGGCACAATCGTAACAAAACCATACATTACCGTTTGGAACGCGTTCTGACGCAAAAGGAGTGGATTAAAATTATAGCACGATGAAACAGCTTATTTTTCTATTGGCGCTCATGCTTTGCAGCACGGGACTACACGCGCAATTTTCAAAGCAAAAAAAATCAACTGGCCCCGGCACACTGTTCTTCTATTGGGGATACAACCGCAGTATTTATTCGCCTAGTTCTATTCGTTTTATTGGCCCCGGCTACGATTTCAAACTCAAAGGCGTTGAAGCGGTAGACCGCCCCTCTGAAGACTTCAGTGAATACGTGAGCTTGAACACTTTCACGGTGCCACAATTTGACGTGCGCATTGGTTATAACTTTAAGCGCAATTGGGCGCTTTCTTTTGGCTATGAACACATGAAATACGTCATGAAGCACGGCCCAACTTACTATTTGAGTGGCATAATAAGCCCTGGAATTGACCAAGCTACAGGTTGGTCTGGTACGTACAGCGGAGACTCGGTAGTGACCAACGAGAGCACTTTTCACTACGAGAACACCAACGGGCTCAATTATATCAATGTTCAACTCACGAATGTGTTTAAAATTTACCAATCGGAGAAAGGTAATTTTGCCTTGACGACATTAATGGGTGTTGGTGCTGGCCCCATTCTTTCCTACAACGACTTTACCTTTGCCGGCGAAAAGTCTATGGAAACCGTTTCGCTTTCTGGCGTAGGTGCATCTGGGCACTTTGGTTTACGCGCTGAATTTTTCAAGCATGTATTTGTTGCAGCAAATTTGCAAGGCGGCTTTATTGGCCAATACCGCGTTAAAACGCGCCCGAATGACTACGATTCTCATGCCAAACAAGCCTTCTTGTATGGTCAGCGCGACATCGTTGTTGGCGCTTTATTTTACCTCAAGCAGTCCGATAAGTGTAATTCTTGCCCAAACTGGTAAAATGAAATACCTGATTGTCGGTCTCGGAAACCCAGGTTCGGAGTATGCTGAAACCCGCCACAACATTGGCTTCAAAGTCCTTGATGAAATAGCTTCAGAACTTGGCGTTTCTTTCGCTCTAGACAAAGCCGCATTTAAAGCTGAAGCCAAATTCAAAGGTCGGCAGCTCGTCTTGATCAAACCAATCACCTACATGAACCTTTCAGGTAAAGCAGTCAATTATTGGCTGCAGACCGAAAAAATTAACGTTTCCAATTTACTTGTCGTCACCGATGATATCGCGCTCCCGTTTGGAACGCTGCGTTTGAAAGGAAAAGGAAGTGATGGCGGCCATAACGGCCTCAAAGATATCCAAGCAACCCTCAAAACGCAAGAATACGCGCGGTTGCGTTTTGGCGTTGGTGCAGATTTTGCCAAAGGACGTCAGGCAGACTACGTTTTGGGAGAATGGAAAACAGATGAAAGACTAGCCCTCCCCGAGAGAATAACTACGGCAGCAGCAGCAGCGAAAAGTTTCGTGTTTGACGGGCTTCCAATGGCCATGACAAATTGGAATAACAAGTAAACACGTTGGTGTTAAGCTATTGTTAACTCCCCTTTTTTTATTATCTTTCGTCAAACTACTATTCTATGAAACACAGTTACTTACTGTTCTTTTTCTGGTTTCAAGTCCCAATTTTTGCTCAATATTGCACCAATGTAGGCCCTACTAGCACCGTAGATTCAAATGTCGAAAGTGTTGTACTTAGCGGCGTGGTGGGCACCATTAATTATGTGGGTTGCCCTGGTGTTGTTGGCTTACAAGATTTGACGCAAAGTGTCAATGTTTCACTCAACGCGGGCGGAACCTACACGATTTCAGTTAAATTCGGCACTTGCAACGGTAATTATGCTGGAGCCGGCGAAGCCTGGATTGATTTTGACCAAAACGGCAATTTTGACCCCTATGAGAGCCTTGGCACATGGGTAGGAACGCCACCGGCCCCTATTCAAGTATGGTCTTTTACGGTGCCGCCAAATTCGGTCAATGGACAGACGCGCTTGCGCGTGATGCATCGAGAAGCAGGTACCATTCCGTTGAATCCTTGTGGAACTTTTCAATGGGGCTCGGTAACAGATTTTGGAATTACCCTCACTAATGGACTTGATTGCACCGGTTATCCCGGCGATGATCAAAACGACGCCATTGTCGTGAGCGCCTTACCTTATACGGACACGCGTTCGACAGAAGTCTGCTACTCGAACCAAAACTATGTTTACCCCGCTCCAGATATCTATTATTATTTTGAGCCAAACCCCTTGCTTGCCGAAGTACAGGTGTCGCTCTGTGGGGCTAATTTTGACACCTTTTTGAGCGTTGTAGATATGGATGGAAATGTGGTAGCATATAATGACGACGCGCCTGAATGTGCGCCGCAGTCTGCATTAACCTTTGATGCCACCGAGCTTGGGCCATTGCACATCATTGTCGAAGGATGGGGAGCACTTAGCGGGGATTACACCATTCAAATCAATGCCAGTTTTGTTGGAAACAATGAACTCGAAGCAAGAACTTTTAATGCGTACCCGAACCCAAGTCAAGGAACATTGTACCTGACCTCCAATTCTGGGACCTATCAATTTTTTGATCTCAATGGTCAATTATTACAGACTCTTGACACCCAACTTCAAGCTACTTTTAAATTAGACAATCTGGAATCTGGCGTCTATCTTCTGAAGCAAATGGAGACCGGACGCATCCAAAAATGGCAAAAGTTATGAGAAGTGCGCTTTTGATTTGTTTGCTGCTAATGGCCCCTTCTTTTTTTGGACAATTCTGGATCCAAAAGGCAAGTTTAGGTGGGGTTGGTCGTCACCGCGCAACAGGCTGTGCTACCTCACATCGCGGCTACATGGGCTTGGGTCACGTCAACGGAACCGGCCAAGATATTTCTTACAAAGATTGGTGGGAATACGACCCCGCTTCAGACACCTGGACCCAACGTGCAGATTTCCCTGTAAGCACTCATGGTGCGGTTTCTTTTGTCGTGGATAATTGCCCGGTCGTAGGCGGCGGTTCTGCTTTAAGCACCCAGTTTTACAAGTTTGACCCCAATGTCAACACCTGGACGCCAATTGCCAATTGTATATTGCCAAATCCAGGAGATAGCCAAGGTTTTGCCATTGATAATCGCGGGTTTGTTTATCAGGGAAATCAGCTGGCTAAATACAATCCCAACACAAATGCATGGTCTTTGTGTGCCAATGCACCCATGACTTTTGGTCAATGGACCTGCTCATTTGTGATTGAAGGCAGTGCGTTTGTCAAAGGAGGAACTCAACTTTGGGAATACAAACCACTACACAATCAATGGCAACAGCGCGCTAGTTTCCCTGGGGCTTCTACCGGCGGAAGTTCCGCTTTTGCGATACAGCAACACGGATACGTCACTTCAGGTTATGTCGGGGGCTTGTCTACCGTCACCGAACAAGTTTGGTCTTTTCATCCGGCAACGAATACTTGGAAGCAAGAAATTGATTTCCCAGGCTCTAAGCGCAGATTCCCCGTTGCGTTTGCCATTCATGACCGCGGTTATTTTGGTACGGGCACCAACGGAATCAACTTCAATGACTTTTGGCAATTTAATCCAACAGACAACACCATTGGTTTAACGCCAAATGAGGTAGGTATAAAAGTATATCCAAACCCCGTAATAGATGAATTAAAAATTCAATGCTTAGGCCTTTCCTCTTCTGATTTTCAAGTCAACATTTTTGATTTGAATGGAAAGTTGCTTTTGAGCGCCCCTCTATTATTTTTCCAACAAAGTACTGATGTATCACTTCTGCCGTCGGGAAATTATTTTTTGAAGATTGGCAATGACAGGCAAACTATCCACGAAGAAAAATTGATCAAGCGATGAGGTGGTATTTAATTTGCTTCGCGTTCCTACCATTATTTGTAAGTGCTCAGTATAATACCTGGACCAAGCTCAACGATGTCGGTATGGGCAAGCGCGAGAGAGCTACGGGCTTTTCTATCGGCAGCATGGGCTATGTATGCGGTGGAATGGATACCGCAGAGATCATCCACAAAGACCTTTGGGCCTATGACCCACAAAACGACACTTGGTCTCAAAAAGCCGATCTACCTGGCTCTGCCCGACGCGACGCCATTTCTTTTGTCATCAATAATTATGCTTTTGTGGGTTCTGGCATGGACAGCGTATCGGGCCCTACCGGCACTAAACTCAAAGATTTTTGGCGCTACAACCCTACCACTAACTCTTGGGCTGCTGTTGCAGATTTTCCTGGTGCGGGTGGTGATGGTATTTATTTTGCCACAGGGTTTGCGGCCGGTGGAAAAGGTTATCTCTGCGGCGGGAAAATAGGGCCAAACTTATACAGTAGCCAACTTTGGGAATACAAACCTAGCAATAACCAATGGATCCAACGCGCCAATTTCCCTGGTGGGGTTCGCTACCAAATGTCATCTTTTGTGGTGGGGCCAAAGGCATATGTTGGCATGGGGACTGATCAAAATATTTTCAAAAAGGATATGTATTGTTACGATCCCGGCGCCAACAATTGGGAGGCCATTGCGCCTTTCCCGGCATATGAACGAGCTGCCGCAAGTACTTTCACGCTAGAAGAAAGAGGTTTTGTATGTTTAGGCAATAACGGTGGTTTGCTATCCGACTTAATGGAATACAACCCAGAAACAAATACCTGGACGCTCAGAGCAGCCTTCGGAGGCAGTGAGCGCAAAAGCGCTGTTTCTTTTGTGATCGACAACAAAGCTTATGTCGGGACAGGTAAAGGTTATTCTGGAAAAAAAGCGAGTTGGTATGTATACGAGCCGTGTAACTATACTGCGCTTGATGAATTGGAAGCAGCGTTACAAATCTACCCCAACCCATTTGTTTCTGGTGTTAAAGTAAAAGGCCTCAATAATTTGGTAAAAGATGTATCGGTTTACAATCTTGCAGGAAAAAAATTAATGACGCTTCAACTCTCATCCTATGTAGAAAATGAAATTGATCTTTCGACTTTAGGTTCAGGCGTGTTTATATTTTGTTTCAGGTTGGAAGACGGCCAAGTATTGACTAAGAAATTGTTAAAGTCATGATCCAAAGAACTGCTTTTCTTTTCATACTGATGCTAAGCTCCTCAAATCTTTTTGCCCAAGACTATTGGCTGCAAAAAGATACGGTTAATGGTCCGCCAAAAGCGTCGGCCAGTTCATTTGTGATGGAGAATAGAGCTTATGTGCTTGCGGGTACCGATGACTTTGAGTACAAACGCAAAATGTATTCTTATCGTGCCGATCAAAACGACTGGGACGATGAAGTTTCCATTGGCGGCGACGGTGGCGATGGTTTGGCCAGAGTGGGGGCCACTGCCTTTTCATTGACGCTGAATGGTCAGGCCAAAGGATATGTTGCCTTGGGCCAAACGCAAACCATCGCGTTTATGAACGATTTATGGGAATACGATCGGAGTACAGAAGCCTGGACGCAAAAGGCCAACTTTACAGGTGCACCACGCCGTGAAGCAGTGAGTTTTGTAATTGACAATATCGCCTACGTGGGCACTGGAAACAGCGCATCAGGTCTTAAAAAAGATTTTTACACCTATGACCCAAGCAGTAATTCATGGGAGCAAATCAGCGACTTTGAAGGCACTCCCCGCCGTGCTGCAGTCGCATTTTCGATGGACGCCTTTGGTTTTTTAGGAACAGGAGACGACGGCACACTTCGCCACGACTTCTGGATGTACAACCCTCAAACTGATCAATGGATTCAGAAGGCAAACTTCCCAGGGGCAGCCCGTTCGGGTGCTTGTGGGTGGGCTGCTTTTCCGGTTTGTTACCTTGGCACCGGTGAAGATGCGAGCCACACTTTTCACAACGATCTCTGGGAATACAACTACTACCTGAACAGTTGGACGCAGCGCGCCGATTTACCTGGGCCGGGCCGAAAAAATGCCGTCGCATTCTATCTCGATGGTTGGGGATACATCGGAACTGGATACAACAACGGAACTTTTTACGACGACCTCTGGGCCTATAGCGGCACGGCTTCACTTGCAGATCAGCAGGCGCTTTCGCTCCAGATTTATCCAAACCCGACTACAGACTTCATTTCATTTCCAGAAAGTGCTGAGGGTTTGAACTATGAAATAGTGAATTCTATGGGCCAAAACATGATCACTACACACCAGAAATCGGGTGCAAATTCAATAATCGACGTTAGAGATTTGCCGAGCGGCACTTATTTCTTACGTATTAAAGTTGGGGAGCGAGTGCAATCTGCTACTTTTGTCAAATGCAACGGTTCTTAATTATCCTTTTTGTCTTTGCTGCTTGCCAAGCTCATCCAGAGCAAAGCAACACCAAAAAAGCAACAAATGCGGGTAAGCAGACCTCCGAAAAAACAACCAAGGAGGTCATGCCTTTTGAAATTGCTACCATTCAAGGCGCAAACGGTTGGGCTTACCAAATCCGTAAAAATGGCAAGTTGGTGATTGATCAGCCTACCATCCCCGGCAGGCCCGGAACTGCCGGGTTTCAGACACAGCAAGATGCACAACGCGTGGCTGAGCTTGTCAAATCTAAACTTCAGGCAAAAGTCTTTCCACCGACAGTTAGTGAAGACGATTTAAAGAATTTAAACATTCACTAACTTTGCAGCATGAAAAGAATCCGCATCTCGCAAATTTTAGCTGGCCACGAGGCGCTGCTCGACCAAGAAATCAACGTAAAAGGATGGGTTAGGGCCTTTCGTTCTAATCGTTTTGTACAACTCAACGATGGCTCGTGTATGGCAAACTTGCAGGCTGTTATTGATTTTGAAAACTGGGACGAAGCCTTGCTCAAGCGCATCACTACCGCTGCTGCTTTATCCTTGACTGGCCAATTAGTAGCATCTCAGGGTTCCGGACAAGCTGTAGAACTCCAAGTGAGCGGCATAGAAATTTTGGGGGATGCCCACCCAGATGAGGTCCAAAAAACGGTCATGCAACCCAAGCGCCACAGCCTTGACTTTTTGCGTGAGCAGGCTCATTTGCGCTTCAGAACCAATACTTTTGGGGCCGTTTTCAGGATCCGTCATGCGGTGGCTTTTGCCATTCATCAATTTTTTAATGAGCGCGGTTTTTATTACCTCCATACGCCAATCATTACTGGCTCTGATGCCGAAGGCGCTGGCGAAATGTTCAGAGTCACTACCCTTGACCCTAAAAATCCGCCATTGAATGAAGAAGGCAAGGTCGATTTCAAAGAAGATTTCTTCGGTAAAGCGGTTAACCTAACCGTTTCTGGTCAGCTAGAAGCTGAATTGGCAGCCACGGCACTTGGGCAAGTTTATACCTTTGGTCCAACCTTCAGGGCTGAAAACTCCAATACATCACGCCACTTGGCTGAGTTCTGGATGATTGAACCCGAAGTAGCATTCAATAACCTCCAAGACAACATGGACCTCACCGAGGATTTCCTCAAGTATATTTGTGCTTATGTTTTGGATAATTGCGCCGCAGATGTGCAGTTTTTGCAAGAACGCGATGCCCAAGAACAAGCTCAAAAACCGGCCAACGAACGTCACGAAATGGGCCTCATCGATCGCCTGAAATTTGTAATAGAGAACCCATTCAAGCGCCTCACTTACACAGAAGCAATTGAAGTTTTATTGAATTCGAACCATTACAAGAAAAAGAAATTCAAGTATCCTGTAGAGTGGGGAATAGACCTCCAAAGTGAACACGAGCGTTACCTCGTTGAGAAAGAATTCAATTGCCCAGTTATTTTAACGGATTACCCCGCCAAGATCAAAGCATTTTACATGCGTTTGAATGAAGATGGCAAAACTGTTGCCGCCATGGATGTCTTGTTTCCTGGAATTGGCGAAATTGTCGGCGGATCACAGCGCGAGGAACGCTATGATATTTTGGTTCAGAAATGTGAAGAGTTTGGAATACCGGCAGAAGAACTTTGGTGGTATTTTGACACCCGTCGCTTCGGAACTGTTCCGCATGCAGGCTTTGGCCTTGGATTTGAACGCATGGTCATGTTCGTAACAGGCATGTCGAACATCCGCGACGTCATTCCTTTCCCGCGCACACCGCAGAACGCAGAGTTTTAAGGGTTAATCGAGTCTATTAAGGCATGTTTTCCAGCGATAAACCCCGTGGTCCAGGCTGCTTGGAAATTGTAACCGCCTGTAATACCATCGATATCTAGAACTTCGCCCGCAAACGAAAGTCTCGGGAATTTTTTGCTTTTCATCGTCTGAAAATCAATTTCATTTAACGCAACACCTCCTGCCGTTACGAATTCTTCTTTAAAAGTCGTCTTGCCCTGCACTTCATAGCGGTCATTCAGCAAGGTATTGACTAATTTATTGATTGCTTTTTTACCGATTTCAGCCCAGCGTTGATCAGAAGAAATTTCGGCGCGTTCCAGCAAGTGGTTCCAAAGCCTATTGGTAAGCGAGGTGGGGTTCCAATTACTTAGTTTTTTTGCGCCGTGTGCTGTCATGGTATGTACAAGATCTTCGCGCAATGACTCTTCTTTTTTTTGATCGAGCCAGTTGACCAAAATAGAGAAGTGATAGTTTTTTTCGGCAAGCAAGCGCGCTCCCCAAGCCGAGAGCAATAAAACTGCTGGGCCGCTCATGCCCCAGTGCGTAATGAGTAGAGGCCCTTGTCCAGTTAATTTGCTACCTTCAATTTTGACCGTTGCATTGGGAACAACTGTTCCCATGAGGGCGCAAATCGGGTTTTTAGGCATATTGAAAGTAAATAAAGAGGGGAGTGGTTCAATGATCTCCAGGCCAATAGATTCAAGCCAATGGAGACTGCTTCTTTTGGGGTGCCCGCCAGCGCAAATAATGACTTGATCATAGATTTGTATTTCTTCATTGTTTTGAATGGATACATTTTCACTATTGATGACAATATTTGAAATGTGCTGTTGGGTTTGCAGTTTGACACCCAGTTGTTTACAGGTATTCAGAAAGCAATCTATAATGACTTGAGAGTCATTGGCTAAAGGAAATATACAGCCGTCGGGATAGGTCTTGAGCGGAATACGACGCGTCTCGAACCAAGAGATGGTATCTGTTGCATTGAACTGATGAAAAGCTTTGCGCAGTTGCGCGCCACCTCTCGGATAGGCTTTGGAAAGTTCGTTGATATCAGGACAATGGTGGGTGACATTGCAACGCCCGCCCCCTGAAATTTTAACTTTAGCTAAAAACTTATTGCTTTTTTCTAAAATACAAACTTCGGCAGTTGGCCAATGCTGTTTGGCAGCAATAGCGGCAAAAAAACCGGCGGCACCACCGCCTATGATGGCAATTTTTTGCTGGCTGCTCATTAGTAAATTTTGTTGATTTTCCAATTTCGCCCGTTAAAAGTAGCGCTCTGCTGTTCTTTCATTCCTTTTAGCGCCTGAAAAAGTGGCGCTTCGGCACTCATGCAAAAAAAAGTTTTTTGCTCCAGTTGAATTTGACCAAAAGGTACGGAACAATAGTACCAGTTGTTGTCAATTTCAAAAAGTGAACCACTCATAATATGTTGATGGGTCGAGGATGCGTCAAGCTTCTGGAGGGCACTGAGGTGTTGTTGCACCAATGCAATTTGCTGGTCGAGTTTTTCAATTTCGATCTGAGCCATGGCGATTCCGACTTCGTGTTTGTCGCCGGCAGCGCCTTTTCCACTTTCGGTGCTTTCTAGACTTAATTGGCTGCGCTGAACTTGAAGTGCAGATTTGCGGCTTTCGAGTGTTTGAAATAAATGTTGATGCAGCCTAGTTTTGAGGGTCATATCTTGCAAAAATAGCCCGATTTGTCGTAAATTCGCGACTTTACAAAGCAAACGTTCATGAAAGCAAAATATCCTGAATACAAAGGATTAAACCTTCCCAATGTCGCAGCCAGTGTTCTTGAAAAATGGCAAAAGGAATCCATTTTTCAGCAATCGGTGGCTCAGCGCAACGGAGCGCCCTCTTTTGTCTTTTATGAAGGGCCGCCATCGGCCAATGGTTTGCCTGGTATTCACCACGTCATGGGGCGCGCCATTAAAGACATCTTTTGTCGCTATCAAACGCTCAAAGGCAAGCAAGTTCATCGCAAAGCCGGTTGGGATACCCACGGCTTGCCTGTTGAACTTGGTGTAGAGAAAGAACTCGGTATCACTAAAGAAGATATCGGCATTAAAATTTCCGTAGATGCCTATAACGAAGCTTGTAAAGAAGCGGTTATGCGTTACACCGACATCTGGAATCAACTCACCGAGAAAATGGGCTATTGGGTCGATATGCAAGATCCATACATTACTTATTCTCCTAAATACATGGAGAGCGTGTGGTGGTTGTTGGCTCAACTTTACAACAAAGGTCTGTTGTACAAAGGGTATACCATTCAGCCGTATTCTCCGAAAGCGGGGACCGGCCTTTCTTCGCACGAACTCAACCAACCGGGTTGCTACAAAGACGTCAAAGACACTACCATTGTCGCTATGTTTGAAACCTTGGCTGGTCAAAGTTTGCCGTTTGCAGCCAACTTCACTGAAAAAACACATTTACTCGCCTGGACCACCACACCCTGGACGCTTCCATCCAATACAGCGCTTACCGTTGGGCCTCAAATCGAATATGCGCTTGTAGCCACCTACAACCAATATACCTATGAGCCCATTCAGGTCATTCTTGCAAAGAATTTGGTCGCTTATCAATTTGCGAAAGGTTTTGCAGCGGTAGAAAATGTTGCGGAACTCCAAAATTATACGGCTGGCGACAAACAAATTCCTTACGTTGTGATAGGCACCTGCAAAGGGCAAGACCTCATCGGCCTCAAATACCAACAATTATTGGCTTTTGCACAGCCGGCAGAGAACCCACAAGAGGCTTTTCGTGTAATTGGTGGAGATTTCGTCACGACCGAAGATGGCACCGGAATTGTGCATACCGCTCCCACTTTTGGTGCAGATGACGCACGCGTGGCAGCAGAGGCTGGTGTGCCCGGGCTGCTCGTCTATGACGAGCGAGGCAACCTCGTTCCGCTCGTTGACCTCCAAGGCCGTTTCAGACCTGAAGTAGGCCCATACGCAGGCATGTACGTCAAGAACGAATACTACGACGCTGGAGCTGAGCCAGAACGCTCTGTAGATGTCCAGATTGCCATACAACTCAAAGAAGAAGGAAAAGCTTTTAAGGTCGAGAAATACGAGCACTCTTACCCACACTGTTGGCGCACCGACAAACCTGTACTATATTATCCTCTAGACTCCTGGTTTATCCGCGTGACCGACCAAAAAGAGCTATTAGTGTCGCTCAATCATGAAATCAACTGGAAGCCAGAGGCAACTGGCACTGGCCGTTTTGGCAAATGGCTCGAGAACGCCAATGACTGGAACCTCTCTCGTTCGCGTTATTGGGGAATTCCCATCCCCATTTGGTCGACGGAAGAAGGTGACGAGCGCCTTTGTATTGACTCGATCTCGACACTCAAAAACGAGATAGACAAGTCTATTGCTGCTGGCCTCATGTCAGTAAATCCTTTTGCTGCTTTTGACCCAACTGATTTTTCCAAAGAAAATTACGCAATTGTTGACCTCCACAAGCACAAAGTAGATCCGATCATTTTAGTGTCTCCGAGCGGTAAGCCAATGAAACGCGAAGCAGACCTCATCGATGTTTGGTTCGATTCCGGCGCCATGCCATATGCGCAACTGCATTATCCTTTTGAGAATAAAGCGCTTATCGATGACAACCAAGCGTTTCCGGCCGACTTTATCGCAGAAGGCGTAGACCAAACCCGCGGTTGGTTTTACACGCTTCACGCTATTGCCACTATGGTTTTTGGTTCTAAAGCCTACAAAAATGTAGTTTCCAATGGTTTGGTGCTCGATAAAAACGGTCAAAAGATGTCCAAGCGCTTGGGCAATGCCATTGATCCATTTACGACCCTAGACCAATACGGCCCAGACGCCACTCGTTGGTACATGATCACCAATGCACAACCCTGGGACAACCTTAAATTTGACCTCGAAGGCATTGCCGAAGTACAGCGCAAATTTTTTGGCACGCTGTACAATACCTACTCGTTTTTTGCACTTTATGCGAATATTGACGGTTTTGATTTCAGCGAGGCAAGTATCGAACTTTCCAAAAGGCCTGAAATCGACCAATGGGTGATTTCCAAGCTCCATACTTTGGTGGCTGAGGTAGACGCAGCATACGCTTCATATGAGCCTACAAAAGCAGGTCGCGCTATTCAAGATTTTGTTACTGAACAACTTTCCAATTGGTATGTTCGTTTGTGTCGCCGCCGTTTTTGGAAAAACGACGACGCCCAAGACAAACTCGCCGCATATCAAACGCTGTACACTTGTCTTGAAACGGTTTCATTGCTTGCGGCGCCTATTGCACCATTCTTCATGGATCAATTGTATTCCGATTTGAATTCAGTAACGGGTCGTGGCACGCGTGCTTCGGTTCACCTAGCAGATTTCCCAAAGCCCGATGCCAATCAAATGCTGCCCAACCTAGAAATCCAAATGGAGTTGGCACAACAAACTTGCTCGTTGGTTTTAGCCCTTCGTAAAAAACAACACATTCGCGTGCGTCAACCTTTGCAAAAAATCATGATTCCAGTCCTGAATGAACAAGAGGCAGCCAATTTCCGACACGTCACCGATCTCATTTGCTCTGAAGTGAACGTCAAAGAACTCGAATTGCTCACCGATTCTGGCATTTTAGTCAAATCTATTAAACCGAACTTCAAAACAATTGGCCCTAAGTACGGTAAGCAAATGAAGGCCATCAGTGCGCTCGTTCAACAATTCGGACAAAATGAAATTGCACAAATTGAGCAAAACCAAGGCTGGAATGGCCAAATTGACGGAGAAGCAATTGCTTTAGACCTCGGCGATTTTGAAATCCAAGCTCAAGATATCCCTGGCTGGTTGGTGGCTAATGAAAACGGCCTCACTGTGGCGCTAGATGTCACTATAACTCCGGAGCTTAAAGCCGAAGGAATGGCAAGAGAAGTGGTCAATCGCATCCAAAATTTGCGCAAAGAGTGTGCTTTTGATGTCACAGATCGCATTACAGTAAAGATAGACACTACCGCTGCTATTCAAGCAGCTATCAAGCAGCATAAAGCTTATATTTGTACAGAAGTTTTGGCCAACAATATCATTTTTGAAGCGCTTTCGAGCCCTAAAACAGAAGACATAGAAGCCGAAGCCGATACCGCTATTCAACTTTCAAAATAACGCCCATGCAAAAATGGTTCATCGACGACAAAGAAACGCAAACCTTGAGTGGTGCAGCGGTCAAATGGTTTGATCACCGCTTTTTTGAACTCAAATTTGATGGTAAAAAATACCATGGCGAACTCGTAGCAGACCATTCAGAAACGGGGCAGCTCACGATTCGCATCAATCACCGCACGTTTCAGGTCAAAAAAGGACATCCGCTGGATTCACTTATTGCTTCTTTGGGCCTCGACCAACCCAAACTACGCAAACTCAAAGAAATGCAAGCGCCTATGCCGGGTCGTGTTACCGCAATTCATGTGGAGGTAGGTCAAGAAGTTGAGCCGGGTGCACCGTTGCTCTCACTCGAAGCCATGAAAATGGAAAATGTGCTGAAGGCAGAAGGAATCGGTGTGGTTTCTGCCATCACTATTCAAGAGGGAGATGTCGTAGAAAAGGGCGCGCTTTTGATCGAATTTACTTGATCCGAATCTGACATTTTTTATCTCTGTCCAACACAACTTTTGCAGCCTCGAAACTAGGCGAGGAGAAAGTTTCACGTGCATTATTCGAAAACCCGTAGGCCTCTGTTGGCGCGCCAAACAAATTTTTATCGAGTTTACCATTTTTGTTTTCATCGTGGTAAATAGCGAGCGCATAAGTGTCTTTGGGTAAGTTTTTAAACTTATAGACATGGCTCTTGCCCTCGTGTGTCACCACAACGCCTTTGTATTGTTTGCCATAATTTGGGAAGGTGGCACTTGAATTGAACAGGCCAATAAAAAGCGTTCCTTTTGTATTGGGAATGCCTTCGACCAGGACTTCTAGATCATAAGTTGTGCCCAGAAAGGCGAGAGAGATAAAAACAAAAAGGAGTTTCATACACGAACTAACAAACTTAAGTCAAAGCTGTTCAACAACCAACGGATTCTCCTAACTTTGTTTTATGAATAAATACGTACTCGTTACAGGTGGTGCAGGCTATATCGGTTCTCATACCGTCGTAGCGCTCCAGCAACAGGGATATACGCCCGTCATTGCCGACGATTTTCGCAACGCCAATAAAATTGTCTTAGGTGGCCTTCGTTCTATTTTAGGTCATGATCCGTTGTTGTACCCAATAGATATTTGCAATAAGCAAGCCTTAACAGATTTGTTCGACAAATACACCTTTGAGGGCGTGATTCATTTTGCTGCTTATAAAGCAGTTGGCGAATCTGTAGATAAGCCACTAGACTATTATCAAAATAATTTAGTTGGCCTGATCAACGTACTGTCGTTGTTGCAGGCGCATCAGGTTAAGAATTTTGTGTTTTCATCGTCTTGTACGGTTTATGGCGAGCCCAAAGGAGAGAAAGAAGTCAGTGAAACGACCCCCAAGCAATTACCTGAGTCACCATACGGCTACACCAAGTGGATGGGCGAGCAAATCATCGCCGATTTTCACCGCAGTGCACCCGAAATCAAACTCATGAACCTTCGCTATTTCAATCCAGTCGGGGCACATCCTTCTGCACAAATTGGCGAATTCCCCATCGGGAAACCCAATAACCTATTGCCGTTTGTAACCCAAACAGCGATAGGAAAGTACCCACACCTGACCATTTTTGGCAATGATTACCCCACTCCAGATGGTTCTTGTATACGAGACTACATCCATGTGCAAGATTTAGCCGAGGCACACGTTGCCGCCCTAGACTTCTTGTCTAAGCAACAAGAAGGGCTTTTAGAAGCAGTAAATATTGGCACTGGCACCGGTACGTCTGTACTTGAAATTGTGACTGCCTTTGAACGTGTTACAGGCCAGGCTTTGCCGCATGTCATTGGCCCAAGAAGAGCTGGTGATGTGATCGAAATTTATGCCAATGCAACTAAAGGCGAGCAATTGCTTGGCTGGAAGGCCCGTTTAGGTATCGAAGATGCGCTCAGAGATGCATGGGCTTGGGAACAACACCTTGCAGCGCTATGATAATCGATACGCATTCACATCTGTATGCCGAAGAATTTGACCTCGATCGCCTCGAAGTCTTGAACCGTGCTTCTCAAGTTGGCGTCGGGGCTATTCTTTTACCCAATATCGATACAGAAAGCATTGGCGCATTGGAAACCCTGGCCTCAACCACCGCAAATTGCATCCCAATGATGGGTTTGCACCCGACCTACGTAAAAGATAACTGGCAACTTGAATTAGCTGCAATTGAGGCCCAGCTTTTTGCCGCCCCCGAACGCTATTGCGCAGTCGGGGAAATCGGTATCGACCTCTACTGGGACGACACCTTTCTCGAAGCGCAAAAAGAAGTGTTTCGCACCCAAGTACAATGGGCAAAAAAACTTAAATTGCCAATCGCTATTCATGTCCGCAAGGCATTCGAAGAATTATTTGCAGTGCTCGACAGTGAATGGACACCTGAACTCAGAGGTGTTTTTCATTGCTTTACCGGCAGTAAAGAACAAGTACAAAGGATACTCAAGTACCAAAATTTTTACTTTGGTATAGGTGGTGTAGTCACTTACAAAAACGCAGGTTTGGCTGAGGTTGTAAGTGCAATTCCGCAAGATAAATTGTTGTTGGAGACCGATGCTCCATATTTGTCACCTGTTCCATTTCGGGGCAAGCGAAATGAGCCAAGTTACCTTATTGAGGTGGTGAGTAAACTTCAAGAAATATTAGGACTCAGCGCGGCGCAAATCGAGAAGCTAACTTCGGACAATGCCATTCGGTTATTTGCTTTAGAAAAATTCCTTACTTTCGAGCATGCGTAGGCTACTTTTGATATATACTGGCGGAACCATTGGCATGATCACCAATCCGGAAACTGGCGCCCTTGAAAGTTTTGACTTTGCACATCTTTACAGCCAAATTCCAGAACTCAAGCGCTTCGAACTTGACATCCAAGTGAAGAGTTTTGATACGCCACTAGATTCTTCAGAAATAGGTCCTCGGCATTGGCAACAATTGGCTTCCTGGATTTCAGAGGCCTACACCCATTTTGACGGTTTTGTAGTCTTGCATGGTACCGACACTATGGCCTACACCGCCAGCGCACTCAGCTTTATGCTACAGGGTCTCAGAAAACCTGTTGTTTTTACAGGTTCACAGCTCCCGATCGGGATTATTCGCACCGATGGCAAAGAAAACTTGATTACGGCCATTGAAATGGCAGCGGCTACAGATGCCCAAGGTGAGCCTATTTTGCAGGAAGTTGCCGTTTATTTTGAATACGCTTTGTTCAGGGGCAACCGCAGTGCAAAGATTTCAGCTCACCAATTTGAGGCATTTGCCGCACCAAATTATCCACTTTTGGCCAAAGCGGGCGTTCAAATTGAATGGTACAAAGAACGCTTGTTTAGAACGCCGCTCCCGGAATTGAAAACTCAATTGGCGCTCAGCAATGAGGTGCTCATCTGGCGACTCTTTCCCGGTATGCCTATTGAACTTTACGCGTCGGCTTTGTCATTCCCAAAAGTTAAAATCCTTATCCTTGAAACATTTGGTGCGGGCAACGCTTTCAGTGACAACGCTTTTCAGGTACTACTTTCCGCATTTATTCAAGAAGGGGGTTTGGTTTTGAATATCACACAATGCCAGAGTGGCGCGGTGCGTCAAGGAGCCTACCAGACAAGCACATTTTTTGAACAAATCGGAGTCATTAGTGGTGCAGATTTAACTGCCGAAGCTGCGCTCACCAAATGTATGTTCGCTTTGGCGAACGTAGAGCAGGCTGCGCGCGCTCAGTACTTGCGAACGTCTGTTGTAGGGGAGCTTTCTAGTCCTGAAAAGTAGGTTTCTCGACCAATTGCCCGTTCACTACTTCTAAAATCCTTCCTGGATAATGTTTTACCATTTGCATGTCGTGGGTAGCCATGAGAATGGCGGTGTTCTCCTCTTTGGCAACTGCTAAGAGCAACTCCATGATTTCTTTAGAGGTCTCAGGATCGAGATTTCCTGTGGGTTCGTCTGCTAAAATAAGCGCTGGTTGGTTGAGCAATGCTCTTGCAATAGAAACGCGTTGTTGTTCGCCCCCCGATAACATATGCGGGAACGAATTTGCTTTTTGCTCGATGCCTACAAGTTGCAAACAATTCAGTGCGCGTTGCTCCATGAGTTTTTTGTCTTTCCAGCCCGTAGCGCCCAACACAAACTTGAGGTTATCAATGACATTTCGGTCGCTGAGTAACTGAAAGTCTTGGAATACAATCCCTATTTTTCTGCGTAAAAATGGAATGTCTTTGCGCTTGAGTCCTTTGAGGTTGTAGCCACAAACTTCACCTTCTCCCTCCAGCAGCGGGATTTCTGCGTAAAGTGTTTTGAGCAAACTACTCTTTCCGCTTCCTGTTTTTCCGATTAAGTAGGCAAATGATTGGGCGGCCAGCTCTAACTGAACATCAGCTAAAATGAGTTGATCTTGTTGGTAAATTTTGGCTGCGGACAGCGTGATGACATTTGACACGAGTTCTAATTTTAGACAAATGTGTTTAATATGTCGTAACGATTTGTCAAAAGCTGCGATTTTATCTTAACAAATTCAGGTTTAAAACTTTTGAAGGGAAGCGTCTTGTTGGGCCTGCCCCCCGTTAATTTTACATTCTATGAATCGTAACTTGCGTTATCTTGTCTTCCTTTTGTGCTTTCCAGTAGTTTTCTGGGCACAGGAGTCCGTTAAATATAGCGGAGAGAATGCAGCATTTTTCAATGCTGAAGAATTGTTTACCAAAGCTCAGTATGGCGCAGCCAAACAGGAGTTCAGGGTTTTTATCAATGCTTGCAGCGCCCAAAAGCGCAACGAGCACGACCCTTACCTGATCAAGGCGTATTACTACGAAGGCATGTCGGCTTTGAAACTCTATCACAACGATGCTATTCCTTTATTGGAGCAATTCAACAAAACATATCCCGAGAACAATTTCAGGAACGATATCGCGATAGGCGTTGGTTCTTATTATTTTCAATCCGAGGATTATCTGAACGCGCAGGTTGCTTTTGCTCAAATTAATTTGAGCGGATTGAACAGTGATCAAAAAGAGGAGGTCTTGTTCAAGTTGGGTTACTCCGCGTATCAAAATGAAGATCAAGACGCTGCTTATTTGGCTTTTAAAGAAATCAAAGGTGGCTCAACTCAATATGCGAAGCCCGCGCTGTATTACTACGCCCACATCAGCTATGTGCGCTCTTCCTTGCAAGAAGCACTAGAGGGTTTTGAAGCGCTGCAAAAAGACTCGACCTTTTGTGGGGTTGTCCCTTATTACATCGCACAAATTTTATACAAACAAAAGAAGTTTCAAGAGGTAATTGACTTTGCACCAACTGTCTTGAATTGTGGTTTTGTCAATAATGAGTTCGATATTCAGCACATCATAGGTAACGCTTATTACCAATTGGGCAAATACGATTTAGCCTTGCCGTTTTTAGAGCGCTATCACCAAAATGCCCGCGGAACCCGCGACGACTACTATGAATTGGGATTTGCTTATTATAAATCCAAACAATTTGAGAAAGCCATCAAAAATTTTGACCGCGTTACCCGAGCAAAGGACAGTCTCGGGCATATTGCTATGTATCAAATTGGCGATGCCTATTTACAACTCAACAAACTCTTACCAGCGCGCAGCGCATTTGAGCGTGCAGCCGAGATGAATTTCATTCCACAAATTCAAGAGGACGCCTTGTTTCAGTTTGCTGTGTTGTCTTTCAAAGTGGACATCAACCCCTACGACGAATCTGTTCGGGCTTTTGAAAACTACCTGAGCCAATATCCTGACTCTAAAAGAAAACGAGATGTCTATCAATACCTGGTGAATGTATATACGAATACTTCCAATTTTGCCAAGGCACTCGAGTCAATTGAAAAATTGCCTTCTAAAGACGCGCAGCTCAAAAAAGTCTATCAGACCGTTGCGTTTAATTACGGCGTGGAACTTTTTCAAAAAGGCCAACTCACCGATGCATACACCGCCTTCAAGCGTGTAGATACCTATCCCATGGACCCGCAAATGGTGGCTTTGTCTCGGTATTGGATGGCAGATATTTCTTTTCGAAAAAATGATTTATCTGCGGCCATCAATATGTACCGTGACTTCATTAATTCACCAGCCTCCAATTCCTTACCTGAGAAAGTAGATGCCTATTACAATATCGGTTATGCTTATTTAGAGCAAGGCAAACGCGAAGAAGCAATTCAGTCGTTTAGGACGTATCTTCAACTCAATCCAAACAAAGAAAATAAAGTGATCGATGCCACCTTCCGCATCGCCGACGCCTATTACGTGAACAAACAGAATTTACAGGCCATCCAATATTACCAGCAGGCTTACAATCTCAATTCCTCGCTGAACGACAAAGCTTTGTTTTATTTAGCCAAAGCGCAAGGTTTTAACGGTCAGCTCAATGAAAAAGCATTGACGCTCAGTAAATTACTCCAAGAAGCGCCAGTTTCTAAATACCGCATGAATGCGCAGTACGAATTAGCGAGAACTTATATGTCTCAGCTCAATTACGATGCGGCGCTTACGGCCTACCAATCTTTCTTGTCAGAATTCCCTAAATCTCCTTACCTACTAGATGTCAAGCTCGATGTAGCAGACATCTACTATAAAAAGTGGGACTACACCAAGTCAGAGGCAGCCTACCTTGAAATCTTGGCCAGTTACGAGCAGCAAAGAGAAGTCTGTAAAAAAGTGGTTATGAACCTCATTGATGTGTATAACGCACAGAAAAAACCAGATATGGCATCCGAGGTCATCGATCGCTATCCATGTGCGAATATTTCTACTGAAGAAAAAGAAAACATTTTTTATTCGCCGGCACTTGCCGCATACCAAGACACCAATTACAGGGAGGCTGTCGAGAAATTCGAAATCTACCTCACAAAGTTCCCTAATGGCCGCTATGTCAATGAGACTTATTTTTACTTAGGAAACAGCTTGCTCAAGACCAAAGATTCAAGTGCGGCAATTGCCCAATTTGAAAAGTATTTGGGCACGAATGTTACGACCTATGCAGAATATGCAGCTACGAAAACTGCAGCTTATTATTACTTGCAAAAGAACTATGCAAAGGCGCTGCAATTTTACCAAAAAATGGAAGCGACGGCAAGCAAGCCAACCAGTACTTTCGATGCCAAGCTAGGTATCATGCGCTGCGCATTTATGCAAGGCAATTATAATTTGGCCAAAGAAAATGCCAGTTTTGTCCTAGAGAATGCTGCCCTAACGCCTCAACTCAAGGTAGAAGCTGAATATGCTACGGGCTTGTCAAACTATCATCTCAAACAATTTGAAGCAGCCAAACCATCTCTGGAGTGGTTGGTCAAAAACACCACCACATCAATGGGCTCAGAGGCGAAGTACATTCTTGCCGATATCTATTTTGGTCAGCAAATGTATGACGAGGCAGAGGCAGAAGTGAAGGCTTTGCTCAAAATGAAGCCCAGTTATAATTACTGGGTGGCGAAAGGATTATTGATTCAAACCAGGGTGCACATCAGCCGCGAAGATCTTTTTCAGGCGGAGCAAACACTCAAATCGGTATTGGATTTTTATCCCGATCAGCAAGATGGTGTTTTGGCAGAGGCATCAGACCTTTGGGATGAGCTCATGCAGCTCAAGAACCCGCCTGCCAATGAAGACCCACAACCAGAAATGAAAATTGAAATCAACGAAGAGTAAGCCATGAAAGGATTGATCAGCATATTCGTTTTCGCGCTTACTGGGCTCCAAATGTGGGCCCAGCAAGGAGAAACCATTACCGTTTACACCATTACCAATCAGCAAGTAGAACCGGCGAGTCGCATCCTCGAACACCCGAAAATCATTGACTCTGTGAAGGCAACGCCGGTCAAAGATTATCCCTTGTTGTTTTTTCAGGCTGAGACTGAAATTTTACTCGATACCATACAAGCAGCAACTGTTGAAACTTCGGAAAAGTTGGCCAAGCTTTATCCGTTTTATGTAAAAGCTGGAATTGGTTCTGTCATCATGCCAATGGGTGAAATTTACTATACCTCTGATCGTTCGAGAAACTTGGTTTATGGGGCGCATCTCAAGCATCTGAGTTCATTTGGAGACATCAAAGACCGTTCAAAAACCATATATGCTCCCGCACAATACGATCGCTCCTCAGCAAATGCCTATTTTGGACTCAATGAACGCAATTATCAGCTCAAGGTAGATGGAAATTACAGTAACAATGGGTTTCATTACTATGGCATTCCGATCGATACTATCGCTGCAGATAGCATTGCTCAGCGTTTTCAATTGATGAAAGGAACGGTAGAGCACGTTTGGTTGCGTGGCGATTCAGCTAAGCTCAATTTGTCTTTCAAGGCTGCTTATCAGCACTTCACGACCCTCCCTTCGGATTCTACTAAGATTTGGCGCAGTAAAGAAGACAACTTCGCTTTTCAAACACGCGGTTGGTATAACTACAAAAACGAGCATTTTTATGCAGACCTCGGGGTCCGTTACAATGGTTACAAACGCGGAATTTTAGACAGCATATACGAAGTGGGAGACACCGGATTTGTAGTGAATAACACCATCATAGATTTAAAGCCTGGCGTCTGGACACAAGCGTTATCAGATCGCCTGAAGGTAGAGCTCGGCGTGACCATCACTGCGGATATCGCGCAGTTAGGAACAGACTTTTTTGTGTATCCAAATGCAGAGTTTAAGTACGCCATGTTTAACAACATTTTTATTCCCTACATCGGTTTGCGCGGCGGACTCAAACAAACTACTTTACAAGGCCTGACGCAAGTCAACCCGTTTATACAAACCAATGTTGCGCTCCGCAACGAGCACAACCCCTATGACATTTATGGCGGTTTTAAAGGCAGTCTCAGCAAGACCCTCAGTTTCAATGTGGGCGTTCATTTCTTGCACATCGAGAACAAAGCCTTTTTTATCACTGATACGCTGCCTGCTTTTGATAACTATCTTACAGTTACCTACGACACACTCAATCAGACCAGTTTTGAAGGCGCTTTGAGTTACCAAGCTGCAGAAAAATTGAAAATTGATGTCATGGGACGCTACAACCTCTACCAGTTGTACCACAATGCTTATGCTTGGAATTTACCCGTGTTGCAATTTACGGCAAGAGGGGCCTACAATTTATACGATAAGTTTTATGCTCAGTTGGATGCCAACGTAGAAACTGGACGAAAAGCACTCGTTCGAAGTAGCGCACCAGATGCCGTGTTAGAAGGCACCCAGTCTTACGTAGATCTTGGGGCAATTGTAGATGTCAATTTAGGATTGGAATACCGTTACACCCCGCGCATTTCATTGTTCTTGCAAGCCAACAACTTGGCTGCACAGCGCTACAACCGCTGGTATAGCTATCCCGTACAGCCTTTCCAAGTAATGGGGGGCTTTACCGCGCGTTTCTAATGCAGACAGAAGGCTTTGTTTTAGTCGATATCGGCGCTGCAACCAAAGCTTTTGCGCTCGCTCCGATAGAACTCTCAACGCTTAAGGCAGATGAGGTCTTGATTGAATCTGAAGCTTTCGGACTCAATTACGCCGATGTCATGGCGCGTTTAGGATTGTATCGGGAGGCGCCCCCAAGACCCTGTGTACTCGGTTATGAACTAGTTGGGCGCGTCACCGAAGTTGGAGCTGCAGTAGATGCACAACTAATTGGCCAACGCGTCTTGGCTTTCACACGCTTTGGAGCTTATGCCCGACATGCCAAAACAACGGCAAATGCGATTGTATCGATTGGAGACATGCCAGCGCATGAAGCGCTCCCATTTGCGACACAAGGAGTAACTGCACATTACATGGCGGAGGTGCTTTCGCCAATTCAAGCCCATGATCAGGTGTTGGTGCATGCCGCTGCCGGTGGTGTGGGCAGTTTTTTGGTCCAGTTGGCCAAACGAAAAGGCGCAACGGTTTTTGCAAAAGTTGGCAGCGATTCGAAGAAAGTGTATCTGGAATCTTTGGGAGTAGATTTAATCGTGAATTACAAAAAAGAAGCTTATTTCCAATCCATAAAAACACATTTAGGTGCTCAAAAACTCTCGGCTTCTTTTAATGCAGTCGGCGGAAAAACAGCACGTCAAGACCTCCAATTACTTGGGCCAGGGGGGCGGCTCTTTTTGTTCGGCGGCGCCGACTTAGCTGCTAGAAAAGGAATCTTTGGCAAATTATCATTTTTGTGGGAGATGGGGCTTGTTTTGCCGATCGGTCTGATGATGCAATCTAAAAATATTTTAGGTGTGAATATGCTGAAGATTGCCGACGCACACCCAAGTGTGATTCAGAAGAGCATGGAAGAAATGTTGCGCTTGTATAAAGATGGTGCCATACAATTACCTCCGATTACGGTTTATCCGATGTCGGATTTTACCAAAGCACACGAGGCATTAGGGAGTGGCTTAACCTCCGGAAAAATTGTGGTGAGTTGGAATTAGGCTTTGGCCTTGAAAAACCCTTTCAAAAAATGGAGAATGGGTTTGCGAAACAAAAAAATCAAGATGAGGTAGGGGATGAGCATCAGGTAGAGGATGCCGCCATTGATGTTGCTAGCAAAGCTGTTTTCATCTAGGCCTCCGCCTTGTTCGGCGAGCATTTTACATTGTGAACAACCCTGCGCAACAATTTGTTGGGTGCTTAAAAGCACGGAAATAACAAGGAGAATAATACTACGCTTCATGGCTTGAGTTTACGTTACAAAATTACGGAAGAAACAATCCAATTCAAAATCTTAATTTTGCACTATGCGTATTTTCTTTTTATTCGTGTTGACCGGAATTTTATTGGGTGCTTGTGGCGACACCAAAAATTCCGCTGGCAAAAAACAAAGCCTAGACCAATTACTCGTGGCTTATCCCGATTCTGTTGAATTACTTGTCCAAAAGGGCAATATGCTGATGGATTCACTCGCTTTTGACCGCGCCCTTACTTTTGGCGCCAAAGCCTTCAGGCTCGACTCCAACAACACGGAAGCGCGCACCCTCTATGCCGAGTGCCTCATCAACAAAAGTAACCGTAGCGCCGACGATATCTTTCGTGCATTTACCATGTACCGCAACTTGGTCAAGAAGTCGCCAAAAAATGTGGCCGCACTCGTCGGTTTGGCCAATACACTTGTTTTACTCAATGACCACGACAACGCCTTTAAATACATCAACCAAGCACTGCGCATCGACAAAACGTATCGCGATGCCTACATTTTAAAAGGGACGATCTACAAACTCGAGGGCAACGTCAAATTGGCTATTTCATCATACGAAACAGCCGTCCAACAAGATCCGAATTACTACTTGACCTACCTCTATTTGGGCTCCTTGTATGAATACGAAAACAACCCGATTTGTATCGAAAAATACATGACGGCCTATCAATTACAACCCAAAAACACGGAAGTAATTTACGCACTCGCATTTGCAAAAGAAAAATTCGGACAAGAAGCTGCGGCCCAGCGCTTGTATCGCAAAATGACAAAAGTTGACTCTACCTTTGCCGATGGTTTTTTCCATTTGGGTTATCTCGCTCAGTTCACTTTCAATCAGCCGGATAGCGCCATGTTTTATTACAAAAAAGCAGTGAAAGTCAATCCGCAACACATACCGTCTTATCACAATATGGGCTTGCTTTACGAAGACCGTAACGACCTTGCCAATGCGCTCTTTAGTTATGCCAAAGCCTTAAAAGTTGATTCTACTTATGAGTTATCAAAAGACCGGGTCAAAGTACTGCGCAAACGCATATGAAAAGGGTTCAACTAATCAGTGAAATTTTAGGTGATTTTTTATTGCCACTCTTGGGTTTTCTCTTTTGGGATTGGGATCTCTATTTTATTTTATTATTCATCATCTTCGACCTAAGTATCCGACTTGCCTTTGCTTTTATGAGGCGAGAGAGCAGGAGGGCAGACTGGCTGTTGCGCCCCGCTTTATTTTACATCTGTTTTTTGGTCATTAGCCATTTTTACATTGTACTGAGCGATCCTACTTGGCGTTTTGGAACGGCCTTCTCTTCGTTTTTTTGGTACGCGGATTTTTTCATCCCACAAGGCCTTATTCTGATTCCGTTACTCATCTACACGGAGCGTTCCAGAGAGCGCATGGAGCTCCTATTGACCGGCACTTATCAGGCGCAAACTCAATTGAAAAAACTAGGTTCTCGCCTATTAGCAGCAACCATTGTAATGATGCTGATGTCCTTGTTTTTGGCGATTTTTCAGTGGTCGGAGCCCATGGAAATCGGCTTCTTTTTGAGCGCTTGGCTGCTATTGATTGTTTATGAGCATAAAGCTGCTTTTTTAAAGGACTAATTTCTGTATTTTTGTTCTTCACGATAACTATGGGAAAAGAACAAATTTTACGCGATAAACGAGAAGCCTTGCACGCAGGTGGTGGTGCTGAACGCATTGACAAACAACACCAACAAGGTAAACTCACGGCTCGCGAGCGCATTTCGCTTTTACTCGACGAAAACAGCTTTCAAGAAATAGGGGCATTTGTTGAACACCGGTCCACCAATTTTGGCCTCGACAAACAAAAATATCTTGGCGATGGTGTCATTACCGGCTACGGTACTATTCACGGTCGTTTGGTCTATGTTTATTCTCAAGACTTTACGGTTTTGGGCGGCTCTTTATCCGAAACTCACGCCGCCAAAATATGCCGTATTATGGATATGGCCATGAAAAATGGTGCGCCGATCATTGGGATGAACGACTCAGGAGGCGCCCGCATTCAGGAAGGTGTTGTTTCTCTGAGCGGCTATGCCGATATCTTTTTTCGAAACACGCGCGCTTCAGGAACCGTGCCTCAGCTTTCCTTGATCATGGGCCCCTGTGCAGGCGGCGCTGTATATTCTCCAGCGCTAACCGATTTCATTTTTATGGTCGAGGAAACCTCCTACATGTTTGTAACGGGCCCAAATGTGGTCAAAACGGTTACCCATGAAGAAGTGAGTTCAGAAGACCTCGGTGGTGCTAAAACCCATGCCGAAAAATCAGGTGTGAATCATTTTACTGCTGCTAATGATGTCGATTGCATTCGAAAAGCCAGAGACCTCATCACTTATTTACCGCAAAATGCCAACGAAGAGGCTCCTCATACTCCGGTTTTCAGTTTTCAGGCTTCCAAGAACAAGCAAATCGAGCAAATCTTGCCCGATAATGCCAATATACCTTACGATATCAAAAAGGTCATAGACTGTCTAGTTGACGACAACAGCTTTAGAGAAGTCCACGAAGATTTTGCCAAAAATATTGTAGTGGGTTTTGCCCGACTCGAGGGCAGAACCGTCGGAATTATTGCCAATCAGCCCGCCTCTATGGCGGGGGTTCTCGATATCGACGCCTCTCGAAAAGGAGCGCGTTTTGTGCGCTTTTGTGATTCCTTCAATATTCCACTATTGGTACTAGAAGACGTTCCGGGTTTCTTGCCTGGCACTGATCAAGAGTGGCGTGGCATCATTACGCATGGCGCTAAATTGCTTTATGCTTTTGCCGAAGCAACCGTTCCTAAAATCACAGTTATTACCAGAAAAGCGTATGGCGGGGCTTATTGTGTCATGAATTCTAGAAGTCTAGGCGCTGACCTTAGCTTTGCTTGGCCAACCGCAGAAATTGCAGTGATGGGTGCGAAAGGCGCAGCTGAAATCATCTTCAAAAGAGAGATTGCAGCTGCAACTGATCCAGCAGAAAAATGGCTCGAAAAAGAAGCGGAATATGCAGACACATTTGCCAACCCATATCGTGCAGCTGAAAGAGGAATTATTGACGAGGTATTATTGCCTTCGGAAACCAGAGCAGCCCTTATAAGTGCCTACAAAATGCTCGAGAAAAAAGCGGAGGCACTTCCTCAAAAAAAACATGGCAATATCCCACTTTAAATGAGCCAATGTTAAATTCATGTGAAAAGGCAACCTTTTGGGGGCCTTTTTCGTTATAATCAAGCTGTTAACTCTCCAAACGCCTGCATGAAAGACTACTACAACTCTAGCCCAAACAAGAATTACTCCTATTTACTTGCGTTTTTGCTATGTTGCTTTGGCTTTTCTACGGCATTTGCTCAACTAATCAGCCCTTTTACCATTCGCCATCAAACCCAACAAAAAGGGGGCATACGCTTTATTTCCAACGTTTCTGTTACCTGTAACTCTTCAGCGAGTTGTACGGCTGCACAAATTCAAGCCCCACCTACTGGTACGGGGCAAAATAATAGCTTTACGATGTCTTATGTAGACATTGACACAGATCCAACCACATTCATGTCCTCGAGTGATAGCCTCAACCTACCCAATTGTTCTGAAATCACTTGGGCGGGGCTCTACTGGGGCGGCAAAATCACCACCTCAACGGCTAACTACGTCAACCGAAGTAACATCAAGTTGAAGGTCAATAATGGTACTTACCAACAACTCACGGCAGACCAAACGATCAATAATACCACCGGAGCGGTCTCTTATTTTTGTTTTAAAAACATCACTAGCATCGTTCAAAGTGCGGGTATCAAAGGTCGCTTCACCATCGCAGATCAAGTTCAGCAAGTGAATAGTAGCAACCTTTTTGGGGGTTGGACCATCGTTGTAGTCTACAAAAATATTTCTGAACCTTATAAAAATTTAACGGTCTTCGACGGTTTGGCGAATGTAAGCCAAGGTAGTTCTTCGAATACTGTGACTATTCCTATTTCTGGCTTTTTGACGCCATTATCTGGAGCTGTTTCTTTCGAGCTAGGCGTCATTGCTTATGACGGAGACCGCTCACAGACCGGAGATCAACTTTTATTCAACGGAGTAGGCACAAACTATGTTCAAGTAAGCGATGCTTTGCATACCGCCACAGACATGTTCAATAGTACCATTGCTTACAATGGCATACTCACACCCTTCCGAAACCCGAGTTACAACAACACATTGGGCTATGATGCAAGTATATTCATACCCAACAACGCGGCGCAAAACTATTTGAGTAACGGCGCCACATCAGCCAATATCCGCGTCACGACCACTTCTGAAACCATTTTATCACGCGTCATTACATCTGCTATCGATATCTACGAGCCAGATTTACGTGCCACGGTGTTTGTTAATGACCTCAATGGGGGGGCTGTTACACCCGGGGATATCTTAGAATATACAATTTCAGGAAAAAATATCGGTTCGGATGTCGCCGTCAATTGTTTTATTACCGACACACTTGATATCCGCACTGCTTATGTTCCCAATTCATTGGTGGTACTCAATGGTCCCAACGCCGGCCCTAAGACCGACGGCCCCGGTGATGACCAAGCTGAATATGATGCCGCCAATCGTTTTGTGAAATATAGAGTTGGTACAGGGGCATCGGCAAGCGCCGGGGGTAGCATGATCAACACTACTACTGATAGTGTACTCGTAAAATTCCAAGTGCAGGTCTCCAGTGATTGCCTTATTCTCAAATGCGATTCTACGCTTGAAAACAAAGCTTACATATTTGGTACGGGTACTTTATCTGGGAATACCGTAACTAACAATGGAACTTCAGATGTTTACGATGCATTTGGCTGTCCAACATCAGCTAACAACGAGGTAACTATTTCAACTGCATCTTGCCCTCCTGTTGATTTTACATTCAATGATCCACTCTGTCCGGGCGATACCTTGCAATTGACCACTTTAAATTCTATTTGGGCCAATTATTTTTGGTCCGGGCCGCAAGGTTTTACCTCAACTGTTTATAATCCTTTCGTTGCCAATATTGGTACGGTAAACTCGGGTGTTTATGAACTCGACGTCACTTTCAATGGTTCTGCATGTCAATTTAGTAATGTAACCAATAGTATTGTTGTTCATCCTGAGCCCACCATTTCATTGGTTTCTCTATCCAACGTAACCTGTTACAACGCCGCTAACGGTAGCATAGTAACAAGCGTTACTGGTGGCGCGCCCATCTCTTACCAATGGACAAGCGGCCAAAATACCTCAAACCTTTCCAATTTGAGCCCTGGGCTCTATACCCTTCAAGTTTCAGACGGCTTTACCTGCCAATCAGATACGAGTTTTTCAATTACCCAGCCCGATACGCTCTTGGTTCAATTGCAAATCACCAGCGATTACAATGGGCAAAATATTTCTTGTTTTGGTGCTGCAGACGGCAGTATCAGTAGTACGGTGAGTGGTGGAACGGCTCCATATACTTATTCTTGGAGCAACGGTGCGAGTACCACATCCTTATCTAATTTACCAATCGGCACCTACACCTTAACCGTGACCGATGCCAATGGTTGTATTTCAACTGCAAGCGTAACGCTTACACAACCTTTAGACATCAACTTAACAGCGAGCCCCACGGCAGTATTGTGTTATGCTGGTACCAACGGAGCGATAGTTACTACCATCTCGGGAGGCACCTTGCCATATACCATTTTATGGTCAAATGGTCAAATTACCCAGAATCAATCCAACTTACAAGCAGGGATGTACGAAATGGTAGTTACAGATGCCAATAACTGTAAAGACTCCATTGAAACGACTATTACCCAACCTGCCCAACCGCTTTCTGTCACACACACCCAACAAGATGTTTTGTGCTACGGCGATGCCACTGGTTCTATTGACATCACCGTTGCGGGAGGTACTCCGATTTATGCTTACAGCTGGTCTATTGGCACTACAAACGAAGATTTAACTGGTCTACCAATTGGCACCTACAACGTGCAAGTTACCGACGTCAATGGCTGTCAGATTACTTATGGCGCCACCATTCAACAGCCTGTTGCTCCTTTATCTATGTCGGGGTTAGTGACGCCAATTGCTTGCTTTGGCGATAGCTTAGGAGCCGTCAATATTGCGGTTTCTGGCGGAACAACGCCTTATGCATACAACTGGAATACAGGTGCATTCACGACCCAAAACATCAATACCTTACCGGCAGGAACATATAGTGTGCTGGTTACTGATGATCACCTTTGTACCATCACGCAAACTTTTGTAGTAACCCAACCTCAAGGGCCACTTGCCCTTTCTGAAACCCATGAAGATGCCGGTTGTGATGGCCCTGGTTCAATCGACCTGACTACTACCGGGGGAACTGCACCATACTCCTACTTCTGGAGTAACCTCACCTTTAATGAAGATGTCATCCCAGCAGCTGCGGGAGCTTACACCGTTCAGGTTGAAGACGGTAACGGTTGTGCTGATTCCTTGTCTGTGACCATTTTGAATTTAGCCATTCCAATTTATACGTCTATTTCTGGAGTGAATATCTTGTGTTTGGGAGATTCTACCGGATCAATAGATTTTACTGTAACCGGAGGAGTTGCGCCATTTACTTATTCTTGGTCTAATGGTGCCACATCCGAAGATATTTCAGGTATTCCGGCAGGCACCTACACGGTTACCGTCACCGATGCCAACAATTGTATAGAGCTCGATAGCCTTACGCTCACGGAGCCCCTCACCTCCATGACCATCACCGAGACCCATACCAATGCCAATTGTCTCGATTCAATCGCGGGATCAATCAATGCAAGTGTGAGCGGTGGTACACCAGGTTACACCTACAGCTGGAATAATGGGGCGCTTACTCAAGACATTTCAGGTATTCAAAACGGTATTTACGTCCTTACAGTTACGGATGCCAATGGTTGTCAAGAAGCTTTGCCTGTAGAAATCCTCGACCCTTCCAATACCGTTATGGTGGCCTCGACAGTGTACCCTGTCAATTGTTTTGGCGGTGCCGACGGCTGGATAGACCTCACCCCTTCGGGCGGATTGCCGGGTTATGTATACGATTGGGGCACAGGCGCCATCGAACAAGATGTCACTAACCTAGCTCCAGGTCAATATTACGTGAACGTGGAAGATGTCTTAGGTTGCGGGATGTTCTTGAGCTTTAATGTTACTCAGCCATCTGGCCCTTTGACCATCAATGGCACTGTTTACAACGTGGTTTGTCTGGGAGATACCAACGGAATTGTTGATTTAACCATCACAGGAGGTACAGCACCCTACACCTATCTTTGGAACAATGGTTCAACAACGCAAGATATTTATGATTTAAGTGCTGGCACTTATTCTGTTGTAGTCACAGATGCCAATGGCTGTACGGCTACCTATTCTGGAATTGTCACAGCACCGGGTAGTGCTTTAGCCGTCACCTTATACCCTACATCTGCTTTGTGTTTTGGTACACCAACGGGCAGCATTGATTTATCGGTTGCTGGTGGCGTACCGGGTTATACTTATAGCTGGAGCAATGGCCAAACGTCCCAAGACTTAACGGGAGTAGTTGGTGGTCAGTACACGGTTACAGTACAAGATGCGAACGGTTGTTTGTATGCAGACACGGTGTTGGTGAACCAACCGCTGAGTGCACTTACTTTAACGCAAGCGACAACGAATATCAGTTGTAATGGACTGAGTGATGGCTACATCAATTTGATTGTCAATGGAGGCACGCCGGGCTATACTTATTTATGGAATACGGGCGCTATTACCCAAGATTTATCGAATGTACCTGCAGGCAGTTACGACGTAGCAGTAACCGATGCCAATGGTTGTACGGGTAGCTTAACAGTATTGGTAACCCAACCGAGTGCATTGGTTGGTGTGAGTGGCGTTGCCAACGACATTTTGTGTCATGGTGCAGCTACGGGCAGTATTGTTGCGCAGGGCACGGGCGGCACGGGCGTTTATACGTATTTATGGAATAATGGTTCTACGGCAGCCACCTTGAGTGGTGTTCCGGCGGGCATTTACAGCGTAACGGTCAGTGACAACAACGGCTGTACTGCAAGCCAAAGCTGGACGCTGAGCCAACCGACTCCAATTACCCTTCAGAGCACCAACACAAACATTTTGTGTTATGGACAGACAGCAGGCTCGATTACCACGAGTGCGAGCGGTGGTGTAGCGCCTTACACCTACCAATGGACCAACGGTCTAACAGGTGCTACGATTGTGAATCAAGCAGCAGGCCCATACTTTGTAACGGTAACAGACGGCAACGGTTGTACGGCCACCTTCTCAGACACGATTTACCAACCACAGAGTGCTTTAACACTCACTACGGTAGTAACAGATAACATTTGTTTTGGCGTGGCAGGCGGTAGCATCGACAACACGGTTACAGGCGGCACGGCTCCTTACACCTATCAATGGAACACAGGTGCCACAAGCCAAGACTTACAGAACTTACTGGCGGGTACTTATGTGGTCACGATTACCGATGCAAACGGTTGTTTGTTAACGAGTACCATGAGTGTTGCCCAGCCTCCACAGAGCATGACTGCTTCGGAGACCCATGTGAATGTCAGCTGTTATGGCGGCGGAAATGGCTCTATTAACCTGACGGTATTAGGCACTGGCCATCCGTTTACTTATAGCTGGAACAATAATGCCACAACCGAAGATATCGCGAATTTGGTGCCAGGTGTTTATACCGTAACCATCACAGACCAATCGGGTTGTACCTTACAGCAATCCATCAATATTACACAGCCTACTTCACCAATCAACGTTCAAGCAGTGATCACCGATGTCGCCTGTTATAACGTTCAAACCGGTGCCGTTGACTTGACTGTTACGGGTGGTGTGGCGCCTTACTTGTATGCTTGGAGTAACAACACGGGCAACCAAGATTTGACCAATGTAATTGGTGGAAACTACCAAGTTACTGTTCTGGACGCAGCGGGTTGTCAGGTTGTATTGAATTATCCTATCAACCAACCAAGCGCACCTTTAAGCATCCAACTCAACCCAGTTCAAGTTGCGTGTATGGGTGCTCCAACCGGACAAATCGACCTCGTTGTAACGGGCGGCACGCCGGCGTATAGTTATTCATGGAGCAACAGTTCTACGGCTCAGGATTTATTGGGGATAGGCACGGGCTTGTATAGTGTTGTGGTCACAGACGCAAACGGATGTACAGCGAGCGGCAGTACGTTTTTAACGCAGCCAACGATGGCCTTAACGGCGAGTGCTGCGGTGAGTGGTGTGAGCTGTTTTGGCGGCAACAATGGATTGATCGATGTAAGTGTAGTAGGCGGCACAGCTCCCTACAACTACATTTGGAGCAATGGTTCTTTTTCACAGGACATCGATACACTAGTTGCAGGCAACTACGTATTAGAGATTTACGACGACAACGGATGCTATTTACAGCAGACCTACCAAGTGACACAAAGTGCCTCACCTTTGGTGCTGAGCAGCGTCATGACGCCTGTGGGCTGTTATGGCGGTACAAACGGCGCCTTGAACTTAACGGTAGTAGGCGGTGCGTCACCATACACATATAGCTGGAGCAATACGTCATTAAACCAAGATTTACAGAACATTGCAGCTGGTATTTACAGCGTTACGGTGACCGATGCGAATGGTTGTTCTGCAACCTTACAAGACACCGTTACGCAGCCAGGTGTTTATGCCCTGTCGGCACAACTAACGCCTGTGGCATGTTTTGCAAACAGCACGGGTGCTATAGACCTTACCGTGATTGGCGGTACGGCTCCGTTTACTTACAACTGGAACAACGGCGCACCAACCCAAGATTTACAGAACTTACTAGCGGGTACTTACAGCGTAGTAGTCACAGATCAACAAGGCTGTCAGGCGAGTGCAAGCTATGTGGTGAGCCAACCGAGTGCCATACTGACCCTCAATGCAGCGATTACCAACGCGAGTTGTTCGGGCACCACCACCGCCACTATTGACCTCACGGTTACGGGCGGTGCAGCTCCTTACACTTATGCATGGAGTAACCAGGCAGTAACTCAAGATTTGGCAAGTGTGGGAGTTGGAACCTACAGTGTTACCGTAACCGATGCAGGTGGTTGCGTAGGCAGCACGAGCATCACCGTTACCCAACCATCCCCACTCAACATCATTTTAACGCCAACCAATCCGTTGTGTCCGAACACAGCTACGGGTAGCGTAGACCTCACGGTGAGTGGCGGCACGAGCCCTTACACCTACCAATGGAGTGGTCCGAATGGCTATACGGCTACAAGTCAGGATATTGGATTTATTCCGATTGGGTTGTATTACGTGATTGTCACGGACGCCTACGGTTGTAGCGCAAGCCAAACCACTTCCTTGAGCAATCCTGTTGCCATTAGTGCTACGTACACAAGTACGCCAGTGCAGTGTTTTGGTGGCTCTAACGGTACGGTAGATGTCACGGTAAGTGGCGGTACGGCCCCATATACCTACAACTGGTCCAATGGCGCCATCACCCAAGATATTCAAAATCAAGCGGCGGGCAATGATACATTAATCATTACTGACTTTGTTGGTTGTATTCATACATTAATTACGGCAGTTAGTCAGCCTACACAACTCCTGATCAACGATAGTATTCAAAACGTGGGTTGCTTTGGTACCTTGACAGGAGGCATCAATCTAACAATTGTTGGTGGCACGCCAGGCTACTCCTTCCAGTGGCTTTCTGGTCAGCTCACTGAGGACCTCTCTGGGCTTGGAGCAGGAACCTATACGGTGAATGTCACTGACTTTAACGGTTGTGTGGCAACCGACAGTTTTACGATTACTGCGCCCACCACGCCAATGCAACTCGCACTTACGGGTGTTGGCTTGACTTGCTATAACTCTTCTACGGGAACTACAGACCTCACTGTAACCGGAGGCATGGCGCCATATTTTTACAATTGGAATACAGGAGCCACAACAGAAGACCTTACTGGCCTACCAGCCGGCACATATGAGGTGTTCGTTGAGGATGTCAACGGCTGTCTAGATTCAGCAGAAATCACCTTAAATAACCCAACACCGTTATTATTCAGTGCGGTGGTCACAAATGTTCAGTGTTTTGGACAAGCAACAGGTTCAATCGATCTTTCTGTGAGTGGTGGTGCCCAGCCTTATTTCTTCTCTTGGACAGGGGCAAATGGTTTTACAGCTTCTACTGAAGATATTTCCAACTTACCGCTTGGCACTTATGACGTCACCATCACCGATTTCAATGGTTGTGTGGTCAATGGTATCTATTTTGTCAATCAGCCTACCTCAGAAGCCGTCATCACTTCCTCGGTGAACAATATTTTATGCTACGGTGCCACGACGGGATGGATCAACGCGAGTGCAGTTGGCGGCGCCTTACCATATAGTTATTTATG
>ENA-ORFA01000051-ORFA01000051.1-marine-metagenome-genome-assembly--contig:-NODE-51-length-56789-cov-4.536165_pt1 | contig 56789 bp, 54 predicted proteins | sample MGYA00248621_ERZ508587 | MGnify/ENA primary metagenome ERZ508587 (study PRJEB26250, sample SAMN06266239) | marine metagenome | isolation source: Columbia River Estuary | place: USA:Columbia River Estuary... | reverse complement strand
ATCTCTGCAGTAAATGGACTGCCAACCCCGTTCAATGATCAGATGCATTAATTTATTTTGCAGTTCCAATTCAGTCTCACAATAAAAAAATGTACCCTGCAGAGCTTCAAAATTCTTGGCAAATAATTTAATTTCATTAGATTCTTCGGTAACCTTAAAAAAATCTTTAACTGCACATTGTTCCGCATCAGGAAAAGGCAAAGGCACCGGATTACTCAGTGCCTGCCTTATTTTTTTTAAAATATTTTCACTTAATTTGATTTTTTTCTTTTTAATCTCAAAAGAAGAATCTTTAGATATAATTTGTATTTTATTAATAGCATTAAATCCGAGATAGCTATTAATTTTTTCAATAATTTGATCTCTCGAATATTCAATTTCTATCATTATATTTTTGTTAACATTTATTGAGAGAATATTTTCATTATTAATTTTTTTAATTTTTGAAGGCGTCACATCTTTAAATATTTTTTCTCCAACTATATTTTTCCAATTCTTAATTATTTCAAAATATACAAAGCCGTCTTTTTTTAGTATTTTTTTTGCATTTTCTGGTAATAAACTTTGCAAAGGTCTTAAACCTTGAGTAAATAATTTATTTAAAGATTTATCCATAACCATGAAAAATGTTTTATCAAATAAAATTCTTGCTTGGTACGATAATCATCAAAGAGATTTGCCATGGCGAAGATATCGCGGTTTTCAGGATAGAATTTATAAAGTTTTAGTAAGCGAGTTTATGCTTCAGCAAACTCAAGTTAAAACAGTGATTCCTTTTTTTAACAAGTTTTTAAAAGCATTTCCTAATTTAAAAAAATTATCAAAAGCAAAGTTAGAAAAAGTTTATAAACTTTGGCAGGGACTTGGATATTATTCTAGAGCAAAAAATTTACTTAATACTGCAAAAATAGTTCAGTCAAAATACAAAGGAACACTGCCTGATGATTTTGAAACTTTAAAGAGTTTTCCTGGAATTGGCGTTTATACGGCATCAGCTATTATGGCCATCGCATTTAATAAAGATTTTATAGGTATAGATGGAAACGTGGAAAGATTTGTAGCGAGATTATTTGGCTACAAAAATAACAAAAAAAATTTTAAAAATTGTATTTTTTTAAAATTAAAAGAAATTAAATCAAAAAATAATTTTTCTCAATTCGCACAGGCATTAATGGAGATGGGAGCATTAGTATGCACTCCGCAAAATCCAAAATGCAATATTTGTCCCGTAAAGCAAAATTGTACTTCTTTTAAAAAAAAAGATTTCGATTATAAAATCTTTAATAAAAAGAAAGTTAATATTAAAAAATATTATTTATTATATGTTTCAGAAAAAAATAAAATTCTATTTTTTAATAAAAAAAATAAATTATTAAAAGATTTTGCGAATCTTCCATTGATAGATTATAAAAAAAATTTATTTGATATGAATTTTAAAAAAAACAGTTTTCTTTTCGAGGGCGAGCCAAAAATAATTGAAAAGAATTTTATTCATAATATTTCTAATATTAAAATGTTAATTAAAATTGTTCTTTTTAAAAAAATTAAAAAAATTAAGGATAATCAATTTTACTGGATAAATTATAATAAAATGGATAATTCATTATTATCAGGTTTCTCAAAAAAATTTATAGAATTAATAAAGTCAAAAAAGATTAAATATGTTTAAAAAAATTATTATTATTGGAGGAGGCATTGCAGGGTTAACTTTAGCTAACTTTCTAAAAAAAAATAATTTTAATAATTTTAGAATATATGAAAGATTCGAAAGAAAGTTATCAAGACCTACAGGAATTCAATTGACTCCAAATGCAGTAAGAATTTTAGATTTTTTAGACTCAAGATTTTTTTTGAATAATAATTTTCATAGAATTAATTATTTAAGCATAAACTCAGTTCATTCTAAAGATTTTACAAGCAATCAAGAAGTTAGGATGAATCTTCAAAATATAGTAAGTGATAAAATGCCTTATCTATCTTGCGACAGAAATGTTTTAATAAAGTTTTTAGAAAAAGATTTATCTCCGAAAGAAATTTTTTATAACAAACAAGTTGTGCAAACTATCAAGGATCATAATATTATTAGAGTCAAATTTAGCGATGGATCAGAAGACCATTGTGATCTGTTAGTTTCCGCAGATGGAATGTTTTCTAAGTCAAGGTTGGATAACAATATAATTAAAAGCACAAATTTTTATGCCTACAGAGGCGTGTTAAAAAACTTTTATTCAAAATATTCATTAGAGAATGATGTGGTTCGTTTATGGTTGAGTGGTAATAAACATTTAGTAACCTATTTTATTAATAGTCAGAACGATTTAAGTTTTACAGGAATTAGCAAATCTTCAGAAAAAACAACGTACACAGGCGATGATGTAAATTATTCAATACCATATCCAGCAGATCAATTTAGAAGTATATTTTTTTCAGAAAATAAAATTTTAAGAGAGACGCTAGATACGCTTCACGAGGTATATCGATGGCCAATATTTTCTTTAAAAAAAAGAGTTTTTTATAGAGATAATCAAATTTTTATAGGAGATTCTTCCCATGGCACCGTACCTTTTCAGGCACAGGGAGCCGCATTAGCAATAGAAGATTCCTATGTTTTGTATGAGCAAATTATTAAGAATGTCACTAATAACCTAGGTGTATTTTATTTTAATAAACGGAACAGCAGAGTTAGAAGAATAATTCTTAGATCACATCTAAATGTTTTTTTATTTCATTTGAAAAATCCATTTTTAATTATTTTGAGAAGTATATTATTCAAGATAATAGAGAAGTCTTTTTTAGCAAAAAAACTTATGTTTGGGTGGATTTTTAATTACAATCCAAGAAGTTCTAGTTATTTTTTCTGATTTTTTCTCTTAAGTGATCGAGTGGATATAGTTTATTTTCCATTTTAATATGCCAAAAAGACCAGCCGTTGCAGCTTTCGGTTCCTTGTGCTTTAGCACCAACGCTATGAATAGATCCTGTGATATCTTTGTATAGAATGCTGCCATCAGCCATTACATGTGCCTGAATTTTATTTTTGGCATCAAATAATTTTAACCCAGGTTCTATTATTCCACTTTCAATTAAATAACCAAAAGGTATTCTTTTTTCATTTCTTTTGTTCTCTATAGTTTTTAAAAAATTATCATCAATTTTTTTTATTTTTTTTATTCTTGTCTCAGCAGTTTGAAAATACTGTTTATTACTTTCTATTCCGTAATAGTATCGTCCTAGTTTTTTAGCAACTGCTCCAGTTGTGCCGGTACCAAAAAAAGGATCTAATATAAAATCATCTTTTTTAGTCGATGATAGAATAATTCTGTACAATAAACCCTCGGGTTTTTGTGTTGAATGAACTTTATTACCTTCTTCATTTTTTATTCTTTCGTTTCCGGTACAAAGAGCCAATTCCCAATCAGATCTCATTTGTTTGTCATCATTAAAACATTTTAATGATTTATAGTTAAAAGTGTATTTTGAATTTTTGTTTTTAGAAGCCCAGATTAGTGTTTCGTGAGCATTAGTAAATCTTGTTCCTTTAAAGTTAGGCATAGGATTTCTTTTATTCCATATTATGTCATTAAGAATCCAAAAATCTTTATCTTGTATTATTTTGCCTAATCTAAAAATATTATGATAAGTTCCGATTACCCATATTGTTCCATTCGGTTTCAAAACTCTTTTGCATTCATTGATCCATGAAATAGAAAATTCATCATATTTTTTTAAACTATCAAATTTATCCCAATCATCGTTTACGGCTTTAACTTTAGAGTGATCTGGTCTCTCTAAATTACTTTGTAATTGAAGATTGTAAGGAGGATCTGCAAAAATACAGTCAAAAGTTTCATTTGGAATTTTTTTTAATTCTTTTAATGAATCCCCAAGAACGATCGTGTCTCTATTTATTGTCATACAACTAAGGAGAGAAAATAATATTAGAAGACTCCCTCAGTCAACTTATGTCTGCATATTGATTGTGTTTTAATTTTTAATTTATCAATAGGTTGTGTATCGGGGAAAAAGTCTTTCTATGATGCTCAGTAATTCCAAATTTTTTAATAGCTTCTAGATGTTTCTTTGTTCCATAACCGCAATTCTTTTCCCAACTATAATTTGGAAACTTAAAAGATAGTTCCTCCATAAATAAATCTCTAGAAACTTTCGCTATTATAGATGCCGCTGCTATAGAAATGCATTTTTGATCACCTTTGATAACTGTTCTAATATTTTTATTTTTGTCAGGAGAAAAATTTCCATCAACAAGAATAACATGATTTTTAATATTAATTTTTTTTAAGGCTCTATTCATTGCAAGCAAAGAAGATTGTAATATATTTAATTCTTCAATTTCTTTAACAGAAGAAATACCAACGCTATATTCACATTTTTTAACAAGTGCTTTGAATATTTCTAATCTTTTAGATTTGTTAAGTTTTTTAGAGTCATTAATCCCTTCGGGAAAATTGTTTTGATCTAACTTAATTGCAGCAGCAAAAACTGGTCCGGCTAAGCATCCTCTGCCAACTTCGTCTACACCAATTATATTTTTACCAAATTTAAGATCATTTAAAATATTCATAAATTTTTATATATTTCATTTCTGAATTTTTTAAGATCTTCCCATGATAATTTTTTATTTTCAGGCTCTCTTAATAAGATTTCTGGGTCAAAAGTTGTAAATGTTATAAATTTATCTTTATTAATAATAATTGAATCCCATTTTCCATGAATGTCTAATATTTTATTTTTAGAATCATTAAAAAAGTTAGAAGCAATTTCACCAAGTAATAAAATATATTTTGGTTTGATAATTTTTAAATGTTTAATTAAAATATCTTTGTAAAAATTATTTCTATTTCTAATATCAATATCTTTTTCAAAATAAATATTAGATAAATAATATTTCTCTTTCTCGAGAGATATTGATGATAGCATTTTATTCAAAAGTTCACCCCTAGATCCAGATAAGATTTCTTGATTTTTAACATCATCATCATTCGGACAATCCCCCAGTATCATAATTTGAGAATCTGGATTTCCTTTGTAAAAAAAATTATTATTATTTTTGGTATTTAGTTGATCGTTAATTTCTTTAAATAGTTGCGAAACTAACATTTCTTTATTCGCAAAGGACCCGTGTTTAGATTTAGTTATATCATTGGAAAAAATATTATTAATATTTAAAGTTGAATAGTATTCCAGTAGGTTTATAGTTTTATTACTTAAATATTTTTTGAGCATTTTTATGAATAAAAAGATTTTTTACATAGTGTTTTTTTTGTTATTTATAGCAAATTATTCACATTTAAATGCTAATATTTTAGAAAATAAAAAAAGATTAGTTAAAAATTCCAATTACTTTTCTAATTATTTATCTGGCAGTGTTTCTTTGCAAAAAAATGATTCAAGAAAAGCTTATAATTTTTTCGAAAATATTGAAAATTTAGGAATTTATCATTCAGAATTTAATCTGAAGTATGTCGAAACATTAGTTAATAATGGTAAAATTGAAGAAGCTTATCTATTTATAAAAAAGTTAGATAAGTCTAATCAATCGTTATATCCATTTAATCTCATATTGTTTGTTCATGATTTTAAAAAAGAAAGATATTCAAAATTACAAAGCTATATTTCTTCACCAAAACAAAGCTATAGTGATCCACTACTATTAGAACTGTATCAAAATCTTGGCTTGTGGGCAGATTTATCAAATAAGAATACTAAAGATTTAAACAGAAAGATTAATAGCTCAAATTCTAGTTTTAAAAATATTTCTTTAACACAAAAGATCCTAATTAATTTGTATTTAGATAATCAGAAAAATATTGATATAAATTTTAGTGAAATTTCTAATAAAAAAGAATTAGGCAGGTATAATTATTTTTATTTATCTTATTATCTAGAAAAAAATAATAAAGATAAAATTAATGATATTATCAAACAGAATTTAGAAATATCTTCTGAAAATTTATTATTTAAACAGCTCTTTTTAGACTCTCGTGAAAATAAGTTTTATAAAATTGACAACTTTTACAAAAGGAAAAATATTAATCATGGTTTAGCAGAATTATTATATTTATTTGCTAACTTTTATCAAAACTATGAGCAAGTTCAGATTTCAAATTTTTATTTAAATTTAAGTGAATATTTAAATCCTAATTTTTTGTCTAACAAAATCTTAAAAGTAGAAAATCTTATTACATTAAATAATTTAGAAGAATCAGAAAAGGAAATAAAGATCATTGAAAAACTAGGAAAGGAATTTAATTGGTATGCAAATTTAACAAGATTAAGATTTTTACCAAACAATAACACGGATAAGCAAATTAATTTACTTGAAAACTTTTTAAAAAATAATGAATTTTTTGCATCTGAAAAATATTTTGAATTAGCAAACTTCCTAAGAGCTAATAAAAATTACAGCAAATCTATAGAATTATATGAAAAATCAATAGCATTAAAAAAAGATAAAAGAGATCATGATTGGATTTATTATTACAATCTAGCTATAAGCCAAGAGCGAGCAGGGGCATGGGAGAACGCAGAAAAAAATTTTTTACAAGCTCTTAAAATTTCACCTAAGCAGCCTGAGGTTTTAAATTATTTAGCATATAGTTGGCTAGAAAAAAAAATTAATTTAGATAAAGCAAAAGAAATGTTAGTTGAGGCTGTCAACTTAAGTAAAGGACGAGGATATATTTTAGATTCACTTGGATGGGCATATTTTTTACTAAAAGATTTTGATAAAGCAGAAGAAATTTTGCAGACAGCTTATGAAAAAGAACCTTCAGAAGCGGTTATTTATGATCATTACGGCGATGTTCTTTGGACAAATGGAAAACAAATCCAAGCTAGATATGTTTGGCAAAATGCTATTAAGCTTAAAAATATTGAGCAAGATTTAAAAGAATCTATTAATAAAAAAATAATTTTTGGATTAGATGATGCTGATAAAAACAAGTCTTAAAGCTTATGGTAAAATAAATTTATATTTAAAAGTAATCAAAAAATTAAAAAATAAATATCACGAAATAGAAAGCTTATTTTGTTTTTTTAATATTTATGATCAGATTTTTGTATCTACCAATAGAACATATAATCAGATCAGTTTTACTGGAAGATTTTCTAAAGGAATAAGCAAAACTAACAACACAGTATTAAAATTATTTAATATTTTAAAAAAATACCCAAAATTTAATAAACATAAATTTAAAATTAGAATTGTAAAAAATATACCACAAGGCTCTGGATTTGGTGGTGGTTCAGCAGACGTTTCTGTATTACTTAATTTTTTTAATAAATATCTAAACCTAAATTTAAAAAAAAAAACAATTTCTCTAATATGCAATAAAATAGGTGCTGATGTCGAGCCTTCTTTAAATACTAATTTTAAAATTCTTTATGGACCTAATAATAAAATTATAGAATTCAAAAAAAAACCTAAATTTAATTTACTATTAGTTTATCCAAATTGTTTGAATTCCTCAAAAAATATTTATCTGTCAAATAAAATATTTTCAAAAAAAAATAATTCTGAAGTTTACTTTTTAAAAAAGAATATTCTAAATATGAATTACTTGTTCAAATTTTTAAATTATACAGGAAATGATCTAGAACAGAGTGCCTTTAAAAAAAATAAGACCATATTAAAATTATTAACTTTTCTTAAGAAGTTAAAAGGTTGCAAGATAGCCAGAATGACAGGTAGCGGTTCAGCTTGCTTCGCTATTTTTGAAAATAACTCACATTTAGCTGAAGCTATTCTTTCTCTAAAAAAACATTATAAAAGTTATTGGATAAGGAAAGCAAAAATAATATAACCTTATTTCTAAAATTAATATTGGGGCTTAGCCAAGCGGTAAGGCAGCGGGTTTTGATCCCGCCATCCCAGGTTCGAATCCTGGAGCCCCAGCCAAGTTAAAAATAATTGCTGTGATTAGAGAAGAAAAAAAATCAGATAATAAAAAAATTTTTTTACTCGAAGAAGCTGTTCTAGGTCCAGGAAGATATGCAAGACCCAGTTTTAGATTAAGAGAGAATCTCGAGCACAATATTAAATATTCAAAAATTTATTGCAAAGGTCAAAAAATAATTGGAAGCATCAGATATTTTAATTGTAAAATAGAAAATAATAGTGGGTTAATGCTTGGACCCTTAATAGTTGATCAGAAATTCAAAGGAAGAGGGATAGGTAAAGAATTAGTGAATAAAAGCATGGTTGGTGTCAACGAAAAGAATATTGATTTTATTATTTTAATTGGAGAATTTGATTATTATGGACAATTTGGTTTTGAAAGAAGTGCCAATGTATATTTTTCATTAAATGTCAGAAAAGAAAAAATCTTATTAAAAAAATTATCAGAACAAAATAATACATTTTCTGGTAAAATAGAATTATATTAATATTTTTAATGAAAAAATCATTTTTATTTTCTAAAGAAAATAAAAAATTAATTTTAATTTTAAATCCGATTAATTTAGAGACACATACACAATTTGTTGGAGGCTGTGTTAGAAAAGCAATAGAAGGAAAATTAACAACAGATATCGATTTGGCTACTGTTTATAAGCCAGAGGAAGTTAAAAAAATATTATTAAAAAATAATTATAAAGTCTTAGATTTAGCAATTAAATATGGTTCTATTACAACCTTCTCCAAGAATTATAAATATGAAATTACATCTTTAAGAAAAGACATAAAGCCTGATGGCAGGCACACAAAGATTCAATGGACAAATAATTGGTTAGAAGATTCTTTAAGAAGAGATTTTACTATCAATGCAATTTATTGTGATAAATTTGGAAAGATTTTTGATCCATTAAATGGAACCCGTGATTTAAAAAATAAAAAGATTAATTTTATAGGAAGTGCAGATTTAAGAATTAAAGAAGATTATTTGAGAATTTTAAGATTTATAAGATTTTCATTAGAATATAATTCTAATATTGAAAATCTTAATGTTATAAAAATTATTAATAAAAACGTTAAGTTTTTAAGATTTATCTCGCAAGAAAGATTATTTATGGAGTTAAAAAAAATCTTAGAACTTAAAAATTTTTTTAATATTTATAATAAAAATTATTTTAAAAAGATTATTAAACAAGTATATAAGTTAAAATTTTTTGAAAGACTAAATAGAGTTCAAATTTTGAATAAAAAATTAGGTTTCGACTTAAATTATCTCCAATTACTTTCAATATTATTAGTCGGAAATGATAAAAAGAATATCTTTTTTTCTAGAAAATTTCGATTGTCTAATAAAGATAGAGACTATCTTAATTTTATTTACGGACAGTTTAAGTTATTAAAAAAAGAACAATATAGTTATCAGACAATTCGACGTCAGATATATTTTTATAAAAAAGATTTAGCTTTAGATTTTTTAAATTTTATTTTTTGTCTAAAAAAAGAAATTAGTTTAAAAACTTTTATAAAATACAGACTATTTATAAAAAAATTTAAAGTTCCTAAATTTCCTATTTCTGGAGATTTTTTAATTAAAAAGGGATTTAAACAAGGAAAAAAACTCGGAAAAAAATTAGAATTTTTAAAAGCTTCTTGGATTAAAAATAATTTTAAATTAAATTTTCGTAATATTTAACTATTAAATTAAATATATTTAACCTCAATAATCTCATAATTTTTTTCTCCAGCCGGTGTTTTTACAGAGACGAAGTCGCCAGTATGTTTTGAAACTAGTTCCAATGCAATTGGCGATTTATAAAATAGCAAACCTTCTTTTGCATTCGCTTCATCCTTGCCAACAATTTTGTATTTTTTTTTCTCATTAGTTTCCATGTCCAATAATATAATTGTTGAACCAAAAATTACTTTGTTGTCATTTTTAATTTTGGCAACATCAACAATGTTTGCAGTTGCTATTGTTGTTTCAATTTCTTGAATTCTTCTTTCATTGTGACCTTGTTCTTCTTTCGCTGCATGGTATTCAGCATTTTCTTTAAGATCACCATGAGCTCGCGCTTCCGATATAGCACTGACAATCTTTGGTCTAGTTACAGAAATTCTTTCTTTTAATTCTATTTTAATTTTTTCTAGCCCTTGAGGAGTAATTGGTTCTTTGTCCATTTAGATTTTTACCATTTTGCAAGTGGAGGAAGCGACATAAAAATTGCTTCAATATTACCATTAGTATTTAAACCAAATTTAGTGCCTCGATCGTAAAGCAAATTAAATTCTACGTACCTTCCTCTTTTAATTAATTGTTTTTCTTTATCTCTCTCATTCCATCTTAAAAACATTTTTTTTTGTATTATTTTAGAAGATGCCTTTAAAAAAGTCATTCCAACATCTCTGGTATAATTAAAATCTTTATTCCAGCTATTGGAATTAAGATAATCATAAAATATTCCGCCATCTCCTCTAGGTTCTTGTCTATGAGGTAAATAAAAATATTCATCGCAATTTTTTTTGTGCTGTAAATAATAATTTTTATTATGGAGATTGCACATTTTCTTTATTTCTAAATGAAAATATTTTTTCTGATTTAAATCTTTTATACATGGAGTCATGTCCATTCCTCCACCAAACCAAGATTTCGACGTGACTATAAATCTAGTGTTAAAATGAAATGCTGGAATTTTTGGATTTTTCATATGAGCTACAACAGATATTCCAGTAGCCCAAAAATTATGATTATTTAATGAACCAGGAATTTTCTTGCTAAATTCTTTATCAAATTTTCCGGAGATGGTCGAAATATTAACTCCAACCTTTTCAAAAACAGAGCCATTCTCAATTAATGCAAAGGTTCCTCCGCCTTTAGAACTTCCGCCAGCAATCCACTTTTTTTTTTTAAAAAAAATTTTCTTTTTAGACTTAAGATATTCGATACTTTCAAATTCTCTGCAAATAGAATTCCTTAAAGTTTCAAACCAATTTTTAGCAATAATTTTTTTTTCTTGTAAATTTAAATTCATTATTAAATATTATAGTAATTATTTTGTCTAAGCGCCTCAGATAACACAATAGAAATAGAATTTACAACATTTAAAGATCTAGTGTTTTTTGAGATAGGTATCTTTAATCTTGCATCGGCTATCTCGTGTACAAATTCTGGTGCTCCAGCACTCTCTCTTCCAAATAATATTGTGTCATTTTTTTTAAAATTAAAATTATAATAATTTTTTTTTGCTTTAGTTGTTAATAAAATTATTCTTTTATTTTTTTTAGTTTTTATAAAATCCTCAAATGATTGATGCCTTATAATTTTGCAATTTTTATAATAATCCATGTAGATACTTTTGAGTCTCTTTTCATCAAATTGAAACCCACAAGGCTCAATAATTTCTAAAGTTGCATTTAAACATGCACACAATCTTATGGTTGCAGCTGTATTTTGAGGAATATCGGGCTGAAACAATGCAATATTAATCATATAAGAAATTTATTATTTATGCGTCATTCTGGCTATGGAAAAGAAAATAGTTTAGAAATAATTTAACTAAATATTTATGTCAGAAAACGATAATAAGTCCGATAACAAAAATAGAAGAGATTTTTTAACTGTTGCAACTACAGCTGTTGGTGCAGTTGGAGTTGGGGCAGTTGTTTGGCCCATTGTAAGTCAAATGAATCCTGACGCATCAGTAAAAGCCCTTTCATCTATTGAAGTAGATTTATCAAAAATTAAAGAAGGAAATGAAATAACAGTTTTATGGAGAGGCAAGCCTGTTTTTATTAAAAGAAGAACTAAAGAAGAAATTGCTAGTGCTGAAAAAGTTGACATTAAAGATTTGAAAGATCCTCAGCTTGATAGCAAAAGAGTTAAAAAAGCTGAGTGGTTAGTTTTAGTTGGGGTTTGTACTCATTTAGGATGCGTTCCCATTAGCGGCAAAGGTGATTATGGTGGATGGTTTTGCCCCTGTCACGGCTCTCATTATGATAGTTCAGGAAGAATTAGAAAAGGACCAGCGCCAACTAACTTAGAAGTTCCAACTTATGAGTTTGTTGGAGATAATAAAATTAAATTAGGTTAAAAAATATTATGAGCGAAAAAGATTCTAATTTTAATCAAAATGAAATCAAACTTGTCCATACTAATAAGGTAGGTGGTTCTCCATTTAAAGGTGTAGTCGGCTGGATAGATAATCGTCTTCCAATTATTAGAATGTTTAAATACGAATATTTAGATTTTCAAGTTCCAAAAAACCTAAGCTATCTCTGGAGTCTTGGAGGAATATTAATGATATGTCTGATATCTTTAATCGTTACAGGCTTAGTCCTTGGAATGCACTATAAGCCGTCTTCGGCGGAGGCTTTCACATCAGTTGAAAAAATAATGAGAGATGTAAACTATGGTTGGTTGATTAGATACGCTCACATAAACTTTGCCTCTTTTTTCTTTATCGCTGTGTATATCCATATTTTTAGAGGACTTTATTACGGTTCTTATAAAGAGCCGCGCCAACTGATGTGGCTTATAGGTATCGTTATTTTTTTTCTGATGATGGCAACTGCTTTCCTCGGTTATACTTTGCCATGGGGACAAATGAGTTACTGGGGAGCTACAGTTATCACAAATCTTTTTTCAGCCGTTCCGTTTGTAGGAGAGGCAATAGTTACATGGTTATGGGGAGATTATTCAGTTGGAGATTCAACATTAAATCGATTCTACGTTTTGCATTGGCTCTTAGCTTTTGGAATCTTAGGTATAGTTATTTTTCACGTGATAGCTTTACATATTGTTGGCTCCAATAATCCTTCAGGCATTGAACCTATTGACACTAGAGACACGGTCAGTTTTGCTCCGTTTACAACCAGCAAGGATTTATTTGCAATGCTAATTTTTTTATTAGCGTTTGTAATAATTACAATGTACGCGCCGAATTACCTTGGGCATCCCGATAATTATATTCCTGCTGATCCCTTAATTACTCCGGCGCACATAGTTCCTGAATGGTATTTTTTACCTTTTTACGCAATTTTAAGAGCCATTCCAGATAAACTGATGGGAGTAATCGCAATGATAAGCAGCATTGCTGTCTTAGGTTTATTACCGTGGTTAGATTTATCTAAAGTTAGATCCTCCGTTTTTAGACCCATTTGGAAACAATGTGTATTTTTGTTTGTTCTTGATTTTTTTATATTAATGTACGTTGGTGGAATGCCAGCTGAAGGTATTTACGTTTTGATAAGCAGAGTAGGAACGGCCTATTGGTTCTTATTTTTTTTAGTTATAGCGCCGTTGGTTTCTTTAACGGAAAAAACCTTACCGATGCCTAAAAGTATTCATGAGTATGAGGATTGGAAAAAGCAAGGAAAAATTAAAACACTAAAAATTTTTTAAATAAATTATGAGTATTTTATTAAAATTCTCATCTTTTTTTTTATTTTTTATAATAACATCCTCTAGTTTGCATTCAGCTGAAAAGCAGGAAAAACTTTTAAAACAATCGTGGTCTTTTGATGGGTTATTTGGAAAGTTTGATAGAGCATCTCTTCAAAGAGGTTATCAAGTTTACACAGAAGTTTGCGCATCTTGTCATTCAATGAATCTTCTAAGTTATAGAAATTTATCAGAAGTGGGCGGGCCAAGTTTTTCAGAAGAAGAAGTTAAGGCAATAGCGTCAAAAGTTGAAGTTTTAGATGGTCCAAATGATAATGGAGAAATGTTTAAAAGATCTGGAAAACCCTCTGATAAATTCGCAAGTCCATTTGCTAATGAAAAAGCAGCAAGAGCAGCAAATGGTGGAGCATACCCTCCTGATATGTCAGTTTTAGTAAAAGCTAGAGCAGGTGGGCCCGATTATATTTATTCAATTTTAATGGGTTATGACGATAAACCGCCAAAGGGATTTAAGCTTGATGATGGAGTTTATTATAATAAATATATGTCAGGTAATAAAATTAAAATGGCAAAACCATTGAATAAAGATTCTGTAAATTATTCAGATGGAACCGCAGCAACGGAAGAGCAGCTTTCAAAAGATGTAGTGACTTTTTTAACCTGGGCATCAGAACCTACTTTAGAAGCTAGAAAAAGAATAGGGTTTAAGACTGTAATTTATTTATTAATTCTTACGGTGCTAGTTTATCTTGTTAAGAAAAAAATTTGGTTACGTATTGAACCTAAAGTGTAAAACATCTCCATCAGCCACTTCATAATCTTTTCCTTCTATTTTTAATTTTCCATTATCTCGAGCTCCCACTTCGCCTACATGCTGAATATAGTCTGAATAAGATATAACCTCAGCTTTAATGAAGCCCTTTTTAAAATCAGAGTGAATAACTTCAGCCGCATCAGGTGCTTTGCAGTTTTTTTCAATAGTCCATGCGTGAGTCTCTTTCGGACCTACTGTAAAATAAGTACTTAAGTTTAAAATTTTATATCCAGCTTTTATTATTTGATCTAATCCAGATTCTTTTATTCCAATTTCTTTCATAAATTCACTGGCCTCCGAATCTTGAAGTTCAGTGATTTGTTGTTCAATTTCAGCAGAAACAATTACCACCGTATCATTTTTAAATTTCTCTTTTATTTTTTCAGAATAAGTATTGCCTGAACTGACACTATTCTCATCTACGTTGCAGACTAAGATTCTGGGTTTTGTTGATAAAATACCTAAATTTTTAATTAATTTTTTTTCGAATTTTTCCTCCAATTTCTCTGGTCTAATTCCTTTTTTGAGAAATTCATAAACATGCTCTAAAATTTCAAAAGTATCTTTATTTAATTCAGTGTTTTTATTCTTTTTTTGAGACAATCTTTTTTCAACAGATTCTAAATCTGAAATCATCATTTCAGTTTCTACTGTTTCTAAATCTCTTATAGGATCTACTGTTTTATTGACATTTTGTATTTCACTTGAATCAAAACACCTCAGCATATGTATTACAGCATCGACCTCTCTAATATTTGCAAGAAATTTATTACCCAAACCTTCCCCTTTAGATGCTCCGGCCACTAGCCCAGCAATATCTACAAAAGTTATATATGTTGGAATAATCTTTTCAGATTTTGCAATATTTGAAAGTTTTTCTAATCTTTCATCAGGGACTGTAACAACACCAATATTCGGTTCTATGGTACAAAAAGGGAAGTTAGCCGCTTGAGCATTTTTAGATTTTGTAAGAGCATTAAATAGCGTTGATTTACCAACGTTGGGCAAACCTACGATTCCACATTTAAAACTCATACAGACTTATTGATTACTTTTAGAAGTAAAATCGTCTAGTTTTTTTTCTATAAGAAGATTTATATTTTTAAATATTTTCTTAATAATTTGATCTATTGTTATTTTTTCCTCTTCAGTGAAATCATTTAGAACATGTTTATCTACTAATTCTTTGTCACCAGGATGACCTATGCCAATTCTAATTCTGTTATAATCAGTACCTATGGAGTCGTCTATTGACTTAATGCCATTGTGGCCACCGCTAGATCCTCCAATCTTAGTTTTTATTTTGCCAATTTCGATATCCATGTCGTCATGAAATACAAAAATATTATTGGTTTTAATTCTATGGTAATCTGTTATTTCTCTAATACACATTCCAGAATTATTCATAAAAGTTAATGGCTTTACTACTATTACTTTATTATCCTGTACTTGACCGTTAGTTAGCAGACCTTTAAATTTTGGTTTTTGTTTTGAGAGTCCAAAATTTTTATTTAAAGCATCTATAAGTTTGAAACCTACGTTATGTCGGTTATTGGCATGTTTCGGATCTGGATTTCCTAACCCCGCAAATAATAACATTTAGATGTTATTTCTTTTTATCCGCAGGTGCGGCAGCAGCAGGTTTTTTAGCAGCATCAGGAGATTTTGCTGCATCCCCCGGTTTAGCTTTTCCATCAGCAGCTTTAGCATCGCCTGCAGCAGCAACTCCGCCTTCAGCTGGAGCAGCGGCATCACCAGTAGCAGCAGCAGCATCGCCCGCAGCAGCAGCCGGTTCAGGCTCTTTAACAACTGTAGGAGCGGCAATTGTTGCTATAGTAAAGTCTCGATCGCTAATTACAGGTTTTGCTCCTTCAGGTAATTTTACAGAAGATATGTGAATACTTTCATTCATTTCTTTATTAGCTAAATCAATTACGATTTCAGCAGGAATATTTTCAGCAGCGCATCTTAATTCTATTTTTCTTCTTACAATGTTTAAAACTCCACCCATTTTTAATCCTGGACAATTTTCATTGTTAATAAATTTTACAGGAATATTAACAGTTACTTTTGTTCCGGGCTTAATCTTTTGAAAATCAATATGTATTGGTTCATTATTTAGAGGATGAAAATTAATATCTTTAGTTAAAACTTTATGTTTTGACCCACCTATGCTCATTTCAATAACAGAGCTCATAAAGTTAGAAGACTCTAACATTTTTTTAATTGATATTGTTTTAACTGATAAAGGTAAACTTTGTTCTTTATCACCATATAAAATGCCTGGAAGAAAACCTTCTAATCTTAACTTTTTAAGATCTCCTTTTGTATTAAGTTTTCTTTCTGATGCTTCGAGCTTTAAATTTTCCATATAATCAAGATCGCTTGTTTTATATTAACTTCAAAAAAAAAACAAGTTATTGTTATTTATTTGAATAAGCTGGAAACTGAAGTTGATTGGGATATTCGCTTGATAGCTTCAGCGATTAGCGGTGCAATACTAACTACTTCTATTTTAGAAACTCCTTTAATTTTTTTTGTATTATCGATTGTGTCGGTAATAACAATCTTTTTCATCTTAGATTTTTTAATTTTATCAATAGACGAACCTGTAAGAACACCGTGAACAACGTAACAGTAAACTTCTTTTGCCCCTTTTTCCATTAAAGCATCAGCAGCGTTACAGATCGTTCCACCGCTATCAATTAAGTCATCAATTATAATACAAGATTTATTTTTAACTTCTCCAATGACATTCATAACTTCAGATTGTCCTGGGCTCTCTCTTCTTTTATCAATGATAGCCAAACCTGCATTCAATCGTTTACCAATAGCTCTTGCTCTTTCTACTCCTCCAACATCAGGGGCAACACAAACAATATTTTTAGTGCCAATATTTTTTAATATATGTTTTAAAAGAACAGGAGCTGCGTATAAATTATCAACAGGAATATCAAAAAAACCTTGAATCTGATTTGCATGAAGATCCATCGTTAAAACTCTGTGCGCTCCTGCGTTAGTAATTAAGTTTGCAACTAATTTTGCGCTTATAGGAGATCTTGGTACAACTTTTCTATCTTGTCTTGCATAACCAAAATAAGGAATGACAGCTGTTATATTTTTTGAAGAAGATCTTCTTAAAGAATCTATACATATTAGCAGTTCCATAATGTTGTCGTTAGCGGGATAAGAAGTTGATTGTATTAAATACACATCGTTACCTCTCATATTTTCTTTAATCTCAACGTAAACTTCTGAGTCTGCGAATCTTACAATCTCTCTTTGTGTTGGTTTTGTTTTTAAATATTTGCAGATTTGATCGCTAAGGGAAATACTACTTGTTCCAGATACAATCTTCATGAGAACTTTTTATATAATTTTATAATTATTTAATCAATTAATATCTACAAATCACAGAGATACATCTTCCATAATCCGACTCATTGTTATGCACAGATCTTCTATAACTAAAGAAGTTTTTATAATCGCTATAAGTATCCTTATTAATATGATCAATATTTATTTTTGGGATTCCTAGTCTTAAAAATTTGTTATTTACAAATAATCTTAGATTAAAGTAAATTTTTCTATCCCTAGTTATAAAATATTTTTTATAATCATAATTATTAATTTTAATCTTTTCTACAAAGTCTTCTTTTACCTCGTAATTTTTTTGCTCTATACAGGGTCCAATTGCCACAATTAAATTTGATATTTTTGATTTCATTTGTTTAAATTTTTTTATTAGATTTTCAATAATTCCAGAATTTGCACCTTTCCATCCAGAATGAATAGCTGCCATTGTTTTATTTTCTTTATCAGCAACTAATATTGGAACGCAATCTGCAGTTAAAATTCCAAAAGAAAAATTAGGATATGTAGTAATAATTCCGTCAGCTTTATATCTTTTTTTTACTAAAAAATTATCAAAATTAATTATTTTATTACTATGATATTGTTTTAACATAATTAGTTTATTTAATTTACAACCAGTTTTTTTTGAAATAATCGTAATATTTTTTTTAACAATTTTTTTTTTATCATTAGATCCTAATCCGCAGTTTAGACTTTTGTAAATTCCTTTAGAAAGCCCATTTTTTCTTGTGAAAAAAAAACTTTTCAAACCAGGTATTTTGTTAATTTTTTTTGAATGAAAAATCATTAAATAAATCCAAGATTAAATTTGCAATTTTTATTAGAAAAAGCCAATGCATGAAAAGTATCCCCCATTTCTTTTGGATTAATTAATTTATTAATACTTAGAATTAAGTTTTTACTAGTTGTGGCATTTTGTTTTTTGATTATTTGATCTGCTCTTTCCATAATTCCTAATTTTTGTAAAAAAAAGTTTTGGGAAACAGGTCCAATATTTTGGATATTATTTCGTTTAAATATAATTTTTAATATATTGAAATTAATATCAAATGTAATATCGCAATCAGTATATTCTTTTAACAAATCAACAACTCTATGTTTTTTTATTGCTCTAATAGTATTTTTTCCAAGAACACTTGAATAACCGTAATCAAACATTAGAAAAATTCCATTATTTTTTTTTATAATCCTAGATATCGAATTGAGATAAGTCTCGATATTGATTGGATATTCTAGAATTTTACTTTTATTAATATTGTAAAATTTAGAATATTTTTTAAGAGTAATATTATTAATTTTATTTTTGTAGTAAGTAATTTTTTTTTTATTATTATTTTTAAAAGCAATACATTGTTCATACCAATTATTTTTTTCCTTAAAAAATTGTTTTATAGGAAATGCATCGAAAAATTCGTTTGCTATAATTATTGTTGGAAGATGATTGATTTTATTAATATCTTTTACCCAAATAATATTTTTAAAATCATTTAAGTTTTTTTTTTGAATTTTTATTAATTTTTCGCTTTTTTCATGCAAATAAACATTAAATTCCCCATCAAAAGTTTTAATTTTTTTAATTGAATTCATTATTTGTTTGATCATCAGACCGTTTCCAGGACCTAGTTCCAGTATGTTAATTTTTTTTGGTTTTTTTATATAAATCCAATAGGATACAATCCATACTGATATCATTTCTGAAAAAATGCTAGATATGACTGGAGATGTTATAAAATCTCCACCTCGACCAAATATTTTTTTATTTTGATAGTAGCCTAATTTTTTGTCGTATAAGGCGATATTAATAAATTGATTTAATGGAATAAATTTTTTTTTATTAATTATTTTTTCTAAAAGATTCATCTTTAATTATTTTAAATGCAATTATTCCAAAGATTAAAAAACATAGGCTTATACACATTCCTAAAGATAAATTGAAAATTATATAGCCTATATGTTTATCTGGCTCCCTAAACATTTCTGATATAATTCTAAATACAGAATAAAAAATTAAAAAATAACAAGATAACTCACCGTTAAATAATCTTTTTTTATATTTTAAGATAATGTTTATTAATAAGAATAATATTAAACCTTCAAGAATAGCCTCATATAGTTGTGATGGATGTCTTGGTTCCATATCTACTTTAGGAAATATCACCCCATAATTAGAGTAGGTTTTTTTTCCATATAATTCTCCATTTATAAAATTAGCAATTCTTCCAAGAAATATGCCAATCGAAGCAACGCAAACAATTATATCGGTTAAGACAAGTGTTTTAATTTTATTCTTTTTTGCAAAAATTATTGAAACAATAAAAACACCTATCGCTCCACCATGAAAAGACATCCCTCCTTGCCACAAAAAAAATATTTCGATAGGATTGTGAGAGTAATAATTAAAATTATAAAATAATATATATCCAAATCGGCCTCCAATGATAATTCCCAAAATTAGATAAATTAAAAAATTATCAAGATTTTGAGCGTTAATTTTTTCTTTATCCCAATATTTTTTAATTAAATATTTTGCATAGTAAAAACCTAAGAATATACCGACAATATAGGCCAAAGAGTACCAGCGTATTTCTAGAAAACCAAAATTTATGATGACGGGATTTAGATTGTGAATAAACATTTAAATAATCTCAGAATTATTTATAACTACATTATTATGAAGAATATATGAATAATTATAAAAAAGTTATTAATGATTTTATAAATTTATTTCAATTAGGTGTTTTAACTGCAAAAGACATTAAGCAAGAAATAAACAACATTATTCAGTTCAAAAAAGAAAAAATCATGCATTATTTTAATAATTCCTCACAGAAAGATTTGCAGGAATTAAAAAATAAAATAAATAAACTAAGTTTAGAAATAGAAAGACTGCAAAAATTAGTTAGGAAAAGATAAAGAAACTCGTAGCCCTTTGCTTTTTGGATTGTTTAATAATTTTACAGTCCCGCCGTGCGAATTAACAATATCCTCTACAATTGAAAGACCCAATCCGACGCTATTGTCTTTAAGAGATCTTGATTTATCTACTCTATAAAATGGTCTAAATACCTTTTCTTTGTGCTCATCTGCAATTCCGGGGCCATCATCATCAATATTAATTTGAATAGTTTTCTTTATTTTTTTGCATGTAATTAAAATATTTTCTGAATATTTTTGAGAATTATTTATAATATTAGCAATACATCTTCTAATTAAATTTTTTCTTCCAGAAAATATTAAATTTTTAGGACTTTTTATTTTAATATTTTTTTTAAAACTTTTACCAATTAAATTTTGAATTAATTCGATGATATCAAATTTTTCTAGAGGTTGCGAATATTGATTGCTTGCAAAATCAAGATATTCATTAATCATTTTTTCCATTTCAGTTATTTCCTCTTTTAGAGAATTTAATTTTTGATTTTTGTTTAGAAGTTCGATTTGTAATTTTAATCTGGTTAAAGGTGTTTTTAGATCGTGACTAATGCCAGACAACATAGCCGTTCTTTGACTAATGTGTTTTAAAATTCTTCTTTTCATTCTTTCAAATTCATAAGAAGCCTGTCTAATTTCAAGAGCGCCCGACACTTTAAAATCACTATCAAATTGACCTTTACCAAATCTTTCCGCTGCTTGAGAAAGATGAACGATAGGTCTTATTTGATTACGTAGAAAAATTATTGAAATAAAAAGAAATATTAACGAAGGTACAGTAATCCAAAGTGCAAATATTCTACCTGATGTAGATCTTATTTTTGATTTTGGTACTAAAAATTCAATAACTTCGTTCTTATTTAACAGTACTAATACTTGAACAAACGAACTGTTAAATCTGACATTGTGCCAGTAGGGATTTTTTATTTTATCTGTAAATTCTTCTAGGACAATTTTGTCATATAAACTGTACCACTTTACTGTTTCTGTTGATGGAAGTTGCTGAGTTTCTTTTTTGATTGAAATTATTAAGCCGCTTTTATCTTTATAAATATTAATTAATTCATTAGTTTTGTTCTTTTGTTTGTATTCAGGGTACAGAGCCAAGAATGTATTTACTTCGTTAGCTGCAGATCTAACCAAACCTCTGTTTGTTTTATACCAAATACTATCAAAAAAAACCCCTCCAACGACAATTTGAATAAGAATTATCGGAGCTATTACAATTAATAACGATCTAAAAAGTAAAGTTTTAGGAAATATTTTTCTTAGCATTTCAATCTAGCCACAAAACATAGCCGGTGCCGCGGACTGTTTGTAGGTACTTTGGATTTTTTGGATCTGGTTCAATTTTTTGTCTCAGTCTAGTAACTAAAACATCTATACTTCTTTCTTGTATTAAGTTTGTGATTTTTGAAATTTCTTCTCTAGAAAATATTTTTCCCGCAGAACTAATCATATTCTCTAATAGAATTTTTTCGCTAGCATTAATTTTTATTATTTTTCTATCTTTTTGGATTTCCATTTTTTTAATATTAATATTAGCTTTTCCTATCTTAATGACATTTATTATATGTTTATCTTTTTTAATTCTTTTGATTACATTTTTTATTCTTAACAAAAGTTCTTTTGGTTCAAAAGGTTTTGGTAAATAATCTTCTGCACCCAATTCTAATCCTCTAACTCTATCTTCGGCTTCGCCTTTCGCTGTAAGTAGAATTATAGGTAAATCAATATTTTCTCTAATTTCCTTTGTAAGTTGCAACCCGTCTTTGCCAGGCATCATTATATCAATAATTGCTAGATCAAATTTAACAATCTTTAATTTTTCTTCTGCATCTGACGCATTGATCGCTGTGGATACAAAAAAATTATTATTTTTTAAATATTGTTTTAACAGATCTCTTATCTTGTCATCATCATCAACAATCAAAATATGTATTTTTGAATTATCCATGAATTATTTTTTTCATTATTGATTTAAAATTTGAAACTTCATCTGAGCTTGAATTCTTAAGTGCATTAATTATTCTTTTTTTTTGTTTGTTAAATATTTCATCGCACAGTTTTATGCCTTTTTCAGTTAGAACTAACTCTCGTTGTCTGCCGTCTCTTGTTCCTTTTTTTTGGGATATAATATTTTTTTTTATTAGATCTTGCAGAACTCTACTTAAACTTTGTTTAGTGATTTTTAATTTTCTTAATATATCGGCAATACTAATGTTAGGATTTCCTTCTATAATACAAAGCAGCCTATGATGGGCTCTACCAAAAGAATTTTTTTTTAGTACTTCATGGGGATCTGAATATGAATCTATATACGCCTGAAAAATAAGTTCTATAATTTCTTTTAAACTTTTTTCTCTTAAATATAAAAGGTCTTTCATTTTAAAATTATATTGTATGTCAGTTTTATTGACATATCTACTTTACTTATTTACCAATATAATTTTAATTATTTAATACTTTAAACTTTAATGGATCCAATCCCTTTTGATAAAAGATCAGGAAAAATTTGGTACAACGGGAAATTAGTTGATTGGAAAGAAGCTAATTTACATATTCTTAGCCACGGACTTCATTATGCTAGCTGCGTCTTCGAGGGTGAGCGTGTTTATAATGGAGAAATTTTTAAATTAAGAGAACATACAAATAGATTGATTCACTCAGCAGAGAGAATGGGTATGAAGATTCCCTATTCTGCAGACGAAATAGACAACGCATGTAAAGAAATAATTTCCGTGCAAAATGTTAAGAGTGGTTATGTGAGACCAGTTGTGTGGAGAGGAAGCGAAATGATGGCTATATCTGCGCAAAAAAGTCAGATTCATTTGGCTGTAGCAACATGGGAATGGGGCTCTTATTTTGATCCGCAAATTAAAATTAAAGGAATTAAACTCGGCATTTCTAAATGGAAAAAACCACCACCCGATTCTATTCCTTGGGACACAAAAGCTTCCGGTTTGTATATGATTTCAACTTTATCCAAACATGAAGCTGAGAAAAATGGTTATCATGATGCTTTAATGATGGATTATCAAGGCAATGTAGCAGAAGCCACAGGCGCAAATATTTTTTTTATAAATACTAAGAATAATGAAATTCATACTCCAATAGCAGATTCTTTTTTAGATGGAATCACTAGAAGATCAATTATAGACATTGCAAGACAACTTAAGATTAAAGTTTTAGAAAGAAAAATAAAACTTGATGAACTCGATAAATTTGATGGCTGTTTTTTAACCGGTACTGCAGCTGAGGTGACGCCTGTATCTCAAATTGGAGATGTTAAATTTACCGTGGGTGATATGATTAAAAAGTTAGATGATGATTATTCAAAATTAGTAAATAAAAGTTAATTAATCTATTAGATCTATTCCTTTTCTTAAGTAAGCGTATCCTGTCCAAAGTGTTAGCATTGCAGACATCCACAGCAAATATATTCCTAATTGGATTCCATAATTAAATAAAAATTTATCACCAGTATTACCAGCTAATAAAATAGAAATGGCAATCATTTGTATTACAGTTTTTCCTTTTGATAAATTTGTCACAGGGATATAAACTTGTGCTTTAGCTAAAAACTCTCTTAATCCTGAAATTAAAATTTCTCTGGTTATTATTATAATTGCCGCTACTACATGCGGACCTTTAATGGTTTGACTCATTATTAAAAGCGCAAGCGCTGTTGAAACTAAAACTTTATCTGCAATTGGGTCTAGTAATTCACCAAATTTTGATTGTAGTTTATATAGTCTTGCAAAAAATCCATCGAGATAATCTGTGAAGGCAGCTATTACAAATATTATACAGGCCAACCAATCACTTAATTCTCCAGGAAAATAGAAAACAATTATCAATATCGGGGCAACAAGAATTCTTCCGATAGTTAAAATGTTGGGAATTTTCATTTTTTAGATATTAAACTATTTTTATTAAAAAAATTATAGATTTTATTTGCAACTAAATCACTTATTCCATCTATTTTTTTTATATCCTCTATACTTGCATTCTCTATTAATTTTACAGAACCAAAATGATTTAAAAGTAATTTTTTTCTTCTTTTTCCTATTCCGTCAATTGTATCAAGCGCAGATTGGGTAAAATTATTTTTCCTATTAATTCTATGTGAAAAGATAGCAAATCTATGAGCTTCATCACGCAATCTTTGTAAGAAAAATAGTAATACATTATTATTAATTTTGATTTTTTTATTATTGTAATAAAAAGTTTCATCACCTTGATTTCTTCTCTCGCCTTTTGCAATTGCTATCATGTTAAGACTAAAATGCCCCAGTTCATCCAGTATTTTTCTAGCTACATTGTAATGACCTTTGCCACCATCTATTACAATTAAGTCAGCGGTTTCATCTTCATTATTTGTTCTGATTTTTGCAAATCTTCTAGAAAGAACTTCTTTTAACATTCCATAGTCATCTCCAGGATTAATATTTGTTTTTGATATATTAAATTTTCTATATTTTTTTTTAATAAATCCATTTTTTCCGAACACAACAAAAGCCCCAACAGCATTAAGTCCTTGAACATGACTATTATCATAAACTTCAATTAGGCTTGGGTTAAAACCTAAATTAAATTCTTTATTTATTAATGATAAAAAATGATCATTATTTTCATTCTCTAATAATTTTTTATCCAGGGCTAATTGTGCATTCTTAATAGCCAATCTTATGGAAAGTTCTTCATTATTATTTTTTGCAGTTTTTATATTAATTTTTTTATTATATTTTTTTTCTAACGCCGTTTTGATTAGATCTAAATCTTTAATCTGTTTACTTAAAATAATTTCCTCTGGTGGGATTTTATTTTCATAAAACTGAATCAGAAAAGAATAAATAATATCGTCTATATTATCTTCTTTGTCATGTTTTGGAAAAAAAGCTTGATTACCCCAATTTTGTTTTGATCTGTAAAAAAATACTTCAATGCAAGTAATATTATTCTTTTGAAATGCAACAATCAAATCAGCATTATTAAAATTATTTCTATTAATTTGTTGTGATGACTGAATTTGAGTTAATGCTTTTATTCTATCTCTTGCTATTGCTGCTTTTTCATAGTTAAATTTTTTACTTTCAATTTCCATTTCTTTAGAAAGTTTTTTTTGTATAAGGGCAGATTTCCCATTTAGAAAATCAACGCTATCAATAACAAGTTTATTATAATCTTTTTCGTTGATTTCATTTGTGCATGGAGCTGAGCATCTTTTTATTTGATGCAAAATGCATGGTCTCTTTCTGCTGTTAAAAGTTGTATCGTCACATACTCTTAATAAGAATACTTTTTGCAATGTTTTAATCGTCCAGCTTGCCGAACTAGGAGATGCGAAAGGACCAAAAAAAATATCATTCTTATTTTGCTTACCTCTAAACTTAGTGAGTTGTGGAAATTTATTCGACTTTGTTAGCTGAATATAAGGGAATGATTTGTCATCTTTTAATAATATATTATATCGAGGTTGATTTTTTTTTATTAGATTAGCCTCAAGCAATAATGCTTCTGCTTCATTTTGCGTTGAAATAAATTCTAGATTCTTTGTGCTAGAAACCATTCTTTCAGTTCTGGTTGGCAAATAAGAAGATGAAATGTAGCTATTTATTCTATTAGGCAAGTTCTTTGCTTTTCCCACATAAATAATGGTGTTTTTATCATCTAGCATTTTATAAACGCCAGGACCATTAGGTAAAAATTGAATTATATTTTTTATGATCTTTTTTCCTTGTTCAAAGTTTTTCATAACCATTTTTTTTAAAGAATTCTATCCCAACAGATTCAGTATTTTTAATTATATTTAGCTTTTCAATCTTTATTTTAATATTTAGAATATTTTTATTTTTAAAAATTTCATAAATGAAATCATTTGCGAAAGATTCTAAAAAATTATATTTTTTCTTTAAAAAAAAATTTATTTTATTAATAATTTCTTCATAATTAAGTACTGAATTAATATTTCCATCAATTACTTTTTTTTGTTTGCTTAAGATTTCAACATTAAATCTTAATTTTTGAGGTTTAGTCTTTTCAAAAGAATGGTACCCAATAATTGCTTTACAGACATAATTTTTAATAAAAATTATTTCTTTAGATTTTAATTTTTTTTTATCTTCGAAAAGTTTTATAATATTGTTCTTATTCATTGATCCCAATCATATCTGGCGTTTTCCAATTAAGACTCTGTCCGCTATCAACAGCAATGATTTGTCCAGTAATTGTTTCGCTATTTGCCAAAAGATAAGCGGTCTTGCATATATCTTCAATTTTGACGGTCTTACCAAGCAAAGTATTTTTTGATTGTTTATTAAAATGTTTTTCAGTTTGTCTTTTGTTTTTAAGTACTGGACCAGGAGCAATTGCGTTAACTCGAATTGTCGGTGCTAATTTCATGGCTGCAGTTTTTGTTATTGTCTGCAACCCTGTTTTACTAATAGTGTATGAAAAGAAATGTGGAGTTAGTTTAAATATTCTTTGATCAAGAATATTTATAATAGATTTATTTTTAGATAAATTTTTAATTTTAGAAAATTCTTTAATAAAGGCAGCCGGTGCCAAAAGATTAATTTTTATATGCTCGTTCCAACTTTTTTCGCTAAAATTTAAAATATTATCATTATTAAAAATAGAAGCGTTATTAATTATACAATTAATACTTCCTAAATTTTTATTTGCAGTAGAGACTATTTTTTTTATTATTTTTATATTTAAAAGATTGCCTTGAATACAAATGCATTTTACTCCGTATTTTTCTATTTCCTTTTTAAGAACTTTAGATTGCTTTTTTGACTTATTAAAATGAATTGCAATATTCCACCCCTTTTTTGCAAAATATAAACATAGTTCCCTGCCAATTCTTTGAGAGGATCCTGTAATTAAAATACCTTTATTCATTTTATCTTTTCTTTTTTGCAATCATTCCGGCTTTGCCCTGCGTTGATCTTCCTATTAATTCTTTTTTTACATCATCGTTATAAACTTTAATTTTGGTACTCATGTTAATTTCTAATTCTCTTTCCTGAAGCTTTCTTATTTCATCTCTTATTTTTGCTGCTTGTTCGAATTCCAAGTTTTCGGCAGCTTTTTTCATTTCTTTTTCTAGCATTTTTAAATGTTTTTTAAGATTATCACCAATAGGGACATCATTATTAAAAGTAACATAATCCTTCTCAAAAACTCCCTCTAAAATGTCGTTAATTTTTGATTTAATAGACTGAGCGGTTATTTTGTTTTTTTTATTGTATTCAATTTGTTTAGTTCTTCTTCTATTAGTTTCATTGATAGCTTTTTTAATACTTTCTGTTTCTTTATCTGCATATAAAATAACTTTACCGTCAATATTTCTAGCCGCTCTGCCTATAGTTTGTATTAAGGATCTTTCGGATCTTAAGAAACCTTCTTTATCAGCATCTAAAATTGCAACAAGAGCGCACTCGGGAATGTCCAATCCTTCCCTTAAAAGATTAATACCAATCAAAACATCAAAGACACCAAGCCTTAAGTCTCTTATAATTTCTATTCTTTCAAGCGTATCAATATCAGAATGCATATAACGAACTTTAATTCCATTTTCATCGAGATATTCTGTCAAATCTTCAGCCATTTTTTTTGTAAGCGTAGTAACCAATATTCTTTGGTTGTTTTTAGAAACGGTAATGCATTCATTCAACAAATCATCCACCTGATTTTTAGCGGGTCTGATAAAAATTGGAGGATCTATAAGTCCAGTTGGCCTTATAATTTGCTCTGCAAAAACACCTTTGCTTTGTTTTAACTCCCATTCACTTGGTGTTGCAGAAACAAAAACTGTTTGAGGTCTCATCATATCCCATTCTTCAAATTTTAATGGTCTATTGTCCATACAAGAAGGAAGTCTAAAACCGTAATCGGATAAAGTTTTTTTTCTAGTATAATCTCCTTTATACATTCCGTTTAGCTGAGGAATGGTAACGTGGCTTTCATCAACAAATACTAAACAATTATCAGGAAGATATTCAAATAATGTTGGGGGCGGTTCGCCAGGGTTTCTTCCAGATAAAAATCTTGAATAATTTTCTATTCCAGCGCAACTCCCTGTAGCTTCAATCATTTCGAGATCATATCTAGTTCTTTCTTCTAGTCTTTGTGCTTCTAAAAGTTTTTTTTCATTTCTAAATTTTTCTAAAGTAACAATTAGTTCTTTTTTTATTTCTTTAATTGCTTTTTCTACTGTTGGTCTGGGAGTGATATAGTGACTATTTCCATATAATTTTATTAAATTAATTTCTTTATTGTCAGCTCCGGTTAGTGGATCAAAAGATTTTATCTGAGTTATTTTATTATCTTCAATTGTAATTCTCCATGCCTCGTCTTCATAATGGGATGGAAAAACTTCTATATTTTCTCCTCTAACTCTAAAAGTTCCCCTATAAAAATTTTGATCATTTCTTTTGTATTGAAGCTCAACAAGTCCTTTAATAATCTTATCTCTTTCATAGCTCTCATTCTTTTTAAAAATCAAAGTCATTTTACTGTAAGAATCGACAGATCCTAATCCGTAAATACAAGATACGCTTGAAACAATAATCACATCATCTCTTTCCAAAAGAGATCTGGTAGCCGAATGTCTCATTCTATCTATCTGCTCATTTATAGAAGCTTCTTTTTCTATATAAGTATTCGATCTCGGAACGTAAGCTTCTGGAGTGTAGTAATCGTAATAAGAAACAAAGTATTCAACAGCGTTATTAGGGAAAAAATTTTTCATTTCACCATATAATTGGGCAGCTAAAGTTTTATTTGGAGCAAGAATTAAAGCTGGGCGATTTAATTCTTCGATAATTTTGGCCATTGTAAAAGTTTTTCCAGAACCAGTCACACCAAGTAAAACTTGATTTTTTTTGTTGTTTACTATTTCTGTTTTTAAAAAAGAAATAGCCTTAGGTTGGTCACCTGCAGGAGTGTATTCAGTTATTAGTTGAAATTTTTTTCCACCCTCTAATTTTTTTGAAGAAAGTTCTTTTGTATTTGATTTTTCTAATATATTAGTTTCCAAAAGATTTTGCATATTCCAAAATATAATTAATTTAGATGTCTATACTATCAACTTCTTTATCGAGAATAAAAGAATCTCCTACAATTGCAATTACTCAGAAAGCCAGATTATTAAAAGAAAGCGGAAAAGAAGTAATAGCGCTAGCTTCAGGAGAGCCAGATTTTGACACTCCGGATAATATAAAAGCTGCGGCAATTAAGGCTATTAAAGAAGGACAAACAAAATATACAGCCGTTGATGGAACACCAGAGTTAAAAAAAGCAATTGTTAACAAATTTAAAAGAGAAAATAATTTAATTTTTGATGTAGACAATATTACAGTTGGCACAGGAGGTAAGCAGGTAATTTATAACTGCATTCTTGCAACTATTAATCCAGGAGATGAAGTTATTATTCCAGCACCATATTGGGTTTCATATCCTGACATTGTTTTATTAGCTGGTGGAACTCCAAAATTTGTAGAGTGTGATGAACAAAGTGATTTTAAGATTTCTGCTGAACAACTTGAAAAATTAATAACAAACAAGACAAAGTGGTTTATTTTAAATTCTCCAGCTAATCCTACCGGAATGTGTTACTCAAGATCAGAATTAACTGACTTAGTAAAAGTTTTAAAAAAACATAAACATGTTAACATTTTAACAGATGATATTTATGAACATATCATCTATCACGATGTCAAAAGTGCCAATGATCCAAAATTTGTAAATATTTTAGAAATAGACAACTCTCTAAAAGACAGAACTATAGTCATAAATGGAGTAAGCAAAGCCTATGCAATGACAGGCTGGAGAATTGGATATGCCGCTGGTTCGAAAGAATTAATAAAAGCAATGCAGAAAATCCAATCTCAATCAACAACTAATCCATCTTCTATTAGTCAAGCTGCTGCAGTGGAGGCTCTTAATGGAGATCAAAGTTTTATTAACACTAGAGCTTTGGAGTTTAAAAAAAGAAGAGATTTTATTGTTCATGCTTTAAATAATATTAATGGATTAACCTGTGTTAATCCTCAAGGTGCATTTTATGTTTTTCCTAATTGTAAAAAAACAATGAATAAAAAAACATCTAGTGGAAAAATTATTAAAAATGATACAGATTTTGCAACTTACTTATTAGAAGAAACGGGTGTTGCAATTGTTCAGGGTTCAGCATTTGGATTAGAAGGTTATTTTAGAATTTCTTATGCAACTTCTATGCAGATTTTAGAAAAAGCCGTAATAAAGATTAAAACTTTTTGTGAAAGTTTAAAGTAGTCTTAGTGATTAGATAGATATTTTTCAGATTCAAGAGCGGCCATACATCCCATTCCAGCAGCCGTAACAGCTTGTCGGTACAGTTTATCTTTCACATCTCCTGCAGCAAATACTCCAGGTATATTAGTCTTTGTAGAGTCAGGTTGAGTTATGATGTAGCCGCTACTATCCATATTAATTTGTTCTTTAAACATAGCTGTCGCTGGATCATGTCCGATTGCAACAAAAAGACCGTGTGTTTGCAGCTCTGTGACCGTATTTGTTTTGATATTTTTTAATTTAACAGCAGTGACCCCTTTAGGGTTTTCCGTTCCAATAATTTCTGAAACAACACTATCCCAAATTACATTAATTTTAGGATGAGAAAATAATTTCTTTTGTAATAATTTTTCTGCTCTTAATTCGCTTTTTCTATGAACAAGTGTTATTTTTTTTGCAAAATTTGTAAGAAATAAAGACTCTTCAACTGCAGAATTTCCACCACCTACAACAACAACATCTTTATTTTTATAAAAGAATCCGTCGCAAGTTGCACAAGCAGAAACACCAAATCCTTTATATTTTTCCTCAGATTCTAAATTTAACCATCTTGCCTGTGCGCCAGTTGAAATAATAACACTTTCAGCAAAATAATGAGTTCCAGAGTCTCCAATTATTTCAAAGGGTTTTTTATTAAAATTAACTGTAGAAATATGATCTTCAATAAATTTTGTCCCAACCTTTAATGCCTGCTCTTTCATTTGTTCCATTAACCAAGGACCTTGTATTACATCAGCAAATCCAGGAAAATTTTCAACATCATTAGTGATCGTTAATTGACCACCTGGTTGTGAACCTGCAATTAAAACTGGCTCAAGCATTGCTCGCGCAGCATAAATTGCCGCCGTATATCCCGCAGGACCGGATCCAATAATAATTACTTTATTTATTTTATTGATATTCATTGTAGATTTTAATTAATAGTATTTATAATTAATTATCATTTTAAACAATGAGATATTTTAGAGCATTATTATTAACCGAAGGCGCTCATGGTATGGTGAGTCAAGTAGAAGGCTTAGCAAAAGCTTTAAAATTAGATTTTAATCATTGTTTCGTAAATTTGAAAAAACCTTGGAAATACTTTCCCATAAACTTAGTTCCCGTTAGCAAATCTGTTATTGATGGAAAAATTCCAGATCAAATAGAGAATCAAGTCCTTATTTCATGTGGAAAAAATAGCATCATTTCTTCTTTGTTTTTAAAAAGAAATAATAAAAATTTATTCAATATTCATATTCAGAACCCCAAGATAAACTTTTCAAATTTTGATTTAATTGTTGCTCCAGAGCACGATCAAATAAAAGGGAACAATGTATTAAATACATTTGGAGCTCTTCATTATATTACTAAACAAGAGATTGATAATAGTAGTAATGTTTTCTCAAAATATAATCTGTCTGAAAATGATAAGATTGTTTCTTTAATCTTGGGAGGTCCTAATAGGTATTATGATTTTAACGAGATTGATCTTGGAAATATTTTTTTGTTAATAAAAGATAATTTTTTAGATAAGAATTTTAAATTAATTCTTGTTAGATCAAGAAGAACACCAGACAACATTATTGATTTCGCTAAAAAGTTTTTTTTAGATTCAGCAGTTATTATTGATTTTGTTAGTAAAGAATTTTATTTATCAGCTCTTAAATTATCGAAAACAATTATTGTAACTTGCGATTCTACTTCAATGATTTCTGAGTGTGCGATCACACAAAAGCCAATATTTGTGGCTAAAATGAAGGCCAAGAGAAGAAATAACAGATTTGAGTATTTTCTTAATAGTTTTAGAGAAAAGGGGATTATCAAATTTTTAGGAGAAAATATTGATAATTGGAGTTATCCGGAATTAGATGAGACAAAACGTATTGCGAGAATAATAAAAGAAAGGTTAAATTAATATTAATGAGTTTTTTAAAATCGTTTCAAAATAAGTCAGCTCATTCGAACTATCCATTTGATCACTGGGAGTTAACAGAGCCCTTAACTGAAGAACAAATAAAAGAAATCTGCGAAGCGAAGGTTCCGGAAATTAAAATCGACTTTGATGGCACTAGAGCGGTAGATGGTGGTGCAGGGTCATATAGATCTGGAGATCCTACGGGAGGCAAAGCAGGAAAGATAAGAGAGTTTGTCACAAAAGATAATTATAAAGACTATCCACATTTAAAAAAATTTATTGATGAATTATGCAGAATGGAAACAGCTAAATATATTGGCTCAAAAATTAAAAAAGATTTAAGCAAAGCTTATGTACGAGTTGAAATCATTGCTGATAGAGTTGGTTTTTGGCTTAAGCCTCATTGCGATATTAAAGAAAAATTAATGTCATGTCTGTTATTTGCAAATCCAGATAATTATGAATCTGAAGAATTAGGTACAGATTTTTATGATAAGAATTTAAAGTTAGTAAAAACTGTGCCTTATAGGAATAATTATGGATATGCTTTTACAAGTGGTCCTGACACTTGGCATGGATTGGAAAAAAAAGAAATTAAAAGAGACAGAAGATGTCTTCAAGTAAATTATGTAACTTTTGAAACTGATTGGAAAGTTAATTAATTTATATCCTGCAAAGCAAGAACTTCAAATTTATAATTCTTTAAAGATTTAATAGCTTCAGTAATTGCATTGGCTCCAGCAATAGTTGTGTAGTAAGGAGTACCACTTGTAAGAGCCGCTCTTCTAAGAGAGAAAGAGTCTTTTATAGATTGCTTACCTTGAGATGTATTTATAACTAAAGCAATTTTTTTAGCGTTAAGAGAATCTTCAATATGAGGTTTTCCCTCTATAACTTTATTAATTTTTTTACATTCAACTCCTGATGAATTTAAAAAATCAGAAGTTCCAGAAGTTCCAATAATATCAAATCCTGATTTTTTTAGTTCTTGTGCAATTTTAAGAATATGTTTTCTATCATCTTTTTTAACAGACAAGAAAGCAACGCCGGATTTTGGAATTTTATTGCCGGTTGCAAATTGACTTTTTGCAAAAGCAAGACCAAATGTTTTATCAATTCCCATAACTTCTCCTGTTGATTTCATCTCAGGTCCTAACAAGGTATCTACATTTGGAAATTTGTTAAAAGGAAATACAGCTTCTTTGACAGAATATAATTTATGATTTTTTTTATTTAAATTTAGATCTTTTAATTTTAAACCCGTCATTACTTTTGTTGCAATTTTTGCAACAGGAACTCCAATAGATTTCGCTACAAAAGGAACGGTTCTGCTGGCCCTTGGATTCACTTCTAAGACATAAACTCGATCATCTTTTACAGCAAATTGAATATTTAAAAGTCCCAATACTTTTAAACCAAAGGCAATCTTCTTTGTTTGTTTTGATATTTCATCGATAATATTTTGTTTTAATGAATACGGAGGAATACAACATGCAGAATCTCCAGAGTGAATTCCTGCTTCTTCAATATGTTCCATTATACCTGCAATAAAAACATCTTTGCCATCACAAATAGCATCAACATCAACTTCAATTGCATCGTTAATAAACTTATCTATTAGAACAGGATCTTTTCCTGAAACTTTAACTGCTTCTTTTATATATTTTTTAAGATGATCTTCATCGTATACAATTTCCATAGCTCTACCGCCCAAAACATATGAAGGTCTAATTACTATCGGGAAATTTATTTTTTTTGCGATTTCAAGCGCTTCAGCCTCAGTTCTTGCAAGTCCACTTTCTGCCTGAAGTAATTCTTCTTTGATTACAAAATTTTTAAATTTTTCTCTATCCTCAGCAAGATCAATAGATTCAAGTTGAGTACCTAAGATTGGAATATTATTTTCATGAATAAATTTTGCAAGTTTTAATGGAGTTTGACCACCAAACTGAACTATAACGCCAAAAAGAGAACCATTACTTTTTTCTTTATTAATAATTTCAATTACATGCTCCTCAGTCAAAGGCTCAAAATATAATCTATCACTCGTATCATAATCGGTTGAGACTGTTTCAGGATTGCAGTTAATCATAATGGTCTCATAATTAACTTCTTTTAATGCATAACTTGCCTGACAACAGCAGTAATCAAATTCTACTCCTTGTCCTATTCTATTTGGTCCGCTACCTAAAATAATAACTTTTTTTTTGTTTGTTGGCTCAGATTCGCAAGTACTTAGATCGCTACTTCCATAAGTAGAGTACATATAAGGAGTTTTAGATTCAAACTCTCCGGCGCATGTATCAATTTTTTTATATATAGGATGAATTTTAAATTTATTCCTAGCAGATCTGACTTCATTACTTTTTATTTTTAAAATTTTTGCAATTTTTTTATCTGAAAAACCGATTGATTTAATATATTGGAGTTTTTCTTTATTATTTAAAACATCCTCATCTTTAATTTGATTTTCTACAATAACCAGTTCCTGTATTTGTTCTAAAAACCATTTATCTATTTTTGTCATATCATAGATTTCGTCTAGTTTTAGATCTCTTCTAAAAGCCTCTGCTACATAAAGTATTTTTTGAGGAGTTCTCTCTATAAGTTTCTTCTTTAAATCTTTCATATCTATTTCTTCGTTCTGATCAAATCCATCAAGTCCAATTTCCAAGGAACCCAATGCTTTCTGAACGGACTCTTTAAAGTTTCCTCCGATAGACATCACCTCACCAACAGACTTCATTGCTGTTCCTAGTATTGCCTCAGTATTTTTGAATTTTTCAAATGCAAATCGTGGAATTTTAGTAACTACATAATCAATAGTTGGCTCGAACGAGGCTGGGGTTGTTCCTGTGATTTCATTCTTTAATTCATCCAAAGTATAACCAACAGCAAGTTTTGCAGCCACTTTTGCTATTGGAAACCCAGTTGCTTTTGAAGCTAATGCAGAGGATCTAGAAACCCTTGGATTCATTTCAATAATAATCATTCTTCCATTTTTTGGATTGATTGCGAATTGAACATTAGAACCTCCTGTTTCAACTCCAATTTTTCTAATACATTTAAATGAAGCATCTCTCATGATCTGATATTCTTTATCAGTCAAAGTTAATGCAGGAGCTACAGTAATAGAGTCGCCGGTATGAATTCCCATTGGGTCAACATTTTCAATGGAGCAAATAATTATACAATTATCGTTTTTGTCTCTAACTACTTCCATTTCAAATTCTTTCCATCCCAAAAGAGATTCTTCTATTAAAACTTCTTTTGTTGGAGAAAGATCAAGACCATTTGCTATAATTTTTAAATACTCTTCTTCAGTATAAGCAATACCACCTCCAGACCCGCCAAGAGTAAAAGAAGGCCTGATAATTGCTGGCAGGCCAATTGATTTTAAACTTTTCTTTGCATCTTCAATTGATCTACAAATTATAGATTTTGCACACTCAAGACCAATGTCGGTCATATTTTTTTTAAATTTTTCCCTGTCTTCAGCGTTTTCTATAGCTTCAGAATTAGCACCTATTAATTCAATATTATATTTTTTTAAAATTCCTTCCTTCTTAAGTGCCATAGCAGCATTAAGTGCGGTTTGACCTCCCATAGTTGGCAATATCGCATCAGGTTTTTCTTTTTTAATAATCTCTTCTATAATTTCAGTGGTAATAGGTTCAATATAAGTTTTGTCAGCAACATCAGGGTCAGTCATAATAGTTGCTGGATTTGAGTTGATTAGAATAATTCTATAACCATCAGATCTTAGTGCTTTGCATGCTTGAGTTCCTGAATAATCAAATTCACATGCTTGACCAATAATTATAGGTCCGGCCCCAATAACTAAAATTGATTTTATATCTTTTCTTTTAGGCATTAATTTTATTTTTTTCTATTAAATTTATAAAATCTTTAAAAAGATAATTGCTATCATGTGGACCCGGAGATGCTTCTGGATGATATTGCACAGAAAATACCGGTTTAATTTTTGATTTTATACCTTCAATAGAAGCGTCAAAAAGGGATACATGAGTAACTTCAACGTCTTTAGGTAAGCTATCTTTTGTAACTTCAAATCCATGATTTTGACTTGTGATTTCTACTTTATTATTAGTTAAATTTTTAACGGGATGGTTCGCGCCTCTGTGCCCCTGATGCATTCTTTTAGTTTTTGCACCAAGACTTAAAGCTAGCAATTGATGTCCCAAACATATTCCAAATACAGGGGTATTTGAGGATATTATCTCTTGAATTATTTTAATTGCATATTTTCCTGTAAGATCCGGATCTCCAGGTCCATTAGATAAAAAAACACCATCTGGTTTTAAATCAAGTATATTCTTGGCGGTAGTTATTGAGGGGACAACAGTTACTTTGCACCCCAGTTCAGAGAAATTTCTTAAAATATTAGTTTTGATACCGTAATCAATTGCAACAATATTGTATTTATTATTCTTTTGAACTTCATATCCTTTCGCATTCCATAATTTATTACCAATCCATTGATAGGATTTTTTGCAAGTAACTTCTCTAGTAAGATCTAAATTTTCTAAGCTAGGTAATTTTTTGGTAATCTCTAAAAGTTCTTTGACATTATGCTTGTACTCTTTTTTGAAAGCTATCGTTGCTTTTTTTGGTCCAAGTTTTCTTATTTTTAAAGTAAGTTTTCTAGTATCAATTCCATAAATTGCAGTAATGTTATTTTTTTTTAACCATTGATCTAAATTTTCTAAAGCTCTGTAATTAGATGAATGAGATACTTCGGCGCTGAATATTGCGCCTTTAACCCAAGTCTTATCACCCTCTAAATCTTCATTATTAGCGCCGACATTTCCAATATGTGGGAAAGTAAAATTTATAATTTGCCCAGAGTAAGAAGGATCAGTTAATATTTCTTGGTAACCAGTAATTGAAGTATTAAAACATATTTCACCAGAAGAAATTCCATAAGCACCAATTCCAAATCCATGGAACTCTTCTCCATCTTCGAGAATTAAAATAGCATTAGGATTAATAGAATTTTTTATTTTGTATTTATTTTCTAAATTAGTTTCTTTAGACAAATACAACCCATGAGTTAAGAGCTTTTAAGTTATTTAAAAGTTGGCGAACATTATGAAAAAGTTAATCGCCAGTCAAGTTGGTAATATTTTCTTTTGAGCAATTGGATTATTTAGAGTAATTTAAAACTTATGAATTTATTAGATAAGGTAAACGCTCAATTAAAAGAATCAGCACTTAAACAAGATAAAGACAAGGTTCTTACTTTAAGACTCATCGTTTCTGCAGTGAAAGATAAAGAAATTGAAAAGAGAGGAGCCGGAGTAAAAGATACTTCAATTAAAGATGAAGATGTAATTACAGTTCTTAATAAGATGTTAAAACAAAGAAGAGAATCATTAGAAATTTATAAAAAGGCTTCAAGAAATGATTTGGCAGAAAAAGAAGATAAAGAAATAAATATTATTCAAGAATTTCTTCCAAAGCAACTAGATGATAGCGAAACTAAAAAAGCTTGCGAAAGTGCAATCAAAGATTCGGGAGCGGCCTCAATTAAGGATATGGGTAAAGCAATGGGAATTTTAAAGTCTAAATATTCTGGGAGCATAGATTTTTCTAAAGCAGGAGCGTTATTAAAAGAACTACTAAGTAAATGAAATTTCCAAAAGAATATTTAGAAGAGATTAAACAAAGAATCAAAGTTTCCGACATAGTAGGAGCTTCAGTTCAATTAAAAAGAAGAGGCAGAGAATTTATTGGCCTGTCTCCATTTTCTAAAGAAAAATCACCATCATTTACTATCAATGATGAAAAAGGGTTTTATCATTGCTTTAGTTCAGGTGAGCATGGAAATATTTTTGATTTTTTAGTTAAGGTTGAAAAATTAAATTTTGGTGATGCTGTTAGAAAATTAGCAGCAAAGGCCGGGATGCCTGCATTTAAATTTACTAAAGAAAATATTGAAGTAGAAAATAAAAGAAAAAAATATGATGAAATATTAACAATTGCTTTGAAGCATTATCAAAAAAACTTTTCTGAAAATGAAAGCGTAAAAAAATATGCTCTTGGCAGGGGCTTGACTCAAGAAATATTATCTACATTCAAAATAGGATATTCCGGAGAATATGGTTTAAATGTTTCTTTGTTTTGTAATTTTAACCAAAAAGAACTTATTGAGAGTGGAGTATTTTTTCATGATGAAAAGAACAATAAACTTATTGATCGGTTTAAAAATAGATTAATTTTTCCAATCTTTGATTACAATAATAATGTTATTGGATTCGGCGGAAGAGCATTAAGTCAAAATTATTTAGCAAAATATATTAACTCGCCAGAAACTGAATTTTTTAAAAAAGGTTTTAATTTATATAATTTAAATAATGCAAAAAGTGAAAATAAACAAAGTGGAATTGTTTTTGTTGTTGAGGGCTATATGGATGCGATTAGTCTTTATCAGGCAGGTTTTAAAAATGTAGTTGCAACACTAGGGACGGCAATGACCGAATCTCATTTAAATTTAATATGGCGCTACTTTAATGATCCGGTAGTTTGTTTTGATGGTGATAGAAGTGGTCAAAACGCTGCTCACAAAATTTCCGAAAAGTTAATTGCTTATATGAAGCCAAATTATTCATTATCTTTTTTGATTTTGCCGAATGGTTTTGATCCAGATTCTTTTGTAAGAAAGAATGGAAGAAATAATTTTGAGAGTTTGTTAGATCAAAAAATTGATATTGGTAATTTTGTTTTTGAAAATAATTTACAAGAATTACAATCAGAGCAACCAGAAGAAAGAGCTGGATTTGAAAAAAAAATAATGGATTTATGTCAACTAATTCAAGATTCAACTGTAAAAAAACATTATATAAGTTTTTTTAAAAATAAAATTTTTGAACAATTCTCAAATAGAAAAGCTAAAAGTCTTAAGCCACTTAATAAAACTAAAGAACTTACAAGAAAAATTACAAGGTATTCATCTTTTGAACTTAAAGAATTTTCTTTGATGTATCTTTTTTTGAATAATATTCAGATTATAAAAGATCAATCTGAAAAATTTTCGTTAATTAATTTTCATAATAAAGATTTAGAAGCATTAAAGAAAGTTTTGATAAATATTTTAGAAAAGATTGAGACTTTCAAAGAATTTAATTTATTAAAGCATTTAGAAGAAAATAATTTCGGTCAAATTATTAAAGATATAAACGAATTTTCATCTATAAAAGGAATTTCAGAAAATTTAAATGAAGAAAAATTTGATAATTTTTTAAAAGATCTGATTGAACAAGTCGATAATTTGAAACTTGAGAGCAGATTAAAAGATGCTGAAGAATCATTATCAAAAAATATGAACGAGGCTCAGTATAATGAACTTTTATCCTTAAAAGATCAGATTGTAGCATCAAAAAAAGTCTAGTAATTTTCTATCCTAGTAAATATATATACTGCTTCAATAAACAGATATTAAAGTGAAAGCAGATAAGCTTATTTCAAAATCATTTGAGAAATTGCTTGAGCGTGGAAAGGCTCGAGGATTTATTACTCATGAAGAATTAAAAAAATCTTTAGGAAAAAGAAACAGCACTCCAGAAAGTTTAGAAAAAGCTGTCTTAAATATTTTTGACAATCTTATTACCTTAGTAAAACAAAAGTCTGATTTTAAAGTTAAGACAAAAGAAGAGGCGCCAAAAGCTGAGAAGACTTCTGAGAGAAGCGATGATCCAATTAGAATGTATCTTAGAGAGATGGGCGGCGTTGAGCTTCTATCCAGAGAAGGTGAAATCGCAATCGCAAAGAGAATAGAATCTGGAAAATATGTAATGGTTTCTGCGTTGGCAGAGAGTCCATTGATGGCAAAAAAAATATTTGAATGGAAAGATAAATTAAATGCCAGCGAGATGTTGGTTAGAGATATTATTGATCTTGATAGTAATTATTTAGAAGATGGGAATTTTACAAAAGCTTTAGCTGCAAAAAGTGTTGAAAAGGATGTTAAAGAACCTAAATCAAAGAAAGACAAAGAAGAAGATCCAGATAATAAGAGTGTTGAAGCTATCGAAGAAGAAAATGATGAGTACAATATTTCTTTAGCGGCTCTTGAAATTGAGCTTAAGCCAAAAATATTAAAAACTTTTGAAAAACTATCAAAAAATTATAAAAAACTTATTTCTTATCAGAAAGAAAAATTAGAAACTGTACTTGCTAGATCTAAGTTCAGTCCAAGCAAAGAAAAGAATTATCAGTTAATTAAAGAAGAAATTAGCCAAGATATTTTGCAATTGCAACTGAACCCAGCGACGCAAGAAGAGTTAGTTCAACTAAATTACGTTGAGAATAAAAAGTTAATCAATTTTGATGGAGAACTTTTAAGACTTTCTTCTAAACATGGAATTCCTAGAGAGGAATTTATAAAATTTTATGTAGGTAATGAAATTAATCCAAATTTTGAAAGTTTTTTAGGAGAGAATAAAAAATGGCATAATTTCTTTACTAAAGAAAAAAAAGAATATGAAAATATTAAAAGCAAACTAATTCAAATTAGTAAAGATATAGGATTACCAGTTTCAGATTTTAAAATCTTAGTTAACAAAATCAAAAAAGGCGAAAGAGAATCTAGAATTGCCAAGAAGGAAATGATTGAAGCTAATTTAAGATTAGTTATTTCGATTGCTAAAAAATATACAAACAGAGGATTGCAGTTTTTAGATTTAATTCAAGAAGGTAACATTGGTCTTATGAAGGCCGTTGATAAATTTGAATATAGAAGAGGTTACAAATTTTCAACTTACGCAACATGGTGGATTAGACAAGCAATCACAAGATCAATAGCTGATCAGGCGAGAACTATTAGAATACCAGTGCACATGATCGAAACAATTAATAAGATTGTTAGAACATCAAGACAAATGCTTAGTGAATTTGGAAGAGAGCCTACACCAGAAGAGTTAGCTAAAAAATTAGCTATGCCTTTAGATAAAGTTAGAAAAGTATTAAAAATTGCTAAAGAGCCAGTATCTCTTGAAACGCCAGTTGGAGATGAAGAGGATAGTAGTCTCGGAGATTTTATAGAAGATAAAAATGCGTTAATACCTGTTGATGCGGCAATCCAAAGCGGACTTAGAAATACAACTACAAAAATTTTGGCCACATTAACTCCAAGAGAAGAAAGAGTTTTGAGAATGCGTTTTGGAATTGGAATGAATACAGATCACACTTTAGAAGAAGTTGGTCAGCAGTTCTCAGTTACACGTGAAAGGATAAGACAAATTGAAGCTAAAGCTTTAAGAAAATTAAAACATCCTAGCAGATCTAGACAATTAAAAAGCTTCTTTGATAGTTAGAATTTAGTTAATAAACTATATTTTTAATGTTATATCCGTTCGAAACGGGCCTGTAGCTCAGCTGGTTAGAGCCCCCCGCTCATAACGGGGTTGTCCGGGGTTCAAATCCCTGCGGGCCCACCAAATTAATTTAATTCGATTTATTAAAATTTTCTAGAGCGCTAATTACGCCAACAAAACCTTTGCTTACTATTATTGAAGAAAATTCTTCCTTTTGTGTTCTTGCTAAACTTAATCCTTCAACAACCAGGTCTCTTGCAAGAAGTTTAGAGTCTTTTATGTAAATTCTCCACTCAACAGCAATCTCTTGAGCATCTTTTTTTGAAAAGATTTTAGTACTTACAATAATATTATTTTCGTTAATTTTTTTTGAATTTATGATTTTAAGATCTTGATCGGCAAAATCGTTTAACTTTGAAGACATATTTTTTATAAAATATTCTCTAAACAATTTATTAAAATTTTCTCTTTCAGAATTTGTAGCCTTTTCTCTATAATCGCCAAGCGTATAACCAGCAAGAGCATCCAAATCTAAATATTTTGAAGAAAGATCATTGAGTTTTTTTAGTCTTGAATCTTTATTAAGTGATTTGTCGTTAAATATAATTTTTGCTTCATCCGTTAATTTAAGAACGAAAGCTTCAGCATTGCTTTCTGCTGAATTAGAATTTGAAGATATTAATAAGATAATGCTTATAAAAAAAAAAATTTTTTTAATGAAAGTAAACATTCTTTAATTATTAAGTAGAAATATTATTTAATTTTTTTCCACTCTTCGTCACTTGCTCCGTACTGACTTTCTGATCTTTTAACGTTTTTAACTAAGTTCTCTCTTCTTTGTAAATATAAACTTTTATAAGCAGAATAAAGATCTAAAGAATTTTTTTCTAAATTTTCTGAGCTTTTAATATTTTGTGATCTAAAATTAGTTATCTCTGTACCTTTTGTTGCCCAGTAAACTGTGTCACCAAGATTTTCTCCAAAAGCTGTTCTATCGCCAGCTGACACCATATAGAAGTAATCTCCATAAACTCCAAGAATTCTTCCAACAGCATCTCTAGGACTTATAGGTCCAAGGAACGGAGCCACAGCATAACACCCATGATCAACACCCCAAACTGCTAGAGTTTGACCAAAGTCTTCTCTGTTTGTTTTTTCAATACCAAGTGCTGTTGCTGGATCAAACAAGCCAAGAATTCCAACCGATGAATTTATTGCAAATCGCGAAACAGATATCGCTGCTTCACTAAAGTTTCCTTGTAAAATTTGGTTGGGAACAGAAAGAGTAGAATCTATATTTATCAAAGCATTATTTATTCCGACTCTAATTTCAACTGGTAGAACATTGTAAACTTCAGCAATTGGTTTAAAAAAATATTTATCAACTGTCATATTAAAACTAAATACAGCTCTATTGATACCTTCGTTGCAATCAGGAAGATCTGCAGCGTAAATGGTTTTTGAGTTAAATATTGTTAAAAAAGCTATAACTAGAATTATTTTTTTCATAATCGTAAAGTTGTCCTTATATACAGATTTTTCATAATTAAATATTAAAAACAACCAAGAAATTTAAAGTTTTTTAGTGTATTTTTAGAGTTTAATGATGAAAATTATACATTTAAAATCACCTAATTATATAACTTGCAAGAAAAGACGAAATATTCAGTCAATCGTTATCCATTATACAGGAATGAGATCTTTGCAATCTGCGGTAGAGAGACTTATTTCAAAAAAATACGAGGTAAGTAGTCATTACCTTGTAAGCAGAGCAGGAAAAATTATGCAATTAGTTAAAGATAATAATATTGCTTGGCACGCAGGTATCTCAAATTGGTTTAATTTTAAAAATTTAAATAAGAATTCTATTGGGATTGAGCTTGAAAACAAAGGTCATCAATATGGTTACCAAGATTTTCCAAATAAACAGATTACAGAACTTATCAAAATCTTAAAAAGACTAAAAAAAAAATTTAAGATACAAAATATTAATATTACTGGTCATTCAGATATTGCTCCGCATAGAAAAACAGATCCTGGAGAAAAGTTTCCATGGAAAAAACTTTATAAAAATGATTTAGCGATTTGGCATTCGCTAGATGAGCAATTTATTAAAAATTTCAGATTAAAAAAATTAATAAATATTAACAAAAAAAATATGTTAAAGATGATAAAAAAGCTAGGATATTCAAGGGTTTTAAAGGCTGGTCACTTAGACAAAGATTTTACAAAAGCTTTTCAAAGAAGACATAGACAACAGTTGATTAATGGCATTTTTGATCAAGAATGTTATTTAATCTTAAATAGTTTACAAAAATTCATTTAATAGTTGAATTTTAATTTTGCCTAATATATAATTTTTAGTGCCAGTTAGTTGAATGGTAGCTTTGATATTTTCAAAGAGGAAAGTCTGGGCTCCACAAGATAACAGTGCCAGCTAATAGCTGGCGAGGGTGACCTCAGGGATAGTGCCACAGAAAATAAACCGCCTTATCAAGGCAAGGGTGAAAAGGTGTGGTAAGAGCACACCGGGTTTTTGGTAACAAAAACCGCATGGAAAACCCCACTGGGAGCAAGACCAAATAGAAGCAACATGATTTAAATTTATTTAAATCTAGCCTAATCTTGGGTGAGTTGCTTGGGTTGGTTGCTCGAGTCTATTGGCGACAATAGACCTAGATAAATTACCGTTTTCAATGACAGAACCCAGCTTACAGACTAACTGGCAATTAAATTATCTTTCCTAAATTTTATCTAATCATTTTAATGGATATTTAATAATTTTTATTAGAACAAAATAAGAACAAAAATATTAAATTAATTATACTTTTAAAGCACTTCTCCATTGACTTACTATTATATACCATGTTATCCCATGATAACCCATAAATGCTAAATATTAAATATTTTATGAATAAATTTATAGGGAATTTTTTTTTAAAAAAAACAAATGTTTATATCGACTTACGAAAACAAGTTAGACAAGAAAGGCAGAGTGTCAGTGCCAGCTAGCTTTAGATCTCATTTATCATCATTAGGATATAATAGTGTTGTTTGTTACCCCTCATTTACAAACTCATCAATTGAATTTTGTCCTCAAAGTAGAATTGAAAAATTAAGTGACAGCATAGACAGTCTTAGTCCCTTTGAAGAAAATAGAGACACATTTGCAACTTCAATACTTGCAGATAGTTTTCAATTAAATTTTGACTCTGATGGAAGAGTAGTTCTTCCAAAAAAACTTTTAGATCATTCTGGAATTAAAGAAACAGTAGTCTTTGTAGGACAAGGAAAGACATTTCAAATGTGGGAACCTCAAAAGTTCTCAAAATTTAGAGAAGAGGCAAGAAAAAAAGCTAAGACATTAAGATCAGATTTAAAATGGTCTTAATGAATATTAATAAATAACAACAAAGGGAGAAAAAAATGACAATAAAAATAAACGTACCAGAATTAAGAGAATTAAAACCTAGAATAGTTGTTCTAGGAGTTGGAGGAGCAGGCGGTAATGCTATTAACAACATGATAGATTGTGGAGTTCAGGGTGTTGAATTTGTTGCAGCAAATACTGATGCGCAAGCTTTAAAGCATAATAAAGCTTCATGCAAAATGCAACTTGGCACAAATTTAACTAGAGGACTTGGGGCTGGAGCAAAATCTGATATCGGACAAGCAGCAGCAGAAGAATCTTTAAATGAATTAATAAATCTTTTGCAAGGTGCCAACATGGTTTTCATTACTGCTGGAATGGGTGGTGGAACAGGAACAGGCGCTGCACCTGTAATTGCCCGAGCAGCTAAAGATTTAAATTTATTAACAGTAGCGGTGGTAACAAAGCCTTTTATTTTTGAAGGTCCTGGTAGATTAAAAGCTGCTGAAAGAGGTTTAGAGGAATTAAAAAAATATGTTGATACTAGCATTATAATTCCAAATCAAAATTTATTTAAAGTTGCTAATGAGAAAACTACTTTTCCTCAAGCATTTAAAATGGCCGATAATGTTTTAATGCAAGGCGTTAGAGGAATAACAGATTTAATTGTTAAGCCAGGTCTTATCAATCTAGATTTTGCTGATATCGAAACAGTAATGAAAGGTATGGGCAAAGCTATGATGGGAACTGGAGAAGCAGAAGGAGATAAGAGAGCAATAATGTCTGCTGAAGCAGCTTTAGCCAATCCTTTAATTGACGAGTATTCATTAAAAGGAGCAAGAGGTCTTCTTATTAATATTACCGGTGGTAATGACATCACTTTATTCGAAGTAGATGAAGCCGCTAACAAAATAAGAGCAGAGGTTGATCCTTCAGCCGAAATTTTGGTAGGCTCTACTTTCGAAGATGCTTTAGATGGAAAAATGAGAGTATCAATTGTTGCAACTGGTCTAGGCGGAGAAGCTACCATTAATAATAATAAGCCAGTTGTTAGCATGATGAGACATATTAATAATAGAAACAGTGGGTACAGCACCGTTTACAACAAACCACAACAATCCTTTGTTCCAAATTATGTAACTCAATCAGCTCCCCAAGCAATGACTAATGGGGCAACAGCTCTTGATATGTACAAGGAAACTTCACATGTCGCTGAAATAAATAATCAAGCATTGAATCATATGCATGTTCAAGAGGAGGCGGTGAGCTCTAACGTTGCTCAAGAACAGAATATTTCTTCTCAGAATTTAAGCGCATTAAATGAAAAAGAAAATACGCAAATAGTTGATGAGGTAACATCTTTTCCGAAACTATTTTCTGAAGATGAAAATTTAAAAAATATTTCTGATGATAAAGAAGGTTCTTCTCAATTCTTCAAAGATTTGGGACATGATCTTACAGACGCAGAAAAAGCAGATTTAGAAATTCCTGCCTTTTTAAGACGTCAAACTAATTAGAGAATAATTAAAGATAAAATTTTCCCATGTCACTGGAATTTAAACACATTCCAGTGATGTCGGAAGACATTGATAAGATATTAACGCCTTATAAATCTGGCGTTTACATTGACTGCACTTTTGGCGGAGGAAGCATTACTAGAGAGATATTATCTAAAAAAAATACAAAAGTAATTTCTATCGACCGAGATAATTTTGTAGAAACATTTTCAAAAGAAATAGGCAAAGAATATAATAATAGGTTCGAATTTATTATTGACAGGTTCAGTAATTTAGAAAATATTTTAAAAGAAAGAAATTTACAAAAAGTTCCTGTTGCAATAATTTTTGATCTTGGGCTTTCTTCCTTTCAAATTGATAATCCCGAAAGAGGTTTTTCTTATCGACAAGATGGTTTGTTAAAAATGACTATGGGAAAAAATAATGTTACAGCGCATGATATTGTTAACAAACTTGATCTAAAAGACTTGAGAAATATTTTTAATTTATTTGGAGAGGATAAAGATTCCGGATTAATTGCAAAACTAATTGTCCAAAAAAGACAAGACAAAGAAATAAACTCAACAAAAGAATTAGCAGAGATTATTTTAAGAGCGAAAAGATATAAAAATAGTAAATACAATAAAGTAGATTCCTGTGCAAAAATTTTTCAAGCAATCAGAATGATTGTAAATCAGGAGTTAACAGAACTTTATGAAGGCTTAATTTCTGCCATAAATAATTTATCTATAGACGGAAAAATAGTTGTTATTACTTTTCACTCTTTAGAGGATAAAATTGTTAAAAAAGTATTTGATTTTTTTTCAAATAAAAAAAAAGGAACCTCACGCTATTTGCCACAAAATAATGAAAATGAAAATTTTAATATATTAGAAATTAAAGATAGAAAACCGACTATTGCCTCTGAGAAGGAAATAAAAAATAACAATAGAGCAAGATCTGCAAAATTAAGATGCGCAACTAAAGTTCAAGATCATTCTTTTGAATTTAAAAGATCCTATCTAAATCTTGAAAAATATTTTCAATTAGAAGAGGTCATGCATGCGTAAAAAGATATCAATTGTGTTATTTATCATTATTTTTGGAACAATATGTGTGTCTTATATTAAGAACAAAACTCGTGATCTTGAAAAAGAAATACTAAAATTAAAGCAAGAACAGACAGATTTAGTTGAAAAGTTAAAGAATGAAAAGTTAGAAAATAATTATCTTTCTGCTCCAGAAAGAGTAAAAAAATTAGCAAAAATTCACTTATCACAAGACTATATTGAAATGGATAAAACTAATTTCAAATATTTAAATGAAAAATAAATTTGATAATAATAAACAAAAAAGTTTTTATTTTCAGAATTTCATTAATGAAGATAATAAAAATAACATAAATAGTAGTTATTCATTATTCAATTCTAGAGCAAATTTTGTATTTAAATTTTTTTTCTTTGTATTTTTAATAATTTTATTAAAACTTTTATATCTTGGCATTAATAGAAGTAATGAGATTAATTTTGACGATTTTATTACTGATAAAGATTACAATGAAAGAAGAGATATCATTGATAGGTCTAGTTTATTAATAGCAAAAAATATTGATATTTATGATCTTGTTTTAAAAGTCGATAAGACAAATAATTTACCTCAACTTTTAATTAAATTAAAAACACAATTTCCAGGATTAAATATAAACGATATTCAAAAAGAAAGTGTAGATAAAAAAAGATTAGTCCTTAAAAAAAAACTTGATCATATTGAATATAAAAAAGCGATTATGTTAGGGGAGCCTGCAATAGAATTAAGCAGAAGACAGGTTAGAATTTATCCTCAGAGAAATTTATTTAGTCATATACTGGGTCAAACAGATGAAGACAACAAAGGAATCTCTGGAGTTGAAAGCCATTTTAACAATCAGATTTTAAATACAAAATTTTCTGACACTTCTTTTCAAATTACACTAGATACAGTTATACAATCGCAAGTAAGAGAGACTTTAGAAAAAGCTATTGCTGATTACTCAGCAAGAGGAGCGGCATCACTGCTCATGAACGTTAATTCTGGAGAAATAATATCATTAGTCTCTTTGCCAGATTTCGACATTAATAGACGCACATTAGTAAATGATGAGAAGTTCTTAAATAAGATTACTCTTGGTATTTACGAATTAGGTTCGGTATTTAAGGCTTTGACAATTGCTAATGCATTGGAGTTGAAACTTATTGATGAGAACACTTTATTTAAAAATCTAGAAAAGCAAATATATAATTGTGGTACCTCTCAGCCTATTAATGAACACGATAAAAATTTAAAAAGAGATCTTACTACTACAGAAATTTTAGTAAAATCATCAAATATAGGAACAGTAAAAATTATAGAAAAAATTGGGATTGAGAACCATAAAAACTTTTTAACTAAATTAGGAATATTTGATAAAGCATCCGTTGAACTTCCAGAAAAAGGAAAATCTTTACCCATGAAATGGGATAATTGTACTTTGGCAACAGCCTCTTATGGTCATGGAATTAGCACAACACCAATTCAATTAGCATCAGCTTACGCATCTTTAGTAAATGGAGGATATAAAATTTATCCAACTCTAGTAAAACAAAATCAGAATATAAAAAAAGAAAGAATTATTAGTGAAGAAACAAGTAAAAAAATGGTTAAAATGCTTAGAAAAGTAGTCGACAAAAATGATCCTATGCAAGGTACGGCAAGAACAGCTGATATTAATGGTTATTCAGTTATAGGAAAAACAGGGACTGCAGTTAAAGTTTCTAAAACATCTAAAGGATATTCCAAAGATGTTATGACTGTTTTTGTTTCAGCATATCCTGAGGAAAAACCAGAGTATTTATTATTAGTTATGATTGATGAGCCAAAAGCCATTCCTAGTAAGGGTTATTTTAAATCAGATTCAGGGTGGAATGCTGTTCCTACAGCGGGAACTATTATAAAAAGAATTGGACCTATTTTAGTTTCAAAAAATTATAATATTGCACTTAATGTTAAGTAAAAAAATTAAACATTTAAAATATCAAAATAGAAACTTTTCTATCAATTCAAAAAAAGTAAACAAAAACGACATTTTTTTTGCAATAGAAGGTTCTAAACAGTCTGGAAGTTTATATTCATCAGAAGCTTTATCAAAGGGCGCTTACAAAGTCATTACAAGTAAAAATATTAGAAACAAAAATTATTTAATAGTAAAAAACGTTAAAAAATTTTTAGTAGAAGCCTGTTCTGTAAAATATAAAGAAAAACCGAAGAATATAATTGCAGTTACAGGAACAAATGGCAAATCGTCAGTAGCTAATTTTTATTTTCAGATTTTAAAAAATCTTAAAATAAATTCAGCAGCTATTGGTACGCTTGGTATTTTTTATAAAAATAAAGTTAAAAGAACAAATCTTACAACTCCAGATATTATTACAATTCATAAAGAATTAAATTTTTTTAAAAAGAAGAAAATTGATAACGTATGTTTAGAGGCTTCTAGTCATGGACTTCATCAAAATAGATTAGATGGCATTAATTTTACAGCAGGAATTTTTACAAATTTTACACAAGATCATTTAGACTACCATAAAAATTTAAAAAAGTATTTACAAGCTAAGCTTTCTCTTTTTAGTTCATTATTGAAAAAAAATTCTTTTGCTGTCTTAGACACAGATATCCCTGAATTTTCTATAATTAATAAAATTTGTAAGAAAAGAAAAATAAAAATTCTATCTTTCGGATCTAGAGGAAATGCTATTAAATTAATTTCTCATTATTATTTTGGAAAGAAACAAATAATAAAAATTAATTTTTTAAATAAAATATATAATATTAAAGTAGATCTGATAGGAGACTTTCAAATTAAAAATTTATTTGCTTCAATGTTAGCGTCTTATTTATCTGTGAAAAATTCAGATAAAATTGTTAAAACTTTATCAAAAATAAAATCTGCAGATGGTCGAATGCAGTCTGTGGGCACTAAAGGAAAGTCGGCTGTAGTAGTAGATTACGCTCATACGCCTGATGCTTTAAAAAAGAGTCTTCAAACATTAGCAAAGCAGTTTAATAAAAAAGTAGACGTTGTATTTGGGTGTGGTGGCGATCGTGATAAGGGAAAAAGATATAAAATGGGCAAAATAGCAAATCAATTCGCATCTAAAATATATTTAACAAATGATAATCCTCGATCTGAAAATCCCAATTCTATTATCAAACAAATTAAAAAAGGGTGCTCAAGATCGAAGATTATATTAGATAGAAAAATTGCAATTAAAACTGCCATTAATAATCTAAATACCGATAGTATTTTATTGATTGCGGGAAAAGGACATGAAAATTATCAGATTATAAATAACCAAAAGAAATATTTTTCTGATCAGAAAGTATCTAAATTTTTTTTAAAATAAAATGAGAACGAAACTTTATTTAGGCGAAGAACTTAATGCGGTTTTTAATTCTAATATAAATAATAGGTTATTTTTTAATAAAGTTTCAATAGATAGTAGAGAAGTCAAAAATCGAGCAATTTTTTTTGCAATCAAAGGAAATAATGATGACGGTCATCGATATGTTAAAAAAGTAATAACAAATAAAAATAATTTAGCGGTCATAAGTAAAAATTTTAAAAACAAAAGATTAATAAGAACACAAAACACTTTAGAAGGTTTAAGAAATTTAGCATCCTATGCGCGACAGAGAAGTAAAGCTAAGATTTTAGCTATAACTGGTAGCTGTGGAAAAACTTCATTAAAAAATTTATTAAATAGTTCATTAAGTAGATTTGGAAAGACACACTGTTCTCCAAAATCTTTTAATAATCATTTTGGGGCACCTTACTCTTTAGCAAATTTAAATTCTGATAATAAATTTGGTATTTTTGAATTGGGCATGAGTTCAAAAGGTGAAATTGATAATCTTGTTAATTTAGTAAAACCAAATATTGCAATAATAACTAACATTGGTCCTGCACATTTAGAAAATTTTCAAAACATTTCTGGAATTTGCAAAGCAAAAGCAGAGATTATGAATGGCATTCAACAAGATGGTGTTATTATTTTAAATAGAGATGATAAATTTTTTAATTCTTTAAAAAAAATTGCAAATAATAAAAAAATTTCAATATTAACTTTTGGTTTTTCAAAATCCGATGTTCAGATTAGAAAAAGTTCGGCAAAAATATCTTTCAAAATAAATAACAAAATATTTAATTTTAAAATAAAAAATTTCAATAAGTCTTATTTGTATAATGTAGCTGCAACAATATGCGTTCATTATTATTTAAATCATAATATAAAATTTTTAAAAAATAACTTTAGTAATTTTAAAATTACAGAAGGAAGGGGTAATGAAAAACATATTAAAATTAACAATAAAAAAATTATTTTAATTAATGATAGTTATAACTCTAATCCAATGTCTCTTAATGAGGCCATTCATAATTTTTCATTAAGAAAAAAAAATAAACATAGAAAAATTTTAATTGTGGGTGATATGTTAGAGCTTGGCAAAAGATCTAAATATTATCATCAACAAGCAGCTAAAATATTAAATAAAACTAATATAGACAAAGTTTATTGTATTGGTTCGGAAGTTAGGCATACTTATCAAAAGCTAAATCGTAGTAAAAGAGGGATGTTGGTTAAAAATATTAGTTTTCTGAAAGAAAATATTTTCAATCTTTTAGAGAATAATGATATTTTATTAGTCAAATCATCAAATAGAATTGGTTTGTTTAATTTTTTTAAGAAATTTTAATAATGCTATATTTTTTTTTTAAATATTTTTCCTCAGAAATTAATGCTTTTAACGTTTTTAAATATATTACCTTTAGAACTGGATTATCAGTTGCCACTTCTTTAGCTTTTATACTCTTAGTTGGAGAGAGCTTAATTACTAAGTTAAAATCATTTCAAAAACATGGCCAACCCATTCGAAATGACGGTCCTTTATCTCATATTATAAAAAAATCAGGAACTCCTACTATGGGAGGCTTAATAATTATTTTAAGTATTTTATTTTCAACTTTGTTATGGGCTGATCTTACAAATAAATATGTTTTAATATTAATTTTTTGTTTATTAAGTTTTGGAACAATAGGTTTTATTGATGACTATATAAAAGTTGTAAAAAATAATTCTAAAGGAATTAGTGCAAAATTAAAATTATTTTTGCAAATTTTAAGCGGTATAATTGTTATATATTTGATAATTTTGAATACTGAAGCAGAGCTTAATTATAAAGTTTATTTTCCATTGTTTAAGAATTTCATCTTAAATTTTGGAATCTTTTACTTTATATTCGGTTTAGCAGTTATCGTTGGATCATCTAACGCTGTTAATTTAACAGATGGTCTTGATGGACTAGCGATTGTTCCAGTTATTTTAGTTGCACTAACTTTTGCATTTATAGCTTATGTCTCGGGTAACATTATTTTTTCAAAATATCTTCAGTTGGCTTATATAAAAAATACAGGAGAAATTTGTATTTTTTTAGGGGCAATGATAGGCGCGGGCTTAGGATTTTTATGGTTTAATGCTCCACCAGCTAAAGTTTTTATGGGGGACACTGGCTCCTTATCTCTGGGCGCAGCACTTGGAGCTATTGGAATTATAACTAAGCATGAAATAGTATTAGCGATAGTTGGAGGTCTTTTTGTCCTGGAGGCTTTGTCAGTTATCATACAAGTTGCATCTTTTAAATTAACAGGGAAAAGAGTTTTTCAAATGGCACCCTTACATCATCATTTTGAAAAAAAAGGTTGGAGCGAGTCTACAGTTGTAGTTCGATTTTGGATTATAGCTATAGTTTTTGCTTTAGTAGGTCTTGCATCTCTTAAATTAAGATAATGCTCTCACTAGAACAGTGTAGCCAAAAAAAATTTTTAGTTTTTGGTCTTGGAGTCAGCGGACATGCAACTTTATCTCAATTAAAAAAAAATAAGGCAAATATTGAATGCTGGGATGATAGCAAACAATTAAGAGAAAAATTTAAGAATAAATATCGAGTAAACAAAAATTGGTTTAAGAGTAGTTATGATTTTATAGTTATATCACCAGGAATTAACATCTATTCACATTCAAAAAAATCTTTTTTTCAAAAAAATAAAAATAAAATTATTACTGACTTAGATTTATTTTGCAGTTCTATTAAAGATCAAAAAGTTATTTTGGTAACTGGCACCAATGGTAAATCTACCATGTGTAAATTAATTTATGATTTGTTAAAAAATTCAAAAAAGAAAGTCTATATTGGAGGAAATTATGGAACCCCTGTACTAAATTTACCATATAAAGAAAAATCCGCAATTTTTGTACTCGAATTGTCATCTTATCAACTCGACTATTCTTTGCGTTTAACAAGCTCAGTTTCGATTTTATTGAATATCAGCCCAGATCATATTGAAAGACACAAAAGTTTTGAAAAATATATTTTAGCAAAGCTTAAAATTTTTAAAGGATTAACACAGACAGGCAAAGGTTTTTTAGATTTAAGTAACGATAATCAATCTAAAATATTTAAAGTTTTAAAATCTGCAAAATATAATCAAAGAAATATTCAATTAATTAAAAAAAATATTAATCATCATATTAAAGATAGTCTAATTAGCGCAGCGCTAAAAGGACGTCATTTTAATAATTGTCTTTATATTACATTACAAATTTCAAAATTATTTAAAATTTCAAAAAAAATTTACTTAAAAACAATTAAAGATTTTAGTGGACTTTCTCATAGACAAGAAATTATCAAAATAAAAAATAATTTAACTTTTGTAAATGATTCTAAAGCCACAAATTTTGCATCAACCGAAGTTGCTTTAAATAATTATAAAAATATTCACTGGATTGTAGGTGGTATTGCAAAAGAAAAAGACAAGATAACTATTAAAAAGTTTAAGAGATCTATATTGAAGGCTTATATTATTGGAAAAAATGTAAATTTTTTTTTAAGACAAATTAAAAATACTATTAAATATAATGTTAGCCACTTTCTTAAGAATGCATTGTTGTCAGCTTTAAGCGAGACAAAAAAGAATCCGAATTTAAAGCAAGTTATATTATTAAGTCCTTCTGCCGCATCTTTTGATCAGTATAAAAATTTTGAACATCGGGGCAATACTTTCAAGCAGTTAGTAAAAAAGTATTCATGATTAATTTTGGAAGAACTAACACTAATCAACTCGCTCTTTGGTGGAGGAATATTGATAAACTACTATTTATTCTAGTAATTTCCTTAATGCTTTTAGGAATATTTTTTGCTTATTCTTCTACTTCCAGTGTTGCTTCAGAAAAAATTTACAAAACAGATTATCTTTTAATAGCAAAACACATTTTATTTGCTTTTTTTAGTTTCTTAATTTTAACCTCTTTGTCTTTATTAGAAGCAAAGCAAATAGAAAAATATTGTATTTTAGGTTTCATTATTACCTCGTTTTTATTATTGTCAGTTCTAATATTTGGAGTTGAAGTTAAAGGTTCTAAAAGATGGATAAATTTAATTTTTTTTAGATTTCAGCCAATTGAAATTTATAAACCTTTTTTTATTTTGTTATGTTCTTTAATTATTTCTAATTCAAAAATTGGAGATCTTAAATTAAGAATTTTTTTTAGTTTTTGTGTATTATTTTTTTCTTTATTATTATTACTTAATCAACCAGACGTTGGTCAAAGTTTGTTAATTTTCTCAGTTTGGTTAATTTTGATATTTGTTTCAGGAATTAGTATTGTTCTTCTTATTTCTTTGGGATCGGCTATTTTTATAGGAATAGCATCAGTAATTTTATTATTTAGCGAAAGATTTTCTTATATTTTTAGAAGATTAAAAACTTTTATCGACCCCAATAAAGGCGATAATTTACAAACACAAAAAGCACTAGAAGCAATTAAACAAGGTGGATTTACAGGAAGAGGAATAGGCGAGGGAATATTAAAAGAAAGAGTTCCTGAAGCTCATACAGATTTTGTTTTGGCAGTTATAGGCGAAGAATTTGGTATTTTGATGATATTAATAATTTTTTTAATAATAACTTTTATTTTTTTAAGAGTTTATTCTCAATGTAATACTGAAAATAATCTTTTTAGAAAATTAGTATTAATAGGATTGTCCTGCTTAATTTATTTGCAATCTATTATTAACTTGGGAGTTACATTGAATATACTTCCAAACAAAGGAATGACCTTTCCTTTCATAAGCTATGGAGGCTCATCTATGATTGGCTCTGGAATAATATTTGGAATATTACTTTGTTTTACTAAAAGAAAATTATCTTAATGAAAAAAATTTTAATTTGTACAGGCGGTACTGGGGGTCATATATTTCCAGCTATATCACTTGCCGAATATCTCGGTAACCCTGTTACCAATACCGGTGATGGTGATGCATTTTTCTCGACATTTAACATGCAACGGAATTTATCCCATATTGATACATCACAATTTAGTATAAATAATAAAGCTTTAAATTATGGTGCGCTAAATTTATACGAGATATTCCAAAATAACTTGCTTGCTCTTGGTTATGAAAATGTTGATATATCTGCTAACGGATTTTATCCTGGTTGCCAATCCATTTTACATTTTTACAAGTATCACGGATTCCACATACAATCGCTTGAATTAATTAATAAAGATAGCTTTTATATTTCAGGGTTATCATCTTCAGGCTCCAGCTGTGCAATAAATTGGAGATGTTCCTTTAAAGGTACAACTAATACTGTTAAGATCGTACCTGTTATTATAGTTAAATTGTCTCGTGTTTTACATCTTAAAGCTGGTAGATTGGTATTTGTCGAATAATGCCTATTATAATGTATTTAATTTAGCCAATCTTCGATTTTCTCGGCGTCTTTCATTAATAGCATCTTTATTTTGCTGATAATATTGTTTTAGTTTTTGTGAAAGTATCTCCTTATT